>Ga0187846_10000697_pt1 | contig 19092 bp, 18 predicted proteins | sample TC_taG_FD_161473 | JGI IMG/M metagenome (GOLD analysis project Ga0187846, IMG submission 161473) | Biofilm microbial communities from the roof of an iron ore cave, State of Minas Gerais, Brazil - TC_06 Biofilm (v2) | ecosystem: Environmental > Terrestrial > Deep subsurface > Cave > Wall biofilm...
CTCGGCTACCTCGAACGGATCGGGGCACTTGCTACGCTTGAGGGTCCGCCGGATGCAGTCTTTCCTTTCGTCGATGCCGAGACCGGGCGCCGTTGGATGTTGCGGCCGAACCGCGGGATCTTCCCATGGTGGGTCTTGAGCGCAAAAAGACGAGTGCCGGCGACGCGAGCGACTGATTACCTCGCTGTTCTGGCGTTGCGGCGAGCCGACCCGTCGGCGACAGTGGTCGAGGCGCTCGATCGCGAAGAGGAAGTGTTCCGCAGCTTGTGGGAGCCACTGACCGTCGCGGCTCTGAACACAAGTGCCGACCTTGCCTCGGCCAGGCTGTTCTGGCGGATCCTCGCGGAAACCCTTGGGCGAGGCGGCGCGGCGTGCCGCCCGCTGTTGCCGCGCGACGGGCTCTCAGAAACCTTTGTCGACCCAGCGCTCGTCCGTCTGCGCGCACAAGGCGCCGAAATCTGCTTTGGCACGCGCCTCCGCGCCTTGCACTTCGCTTTGGACCACGTCACGGAACTCGTGTTTGATACTGGCCCAGTTGGGCTTGGCCACGGCGACAGCCTGATCCTCGCCGTGCCCGCGGCAGTGGCAGCCCGGTTGGTTCCAGCACTTACGGTACCCGATGTTTATTCGCCAATCGTGAATGCGCATTTTCGTTGCGTCTTGCCGACAGGCTCGCCGTATTTCGTTGGGATGATTGGTGGCGCCGCCGAATGGGTTTTTCGCAAACGCGAGGGGCTGTCCGTGACAGTGAGCGCTGCGGATACGATCGTCGACCAACCGGTCGAAGAACTGCGCGACCGGCTATGGCGCGACGCAGCACTCGCGTACCAGCTTCCGGCGTTTCCCACCCCGCCCGCGCGAATCGTCAAAGAGCGACGGGCGACTTTTCTTGCCAGTCCCGAGCAGCTGCTTCGCCGCCCGGCACCGACGACCCGGTGGAAAAATCTTCTACTGGCCGGCGATTACGTTGATACGGGGTTGCCTGCTGCAATCGAAGGTGCGATCGCCTCCGGCTTTGTCGCCGCAGAGCGGGCGGTCGGGGTAGTTGGAGCACCGGTAAGAAGCAATCGTCGCTCTCCGACAGGCGTGTCATCGAAGACAGAGCAGAAACGAGAACGTGCCCTTCCATGAATAATGGACTCACCGCGAGCGAATTCGCGGCAGCGAACGGCCAGGTCCATACGCCGGGGCTCGACGAAGCCGTATTGCGAGCCAGCGAATCATTACTCGCGCTTCAGCACGAGGAAGGCAACTGGGCCTTCGAGCTCGAAGCCGACGCGACGATATCCTCGGAATACATATTGCTGCAGCACTATCTCGGACGTGTCGAGCCGGAGCTTCAGGCTCGTATCGCCCGGTATATCCGGATGGCGCAGGGCGCGGACGGCGGATGGCCTCTGTTTCGTGGCGGCGATCTGGACGTGAGCTGCTCGGTCAAAGCCTATTTCGCTCTTAAGGCGGCCGGCGATCCGGTCGACGCTCCGCATATGGCGCGCGCGCGTGCGGCAATACTGGCGGAGGGCGGGGCCCGCTGCTGCAATGTGTTCACCCGCGTCACATTGGCATTATTTGGCGAGGTACCCTGGCGGGCGGTCCCTGCCATGCCCGTCGAAATCATGCTATTGCCTGGCTGGTCGCCGTTTCATATTGCCAAGGTCTCCTACTGGTCGCGCACCGTCCTCGTACCGCTGCTCGTGCTGATGGCGGTGAGGCCGCGCGCCCGCAATCCCAAAGCCGTGACGATTCGCGAACTGTTCGTCGAACCGCCGGAGCTCGTGCGCAACTGGATCTTCGGCGCGACGTCGTCACCCCTTTCACTGGCCTTCGGAATGCTCGACCGGTTATTGCGAAAGACCGAGGCGTATTTCTCCGCGGATGCGAAGCAACGAGCGATCGAGAAGGCCGTCGGCTTTGTGACTGAACGCCTTAACGGCGAGGATGGTCTCGGCGGAATTTTCCCGGCGATCGCGAACGCCGTCATGATGTTCGATTGTCTTGGATATGCGCTCGACCATCCTGATTATGCGACCGCTTTGGCCGCGACCCGAAAGCTCCTCGTTCTCGACGGCGAGCGAGCCTACTGTCAGCCCTGTCTCTCGCCGGTGTGGGACACGGCGCTCGCCTGCCATGCGCTGATGGAGGTGGGGGATGCGCGCCTTGAACCGGCGATTCGGCACGCGCTCGACTGGCTCGAAACCAAGCAGGTGCTGGAGTACATCGGCGATTGGGCAGCGACCCGCCCCGGGGTTCGGCCCGGCGGCTGGGCTTTCCAATATGAGAACCCCTACTATCCCGATCTCGACGACACTGCCGTTGTGGCGCTCGCCCTCGATCGCCTCGATTCCGCACGGTACCGCCGGGCTATCGACCGCGCGGCCGAATGGGTGATCGGCATGCAGAGCCGAAACGGCGGGTGGGCTTCCTTCGATGCCGACAACACCCATTACTACCTGAACCATATCCCGTTCGCCGATCATGGCGCATTGCTCGACCCGCCGACCGCCGACGTTAGCGCCCGGTGTCTCGGATTTCTTGCGCAAATCGGCTACATTGCCGATAGCCCCGCACGATCGGCGGCGATTGAATACCTGTGGCGTGAGCAAGAGCCCGACGGCAGCTGGTTTGGCCGGTGGGGCACGAACTACATCTATGGAACCTGGTCAGTGCTCGCGGCCCTTAACGCCGCCGGTACCAAGCCTTCCTCATCGGGAGTGAGGCGAGCAGTCGATTGGCTGCTGTCCCGGCAGCACAGAGACGGCGGCTGGGGAGAAAGCGGCAAATCCTATTTTCCTGACGCGCCCCACGGCGAAGCGCCGTACAGCACGGCGTCGCAGACGGCTTGGGCCTTACTTGGTCTGATGGCAGCGGGGCAGGTCGAACACCCGGCGGTCGCTCGCGGCATCGCCTATCTGATCGCCAGCCAAGACGAGGAGGGGAATTGGGACGAGCCGTGGTTTACGGCTGTCGGCTTTCCGCGAGTCTTTTACCTTCGTTATCATGGCTATCGCGCGTTCTTTCCACTGTGGGCCCTCGCCCGCTACCGCCGATTAGCAGCGGGCAACTCTCGGCAAGTGGAGTTCGGCATCTAATATCCGTATCGACTTTGGTTCGGGCCTGTGCCCTCTGGCTCCTCGGCCGACAATTGATGTCCAATAAGACCAATGCGCCATCCCGAGAGCGCGGTTTGGGCCGCGGAACGTGAAAAGTACGGAGCAATGAGCCGAATGATGCGGGTCAGGTGGATTTTGTGCGAAAAGCATCGGCTCGTCGTGTGCGCTATCTTCATCGTCCTGGCCGCTCCACTTTCCGCGCAAGCATCACTCCTGTGGAATTGGAGCTATACGGGCGCCGGAATTGCCGCCACTGGCACCTTTACGACGGATAACGCTCCCGACAGTGGCGGGTACTACGAGATTAAGGGCATCACCGGGTCGCGCAACGGCGTGGCAATCATCAGCCTTGTGCCTGCCGGCGAGGCCATTCCAGGGAACGTGGGTTCCCCGTCGACAACCTGATGACGGCCAGCGGGCTGTTGACCCACAGTGGCTTCGGATTCAAGACTGCGGATGGCAGCTACACCAATCCCTTCTACGCGGATTTTCTGACCCCGCCGGGTTTTCTCGAGGTCTTTACACAGCCGGCTTTAATGAGATTTAGCGAACTGCCGATCCAGTTCGCCGCTGCGAGCGTGCCCGAGCCAAGCGCGTCGGCCCTGGTGGTTACGGCGCTTGTTGGCCTGGTCTCAGTCGGCTGCAGTCGTCGAGCCTTCAGATCCGACCGGACCGCCGGCCCGCAGCCCGACTGAGGCCATATCGATTTCGGCCGAACTAGCCCCCTCGCCGCTTTTCAGGGAGAAAGCCGGCGGGTCATGGCCTGCGAAGGCGAGGTGATTCAGGCTGACCGTGATAAGGCTGCGGGTATAATGTCGGTGCCATGCCTCGTCTCAGCGTCAACCTCAACAAGATCGCGCTGTTGCGCAATTCGCGGCGCACCGGCGTTCCCGACGTGCTTCGCTTTGGCCGGATCGCGCACGATGCCGGTGCGGACGGGCTGACCGCTCATCCCCGGCCCGACGAGCGGCATATTCGCCGCACCGACGTGCAGGACCTCGCCGAGCTGATGCGGCCGTGGCGGCCGGGTTTCGAGCTTAACCTCGAGGGCTATCCCGATCGCCGCTTTCTCGACATTGTCGCCGAGATCCGGCCGGAGCAATGCACATTGGTACCGGACGCTCCCGAAGCCTTCACGTCGGAGGAGGGCTGGAAGCTCGATGCCGCCCAGCACCGCCTCGTCGATGTGGCCCTCAACGAGCTGAAGCCGCTCGGCTGCCGCGTCATCTTGTTCATTGATCCCGACCCCGCCGCGGTCGCGCCGGTGCACAACACCGGTGCCGACGGCATCGAAATCTACACCGGCTTGTACGCCGCGGCCTTTCGTGCAGGCAGTCCGCAAGCGCTATTGCAGGCCTGCGCCGCGACTGCCGCACGCGCGGCCGAGGTCGGCTTAATCGTCAATATCGGCCACGATCTGAACCTCGACAATTTGCCGCCGTTGACGGCGGCTCTGCCGGGGTTTGCCGAAGCCTCGATCGGACACGAGCTGACCGCCGACGCATTGGTCATGGGCTTTGCTGCGGCGGTGCGCGCTTACAAAGCTGCGCTGAGTGGTGCTCGTCCGGCGTGACGGTGCGGCTTCGACAGGGTACCAGTGATGCGCTACGTCAGACGGGTATTGCAGCCGGGCGAGACGATTGTCTATGCGACAAGGCTTCATTGGCGGGTCTATATCCACAGGATAGTGCTTGCGATGGCATGCATTGTTCTTGCCGGTGCGGCCGTTGCTACCAGCGACAATCAAAACATCAGCCTGGCCTTGGGAATAGCGGCGGTCATCTTCGCGCTGCTGGCGCTGTCTGCCGGGCTGCGCGCGTTTATCCGGCGCGCGACAACCGAGCTGGCGGTGACCGACCACCGCGTCATCTACAAATCCGGCCTGCTTTCCCGGCATACGATCGAGATGAACCGCGACAAGGTCGAGAGCGTCGATGTCGACCAAACATTGCTCGGCCGCATTCTCGGCTATGGCACGGTTGTTGTGCGTGGCACCGGCGGAAGCCTCGAGCCGATCCGCAACATCGGCGACCCGTTGACCTTCCGCACCCACATCACTGCCAGCCCGACGACTTAGCGAACGCGACTTAGTGGACGCGACCATGATCGCGCTTCCCTTCCGTCGCGCCGGGTGCAAATCTCGTAACTTCCACTGCCGAGACTGATGCGATGAAGATCTCCGGTATTCGCTCTTCGATCGTTGCCCTGCCGGCCGACGAACCGCTCGCAAACGCGGCGGAAAACCCGGATGGAACGCGGCCGATCGTCACTTTGCAGGTCGAAACCGACGAGGGCTTGGGTGGGGTCGGGGTCACCTATTTTGGCGGCGCGCTGACCGGTACATTGCGGAGTGCAGTCGACGAGCTCGGCGCGCTAATAGTCGGCGAAGATCCCCTGCGCGTCGAGGCGGTCGCAGCAAAGCTGCGCGCGGCCGCCGGCTCGGCCGGACCCGGCGGCATCTTCAACCTGGCCCATTCAGCGCTCGACATGGCGCTGTGGGACATCCGCGGCAAGGCGCTGAACCTGCCACTGTGGAAATTGCTCGGCGGCAGCCGCGAGCGGGTTCCGACCTATGCCAGTGGCGCCTTGATGCGCGGGCTCTCGCTCGACCGGGTCGTCGCTGCCGCTGCGCGGCTCAAGGAACGCGGCTTCCGCGAGATGAAGACCCAGCTGGCATTGCCTGGCGAGACCACCCCCGCCAACGAGGTCGAGCGCATGCGGCGAGTGCGCGAGGCGATCGGCCCCGACATCAAATTGATGTGCGACATCAACCAGCGCTGGCGGGTCGAGCAGGCGATCGACATCGGGCGGCGGGTCGAGGACGCCGGGGTCGGCCTCTTCTGGCTCGAGGACGTGGCGACGGCAGACGATTTTGCCGGGCTCGCCCGCGTCACCGCCGCGCTATCGACACCGGTCGCCGGCGGCGAATACCTTTGGGGCATCGTCCCGTTCCGCCACATGGTCGAAGCACGTTCGGTCGACATCGTCATGGTCGACCTGGTGCGGGTCGGCGGCATCACCCAGTGGCTGAAGGTCGCCGGCATGGCCGAGGCCTTCAACCTGCCGGTCGTCAGCCATCTGATCCCCGAGGTCCACGTACATCTGATTGGTGCCGTGCCAAACGGGCTGACGGTCGAATATATGCCGTGGCTGATGCGCCTGTTCGAAGAAGTGCCGCAGCCGCGGGCCGGCGAGCTCGTCATGCCGACGGCATCGGGACTCGGGCTCAAATTCGACCAGGGCACGATCGAGCGTTACAAGGCCGCCTGACCCCTCAAACGATGGTGACCCGATGAAGATATCGCGCATCCGCTCGCAGATCCTGGTGATGCCGCAACAGGATCCGCTCGCCAACACCCCGGAAGACACGAGCGTCGCCCGGCCGATCGTGATCCTCCGGCTCGACACCGATGACGGGATCGAGGGACTTGGGGTGACCTTCTACGGCGGCGCGATGACCGCCTCACTAAAGCGCGCGGTCGACGATCTCGGTGCGCTCGTCGTCGGCGAAGACCCGCTACGCATCGAGGCGATCGTCGCCAAATTGCGCGCCGCGGCCGGCGGCTCCGGGCCGGCCGGGATGTTCACTCTGGCGCTGTCGGCGATCGATATCGCGCTGTGGGATATCCGTGGCAAGGCGCTAAACCAGCCTTTGTGGAAGTTGCTCGGCGGAGCGCGGCAGCGAGTCCCGACCTATGCCAGCGGCGCGCTGCGGCGCAACCTGTCTCTCGACGAGGTCGTGGCTGCGGCCGGGAGGCTGAAGGAGAAGGGCTTCCGCCAGATGAAGACGCAGCTCTCCTTGCCCGGCGGTACCTCGCCCGCCAAGGAGGTCGAACGCGTGCGGCGGGTGCGCGAGGCGATCGGCCCCGACATCAAGCTGATGTGCGACATCAATCAACGCTGGCGGGTCGAGCAGGCGATCGACATCGGCAAGCGCGTCGAAGATGCCGGGGTCGGGCTGTTCTGGCTCGAGGATGTGACGACGCATGATGATTATGCCGGGATTGCGCGCGTCAACGCGGCGTTGGCGACGCCGATCTGCGGCGGCGAGCTGGTGTACGGCATCGTCCCGTTCCGCCACATGATCGAAGGGCGCTCGGTCGACTATGTGATGATCGACCTTATCCGCGTCGGCGGGATCACCCAATGGCTGAAGGTCGCCGGCATGGCCGAGGCCTTCAACCTACCGGTGGTCAGCCACGTGATCCCCGAGATCCACGCCCATCTCGTGGCGGCGGTGCCGAACGGGCTCACCGTCGAGTACATGGGCTGGATGCTGCAATTGTTCGAAGGGACCGCCGCCCTCGAAAACAGCGAGCTTGTCCTGTCCGATCGCCCCGGTCTCGGCCTCTCTTTCCGGGAGGATACGATCAACCGATTCAAGGTGGCGGCATGAAGATCACCACCATTCGTACGCAGATCGTTGCGCTGCCGAACGACGAGCCGCTCGCCGGGTTTTCGGAAAATCCGAACGCGACCAACCCGATCGTTACGCTGCGCGTCGGCACCGACGACGGGGTCGAAGGGATCGGTGTGACCTATTTTGGTGGCCGGCTGACCAACACCTTGAGACGTGCCGTCGATGAGCTGGGGGCGGTGGCGATCGGCGAGGACCCACTGCGGGTCGAGGCCGTGGCGGCGAAATTGGGCGCGGCTGCGAGCGGCGCCGGCCCAGGCGGGATCCTGACGATGGCCATGTCGGCGATCGACGTGGCGCTATGGGACATCAAGGGCAAGGCGCTCGGCCTTCCGCTGTGGAAGCTGCTGGGCGGCGGGCGCGAGAGGATCGCCACCTACGCCAGCGGCGCATTGCGACGCGGGCTCAAACTCGAAGAAGCGGTCACCGCAGCCGGAAGACTCCGCGAGAAAGGCTATCGCCAAGCGAAAATGCAGCTCGGCCTGCCGGGTGTCACCTCACCCGCCCGCGAAGTCGAGCAGGCGCGCCTCATTCGCGAGGCGGTCGGCTCCGACATGGATTTGATGTGCGACATCAACCAGCGCTGGCGGGTCGAACAGGCAATCGACATCGGCCGGCGGGTCGAAGATGCTGGTGTCGGTCTCTATTGGCTCGAGGATGTCACGAAGCATGACGATTACCCGGGTCTTGCGCGGGTATCGACTGCGCTCTCAACGCCGATCGCGGGCGGCGAATACCTCTGGGGCATCGTGCCGTTCCGCCACATGCTCGAAGCCCGTTCGGTCGATATTGTGATGATCGATCAGGTGCGCTCGGGTGGGATCACCCCGTGGCTCAAGATCGCCGGCATGGCGGAGGCCTTTAACCTGCCGGTGGTCAGCCACGGGGTGCCGGAGATCCATGTGCACCTGGTAGGGGCGGTCCCCAACGGTCTGACCGTCGAATACATGCCGCGGCTATTTCCCCTATTCGAGGAAGTTCCGGTGCCGCAGAACGGCGACCTCGTCATGCCGACCGCCCCCGGGCTCGGGCTGAAATTCAACGAGGAGACGATCCGGCGGTTCGCGATGGCGTGACCGACGGTTTACGCCGCCATCGCCACACGGAGTTGGTGAAAGCCACGTTCGAGATCTTCGATCAGATCCTGCGGGTCTTCGAGCCCAATGTGAAAGCGCAAAGCCGGGCCCTCCGCTGTCCAGCGCGTTGCGGTGCGGAGGCGTTCAGGATTGGTCGGCAGGATTAGGCTTTCAAAGCCGCCCCAGCTGGATCCGATGCCGAACAGATCGAGCGCGTCGATCATCGCGTAGACCGCCTCTTTGGGCGCCGGCTTGAGAACCACGCCGAATAACCCGCTGGCGCCGAGAAAGTCGCGCTTCCACAGCGCGTGACCGGGGTCTTCCGGCAGCGCCGGGTAGAGGACGCGCGATACTTCGGGCCGGGTCTGCAGCCAGCGAGCCACAGCGAGAGCATTCTTTTCGTGCCGTTCGAGCCGCACGCTCAATGTCCGCAAGCCGCGCAGCGCGTAATAGGCGTCGTCGGGTGCCGCGCAGTGACCGAGATCGGCGGCCATCGTACGCACCTTCAGATACATCTCCTCGGTGGTGATCACCGCGCCGAGGATCACGTCGGAGTGACCGACGATGTATTTGGTCGCCGCGTGTATCGAAACATCGACGCCGTGAAGGAACGACGGGAAGAGGTAGGGCGACGCCCAGGTGTTGTCCATCAACACCTTGGCGCCGGCCTCATGCGCCGCCGCAGCGATCGCCGGCACATCCTGCACTTCGAAGGTCAGCGAGCCCGGCGACTCTACATAGACGACCTTGGTGTTGGGGCGCATCAGCCGAGCGACGCCGTCACCGATCAGCGGGTCGTAATAAGTCGTGGCGACACCGCAGCGGGTCAGCACCCGTTCGCAAAAGTTCCGCGCCGGGCCGTAGGCCGAGTCGACCATTAGCAGGTGGTCGCCGCATTTGAGACAGGCCTGCAAAGGTGCGGTGATCGCGGCCAAGCCCGAGGACATCAGCATCGCGCGATGGCCGCCTTCGATCGCCGCCAATGCCTCTTCGAGCGCGAAAGTGGTCGGCGTGCCGAGCAGACCGTATCGCACCACGTCGAAGCGCGTCTTCGGGTCGCGCTTCTTCTCCCACTCGGCCATGTTCGACGAAAGGATCGTCGAAGCGTGATAAACGGGCGGGTTGACGGCGCCGTGTTGTCCTTCGGGATGGCGGCCGAGATGAGCGAGGAGCGTGTCCTTGCGGTAATTCCTCGGCTCACCGTCACTCTTCATAAGGTGCACTCCGTCGCTCCAGTGCTGCTTGCGTACCCGATGCGCACCGGCAACTCTGAACATTATAATCGTTTTAAGGGCGATCGGACAGCACCACCATCGGGTGTAGCGGCATCGCCTTGCATTCACCACGGGAGCCGTCGAGAATCAGGTGATCGATGAAGGCGCGGCCGTCCCGCCAACAGATCATGAGAGGCGCTGATGAGATCGGCAATTCTGGCCGTGGCGATCATCGTCGCGGCATGCTCTTCCAACACGACCCCGGTTCCACCCTCCGATCCACAAGCGTCCGCCGCGCTTCTCAAAAAGGATTGCGAGGATCCGAAGTGGAAGGAGGAGAATCTCGGCCTCTGGTACTCGGTCTGCCGCCAGCCGCTGCGCTGGTGATCGGCGGCCGATCGCGGCTGGGTCGGGGCCGTACTATCAAAACTTCTTGAAGCACTCCTTGCCGCTGCCCTCCAACTGTTTGCATTCCGCAGCGCTCGCCTGCGACTTCGGTGTGATTTGAATGGCAAAACTCCTGCCGTCCTTGCAGCGCACACTCCAATACGCGTAGCCCTTTGCCTTACCGCTCGTTGTCACGCCCATCGGAAAGGGCGATTCTCCGACGCAACCTTTGATTCCCTTCGTGAGCATCTGGACTTGCTGCTCCGGTGACATGGCGAGCAGGTTGTCATTAGCAAGATTGCCTGACCCGCCCGCCACCAGCGTACCCAGACCAGAATCGGCGACCATCAGAGCCACCAACAGCAATATCCCCCTCCACATCGCGCACCTCGCAGCCGCATTTCACGCCGAGACTATCTTCGTCGACCAGCCGCCGCAACGTCGGCAGCGGCTCACGGAATGACAGGAAGGATCATGTGAGACGGGTGCGCCGCCTCGGCAAAGAGCCGGTTTCTGGCGATGCGCGGGCGCTCCATCTCACCTTCGGGTTCTCCCGCATTCGGGTTGACGTCGAGATGCGGAAAGTTGCTGCTCGAAATGTCGAGGCGTAGCCGGTGGCCCGAGGTGAATAGATTGCTCGTCGGGAAGAGCTCGATCGTGATCGCATAGGTCTCGCCCGGCACCATCGGTGTCGGCCGCTCCCAGCTATCGCGGTACCGCGCGCGCAGAATCCCTTCGGTCAGGTTCATCGCGAAACCCTCCGGGTAATCCTCGTTCGGCGGATAGACATCGATCAGCTTGGCGGTGAAGTCGGTATCGGGGCAATCGGACGCGATCCACAGCCGCACCGTCACTGGGCCTGTCACCTCCAGGTCACGGTCGAGGGGCTGAGTAGCGAAGACGAGCACGTCGGGCCGCTCAGCGAGCGGCCGGTAGGGCTCGCTCGCACCGAACACATTGGGTGCCGTGCGCTGGTGGTAGGCTCCGGCACGCATTACCGGCTCACCAGAACTCAGCGCCCCACCGATGGTGGGCACCGGATGGCGCGGGTCGAAGGCATACTCGAAGGGTCGAGCGCCCCGCGGAGGCAGAGTACGGGAAAGGCTGCGGTCCGGCCCCAAGTAGAACTGCGTCCATCGGGTCTCCGGCAGTGGCCAATCCGTTGTGTAACGCCAGCGACCGCCATGATCGAGCCGTCCCGCCGGATTGCACCGTCCCGAACCGCCGCCCATCACAAAGACGCGCACCGCCGGGTCGGCTCTGACACCTGGTGAGTCGTTCTTGAGCCAGCGGTCGAACCACGCAAGGCGCAAAGCAAAAAAATCGTCGGCCAGATTGCCGTCGATCGGGGCGGCCGAACCGAAATCGACATTGCCCGCATAGGTCAGCGAGCGGTCGCCATGGGTCCACGGTCCGAGGATCAGCCGCATCGGCGCGCGCTTCTCGCCGCTGAGACCAACATAATTCTCGGTTGCGGTCCGCGCATAGGGATCGTACCAGCCGGAGAGATGAACGATCGGCACATCGGCATAGCGTTCGTAGTAACCTTCGGCGAAGATTCCCGGCCGCTTCCAGAAATCGTCAAATATTCCGTGCGACCACTGCTCGAGGAGGTAGTCCTCGTAATCCGGGGCGGCGGACACCGGCGATTGACCTTTGCGCCACGGCATCCGCGTGAACCAAGCCTCGATGTCTTCGGCCTCGAGTGCCGCCCTGACGGCCGGATCCTTGGCGTCGGCGAGCGCGTTGTTGTAGGCCCAGGTCGCCTGCTTGAGATCAAAGGCGCCGCCATGGCGGATGCCGCTGCGATAAGCGTTTGAGAACCCGCCGCAGTCGAGAAACTGCGCGGCGAGACCGGGCGGGTCGAGGCAGCCGAGCGCTGCCTGGGCATGCGCCGCGTAAGAGAGGCCGAAAGTGCCAATCCGGCCGTTGCACCAGGGTTGCCGAATTAACCAGGCTAAGGTGTCGTATCCGTCCCCGGCTTCGCTCAGATATTTTGTAAAGCGGCCCTCCGACCGGTATCGGCCGCGACAATCCTGATAGACGACGGCATAGCCGTGCTGCACGAAATAATGAGCGAGCTCGGCGCGCGAGCGCGGCGCCGCCGCGACAGCGGTGCGCTCAGAGCGGCTCGGCGCCGATTTGTTGTATGGGGTGCGCTCGAGGAGGACCGGAAACGGCCTGCCGCTCGTCGGCCGATAGACGTCCGTCGCCAGCCTTACGCCGTCTCGCGTCGGCACAAAGAGGTCGCGCTCGATGATTAGCTCTTGGTGAGTAGGTATACCCATTCGATACCCTCATCCTAGTTTGCTTCGGCTGCTAAAAATTGCCGACAAACGGCCAGCGCTTGCCTGTCGCCCGTGATTTCGCTACATCCTGCGCTTCCACCCCGGGGCCGCTGGTAAAGGGCGCGTAGCTCAGCGGGAGAGCACTACGTTGACATCGTAGGGGTCACTGGTTCAATCCCAGTCGCGCCCACCACGCTTTATGAGAAATGTCAGTCGGTTAGAGAAGCGCTGATAAAAACTCCAGACCTCGTTGGGCGCAAGATCTTGCAGAACGATGCAGCAACATGAACGATGCATTGACACGTTTCTGACACGCGTTCGGGGCCTGTTCCGTGTAGACCGGCGCCCATTACAAAAGCTGCGGCAAGCCCTCGACCCCCCAATCTCGTGAACGCCCCGGGTGCGGCGAAGTAGGCGCTGATCAAGAGACGCTCGTTCGGGTCGGTAACAACGGGCGGACGCGCAACGGGCGTCCAGCGCATCCACTGGCTCGTCGGAATGCCTTTTTCTTAGGTGAACCTGTGACCCCATCCGTGTGAAGGGTGCCCTTACTGCTTCTAAGACGTTGATCGAGCGACATTCAGCCGTTTTACCCGACCAAAACTGCCCAGATCAGACCATGAACAGACCCGAAACGGAAAGGTCCACGCGTGGAAAATCCGTGGAGTCATCCTCGGGTTTAGGCAGGATCCGTTTACACGGGTGCGTCTTGCCAGCATCCCCAGTCGGTCGTCAACATTATTTATTACCCTCCACAGATTAGACGCGCTTGGCGCTCGGAACTCACGAACGCATATACCGGTCATGAAACCTTGACTTGACCTACGTACCGACGAACTCGCCGCGCCCTCTAAGGAGTTGATAGAATTACCCGCTTACCCCTTCCGTCCCGCATCCTCACGCCAAAAGCGATACTCGCGAAGTTAGTAGTGCTTGATGCATGAGGGGGTGGGATGGCCATCTGAGACAGGATGCGGCCGACGCAAATTCCGCCCTTGCCTCCGGCGACGACCAGTCGGGTGGTGGTGCTGACCAACCAGGGCGCCGTACGCGGCCAACCATCAGACCGCGCCCGCGATTGGCCAGGGGATGAGAACCAGTCGCTGATCGGTGCGGCGGATCTAGCAGCGCCACCGGCTGTAGACGCATCGGGTGCGCTCTTTCAAGCTCTTAAACGAACCCAAATTCGTTGACACGCCACAGTGTGTTTCAGCGCCAAACCGAGACCATCCATAAACTGGCTCAAGATATTGAGGTGGCGTGTAGATTTGCCTCCGGGTCGGCGTCCCTATCGGCACCGATCGGGATCCCACCTAGACGAGCTATTTGCACCATTCATCAATCAGATAGAGTAACCTTTCGAAGGCTCCAGGTTCGGTGCCGATTCGACCGGGTTCGTCCAAGAGAGTTACGCGCTGCGGGAAAGGTCGACGGAGTCCTCGAAAGGCGTCGTCCGTCGACGGGGACCGAGGGTTCGAACCCGCCCCCTCCGCCAATAAACCAATAATATCAATAAGATATTAGCAAATATTCAGGTTGCCCCATACGTGCCCCTATATTAACGAGCCCGGCCAAGGTGGCCTCCTCGTGCGCGTATGAGGCGCCGGCGGTTTCGGTTGTTGGTTCTTGGGATCGCTCTGGCGCTATTTCCCCTGGGTTTGAGCGAAAAAAAGCCCCGATCAGCGATCAGCAAATGACCGGGGTTTTCTCAGGCTCACAGCGCCGCTCACCAGAGCAGAACCCAACTTCTCAGATCGCAACGCCTGCACAAGCTATCCTAGTGTTCAGACGCATTCAGAGAGTACAGGAACGCGGTCAAGTTTTGCGAGGATGGCGTTTGCGGATTGGGTCCAGACAAACGGCTTTGGGTGAGCATTGTGCTCGGCAAGATAGGCGTTGATAGCGCTCTGCAGGTCGACGATCGAGCGGAAGACGCCGCGGCGGATGCGTTTGCCGGGTCATCTTGGAGAAGAAGTTCTCGACCGCGTTGAGCCAGGAGGCCGAAGTCGGGGTGAAGTGGAAGATCCAGCGCGGATGACGGGACAGCCAAGCCAGCACCTTGGGATGTTTGTGGGTGGCATAGTTGTCGAGCACCGCATGGATCAGCTTGCCAGCGGGGACTTCGCGCTCGACGGCGTTGAGGAAGCGGATGAATTCGCTGTGGCGGTGGCGCTGCATGCAGCGGCCGATGACGGTGCCGTCGAGCACGCTGAGCGCGGCGAACAGTGTGGTCGTGCCGTGCCGCTTGTAATCGTGCGTCATAGTCTGACAACGCCCCGGCTTGATCGGTAGCCCCGGTTGGCTGCGGTCGAGCGCTTGGATCTGGCTCTTTTCGTCGAGCGAGAGCACCACGGCGTGGGCCGGTGGATCGACGTAAAGCCCGACAACATCAGCCAGCTTGGCGGCAAAGCTCGGATCGCGCGAACGCTTGAAGGTGCGAATGCGGTGGGGCTGCAGCTGGTGCGCCTGCCAGATGCGTTGCACCGAGCGCAGCGAGATGCCGACCGCCTTGGCCATAGCGCGGGCCAGTCCAATGGGTCGCCTGGTGCGGCGGCGTGGTGCAGGTCAGCGCCACCACCCGTGCCGTGGTTTGCGCGGCAATCGGCGTTTTGCCGGGCTTGCGGGTCTTGTCGCGCAACAGCCCTTCAACCCCAACCTCGGCGTAGCGCTGCTGCCAGCGCCATACTGTCGGTCGGCTGACGCCGACGCCCGCCGCGACCCGCTGCGTCGGTTCCCGTGCGGCCGAGGCGAGAACAATGCGCGCCCGTTCCATATGCTTCCGCGGTTGGTTGCGGTCACCGATAATCGCTTGCAGTCGTGCCCGGTCGGCAGCGCTGACAATCACACATACTGTCTGAGCCATAGGCCCAGCATCGCACATTCCACTGCCTTTGTGAATCTACTGAATGCGTCACTGCACTAGTGATTTTGATGAGACAACTCCATCATACCGCGGAGATCGGGCGCGGGATGCGATGGCGGCTTCGCAGCAGTGCGTGAGCCCTATTCCTTATCCCTGATATGAATGGCCTTTAAGACCCTGTCTGCCACATTGTCTATTAACTTTTCGTCAGCCTTTTGCTTGAAATCATTAGAGAGAATGTTGCGAACGAATTCTTTAGCCTTCTCCTTATCGGTTCGAGCATCTGACTTTTTTTTATCCATCAGGTCCCTCCTCTGATTTCGTCCCACGTTCGGTCGATTATAAGATCGGCATAAAAGGCGATCTAGAACTTTCCACGAAGCTTGTTGGTGTCAAGGTAACCCCGCAGATCCTCGTGCACCTCCAAAATCGGAATAAGGCCTTTTTGAACGTCTCTCTGCGAATCATCGCTCCTTCCGGGAAGCCATCGCCACAGTCAGCCAAGTCGCGCGACCTCTCTCAAACAAGTCGACCAGCCCGACCTTTTCCATTCGTTGTTCGGCTTCGAGAGTAAGTCCCATTATCGGATGTCCTGCGCGCCAACAACGCCAATTACGACCCCGAAAACAAGGGCCGCGAGGAGCAGAACGATGGCAGATGCTGCGACGCCGTTACTTCCGTCCCACTTTCCAAGCAGCGCGAGGCCGGCCGCTAAAATCGCAAAGATAATCCCAATTACCGCCAACCGTGCCCGTCTTTGAAAGCTATGCCGGACTACGGATTGGGCCTCCCGGTCATAGGTTCCATAGGCCGTTGCGACGTTTCCGAGATAGACGAGAAACAACCCTGCAAGCGTGCTAGCTCCTGTGACGACATCCCCGCTCAATTCTATCGGTTTTGCCACAGGCGTAACCTCCTCTCCTATCTTTTAGGAGAGGATCAGCTAACTATCTCAACTTTTCAAGTTGGTCCCGTTTGCACCCATATTCCGGTCGTTTCGGATTTCGGCGCAGCTCCCTTACGAGTCCTTCGATGAGTCAACCGTTTGCCGACGATGCCTCAGTGCGCTCTGCATCGTCAACCCCAAGCGCGATTCGGTTGCTGTACCTGAAATCGAACTCGCCGAGGTATCTGTGAAGATGTTCGCGGTTTACAGAAGATGTTCGCGGTTTACAGAAGATGTTCGTGGTTTACATCTGATAGTGACGTGAGACCTTAAACTCTGCAGATTTGAGTACAGTCTCGACCCAAGAGGGGGACGGACGATCAAGCGTAGCCGGTTCAGCGAGGAGCAGATTATGTCCGTCCTGCGGGAGCGCGCGTGAGCGGTGGACCCGAGACTCCGGACCACGGAAGTGCGTCCATAAGGTGAAGGCCGCTCCTCTTCCTCGTCAGATATACCACGTTTTGGCGTGGTGGTTGTGGGTGACGCACCAGCGTCGTCCAAGCACAGCGGCAAATCCATACGGCTCCCCTCGGCCGCCCACGCCGCGGGAGCCGGGACTGGCCCGAAATCGGCCGCCTGACATCGCTACTCGCTGGAAACTCAATTTCCTCAGGGAATCGGCCAAGGTAAGCGGTAAGCCCAAAGGGCAGGGGCGCTTCCCAAATGATACATCGGGGTGCTTTCCTGGTGATACATCGCCCAGCTCGCCCGTTCGCTTTCCTGGTGATACATCCCCTCGCGCTTCTCTGGTGATACAGTCTAAAGATAATCTTACCACGGCAAAGCCGAGAGAGGGCCGCGACCGGGAGTGTGTGTGGCTGCCGGCGAGCCCGGGCGACGCCCTCTCCCACGATGGACCGGCGCGAGCGGCGCTCAACCCACATCCTGGCAAGCCCAAGGGCCGGGCAAGCGGCATGTCGTGACGGAACGACCAATGACCACCGACATCATCAACCTCGCCGACTATCGTGCCGCCAGGGATGCGGCTCGGCCGCCGCCGGCGAAAGAAGTGCCTATCGACGAGGTAATCGCGATTTGCCTCGAACGCCCGGAGATCCTCACAGCCTGGGAAGCGCATTTTTTGGTCTCGATCCGCCGCTGCCATCGCGATCTCTCGCTTAAACAGCGCGCCGTGTTGCAGCGCATTTTCGTCAGGGCTTGCGGCGTCGTCGAGCCGGACAATGCGTTATGAAACTCATCGTCTCCAACGGCCGCGATCTCCGGGTCTACGACATCAGCGGCCCGATCAATCACCTCGTCGCCGGCGACCTGCCGATAAAGCTTCAGGCCATTTTCTCTTTGAAGACGAAAAGGCGCACAAACTCGTACGCGACCTGGCAAAGATGACCGAAGACTTTGAAGATTTTGCCGCAGTTTCCGGGGGAAAAGATCCAAATTTTGGGCCCTCCCCACTACCCCGCGGTTTCCCCGTACGGGATCGGGTCGGGGCTGGCCCTTCCGATGGGTCAGCGCTGTTGCCGCGATTTCGCGGCTGTTGGTTGGGCGATCCGACCGCAGCGAGTGCGATCGCTCGAGCCCGAAGCGGAGCGTATTAGAATGAGATGAGCAAAATCAAAGCGAGTGGCTTGGGATTGGAAACCAATGCCTCAGGCTACGCGATCGGCCGCGATCCCCGCATGATGAGCCAGGCTGAAATGCGAGCCGTCGGCCATGATCCTATGTCGCCGATGCAGGCGATCCGAGCACACTGCCTTGATTGCTGCGGCGGCGCGCCGGCGGAGGTAAGGGCCTGCGCCGCGATCCGCTGTCCATCCTGGCCATTCCGGATGGGTCGCAACCCCTGGCGCGAGGTGAGCGAAGCACGACGGGAAGCCGGCCGACGATTGGCGGCTAGGATCAAATCTGGCGCGTCCGACCCTAGTACAGACCTGGGTTTTGACAAGGAAGACGACGGGGATGGGTATTGCACCTCCTGGAGCAAACCGGCGTCGCGGAAGCCGCAGAATTATCTGTGACATCTGTGACATGCGAGGTTTGCGGGCAGACTTTCACCCCCAAGGGGTTCGGATGCCCGGATCTGTTCGGCGGCTTGCCGGCAGCGAGCGCACCGCCGGGCGATAGCTCGGGCCTTAGGGTAGCGGCGCACCTGCTCTTTCAAAAAATACGCGAAGTTTCTCGAGACGGTTGCAAATTCTCGCCACCCTCTCCGTGCGGCCGGTTTTCCCCGTACGACTCGTAACGTGAGCGAGCGTAACTTTTCTCGCGCGCGCGTACGTGAGTGTCGAGAGGGGGAGCACAGTAATACACCCGATGGCGATCGTTTCTTGTCGGGATGCGATCCCCATACCGTCACGGCCTACACCAGCCCCAATACCGGCAAAGCGATCGGCCTCTACGCCGATTGGCCCTCCGGTTGCGGATCGACGCCGAAGTTTGTGGGCGTGATCGATATGGCGGCAGCGCTCGCCGCACCGCGGGCGGCATCGCCCAACAATCATCAGATCGCCGCGAGTGTCAATTTGATCACGAGCGGCATCGTGAACTACGTCGCGGTACCGTGAGCGCATAGAGACCACCCGCTCAAGCTCGGATCCGGCCGAATAACCGCCCTCGGCGCGATAGCCCTTCGCCGCGGGTTGCGAAGGTCGGCAATCCACCCACTGCGGCCGATTTTCGCGCGATACAGGATGGACCGCCGTCGTTAAGGGTTTTCGGATGCCTGCCAGACACAGGCGCGAGGGGGTGCACGGAGACAGGCGTCCGAAAAGCCTCGAGGGAGGAAATCGCGGGGGGAGTTCGCACCGACGCTGGTGTCGGTCTATGGGGAATT
>Ga0187846_10000698_pt1 | contig 19086 bp, 16 predicted proteins | sample TC_taG_FD_161473 | JGI IMG/M metagenome (GOLD analysis project Ga0187846, IMG submission 161473) | Biofilm microbial communities from the roof of an iron ore cave, State of Minas Gerais, Brazil - TC_06 Biofilm (v2) | ecosystem: Environmental > Terrestrial > Deep subsurface > Cave > Wall biofilm...
GGCGTAAATGTCGGTCGCAGAGCCCAAAACGGCGCGGTCGACCGGCTTCAACGCCTCGACCATCTCGCGCCGAAGGTGTTCCGGGACGTACGGCTCGTGCTTGAGCCTCCGGGCGGTCTGGTCCCGAGCGACGACGACGACGAGCTCATCCCCGAGCTTCTTCGCCTCGTTGAGGAAGTACAGGTGGCCCGGGTGAAGGAGGTCGAAGACCCCCGTCGCCATCACTCGGACCATTCGGCCCACGCCTCGGCAATCGTGCGGCCCTCGAGGAACGCCCAACCGTGCGCGTCCGCGTAGCGTCGCGCGGCCTCGGGGGAGCGAGCGCCCCCGGAGTCGCCGAGCATCTCGCAGACCGTCATCGATTCCGACAGGCCGGCCATGCGCGCGAGCGAGATGGCGAGCTCGGTATGGCCTTTTCGTTCCCGCACGAGCCCCGGCGCGGCGTAGAGGAGCGGGAGGTGTCCCGGCGAGGTGAACTCGTCTGTGAACCGGTCGATGAGTTTTGCATCGCTGAGCCGGGGCGCGTCGCGGGCCAGCTCGCCCACGGCCCGGATGGTCGTCGCTCGGTCGTTGTCCGGGACTCCGGTGAAATTCGAGCGGTGGTTCACGGTAACTCCAAACGCGCTCCTCCGGTCGTAGCGGAGCTTCTGCTCGGCCAGGCGAGCAGCGATCGGGTAGCGACGGGAGGCCTCGCGCAAAAGGTCGGAAACGAACGGGAGACCCAGCCGCAAGCGGAGTTCGTCCGAGATGGCGGTGCAAATGAGGCCGCCCGCATCGTGCCGTTGAAGACGAACGAGCTCGGGGGCCGCCATTTCCGATAGGAAAACGAGATCGGTTTCGCCCTCCCGGTCCCGCGCGTCGAAGATGAGGATGGGTTCGCCGTGAGCGAGGCTGTCGCCGGCGACGGCCAGCGGCTGGGCGAGGACCCGGGGCCTCTCCATGGCCAACACTGCCAGAGAAAAAGGAAGGCCGATTATAAGTTCGGCGTAACTACCAAGAACTGGGTTGATGTGCGATCCCTCGGCTCCGGCTACGAGGCCACTAGGGACCCGTACATTGGGCCCTCCATTCCTGACTCACCGCAGAGGATGACGCACCCCCAGTTGAACGCTCCGGCGAAGGAGGACACCATCGAGAAGACGACTCGGCCGGGGTCTCCCGGCCCGCTGGCCGCCGGAAAAGGCACATTCACGTTGTAATATGGGCTCGGCATCGAGAACGTGCGACGATCTGGTTTGCGGGGAGTCCCGTGACAGCGTGGCTGGCTCCATGGTCGGTCATCGCGATGAAGCCACCTTGGGTCCCGGTCACCTTGGCGTCCTTCGCCGTGGGAAGCGTCCCCACGGAGGTATCGAAGTTAGTGATCGTGAACACGACACGCACGTTGAGGGGGACCGAGAAATCCGTCGCACTGTAGCCGAGGCCACCGGTCGACCGGTCGTAGGCTATGGTCAGATTGCGGTAGATCGTGGCCGGTTGCGCCGAGGTGGAGCTCGTCGCGGGAGCGGGGCCAGCGGGGGCTGCCAGCGTCAAAGCGAATCCTGCCCAGACGACCACCACGATGGCGACGATAGCGAGAACCCAATTGGACCAGTACTGGTCCTTCATGTGGCTTAGATGCTACGAGTTCTCTGAGGGTAGGACCCCCTCGTCACTCCGTCTTGACGTGCCCGGAGGAACGCGCTTTACGAGAACCCGAATACACCCTCGGGTCGATATAGGGCGAAGCAGGTAGCGGCCGATGTGCTGACACTGAGGGGCCTTACCAAGAAATTCCCTGGAAAAGCTTCCCCGGCGATCGAGGGCATAGACCTCGAAATCCGGAACGGAGAGATCCTCGGCCTCGTGGGACTCAACGGGGCCGGGAAGACCACGACCATCCGGGTCTGTGTCGGTCTCGCCCTTCCTACCTCGGGTTCGGTAGACGTCGATGGTCGGGATATCGTCCATGACAAGGCGCGGGCGAGCCAACTCGTTGGGTGGGTCCCGGAGCTGTTTCCATACGAACTCTCCGCCAAGGCGCTGCCCTTGCTGGTGTACTTCGCGGGTTTCAGCGGCCTGAGGGGAAGCGCTGCCCGGAGTCAGGCAAGAGAACTACTCGCCCGAGTGGGACTCGCCTCCGTCGAGCGCGATCGGATCCGTACATTTTCCCAGGGGATGAAGAAACGCTTCGGGCTCGCGGCGGTGATGCTCTCGGAGCCGCGGAACCTCCTCTTGGACGAGATCTTGAACGGCCTCGACCCCGAGGGGATCGCCTTCGTTCGCAACTGGAGCCTGGAGCAGAAGCGGCTCGGGAACGCGGTCCTCCTCTCTTCCCACATCCTAGCCGAGCTCGAGGCGATGGCCGACCGCGTCGCCTTTGTCCACAACGGACACCTGTTGCGCATAATCAACCGGGCAGAACTCGCCCGCGCTGCGGGAACCCTTCTCCGGATCACCATAGAGAATCTGGACGCCGCCGCGGTCGTATACCTCGGCAGCCTCGGAACCGCGCGAGTAGAGGGAACCACCGTCTTGCTAGCCGATCCACAGCTCGGCCCTTCCGAAATCAATGCGGAGCTCGGTCGACGAGGGTACCGCGTATCGGAGCTCCGACTCGAGGGTACGTCCCTGGAGGCGTACTTCTTCCAACTGCTTGGAGCGGCGCAGTGAATGTCTATCTCCATGACCTCCGTCATGTACTTCGCAGCCCTGTCCTGATCGCCCTCGCGGTACTGGTCGCTCTTTCGAGCGCTATCGTCTACTCCACGGTCACCGGCCAGGCCGGGACCGTTACGGTCAGCGGTTCCGGATTCTACTACTACGAAACCAGCGCCTTCCATATCAGCCTCTGGACCTACGATATAGCCGGAAACCCGGTGACCGGCGTTTCCGTGGAACTCAACGCCACTCCGATCTACTTCAACGTCTCTCAGGGCACTCATGTGCCCTCGTACTACGTCAACGCCTCCGGGGATTCCTCCGGCCGGTTGCAGTTCGTGTACTCCATCCCAGATGGTTCTTACTTCGTCCAGTCGACGGTGACCGCCGCCCACCTTCCCCTAGCTTCGTTGCAGCTCGGGGGCTCCCTCCCGGGGTTCACCCTTGAGAACGTGTCGGCTGGCGCGGTAGCGGGACTCACACCTCTCATGCCGGTCGCCGGGAACTACTACAGTCAAGTCGCGCGGTTCCTCGCGTTCTGGTCAGGGCCTAGCGGGTCTCCTCCCAGCGGGGCTGAGATGCGCTATTGCACTTCCCCAGCGGGTCTCGGACTATTGGGCCCCTCAAATTGTTCCGGCCTGGCGTCCCACTCGATGGGAGCTTTGAGTGGATTCCGGAATCCCTATCCACAGCCTCAAGCCCCTCCGGCAAGCTGGGTCGTCGTCGAGTTGGTCAACTCCTCGGGTGGCGTCGTCGACACGGTCATCTACGGAGGAGGGTGGTCGACCGGGTCCGCCCAACCCGTGCCGACCCTCACCGTCACGCCGCCCGGGACGACCATCCTTTCGGCGTTCGGATCCCTGCTTTCGTTCTTCCTGCCGCTCATGGGGTTCGTAGCGGCGTATTGGACCTACGCACGTCCTCGTCTATCGGGGACGCTCGAGCCCGTCCTCGTCCGGCCCGTAACCCGTCGAGGACTCTTGTTGGAACGCTACGCCGGAGTCGTCCTGATGCTCTCCGCGGCTATCGTCGCGGAGGTACTGATCCTAGATCTGATGGTCACCACCGTGCTGGGCCAACCGCTCCCGGTGAGCTACGTCGCCCCAATAATCGGAAGCCTACTGGTTGCCGCACTCGGCTTCGCGGGACTGATCTTTCTGCTAGCTCACGCGGCGCGGTCAACCGCGTTAGTCGTCGCTCTGGGCAGCGTGCTCTTCATCGTCCTGGCCCCGCTCTTCTGGGCCACGGTCCTCGCCCTCATCGGGTTCTACCTCGGTGGAATCGCATCCACCACCGACTTCACTGTCCTCGTCCTCCGCTTGCATCTGCTCTCGCCGTTATGGTTCCCCAGCTTGACCCTCGACTTCGTCAACGGGTCCGGGACGGCCGGTGGACCCGGATCGACGTACGCTCTCGCAGGGATATCGGCCGGGCTACTCGCAGCTCTCGGTGCGCTTTGGGTGGTTCTCCCAATTCTCGGCACGGTTTGGCGAGCTGGCAGGCGGGATTGATGCGTCCAAGTACGCTCGCCGTACGGCAGGGAACGCGTCGCCAGCTGGGGTAGGGGTCTTCGAAACTCCCCGTGCCGTGCCTAGCCGTGATCCCGGTTGTCCACTCCACTGGCCGCCGCGCCGGCTTCGAGCGGCGTAGCAAAGGTGACGAAGCGCGTCGTTGTCGTAAGGATAACGGGGTGCGCCAGGACGGATTTCACAACGGCGCGAGAGGTCCGGGTCGGTTTCCAAGCGGGCCCGTAATCTGGTCCCTTTGGTCCGGCGAGATCTCTCCTACGGCGTTTCCTTATCTGACCATCTCGACCGCAGGCTCGGGTGGTTCATCGTAGGGCGCGCAAGCTGGCCCGACCGGCGGAGGAGGGCTTCCCATCGTGCCCGCCAACCTGGGACCTATCAAAGGGGCCTAACCGGGTGGGTGAGGCGGATGCGACGGACCGCGCAACGTGGGAGAATAATGGGTTGATGGCCGACCGGTCGGGGAGAGGCCAAATGAGTGGTGAGTCGACTCCGACACCCTTCGTTGCCGAAGGGCGTTAGGAGGTGATCCATCTGCAGGTTCCCCTACAGATACCTTGTTACGACTTAGTCCCCCTTGCTGAACCGAAGTTCGAGCGACCCAAAGGAGTCACCCTCACTCCGACCCAACTCGGATGACTTGACGGGCGGTGTGTGCAAAGAGCAGGGGCACATTCACCGCGGGATGTTGACCCGCGATTACTACGGAATCCATTTTCATGAGGGCGAGTTACAGCCCTCAATCCAGACTACGATTGGGTTTCAGGATTGCCTTCCCCTCTCGGGGTCGGATCCCATTGTCCCAACCTTTGTAGCGCGCGTGTTGCCCGGAAGATTCGGGGCATACGGACCTACCGTAGACCTCTCCTTCCTCTGCCTTAGCGGCAGCGATCCCCTCAGTGTGCTCTCGCAATCACTCGCGAGATCGCGACTGAGGGCGAGGGTCTCGTTCGTTATCTGACTTAACAGAACGCCTTACGGTACGAACTGACGACGGCCATGCACCACCTCTCGGAGAATCGGGCAAGGTCTTCAGCCTGGCTTTCATCCCTCCGTCGCCTCCGGTGAGTTTTCCGGCGTTGAATCCAATTGAACCGCACGCTCCTCCCGTTGCGGTGCTCTCCCGCCAATTCCTTTAAGTTTCAGTCTTGCGACCGTACTCCCCAAGCGGCAGACTTAACACCTTCGCTCCGGCACTGGGAGCCCACGCAGGACCCCCAACACCAAGTCTGCAGCGTTTACACCCTAGACTACCGGGGTATCTAATCCCGTTTGCGCCCTAGGGCTTCGTCCCTCACTGTCGGATTCGTTCTAGGAGAACGCCTTCGCCACTGGTGGTCCCCTCCGGATTACAGGATTTAACCCCTACCCCGAGAGTACCTTCTCCCTCTCCCGATCCCAAGCCGAGCAGTGTCCCCGGAATTCGGACGGTTGAGCCGCCCGATTTACCCGGGGATTTGCCCGGCCAGCTACGGACGCTTTAGGCTCAATAATAATGAGCACCACTCGGGCCGCGGGTATTACCGCGGCGGCTGGCACCCGTCTTACCCGGCCCTTACTTCTCGAGCTTTTTAGGCTCGAGAACAGCTTGCACTTAGTGCAAGCACTTGGAGTTCCCCCATCGTGGTTGCCCACATTGTGGAGGTTTCGTACCTGCTGCGTCCCGTAGGACCTGGATTCGTGTCTCAGAATCCATCTCCGGGCGACTTCTCCCAAAGCCCGTACCCGTCTTCGGCTAGGGGGTCCGTGACACCCCCTACGACCTGATAGGCCGCAGACCCATCCTCGAGCCCCGCAGGGTTTCGACCTGGGGGCCTTCCATCATCCCAGATCTATCGGGTATTAGCCCCAGTTTCCCGGGATTATCCCCGTCTCGAGGGCAGATTGTCCGCGTGTTACTGAGCAGTGCGCCGAGGGCTTACCCCTCTCGACTCGCATGGCTTAAGCGAACTCCAATAGCGGTGCCCGCCGGCAGGATCAACCGGATTTTATGCACGTGACTCCGTGGAACGGAGTCGTATCGGCCAAGACCGATCCTCTGACTGGCGGAACATTGCTCTGACGATTGAGCTACATTCGCGTACTTTCTCATTTCATGCCTCTGTCGGTCCCGAGAGGTCTCTTTCCCCGAAGGGAAAGGGGTTCTCGGGGCTCCACGCCCCATCGGGCCATCTGTGACGCGGCCCTGGAAGAGCGCGGTTCACGATTCCCCGGCTCGCCGTGGCGGCGTCGCGGGCGCCGTCTTCCGAAGAAGCGGCGCGGCGCTCTGTATGGAAGTCGGGGTCGATATTTAACGCAGCCGCTTACGACCTACGGGAGGCGTTCTCATTCTCGAGTTGTTGAATCCACAGGGGGACTTCCAATAGGGAGGTCACCTCCGGAGCGCCGGATCCCAACCCGGTCCCTTCTCGGTTCAACCACAGCCCGTGAAGACCCGCCCGCTCCGCGGCCCAAGCATCGGTGTAAGGAAGATCTCCGACGTAGAGCGCCTGGGCAGGGGCGACCCCAAGACGGTGGACTCCGCGCTGGAAGATCTCCGCATCCGGTTTTAGAATCCTCTCGGTTCCGGAGGAAAGCGTGACGGTGAAATACGATAGGATTCCGACGCCTTGGAGAAGCTCACGGACGTGGAGTTCGGACCGGGAGTTCGAAATGATTCCGAGGGCCCGTCCCTGGTCCTTGAGCGCGTCTAGGCAACGTCGCACGTCCGAAAACAAGTGGACCGGCTGAGGAGCTCGTTCGTACTCCGCGAGGAAGCCTCGGGCGACCGCCTCGGGCACTTCACGACCCGAGGCTCGGTGAAGGACGCCCCTCCAAAATTCTGAGAGCTCGGCGGTGGGCCTAGGTCGATCGACTTCTCGCATTTCTTCGATGAACGCGTGGCCCAGGGACTCGCTGTCGACCTCCCACCCCAGCCCGCGAGCGATGCGGCTCCATCCGACGTAATCCCGAATGTCGACGAGGGTTCCCCCGAGATCGAACAGAACGCCTGCAATCCTCCCCGTCATTATTCCCGCTCCGCAGCGAACGGAAGTCCCTCAAGAGCCTTGGCGAGGGCGGGACGGAAGAAGCTGTCGCCGTACCTCGTTCGATGCCCGCCGTGGCAGCGGCGCGAATGCTCACACGGAGCTTTCGCACGGACCACGAATTCGTCGAGGCTAGCTTCCACTTATCACGAAGGATCCCGGACTCACCGGATCGTTTGGCAGGCGTGCGAAGCCGCGAACTCGAGCGATCTGATAGTCCGTCAGGCGGTATCGGTCGGTGAGCCCAAACAGTTGGATACCCACCCAATTCGGTCCGATGATCACCTGGTCTCCCCAACGCCGAAGCGGGGTCCACATCGATCCGCCCATTCGAAACTTAAGCCCGAGTGGCGAAATCCCTAGCCGCGCGATGACCGGATACCACCGCGCGAAGAGGATTCTGACGAGGCCCATCGACACGATAAAGACGAGTTCGGCACCCATCACCCAAACTAGCGACTCTGCAGAGCGCCCCGACGAACCCGTCGGAGCGAACGCTTCCGCCAAGAGGATTACCAGAAAGACGAGCAAACCGAAAATGTACGCCCACGTCAGAATCGCGAACTGCGAGGAGCGGAGAGGATCGCCATCGGCCCATTCCCATGGCGGAGCGGACCTCATAGGCCACCTGCCACACACTGCAGGAATCGATGAATCTTACGTTCCCGGCGCGAAATCGCCTCCAGTGCCACTAAACCCTTGGAGGGCGGTGGGCGGGTCGGACCGACGTTCCGCGTTTAGGCCACGCTGACGGAAACGATGTCCGAGTGCCGCATCAAGATCGCCCGCGCGATCTTCAAGTTCTTTCCCGACTTTCCGATCGCTCGAGCCTTCCAGGCCGGGTCGACCGTGACGGTCACGTGCCGGCCCTTTCCTTTCGGCGCGAGCTCCACCTTCTTCGGGGTAAACGCGTAAAAGACGTTCTTGGCGAGCACCTCCGGATCGTCGGAGTACTCGACGACCTGGATCTCCTTTTTGAGCATCCCCTTTAAGCGCTCGACGAGCACGCCCCCCGGTCCCACCGCCTTGGGGATCTCGCCCGGGTAGACCAAGAAGACCAGCTTGTCCTCCGCCACGAAACAATCCTTGACCCGCGCCCCGGTGCGCTCCTCGAACAGCTGGATGTACTGCAGCGTCTCCGTATCGAGGGCGATCTCGGGCATGGTCGTGCGAACGGAAGCGAAGGGGAAGAGGCCCTAAGACGGCCCGGTTTCCAGCGAGAGGATCGCCGACGACCCAGGGTCCAGGATCGCGATCGCACTGATCGGGAACGGTCGACCGCAGGCGGCCCCCAACTCTAAGCTCGTGCCGTCGAAATGATAGATCGGCGTCTTGCCGTACCGGTTCTTCTCCACCAGTTTCGGTTCCGGGCAGCTCTTCGAGATGATCAGCAGCCGCGCGTGCTTGGCGTCGGCGCTCGCCATCGACTCGTGCACGCCGATCTTCACCTTGCCCGTGTCGAGCGCGACCTTGAGGGCGTGCGCGAGATCCATGGAGGTCAGGCCTCCTGCTCGGATCCTTCGGGCGGCGGGCGCGTCTCCGTCATCCGCGCGGCCGGTGCCGCCGGACTTTGGATCGGACGATAGACCAGGTTCACGGCGCCGGTCCCGAGCGTGATCGGTTGTCCCACGATGATGTTCTCGGCGACCCCTTTGAGTTCGTCCACTTCACCCGTGATGGCGGCGCGCAACAGGTGCGCCGCGGTGATTTCGAAGGCGGCGCGCGCGAGGACGCTTGTTTTCTTTCCCGAAATCCCGTGGCGCCCGATCGCCCGGATATCCCCCTCGTTGGTCATGACATCGGAAACCAGCATGAGGTGGCGCAGGTCGACCCCCAGACCCTGCTCGGACAGCGTTCGGGAAGCTTCCTGTATCAGCGCGGCTCGGGCGGCCTCGACGCCGAAGACCTTGTAGATCTCGAACACCGAATTCGTGGTCGTACGGCTTCCGTCCACGCCGGGGATCTCGAGGACGCCTTCGAGGTTCGAGCCCTCGGTGTAGATCACGTACTCTTCTTTTTCTTTCTTGATGAGAGCGCGTTTGATGCCCGTGACGCCCTTGATTTTGACCGCCTTGGCCTCGTCGCTCGCCTGAAGGAGTTTCTTAAACGGCATTTCCTCCGCCGGCTCTTCCTTCTCCTTCTTCGAGTTCGCCGGGGCTGCGGGGGTTTCTTTGAGAAGGATCTCAAAGGTCCGGCTCTCGCCGGAGCTCGCTCCGTTCTTGATCTCGAACAATCGTTCGTCGATCCCTTCGTGCAACGCGCGCTCTAAGTCGGCGCGCTTCACCCCGCGCGCTTGCATCGCGGCGATCTGTGGACTGACCATGACCTTGAGCTCCTCGACGACGGTCCCGATGGCGGCGACGTCGGGAACGGTCGTCACTTCGACCTGGAGTGCGATCTGGCGGACCGCTTCCCGATCGCTCCGGAGCTTCTTTAACGCGTAGATCGTCATCATCGGCGTCGACGGCACGCGTCGCGCATCGACGAGTTCGATGAGGCGAGGAAGGCCGAGCGTCACGTTCATTTCGGCGACGCCTGCGTAGTGGAACGTTCGAAGCGTCATCTGGGTTCCGGGCTCGCCGATCGACTGCGCCGCAACGATGCCGACGGACTCGTGCGGATCGACCTGAGCCCGCTGGTAGCGGACCGCGATCTCGCGAACGATCTTCTGGAACTCCGTCGAACTCAGCTTAAGATGCGCCAACCGATTGCGCAGCTCCCGAACCAAGGAGGGGGAGAGATCGACGCCTTCTTTGCGGGCGATCTCCTCGATCCGCTGCTTGAGCGGTTCCCGGATCGTCGCCTTGGGCTCCTCGGCCATGTCTACTCGCCTCCAAAGTCCGGGCCCTCTTCCGGAGCTCCGACCTCTTCGCCCTCTTCCTCCTCCGACTCTTCCTCGAGCTGGGCCTCGGCGAGCAGGTCGAGCTCTTCCTCTCCGACCGGCGGCGCACCCGCGACCGGTTCTCCGGGCGACGCGTCCACGGGTCGAAGCCGACGCTCGAGCACGCTATCCAGCACCTCCTCGATCGGCACCGGTTGACCTTGGAACGATCGAGCCGGGTCGATCCCGTCCTCCCCGTACCGATACTCGACGATCGTGCCGGCGGTGTTGCGCACCGTGCCGTCCTCGGCGACCTTCAGGTCCTCGAGAGCGTTAATCAGCCGACGCTGCATGTACCCCGAGCGGCTCGTCCGAACGGCGGTATCCACCAATCCTTCGCGTCCGCCCATCGAGTGAAAGAAGTACTCCGTCGGCGAGAGCCCGCGCTTGTAGCTGGAGGAAACGAATCCTCGGGCATCTGCGCCGAGATCTCCCCGGGTAAAGTGCGGGAGGGTCCGATTGTAGTACCCGCGGAGCAACCGTTCCCCGCGGACCGATTGCTGCCCGACGGCGCCCGCCATCTGCGTGAGATTGAGCATCGATCCACGCGCTCCGGATTTGGCGAGGATCACGACCGGGTTCTCGAGACCGAGATGCCGGCCCGCAATCTCCCCGGCCGAGTCTCGAGCCTTTCCGAGCTCTCGACGCACCATCACCTCGAGCGTCTCGGCGAGCGAGCGGCCGGCCATCTGCTCGAGTTCGCCCTTGACGTACTGGTCGACGAGCTTCGTCACCGCGACCCGCGCTTTGGCGAGCGCTTCATCGATCTCTTTGCGAGCGTCCTCGGGGACGTCCTCGTCGTCGATCCCGGTGGAGAGGCCCTTAAGACCGATCGCCGTGATCGAAAGTCGGCTCATATCGTCCAAGAACCGACGCGCCCTTCCCATCCCGTTGTTTCGAGCGATCGCGTCGAGGATGGCGCCTTTCTCGTAGGCGATCGCCTTCTTGTCGATGGTCCCGGCTTTGAGCACTCCGTTCTCGATCACCACCCACGCGTCATGCACGCAATTCGTGGGGGGGCAGTCGCAGCGATTCCAGATGTTCGATCGGAATTCGAGATTGAGGTCCTTCGGCAGCGTGATCGAGAACAGTTGTTTACCGGTCCAGAACGGATGACCTTCCTTGTCGTCTCCGGCCGGAGGTGGGGTCGGGTAGTTGAGTTTGGAGAGAAGGTACGTGACCTCGCTGAGGTTGAACGTGGGATTCTTGTGCGTCAACAAGAACGCCGCCGTGATGTGATCGTGCAGCATGCCGATGATCGGCCCGCCGTACCGAGGAGAGAGGATGTGCTCTTCGACCTTCATGATCACTTTGGCCTCCGCACGAGCCTCCTGGCTTTGCAGCACATGGAGATTCATTTCGTCGCCGTCAAAATCGGCGTTGTAGGGCGGGCAGTCGCAGAGGTTGAAGCGGAACGTCTTGTGCGGAAGGATGCGCACGAAGTGCGCCATCATGCTCATGCGGTGCAGCGACGGCTGCCGATTGAACAGCACAATGTCGCCGTCCACCAGCTGTCGTTCGACGATCGAACCGGGTTGGACGAGCTCGGCGCACGCGTCGGCGTTCTTCTCCATCACTTTGATGCGCTGTCCGTCCTCGCGGATGAGGTAGTTCACACCGCAGCGGTAGGCCCCGTTGGCGTCCGGAGCAGGGGTCGGGCCCCGACGCACGAGTTCCTTGGCGATCTCCTGGTTGTGCGGAGTCACCTCGAGCGGAACCGTGAGGCCTCGAGCGACCTCCGTCGGAATGCCGACCTCGTTGATCGAGAGCAGGGGATCGGGGGAGATCACGGTTCGCGCGGAGAAGTTGACGCGCTTTCCCGAGAGGTTCGATCGGAAGCGGCCGTCCTTTCCTTTTAAGCGCTGGGCGAGCGTTTTGAGCGGGCGCCCCGATCGATGCCGGGCCGGCGGGATGCCGCTGGTCTGGTTGTCGAAGTACGTGGTCACGTGGTACTGGAGCAACTCCCAGAGATCCTCGACCACGAGCTGCGGAGCCCCCATGTCGCGGTTCTCGCGCAGTCGCTGGTTGATCCGGAGCACGTCAACGAGCTTGTGCGTCAGATCATCCTCGCTGCGCTCGCCCGATTCGAGGGTGATCGAGGGTCGCACTTGCACCGGAGGGACGGGAAGCACGGTGAGGACCATCCATTCCGGTCGGCCGAATTTCGGATTGAGACCCATCGCCCGGACATCGTCGTCCGGGATACGTTCGAGACGCGCCCGGACTTCCTTCGGGGTGATCTTGTGCCCCGTCTCTCGAAAGGTCGTCGGCTTATCGAGCACGATGCGTTGCTGGGATTCGTGACAGTGCGGGCAGACGCGCTCCTCTTTCGCTACGCGCGAGCGCGTGGGAGGCGCGTCGTCGCTATCGGCGACCGCATCGCTCCGGCTCGACGGCGCGTCGGGGAGCATCCGGCCGCAGGCGCGGCAGGTTCCCTGGAGCAACCGCTTGATCTCCTTCGCGTAGCCGACGTGGATGACCGGCATGGCGAGTTCGATGATCCCGAAGTGCCCCGGGCACTCGTTGACCCGCCCGCCGCACGTGCGGCAGCGAAGATTCGGCTCGATAACCCCGAGGTGGAGATCCATGAGCCCCATCTCGATCGGATAGCCGTCGTCGTCGTACGTGTCGGCGGTGATGATCTTGACTCCGCTCATGCGCCGGATCTCGTCCGGCGAAAGGAACGCGAATTGGAGGGCCTTGATCTTCTTCGACAATCCCTGCGCCATCGTTCGCCTCCTACCGCATCTCCTCGAGCTGGAGCCGCATGATCACGCCCAGCGAGATCAGTTCCTCTAAGAGGAGCTTGAACGAGTAGCTCATCTCCACCGGATAGATCGACGAGGTGTTGCCGCAGCTCGGGCATCGGAGCGAGCCGGCCCGGGTGTCGGGAATCGCGATATGGCCGCACTCCGGATTGCCGCAAACGTACTGGATCGTGCCGTCGGATTCGTCGAGCAACCGGTCCTTGATGACCATCGCGACGCCATGGCCGATGAGACAATCGCGTTCCATCTCTCCGAACCGAAGCCCTCCCTGGCGGGAGCGTCCCTCGGTCGGCTGCCGGGTGAGGATCTGCACCGGGCCGCGCGAGCGCATGTGCATCTTCCCCGCGACCATGTGGTGGAGTTTCTGGTAGTAGATGATCCCGGAGAAGATCTCCGCCTCCAGTCGCCGGCCGGTGACACCATCAAAGAGGGTCTCTCGGCCGGAGGGATGGAATCCCAACGCCTTGAGCGATTCTCGGAGGGCCTCCTCTCTCTCCCCCGAAAACGCGGTCCCGTCGATCGTTCTTCCTTCGAGCGCGCCGACCTTACCGCCGAGCATTTCGAGCACGTGGGCGACGGTCATGCGAGAGGGGATCGCGTGGGGGTTGATCAGCAGGTCCGGCGTGACGCCGTCGCGAGTGAAGGGAAGATCCTCCTGCGGGAGAATGAGCCCAATGACTCCCTTCTGACCGTGGCGCGAGGCGAACTTGTCCCCGAGTTCGGGAACCCGCTCGTTGCGAACCTTCACTTTGACGAGCTTCGAGATGTTCTCTCCTTCCGTCAGGATGACGTTGTCGACCCAACCTCCCTCTCCGAAACGCACCGTCACCGACGTCTCGCGTCGTTTCTGCGGGGTCAAAAGATCGGTCTTCTCCTCGAGGAATCGAGGCGGGGACGTTTTGCCGATCAGCACATCGCCCTCGGTGACCTCCAATTCAGGGAAGATGAGACCGTCTTCGCCGAGGTTCCGGTAGGCCGTATCGACGCGCGCTCCCGCGACATCCGGCCGCGGGATCTCGAAGCGGTCCTCCTGGCCCCCCGGATACTTTCGCTCTTCCCCACGGTACGTCCGGAAGAACGACGAGCGGCCGAGGCCCCGATCGATCGCGGCCTTGGAAAAGACGAGGGCGTCCTGCATGTTGTACCCCTCATACGAAAGTACGGCGACCACGAAATTCTGACCGGCGGGCCGTTCCGTGAAATGGACGTACCGCATCGTCTGGGTGCGCAGGAGCGGCGCTTGCGGATAGTGGAGCAAATGCCCCCGCGTATCGGGACGCCGCCGGTAGTTGACCGACTCGACCCCGAGCGCCTGCTTGGCCATCGCCGAACCCAGCGTGTTCCTCGGGGTGGAGTTGTGTTCGGGATAGGGAATGAGGCCGGTGCACACGCCGAGCATGAGATTCGGATCGATCTCGAGATGCGTGTGGCGGTCGGTGAGAAGATTCTCGGTCGTGAACTCGGCGTTGCAGTGCCCACAGACGACGCCGGCCTTCTCGGTCCGCTCGCCGGCGCTGCTCCAGCGGATATCCCCCCGCGAGAGGGCTTTTTCACACTTCGGGCACCGTTCGGGCGGTAGGTACGCATCGACACAGATCAACGTGTCTTCCTCTTCCTCTGCGTCCAGCCACTCGACCTTGCCTTGACGAATGAGATCGGTGAACGAGAGCGTCCCGCGCCCGAGATCGTCTAAGTCGGCCCGCGTGACCCGGGGAACGCCGTTCCGGCAAACGATGAGCGGTCGCCTCAGCCGGCCCGAATCGGAGTGCACGATCACCTCGTTCATCTCTTCATCGTAGCGGACGTTGATCTCGTAGGTCGTGTCTCCGAGGGAGGGGGCCAGGGTACCGGATCGACGTCGATCGCGGATCTCGCGAACGAGTTCCACCGGCTGGGAGTGGAGTCCGATCAGATTTCCATTGACGTAGACGCGGGCCGCCCGTCGCCCTCGGGGAGCCGAGCCTTCCTGGAAGACCTCGGGGCCGATCTCTCGGGTGTTTAAGTCTCGGAGAATGAGGGCGACCTCTTCCTCGTCGGCGCCCTCGGAAACATCGACGCACAAGGCGTAGTTCTTCGCCAATCCGCAGTTCTGGCCCTCGGGTGTCTCGTTAGGACAGAGGCGTCCCCACTGGGTCGGGTGGAGATCGCGCGCCTCGAAGTGGGGTTGGCTGCGCGTGAGCGGACTCGTGACCCGCCTTAAGTGAGAGATGGTGGACATGTGGCTCGTTCGATCGAGCACTTGGCTGACCCCGGCGCGGCCGCCGACCCAGTTGCCCGTAGCCAGCGCGTGGACCAATCGCTGGGTGAGCAAGTCGGGTCGAATCGCACTAGCGATGCGCAGGTCCTTCTTTCGTGCGAAGGAGCGCTCGAGTTGGTACTTGAGGTCCTTCAGGAGCAGGGTAAACGCGACGCGGAAGAGATCCTCCATGAGGTCCCCCGCGAGCTTCAAGCGTTTGTTCGCGTAGTGATCCTTGTCGTCTTCGGCGCGGACCTTGAGGTGCAGTTCGAGGACCGTACGGGCCATCCGCGCGAGATAGAGCGCCTTCTTCAGCCGGTCGTTCTTCGTATCGCCCAGGTGCGGGAGCAGCGAGCGATCGAGGATCCCGTCGACCTTTCGTTGCCGGTACTCTTTCGCTTGACCGGTCGCGAACTTTCGTTCGAGGTAGAGGAGGGCATCCTCCGTGGTCAGGATCCCCTCGGGTGGGTAGAGCTTCTTCGAAACGCACTCTTCGAGATTGACGTTGAGCAGATGCTTCATCGTTTGGACGAACGGTTCGTCCAACGGAAGGAGCTCGCCGAGCACCGCCTGGAAGATCTCCTCGTCGTTCTTCATCCCCAGGGCTTTCATGAGAATCGCGAGGGGGATTTGGCCCGAGGCAGTGGGAACCGAGACCTGGAGGATTCCGTCGCGTTTCTTCTCGACGACCGTGAGGGATCGATATCCGCCCCGCTGGCTGAAGACCTTCGCGCTCTCGATCGGGGTTCCGTAGCGTTCGTTGAACTCAGCGAAGATCCGGTTCGGAGCGAGATCTTCTAAGCTGATCATCACCCGCTCGGTTCCGCCAATGATGGCGTATCCTCCCGGGTCGAGCGGGTCCTCGCCGTACTCCACGAGCTTTGCGCGATACTCTTCGTCGGAGAGGGGGAAGTTAGAGTCACGTTCGATGTTCCCGCGGTGCAGGTTGCACGGCCGACTCTTGACCATGATCGGGAGATCGCCGATGTGGACCGTCTCTGGAGCGCGTTCGACCCCGTTCTCGACGACCGTGACGTTGAGGTAGATCGGCGCCTGGTACGTCAGGTTCCGAAGTCGAGCCTCCATCGGGGTGAGCGTCGGCTTCGAACCGACGGGCTCCTTGACGAACGGCTGCCCGACGAAAATCGTCGGCTCGGAGGCGGGACTCACGAGCCCGGTCCGCGGGTCCCGGCGTCGGCCGACCCGAACGTAGATCGAGCTCTTGGTCTTCTGGACGTCCAGGCGGATGATCCCCCGCTCGCCAACGTCCTCACTGACTCGGGATTCATCGACGATCCGCTGCATCCGGGAATTCGGGTTGTCGTTGGTGGGCAGAAAGTCGTTGAAGCTCGCGAGGTGGTGGTTCACGATCGATCGCTCGCGGAAGAAGGCGTCTACGATTTCGCGCATAGGTCCCGGTTAGTCCCCCGGACTCTGGACAATGACGCGATAGGCGACGGCCTCTCCGGCCGTCGAGGAAGGCCTGCGAACGCGAACCAACCGCTCGTTGAGCGCCTCGTGGGCTTGGCGCGCGTCGCTAAACTTAGGATCCGTCTTTAATCCGGGATCCGTCACGAGGATCTTCGGCAGTCGCTCGATCGGCGTTCCGAGCAGTTCGAGGGTCTGTCGGGATTCCTCTTCGCTCAACAGTTCATGCGGGGGGACTAGGAGATGGGCGACGAATGGCGCGGGCGGCCCCGGCGGGACTCCGTGGGCTGGGGCCGGGGCGGTTCGCTTTTTCGCTCGTGCGGCCGTGGGGCTCATGGGACTCCTTCGGGAACGAAACGGGCCCGGGGGGATGTCCGGGGAAGCCCCGGCACCGAGGCAGAGCCTCCCGTTCGAACCCCCGACCACCTGGTTAAAAGCCAGATGCTCTGTGTAGGGCCGGCGGGAGCGCCCGCCAACCAACCTAACTGAGCTACGGGCCCGCAGCCGTTCCAGCCACCGCTTACCGATGGTAAGTATAGAAGCTTTGGCCTGACGAGTCTCACTGAATGCTCTCCAGGCTCGATATGATCGACCAGATCGCGGTTCGACCATGGGTCGGAAGATTGGGGTCGTTGGCGAGGTCATCGAGGACGTAGACCGCGCTTGCGATCCGCACGTCGAGCGGGGCGCGCGCCTTGGTGAGTTCCTCCTTAGCGGACTGCGCCCCCCGGCGCACATTGCGCGGAACCGAGCCATCTTCGGAAAGTTCGGTCAACGATTCGACCAGTCGCTGGAGCTCGCCGGACCGCCCGTTCGGTAGGAGCGGGGAGGCGTTCGGAGATTCGGCCGTCGAACTCCCGTTCGTGCTCGACGCCGTCATGGCCGAGGCAGCTCGCCTCCCTCCTTGTACGCCGTCACGACCAGTAGCGTCTTCGTTTCCCGGATCCCGCGGACCGCGGGTAGGCGGTGGAGGACGAATTCCTTGAGCTCTTCGTAGTGCGGGAAACGAACCTTGAGGAAGATGTCGGTGTCCCCCGTCACGAGAAACACATCGTCGACCTCGGAGAACTTGGCGACCTCGGAAGCGACCGTGTCGGCTTCGGAGGTTTCGACCTTTAACGCGATGAGGGCGACGACATGTTCATCGCCCCACACCTTCGTGAACGCACTCTCGACGGCGTGACTGACCGGCGCTTTGCCCACGGCTGGTTTCTCCATCTTTCTCTCCTAAATCGAACGTGATACTCCCGTCCCCTGAAGTCTGCGGATTCTGGCGCGCCCCTCCCCTAGATCGCTGGAGCGGACTCGAACTCCTCTTGGAGGTCGTTGATGACCTGATCGATCACACCGCCGGCGTTGGGGCCCCGGTACTCCCGGACGCCGCCCGCTTCACTCGAAACCCGAGCGACGATTTCGTAGCCACCGCGAAGAAACTCTACACTGCAAATGAGCTCCTCCATCGGAGAACCTCGCGCGCGGTCGCTCGGAAAAAGGTCCTGTATATAGGCTTTGCCTTTTCGGATGCTTTGGGATTGTATTCCCGAGCGCCCGTTCTCGGCACCTTTCAACGTTCGCCGGTCCGTCGATTCTTTTGAACCGTTTTTTCCACCGTACCCTTGTGAGGGTCCTCCGGGGACTCGTCCTTCCACTCTGCTCCCCACTCCCGGCGCCGCTCGTCGCCCTGATGGCGGATTATCGACTCCTCACGAACGAGATCCTGCGCGAAGCCTTCCTCACCCATAAGACATCTCGTGGAGCCCTCTCTCGCTTCGCCCGCGACCGAGCTTCCGTCCACCAGATCACTGGGACACACGCCGTCGTCGCCGCTGACCTCGCGCTATCCCTCGCCAAGGGACATTGGCGACGACTTCGTCAAGGCCATCAGCCGCGAGCCCCGTACATTAGACGACGCTTCCTCCGCACCAACGCCTCAACCTTCCACTTCGACCGCGACTCCGGCAAGATCCGTCTCTCCGTTCGTTACGGCGTTTGGTGCTCCTGGTACGTTCACGTCGCTCCCTACCACCACACCGTGCTCGCAGCTCCCGGGGTCCGAATCAAGCAGCTCTACGTCAGTTCGGACAAGGTCGTGCTCTTCCTGGAACATTCGCCTCCGGAGCCCTACACTCCAACCTCCCTGCTTGCCCTCGATACCAACGAGAGCTCGCTTGACGGGATCACCGTCACGAGGAAAGCGAGTCGGTGCGTCCTCGTGTCGTTTCCCGAGATCCAAGCGATCCAAGCCCGGCACTTCGTTCGCCGTCGGTTCTTGGCACAGAAAAAGGCGCACGACCGCCGGGTCGCCCGACGGTTGTTGCGCAAGGAAGGAGAGCGCGAGCGACACCGAGTACGTTCACGACTTCATGCGTTGACGAAACGATTGATCGATGTTGCTGTTCGCCACCACGCCGCGCTCGCCCTCGAGGATCTCGGTCGGTTCCCGGTCGCCAAACGGGCGGCTCCGCGGACTCGGCGACGTCTCTCGAGCTGGCCGCGGCGCGAACTCCATCGGCAGCTCGAGTACAAAGCACAAGATCGGGGAGTTCCCGTTTACTTTGTGAATCCGTATCGCACGTCCACG
>Ga0187846_10000699_pt1 | contig 19068 bp, 23 predicted proteins | sample TC_taG_FD_161473 | JGI IMG/M metagenome (GOLD analysis project Ga0187846, IMG submission 161473) | Biofilm microbial communities from the roof of an iron ore cave, State of Minas Gerais, Brazil - TC_06 Biofilm (v2) | ecosystem: Environmental > Terrestrial > Deep subsurface > Cave > Wall biofilm...
GTATGAAGAACATCCGCCCCAAGATCGCTGCAGCAGCCAAGAAATATAAGTACGTGGTTCGCTCGGAAACGCTGCATGATGAGAGTGGCCTTCTGGTCTGGAGGGATCACGGAGAGTGGGTGGGCAGGCCACGGACTAACAAGGAAGATTCTGAGTAGGCAGAGCCAGTCTTACCATAACTAGTTGACCACTCGCTGGAAACCACCTGTTTCTTGGCGTAGTTAGGCCAAATCGCACCAGGACGCGTTATAAAGCCCCTGAATTTGGGTTCAGGTGTTCTGGGACCCCTGGATTCTGCTGTGGGTAGCCTGGCTTCTGTGAAGCTGGGGGTTAGGCTGCTAGGGACAATTCAGGATCTCGAGCTAACACTGTTCTACCTATCAGCAGTGATCATGGTCACTTTACCCAAGAGACTGTTGTGGGTAGATTTACGGAATAGAGCAGTCAGCTTTTTATCCATATTTTCTTCTGATAGGTTAGTTGATACTCCAACTACACCCGTGTCACTATCCACTTCTATTAATTTTACAAAATCTTTAATATTAAAGGTAACGACAATCATTTGATTTTTAGCAGCAAATTGAACAACTTCCTGATCTGTGAAGCCATCATGTTTGAGATCCTGGGCAATATGTTTAACCGTGAAGATCCGATTAAGTCTGGGAAAAAATGAGCGAACGAAAGTATTCTCGTCTAGTAAAATTTTATGCTTGTAGAAGTGAGCTGCCATCGTTTGGGTGATCTATAGTGGCAGCGAGTTCTGCAATTGCGCCTTTAAGTGTTTTGATCGACACCCAAGAATAACGTTTGTGGACCTCCTCAATGGTATGACCTTGAGCCAATAGATTTAGGACCATTTCCATAGGAATTCTAGTGCCTTTAATAACTACAGCACCTCTCATCACCTCAGGTCTAGATTCAATAAAGTGTTTCATAGTGATATGCAGAGCTTATCATTTTTGTTGTTTCAAAGCAAGCTACCTATTCATGTCGTACAATATAAGTTATGCGACTTTATAGTGGGTCAAGACTGTCTGGGCGGTCTGTGGATTCGGTTACTTCTAAGCCTAGACCGTTGACAGCAGCGTTCAGTTTGCTTCGAACGTAGTCAGGATGTGCAGGTTCACCTTGAAATCCGTCTGACAGCAACTCCATAGCAACTCTCATCAGCAGCTCAGCTCTGCCGTAACGATTGCTGAGTGTGGGATTCATCCCCCCCACTTCTCCACTCTCCTGCTCGAGCTCGTCTGCTGGAGTCCCAAACAGCTCCCCTACTCTGCTGCGTCTGAGATGGGTAGTGCTGGCCGCAGACAAGTCTAGCTGCAGCTGCTGGACGCGATTATAAAGGCCAACAAACTCTCTTACAGCTTGATTGTCCAGGTTTTCCTTGGGTATCCCCAGATGAGTGGCTGTCGAATCAAAACTAAAATCAGTAGTATCTTCAGGTTGTGAGTTGGCTCCACCTCTATGCTCTAACATATAGAGCAAGATTATATTACTTTATCCTATAATTATCAAGTGGTCACTATCAGTAGAGTGATACTAATTGACTCTCCTTTGGATGATGCCAAAGCTCACCCAATAGGATATCTGTTATCCCGTTTTTTTAATCTCATCTAGTGCTGTGCTTCTAATCAAAGCCAAGTTTTGTTCTTGAGCAAGCTCAATAGATGACCTTATTCTGTGTTTGATATTTACACCATACTCTGATGTAAAGACGAACAGCACTCTTAATGCTCTGGTCTCAAAGATTCTCTGGAACCTACCGCTGTTGTATAGTGTGTTGTATTTATCAAGTTTGGATTTGAGCACCAGTTTGCTTTTATTGGCTCGTTGTAGTTCCAGGAAAAAGGCTGAGGTTCTCGGTTGTCCATCAACCATTCTAGACACCTTGAAGTATGCATCAGGAATCAGACCGTCATCTTGGAGCAGCTCAGCTAGATCCTCTGATCGTTTCCATAGAACCAGTTGATATCCTAATTCTTGGCAGGCCCTTAATACTCTGACTCTTACATCATTGATTCCCAACAAATGTTGGACCGAACCAGGAGCAATCATATAGGATCTGATGGTGTCATCATCCCAGTATTCTCTGAGTAGATCAAATGACACTCTGTTCTTTCGACTTAGGAGATAAACAGCTGGCTGATTGACCAATCTATTTGGCAGATGATCAATATATCGATGTCTTTTAAGCAGGGTTAGTCGTAGTTGACAACGTGAGTCATGTTTTAGGGGAAACAGGGCTAATTGGATTTGTTTAGCAGTGAGTAATCGGCACTCTGAGATGAGCTGGATGAGCTGGCGGTCACGGTTGGTCAGTCGCATGTTGGCAGCCTTAGGGGACCCGGATATTGTGTGGTGAGAATTGTCGGGGCTTCGGCCGACACAGTATAGAAAGTACGATTTGCTGGGTAGGGTGATTCAACGGTATTAATGAGAAATTTTAGCCTTGGGCCGTGGGCACTGTACCCACGCCTTGTGCCCACTGGTTAGGAACCAGTTTCACTCTTCCTCAGGGGGCTCTTCAGGCGCTCTCTTCTCAGTAAAATTGCGACCCAGCCCAGGTGGCGGCACCCGTCCCTGGCGAACTCGGATTTCTGCAAAGACCATAGGTATTAGTCTAGCGTAGTTGTCACCCACACTCGTCTTGAGTTTATCTGGGTCTTTGGCAGTACCTAGTGGCTTCAGCGTTGTGATATTACCTTCATATATATCCCCACTAACTTGAATTCTTGCCCTTGCCTGGTACTGACTAATATTGCTGAGTAAGGCCACAATATTGGCTTCTCTGGGATCCACTCCAGGTGCGTCAAGCACAGTAGTCTCATACAACGGAGACTCTGTTAGTATTTCGCAAAACCGATATAACCAACAGACCAAATTGTTCGCTTTCTCCACATCGATTCTTAAATGTTGTGTCTCGCCAGAGCGTCTGAGGTCTCTTAAGATGCTTTCTACTGCTTCAACGTCCTGATCAACTGTCAGGGCAACACAGAGTCTCCACAACCTATCATGCAAATATGAGACTGCTGACTCATCATGATTACGAAACCAGCCACCAAACCTTTGCTGCATTTTAGGATTAGGTGGGTATATTGGATCTTTGCCAATGGACTTTCGAATGGCTGATATTGTGTCTTGATGAAGATTGCCCATATATATTGGTGCAAGAATTGCTGTAATAACCCAAAGACGCTTGGCTGTGTCTGGGCTATTGAAGCTGATTTGTTCTGTCATTAATATGTACAAGAGAGAGTTAAGGGTATCTACCAGTCGTTCACCTAATCCTTCAAAAATAAGTTCGGTATATTTGCTTTCTCCAAAGACAGTGTCAATTGTTGCCCGTATTATTTCCACCATTTGGTATACAGACTTGTTGGCATGTGGAGTTCTGAGTAAGGTATCAAAGGGTTTCCTGCGTACCAAGCGTGTTGGTTGGGGTGGAGTGTAGACAAACTCGTGGCTCAGCTCCTGGGCATCCCTGCCACTGACTCGAAAGGCTATTTTGTTAGCCACATTGAGGGTGGCTTGTTTACTCATGCTATCAAGTTGATGCCTGCTTTGGTGTGCAATGACTGTTGAGACTCTAAATTTTCGACCTTCAGCAAAGAATCTGGGAAAATCACTGGTGGCAAAATAATAGTATTCGTCACAATAGAGGGAAAATGGCACCCTTTGACTTTGAGGTATATTAACTCTTTGGAGAGTTGCTTGGAGTATCTGGCCAATGATTAAAGAACCAAGTAAGGTAACAGCCTCATCTCCAATTCTACCTTCAGGTAATGAAGCGAGAATTACCTGTCGCTCTTCCATAGCTTCGGCAAAGTTCACTGTTGACTTACTCTGACCAAGGATAGGGTACAGTATTTCGTTGTCTGTAAACTTTCTAACTTTGTTCAAAGTTGATGCTCGATAGTTGGCTTGGTCTTTTCGGGGATTATATGATCTTTCCCAATAATCTTGAATCATTGGGTTAAGATCGGCAATCACACTATTCCTAAACGACTGATCTTCCAGAAACATCGGCACGTCAACTAAAGTATACTTCTGAGCATGAACAAAAGTTTGGCAGATATGGCGAAGGATATCCTCAAGTTGCGCTCCCCAAGATGGATGAAGGCCACCATCTCCCCAGAGTTTTTCAAAGATACCCATGACATAGGCAGCTGTTCTAGATCTGGCAGTTGGGTCATCAGTATCATTGCATTGGAATAAATTGAGACCAAACACGTAGCCTACATTATCTGGATCAAGTAGAACGAGCTTGCTAGGATCAAAGGCCCATCTGGCCAAAATATCGTTTACAAGATCACCATGGGGATCCAGTACACAGACTCCATTGCCTTGCTCGATATCCTGAAGAATCATGTTCAGCATCAGGGTGGACTTGCCCATTCCTGGCTGACCAATGATGTAGAGACCTAGATCTTTGTTCTCACCTTCCAGTTTGACTGGCTGCTGGGTGTCGGTATCCATGCCTAAGACTAAGGAGGAACTAGTAGTGTTAGATCCACTTCTAGGTTGCGGTTGTGAAGAAGAGCTAGTAGGTTTAGCTACAATTGGTGATGGAGATTCAGTATCTGTATCTGAATTCTCATCTGTCTCCCATTCCAAGTTAGTATCCCAGTCAAAGTTTGAGTTGGCAATTAAAGGGAAGTCCAGTTTTCTTGGATAAGCCAAAGCCTGGTTACGTCTGTGAAGTAGGACTTGGACATTTGTGACTGTATCATTAAATGTGGTAAAGTGCTTCTCCATCTCATCATGCTCAGCCTCTGGTACAGTGCCATCATTAAGGGAGCGCCAACAGTTTCTACTGACTTCCTCCAGATTCGCAACAATGACAATTAGTTCATCAATATGACAGGAGGGCAAATACTCATCAGTAAGTTTGCTTTCCAACTCTTCTGGACCCATCCGCCTCATATACATGTTGACGCTCCCAATGGTGCGCTACAGCCATATCGGCTCGTCAGGAATCCGTGCCTTATCAGGGGTCAAGGAGTGGCCCAAGTCTATTGATGAGTAAAGGCTAACCTTTCAATTCTTGTAGACCAGCCTTGCACAACTGAATGGCTGGATCATTAACCATGTGATCATAGGGACCAGCCAGGGTCCAGGCTAGCTTGGCTTGATTTTTATCATCAGTCTCTACAGCTGCTTTTCCACCAGCATAGAGTCCTCTCACCTGTGCTGCTCTTAATCCCCCAGGAACAATAGTAGTTTTGTCTAAATAAGAGTAAGCCGCTTGGTCCGCAAATGAGGCGAGATACTGGCCCACTTTATAAAGACGTATGGTTTCCCATTGCTGATTCTGCACCAGAGATTGTGTAAGTATATCCAGTAATGGCACAGCATATGGCAGCAAAGCCCTTAGGCCAGCTGAGGTCAGAGAATGTGTCCACTTATTGGACATGAAACCAATATCTTTTGTGGCTAGAATAAGCAGTCTGAGTGCAAATCCGCCCCTAAGTTCATCTGGGCACTTAGCAAGCTCCTCTGACATATGATTGTTCCCGAAATATTTCACATAAGGGGCAAGGCCGTCTATTTCGAAAGGGCCTGCGGTCAGAATTGAGCCCACAACGGCATCTGGATGGTTCGCGAAATCTTCTTCTATTAGCTTACCGCAATAACTAATGGCATCCCGATACTCTTGCCATTTATCCTTATTTCCACCAAAGCCAAGAAACCTCAACGCTAAGCCCCCCACAAGCTGACTGCTCGTCAGCCGAGATTTTGCCCATCATACAGGCAGCGAGTAACCATTGCAATGGTCCTGGAGCTAAGCAGTAACACTGATGACTATGGCATTGGTAGATTGATCTAGACAAACATGGCAGAGCCGATGTAGGCAGCTTCATCCCCCTAGCTGCTGCTTGGCCAAAGCTAGGTACTTTGCTATTTTCAATAACTCTCCATCAGAGATAGCATCAGAAAGTTTAACCATTAAATCGATAGTTTCAAAAGCCAGTCTCTTGAACAATATAAGCAGTTGCTTTAGGCTGGTGATCTCTACCGATCTGATCGCATCATCCATGGCAAGGATGGTAACACACAACCCAGCAAAAATATAGGCAAAATTGGCCCAAATAATATACTAAACTCATTGAACAACATAAGTTGACTAATAAATCATCTCCAATTTCCTGCTCCCCTAAATCTTCCTCTCTCTCACCTATTCTCCTTTTCCGCACTGGGACTGATTTCCGCGCAAGCCTGAGCCTGTGGCGAACGAAGTGAGGCAGAGGCTCAGGCTTGGCCCTTCCCAGTGCCTATTCCCCTACTTCCGAACAAATAATCTCCACCAGACTGGAGTATGGGGGCTAGTATGGAGGTTAGTATGGGGGCTAGTATGGAGGCAACAAATGTGTTCGAGTACAGAAAATAATCTAGTGTTAAATATTACTCGAGTAATGATATCTATATGATATTTGTTAATAGTAATCATGCTGGTGAGTAAGTATTTTGCTGATGTAGAATATCTTCCTTCAATCCTAGGAGATCTCTCAATACCGCAAACCAGTATGGGATTCGGTTTTTGGTGCCAAACTCATCAACTGTCTTTTTGATGTTGCCTCTCTTCTTGGTAATTTCTCTTGCTTCATGCATCTTCTGTAAAAATGCTTCCTCACTGTATCTTGTCTGCTGCATCAATCTGACAGCTTGAGTGATGTTAGATTTAATATGGTCTGGATCATGCATTTCTTTAGACCACAAGGTCATAAACAGAGCAATAGTCTTGGGGGTGTTGGGTGGTAGCTCCATGGGCTTTTCTCGAGCTCGGGATAGTCTCTCTGTCGCACCAGCCAAGGCTTCTCTTAGTTGGGTCACTCCCCGACTTTGGCGTTGGGACTCCTGGTCGGGTTCAGACTGGATCAGACGATCTCTTAATGTGGCTTTGCCATTCGAAATATATACTGAGTCTAAGTCACTCTGAGTATAGTCTACTGAGTCTAGTAAGGTTGCAGAATCTTGCACTTCATGAGTTGCAATATCTTGCACTTCTGGATGTGCAGAATCTTGCACTTCCGCCTTGGTTTGAGTGAGCAGGGCTTTCAACTTGGGGTTCTTTGCTAAAGACAAGATGTAATAGACATTGGTCAGATTCATCCCCCGTTGCTTCCAATCGATCAGTCCGTAGTCCTTCAGCTCTTTCAGGTCATAAATGGCAGTCCGTCTCGAGATCCCCAGATCTTCAGCCAATCTGCTTTGGCCTGGAAAGCAGCTGCCATCCTGCCAGGCATAGTCCAGCAGTAAGGCATACATACATTTGGCATTTCTGGAGAGCTCAGGAGCCTTGAGAACAGCTTTGGGGAGCTGGGCAAATCCCAGTTTAAGGACTGGATCTAGGATCTCAATCTGATCCATCTGGGGTGTGGCTGGAGGACGTTTCTTACTGGACATAATAAAAGCTCCCAGTCCCCTACCCTTGACTGGAGAGCCTGGAAGCCAGTACCATACCGTTGCTGATGCGGATGCGGTTCTGGTCTTTGGGCTCTGCTCGAAGGTCGGGACCGTTTTCGTTTTGTGGGGCCAGCATAGCAGACAGCTCAGATTCATGCCAGAAGTGTCAAGCTGTGACGACTCCCCTTTCCCCTAGCAAACCACTTCTAGATTGTTATGTCAACAAGGTTGGAACCTTCCTTTCTTGCTTCCTTGGTTCCAACCTTGAAAGATTCCTTCCTTGGTTGCTTCCTTCCTTGCAACCTTGCTTCCTTGGTTCCAAGGAACCTTGGAAATATAAGCTTCAGGGAATATAAGCAATAGAGGAGAGCTATCGAGATCGTTTATTCTCTTTGAGGCGTTTGACGGCAATACTATTAGCTCCATTGTGTTTATAATCCTCAATCAACAAGTGAACACCGCAGCGTACGATATCATATTTGGTAGCCTTTATATCTAAGTTTCTTTCCAAGTCCAGCTTCATATCTTCGATAGCGCGCAGTTCTTCAATAGTAAATGTATAAGTATTGTTTTGATAGGCAGGCTCGTTGATGTCAAATAGAGGTTTGAGCGTGATCACCAGCTCTTCCAGCTCTCCCCTTGGTTCCAAGGAACCTTGCTTCCTTGGTTCCTTGGCTGTGGTTGTCGAGTCTACCTTAGGAGCAGGGACAGCTCGTTTGACTTTCGGTTGGGGGAGTGATGTCTCTGACTCAGGTTTTGTGGCAGTGGGGGACTTAGCTCCCTGGAAGAGTTTTTGATCTAAGGCTCCAAGTTTTGAAAAGGGATCGTCTGGCATACAATTAAGACTTAGTTACTCCAATGTTGGCTAGCCTCTCTTTGGCAGCTGATTCGACTGTATCTCTGGTGATCGTCCTTTGGCCGTTCAGGAAGGCTAGAAGCAAGGAGTTGTCAGCCAGGATGTTGGCTTCTCGAGGGACGCCTTCTGAGTATTGAAAGAGAGCTTCTAAGGCATCGGGCTGGAAAGGATGGTCTTTCTTACCACTAGCTACAGTCCAACGAAACTCGATCATTTGGGCCAGTTCATTCATGCCAATTTTTTCTAATGTCGAGGCCATGGCAATTCGACTTCGAAAGTTTTTAGCCATTGGGTGCGTCAATTTTCGCCTGAGATCTTCTTGAGCGAACAATACCAGCTGCAACAGCTTCATTTCATTGGTTTCAAAGTTAATCAGTTGTCTCATCAGCTCTAGAAGCGGTAATCTTAAGGTTTGGGCTTCATCCACAATCAGGACAACTGTTTTGTCCTTCTCAATGCCTTCTTGAAACAGGAACATCTTGAAAATATCCAGATTATCTTTAAAGGATCTGGAGGTTTTGGGTAGAGCAAACTCACCAATAATGGTCCGTAGCAGAGAGTTGGTGGTTGGGTAGTTGGGGTTGGTCAGTAGAACGCTGATATAGTCCTTGTCTAAAAATTTCTGATGTAGTAGTCTAGCTAATGTTGACTTGCCAGTGCCTGTATCACCAAAGACAATCGTCAGACCCTTCTTGGCATCGACTGTAAACTCAGTCTTACCTAGTGCAGTTGAATGGATCGGAGTTAAGAAGAAGTACCTGGGATTGGGTACTGTGCTGAACGGTTCTTCTTGAAGATTGAAGAAGGTTAAATAGGGCACTCTCATAAGTTGAGACAACTTCTACATCTAGAGTGCCAGAGTTGCGAGGAAATGTCAATATAGGAAATAAAATATCAGCTAAAAATATTTCCAGAATAACCACCAGGGATAGTTTTTCTCATCCTGTGGTTCTGGTGCAGGTGGTGGGGGAGACTTCAGAAGTAGGATCTCAGCCTGGGCCTGCTGGAGCTGGGCTTGGAGAAAACCGACTTGTCCAGCCAACTGGACCTTCTCATTAGAGACTCGATCCAAGCGATCGGTCAGATCCCTAAGGAGCAAAATAAGCTGGCTAGTTTCGCTGGTCGCCTGGCTAGGCTCAACTTCTTCGAGGGGAATGGAGGACTGGTCTTGTGGCTGGTCAGAGACTAGGTAGACTTCCCACCTCAACCCTTTTTGTGAGGGCGTCTTTCTGGCCTGGAAATCACCCTTTTGAACCTTCTTTCTGATAGTGTCCAGGGTGATGCCTAGTCTGGCTGAGGCTTCAGTTAACGGTAACCACTCTCCATAAATACCATTTTCCACTTGACATTCCTTTTTGGCTAGTCTTACTTCTGACAATCTGAAGCATAGGTATGGGTGAGTCTAGCAGGGGAGAGAAGAGGAAAAGGTCACAAGGCTATCACAGCAGACAATCAATTATTGGGCAGATTCTTCTTCTGAGGTGGTTTCTTCAGGTTGGTCACTGGCAGAAACTGCTTCAGGTAGAGGATAATCTGAAATCAGACGGACCCAGGGAGCCACTGAGCCAACAAGAGACACCAAGTTCTCATCTGCTGTCCACAATTCCAGATTGAGAGACTGAGCCAAAACTACATACATCGCATCATAGAGTGTGACTTGCTGGTGAGCCTTGACAAATTGTAAGGCTTCTAGATAGAGATTAGGTGGAGTGATAACCCGAAAAGGAAAGGCTAGTAATTTGGTAACTGCCTCAAGCAATTCTTCTTCGCTAATATGTTTTAAAGGATCGGTGCTACGGAATTTCTGGAAGATGGCGTTAAGACTCTCACCAAGAAAATGAGGTGGAGCATAAATCAGCTGGTGTGCTAAGCTAACGTCTTTAAGGAGTTGTTGTGCTTGAAGGGTAAAAGATTCATTAACGACTGATTTAACAGCGACACTAGCATCTACCACTACAGAATCTGTCATAGCCACTTGTTAGAGCGTTCTTCACGGTCCTTCCTAATGTCGGGCCAGGAGTCAGCTAAGGGTTTGCCACCTCTTCTTTGGCTCATCTTTTGAGTAAGCTGGTGGGCACTCTCCAAGACTTTTAAGGCAGCTGTCACTTCAGCATCAGTCAGCTGAGGACCAGTGGCTTGGTCAGTAGCCTGTTGCTCTGTTTGGTTTATAGGTTCCAGTCTAAACTTTCTACCTTCTGATTCCACAATTACCACCTCATTTCTGCTGGCTAGTTGGGACAAGATAGCTGCCCAATTGTTTTTTAATTCATCAATATCAATAATTCTTGTAAATCTCATATGACATATTTCTCCTTAACTCCTTAATTATACCATCAGGGAACAAGTCAGTCGTGGCTAACCACAGCTCGAGCTGGTCAGCGCTGAGAGTCCACGGATGCCCCTATGCCTAGCTCCGCGTCTCCAGGGCTTATTCAGGTGCTGGTGGAGATCCTTCCATCTCCCAAATAATTCTGCCAGCTCTGTATCTGAGTCTTTGGACTAGATCTTGATCGGGAGTAGATGGAAGATAGACAGCATATTCTGGAGGATCATCCAGCTTAGTCACCAGTGGTTCATCAATGTTAGGTTCTTGATCAATGTAAGTGATGCTGATATTTTCTAGTCCAGTCACTAGAGACAACCATCTTTCCCACGCAGGCTCTGGATATCACGCCGATGAGCCTTCACCACGTAGACTGACCCTTGATCAGTACCCCAGAGCATACAGGCATATTCTTGGGTTCTCAGAAAGTCGGCCATCTCTGGTGGAAGCTGGTTTGGTTGTAATGATGGTCTTTCGCGCTCAGACATTCTCCGATTGATCTAAAACCAGCTTGCTAGCTCAGGGCCTGGATTGCCCTGGTTGACGTGCCTGACAATGCCCAGAGCCTGCTGGTAGCTAGCCATATAGCCCTGGTGGTAGTGCCGACGCTGCACAGCTCCTTCAACAGCCTTCCTGGCATTGGTCTGGTAGCAGGCATCAATCCATTCGCAGTAGTTGGGCTTTTTCAAGGCAGCGTCTCTGAGAATCAAGGCGGCTGATTCGGGAGTGGCGTAACCTAAAGATTCAGCAATGATGTGGGCTGTAATTCTAGGCCATCGGGTTATAATTTGTCTCTGATTCATTCCAGCTATTTTTAATTCTGCCTGTTCCATATAAGGCAGATTGTAGCATATTTAATTTATCCTGGAATAGATCTCGGTTTTAAAGATCTTGATCAATAGTGGTCTCTGTTATGGTTCGTGCCTAGTAATTCCAGGCAGCTTGTTATCAAAGTCTTGGTCAAAACTCACTACGGTGTTACTACCGTTTCTACGGGCATGCATGGCCAAGAGAATGTCGGCTATATCAAGATTGGTTCTACTATAAGTTGCAAGGGCATCAAGATATAGCTGTTTGTATTGGAGCCTAAGACCAGCAAGGCCTATCAAATTGCCAAAATGTTTTGCTATATCTGCTCTGGATATATTGTAGAGTTGTTTGGATGATAAGACGTATACCACTTCAATGATGATAGCTTCACAGGTGGTGGCAGTCTGTTTATTAGACTCTAAATCCTTGAAAAAGGCTTGGGCCTTTTGTGCCATTACCTGATTGTCTTGGGTGATGTGGCGCAAAAAGACATTAGCATCAATCAAGGGGTACTGGGGCATTACCTGGGGAGCCCTTCCTGGGCAGCGTTCTGGGCAATCTCTTCTCGGACGGTCTCATCAATCTCCAGCTGGGAGCGAGCTGGTGTGAGTGGGGGAGCTACCTGGAAGCTCTCATCAACAGGGGATGGAGCTGGAGTAAGTCTGGCTTCACCATTCTCCACTCTGAAGGTCACTCTGTCACCCTGCTTCAAGCCCAGGGCTTTTCTGACGGGTGCAGGCACAGTGACCTGACCCTTACGGGTAACTCGGGTTTCCAGCTCAGTCATGCCAGCAGCTCCAGTAGTACTCAGATCCATAGTACTACCAATATACAGTAGTAGTGCGTCATTGTCAATAGTTGAGTTGTGGTTGTGGTCAAAGCTTCTGAAGTGAGATTTAATATGGAATAAAATTCTCAACAGAAGCTATTGACATAGCCACGGCCCAGCTGTAATATTCCACACTATATGGTAGAACAGCAGAGAGATAATGAGGTTATTTCCTCACCACCGACCATTTCAAGAAGAAAAGCACTTGGTCTCTTATTTAGCTTGGGTGCTATTGTAGTTGCTCCACTTGCAACCTGTGATGGTCTCAAGGTTGCAGGTGAGCGTAACTCAATCAATGATTATGTAGCTGGACTAGGATATCCTGGCAGACAACAAGTTGAAGAGGCAGAGAAAGATATCGCTGATCTACAACAAACCACTGAAACCTTAGCTAGACAAGGAAGGTTGGAAGATATTACCAAAACTGTAGATCAACCAAGACTCCAAAAAGCCTACCAGACTATCGATGAACTAAATGCACCAGCTAAGATCAGGCAGCAATTAATGGAAGAGCATCACATTAATGATAGAATCTCCAGAGACCTAATAATCAATTTTACAGCGGTTGGTGTTGCTGCCACTGGCTTTGTTCTTGGTCAGAAAGACAAAATAGTCCAGTTTTATAATGAACTAAGATATTCGTGATTGGCTGACTGTCACCTTGTGTAGCTAGCTTTAATAATTCTTAAACCTCTCTTCATAAGATATTGACATTCTCTATAGGACAGTGGTAATATTCCAATCAAATGAGAGCAGGGAGACAACCAGCAACTACCATAAATAAAGAAGAGGAAGTTGCTGAGTCAGCTCTTACATATAGTAGTCTCGGGTTAGCTGGGACTATGGGTTCAGCTGTAGTTATAGGTCTGATGGCATGGGATCAGTTTAATCGCGGACATTTTGAAGCAGGAATATTTGAAGGCTTACTCACAGGGGCTGATGTGGCATTTGGTGCTTTCAATTTAGGATTGATGCTAAGAGGACACGCTAGGCTCCAGGCTGCTACAACCGCTAGATTGTTAAGAGATAGTATAAGATAGATCCTGCTGCGCTATCATTAAATCCAGCCGGACTTAATTGAAGCTGCTTAGGCACGGGGGAAATTATAAATAGGAACCTCGATTGTTCTTCTGATCTTGGCTTTGGGTGGCCCGTTTTCAATTAGCTCCTGGAGCTCATCTACTGTGTCTGGGGAAAGATACTGCTCTCCACATTGGCCACAAACCATGGCAGGCACATCAGCTACCATAACTACCTTATCCCCGATGGTTTGGGTATAAGTAATTTTTTCTAATTTGGTGGTGCCTTCACAAACAGCACAGGGTTGATTTTCTGGTTTCATGGTTGTGGTCTCCTGGTCTTCAAGTCTGGTTCCCATTCATTGGGATCTGGTTCATAGACAGTTATAAAATCCACAGGTATTCTATTGGAGCAGAGAAGGTGCAAAGCAGTCCGTCTGGGAGCGAGAGGCAGTCTACTACGGTTAACCTAGCAGAGCTAGGGGCGAAAAATTACACCAGCCACCGTCTGTCATCTTCTCATGACAGCTGTAGAAAGCTCCTTTTCTGCCAGGCATCAACTTCAAATGTGTTCTAGTGTCGAGAAGAAGTGCTGGATAAGTTGTGCATTTTAGAAAAATCTATAAATGTAGCTCCAGCAGCCATAAATGAGAGGCCAGCATTAAACATTGCAAACCCTGACGTAACAAAGTCGCCAGCCTGAAACGCTTCATAGGAGAAATAAGTGGTAGTAGCAAGAGTGCCTGTAAATGTACCTAGCAGGATAGTTGGCGTCCTTGATTCCACCCAGCCTAGTATTCTTCTGGAACCCCTAGCCATATAGTCAGAAAGTTGAGAACTCCTGGGTTTGTTCTCAATCCTCGACAATTGCTCTTTGTTCATGAGTGGTAGTGTAACAGTGTAATGTACTATAAGTCAACTACTTAGCTTTATATGAGCACCAACTGCCATCCAGGTTCTTCTTGTGGCAGCTCCAGAAAGGGCCTCTCTTGCCAGTCATCCACTTCATGGGAGTCTGATGGATGCCACAAATAGGGGAATTTGTTGGTTGAGCTGGTGGCTGGATATCCAGGTTGATCTGCTCAAACCTGGGTTGCTGGGGCAGAGTAGGGAAGAGCTGTTGAGCTTTCTGTAAAGCTGCTACAGCTTCAGTCTCTGAATCAGCAATGATGTTTAGAGAGATTTGATATTTCAGGAAGACACACCTCCTTTCGATTCATTCAGATTAATGTATCTATAGAATTGGGCTCTGGAGATGTTTAAGGCTTTACAGATATCTATGACAGTTCTGGACTTATCTTGATAAAGGCTTCTGGCTAGTTGGGCCTTTTTATTGGTGGGATCAAGCTTGGGTCTGCCACCAACTCTGCCTCTGGCTCTAGCTGCTTCTAGTCCTGCATTAGTTCTTTCTCTAATCAGGTTTCTCTCAAACTCAGCCAAGGCTCCAAAGATATGGAAGATTAATTTACCACCAGGGGTAGTGGTATCTATACTCTCAGTGATAGACTTAAAGCCAATGTGTCTATTCTCTAGACCCTGGATGGTTTCGATTAGGTGGGGGAGAGATCTACCCAGTCTATCCAGTCTCCAGACTACCAGGGTGTCATGAGCTCGAGCGGTGGACAGAGCCTGCTCCAGACCCTTTCTCTCTGCCTTGGCTCCAGAGGCTGTATCAGTAAAGATCTTCTCACAGCCAGCCTGGTTGAGAGCATCCTGCTGCAGGTCAAGGGTTTGGTCATTGGTGGAGACTCTGGCATAGCCAATCAGCATAGTAACCCTAGTGTCTCATAAACTCATATGGTATGTCAAGATATGAGACATAGATTTTGAGATGAGTTTAGGAGACAGGGAGTTAGGAAGGGGAGTGACCACTAAGGATGGGCTAGGGTGGTGTCTCTTAAAACGGTCGTTTTGTGAGACATCCAAATACAGCCCAGAGTTACTCGGGCAGAGTATAAGTGTATAATGCCTAAGGTACAGCGGAGAGAAACTCCAAGGCAACAGAGGCATTATGATTAGTCGAACATCAGTCATGACTCTTGCAGAGCTTTACCAGAATGTATTTGCTGGCCAGACTTATCAATCATATTTAAGACGCTATACTTTTCAGCTTCGCTATAATGAGCTACATGATTTTTTGTATCAACGTGACCACGAGCCATGGTTACTCAATATTGTCCAAGGTCACAACCACAAGGTGTATGGCATCATAACCCTGGAGAGGGCGCTACCGAATTTTATAATGCAGCTTCATACTGGCGTTTCTGTTTTCAATGATGAGTGGACTTGGGCGCAGCGCACTGCATATGGTCAGCAATTATGCCTAAAGCTTGCCAGCGATATTCTGAATGCATTAGATACTAACCTATTGACCATGAGAAAATTTGATCCTACAACCGAATACAAGATTCTTTTGCTTGCAAAGAAATTACAAAGCCAGCTAGAGTTAGACGGTTATATATTGAAAGATGGTAAGTTGTATGCTAGCGAAGCGACAGTGGTTAACATCGATGAAGAGCTAGGGCTTATAGGGAGGATGGTTAAAGACACAGAGTTAGAACATCGAGAGATTATTGATCAGCATTTAGAATTATCAGGTACTCACTTTGCGGAAGGCAGATGGAGTGACAGTATTAGCAATACTAGGAACTTCTTAGAAGCGGTGCTGCGAGAGATTGCAGATAGATACGCCGTCGTCGCTCACGGGAAGAAGTTAGCGCCTAAAATATACTCCAAGCCTGTTGAAGTTAGGCAATACCTGGAACAAGCGAAGTTGCTAACAGCTGATGAGGCCGTAGCCTTGGCAAAGGTGTATGGATTGTTAAGTGGTACTGGTAGCCATCCGTATATTGCAGTTCATGACCAGGCTAGGCTGATGAGAAATCTAGGTTTGATGTTTGCTGAGTTTGCTTTGCTTCGTTTCGCTGGATATCTCCAAAGCAAAACCCTTTAGGAGTCCTCTCCCAGACCCGCAGCTTTTTGCCTACGCTGGATCACGGCAGCATTCTTCCTGCACAAGCCAGCTGCTTCCCACTAGGAAGCCCAGACAGCAGAGGTGGGGAAGTAGAGGGTATGAGAAGACCTGAAGAGCAAAACAGGCCCTTTATACGGGCTCTCAGTGGCCTGTCTTTATGTAAAGACCTGACAATTATTAGTTATGTTAAGTGCTTCTGGTGAGGAGAGGCTTCTTGCCCTTCTGGTAGATGACCCTTAAGCCATAGGGCTTGATGGCAGATTCGACCTTCTCCTTGATATAGGCTTCTCCAGTTGGGAAAGGTCTTAGAGGCTCCTGGAGAATGTGGTATAAAACTGCCAGCAGGTACTTTGCTGAGTAGTATCTTTGAGCTGAGTTACTTTCTCTGGCTGCAGCCAACATACTTTGTAGTTGCTCAATCTGGGCCAGTAATTGTTCTGCTATCCTTTGCTCTTTGTTGATCATCAAGTGAGTATTATAGGATAACCAATGTGGATTGTCAATTCTTAGAGGATTGCCTGATGGTATGAGTATGGGCGAGTGGCTGTTCTAAATGTTTAATTCTTCTCTCATGATCCTCGACCTTTTCTTTCAGCTCTTTGTCCTCTCCTTCTAATAAGTCAAGTACCAATGTTAGGTTGTGGTCTACTATTTTAAAGCCTTGGTCCATATCTTCTTTGGTAGCAGTCTGAGATACCTTCTCATCTACTCTAGCGAATTGAGCATCAATACCTGCGAATTTCTTATCTAGATACTCCATTAATTTCTGTTCATCCATAGCTTCTTGAGTTTAGACCAATACCGCTATTATGTCAAGGCTAAAATGTGCCGCGTATAACGTGGTGATTTGGCCGTTATTGCGCAACGCTAAAGTGCGCCGTGTGCTCGATTTTTCTGGAGACTTTACGTGGAAGAGTGGTTATACGAAACACGCCTTATGTTTGACATAGGCAGACAGTTTCGTTAATATTCCACCAATATGCCAGTAGAATATTCTGCTAGAGAAATGACTACACTAGTTCTTGAGTATGGTAGATCTCCAGCAGACGCACCTTTGAAAACAATCTCTCATGCAAGAAGATTGGCTGAGGCAATTGTCACTCTGTTTATTACAGATGATTGGGAAAGCCAAGTTGCTGCAATGACAGTCCTGCTACAAGCGGTCAAATGCAGTGATAATCACAGTAAAAATATGATCAGTCCTGAACCGCAGGCTTCTTCAGGGGATGTTTATGCGGAGCAAGCCTTAGCCAGAATTGAGCGGATTAGAGCTCGAGACCGTGAACGTTCCAGACTTTACCGTCAGCGTCCAGAAGTCAAAGAGCGCAAAAGGGCATATGAACGTGAGTATATGAGAGCAAGGCGTCAACGCATACGTGAGTCATCCCCAGAGTGATGTTCTAGCAATATAATCTCTCAGTATAACCATCATTAGACTTAGAGTTTGGGCTGGCTCCAAGGCTGGCAGGGGAGCTGAAGTGGGGGATTATCCCAGGCAGATCTGTAATGTTAATTTGGAGTGGGGGACTTACAAACGGAGATGATTAGGGCTGTGGGGATTAACATCTGGATAACCTATCGCAGCCTTTATTGATTCCTAAGTTACAAATTACGGTTTTCTTGGTGCACTAATGCTTGCTTCTGCAGTATGGACTTTAGGGTTGAAATGATACTTACCAATTTCATAACCTAGTTCCTTGCCAAGTTGTCTATATGCAGATAGTTTTTCTTTATCTCTCTCATCCATGCCAGATGGGTTAACAAAGCTCCCAATTTTTCCTCGTGGATCGGCTGCAGCTTTATGAAGTTCTTGGATCATGACCTCTTTCATGCCTTTTGGTTGTCGATCCCAAAAACGATTGGCATATATTGTATCTCGATCGATTGTTTTCCCCCCGACATACTCTTCAGTTCCGTCTGTTTTTCTGACCAGCTTAGGGGGATGATAGGGATCATAGAATTGACCATTTATTTCTAGTGGCTTAGCTCTGGCTGCTCCGCCAGGAAGTTTTGGCTTGTTTTCAGCCGAAGGTTGATCTGGAGTGGGCCTTGCTTCTTCTGGAGAGTAACCACCTTCTGACATATAACTATAGTAACACATAAATAGTCGGTAGATTTCAACCCGTTATGATGGGCCTGCTGCAGCTGCTCCAGACCATTCTCTCCGTCAGCATCAAGAACAGCCCACTTGGCAAAGCTGGCTACATCCAGGGCATAAAGGCCAATGGTGACTCTGCCAGCCAAGTGGTTTAGAAGCAACTGGTTGGTGATGGGTTCTCTTTTCAGATAATAGCTACCATCTGCTTGTTGTCTGGCATGAATGTCTGATCTGGTTACAAACAGATCTTGATAAGTGGCTAAATGTTTTTGTTCAAGCTTCATCTCTTACATAATTACTGATTATTGCTCTCTTTGCTGACTGTCCTGGATATTTTAGGATTCTCATCACTGAAAATGTGTCCAATCTATCTTCATCTTCAACAGGAGCAGGGTGTGGATAGCCTAAGATGGTGATTGGAGCTTCAATAGGTAGGCTTAGAGCAATGGGTCTGGTGCCCCCATGGAAGGTGCAAAAGTAGAACTGAGCTTCATTTTGTCCGTCTTGGTGGTAAGCTAACCTGGCTACGGCAGTAGGTCTGCCTCTTCTGTCTGGGTTACCTTCCTTAGGTTGGGTTTTCAGCTTGCCAGAGATTGTGGTGGTTGGGTTACCCATGGGCTGGGTCTCTGCAGCTGGTGGTGATTCTGGCTCTAGTTCTGGTTCTTGAACTGGGGCAAGTGTTAGAGCTTCAAGGGGTAGGGAAGTTTGAGCCTTGGCCAGACAATGGTACCAGGCTTCTAGGGGACTGAATC
>Ga0187846_10000700_pt1 | contig 19066 bp, 15 predicted proteins | sample TC_taG_FD_161473 | JGI IMG/M metagenome (GOLD analysis project Ga0187846, IMG submission 161473) | Biofilm microbial communities from the roof of an iron ore cave, State of Minas Gerais, Brazil - TC_06 Biofilm (v2) | ecosystem: Environmental > Terrestrial > Deep subsurface > Cave > Wall biofilm...
AGATACACCAACATGAGTGACTACTTGTGGTTGGAAGGTTCCATCTCCATTACCTAACAGTACAGCCACACTATCATCTTGTCCATTAGCGGTAATAATGTCCAAAAATCCACTATTAGTAAACTGTCCTACTCTTACTGTAAACGGGAATGCTACTGAGAAATCATTACCAACCTGATAATGAACAGCTGACTGGAATGTTCCATCACCATTGCCGAGCAAAACACTAACGCCTTCTGGAGAACCCGTATTAGCAACAACCAAATCTAAGTGTCCACTACTTGTAAAATGACCTGTAGCAATAGAACCAGGTGTAACACCAACTGGATAGTTCACTGGGTTTTGGAACGTTCCATCGCCATTACCTAAGAAAATCTTGACTACACTATTGACTGAATCCGTTACTGCTAAATCGAGAATGTTGTCTCCATTGAAATCACCAGCAACTATGTCGTAAGGGGTTCCAAATGAGTAGTTATTTACTATCGGGAAAGTACCGTCTCCCGCACCTAGCAAAATACTTACTTTATGTTCAAGATTAGAATAAACCACACCAGCAAGATCGAGTTTGCCGTCGCCATTAAAATCACCAATAGCAACAGAAATATACGGGCTGTCTGCTGCTTGCGACACGTTTGTTATATTTCCAAACTTATTTGTTGATACAATCCTTGTTAAGATTGGAAATACATTCCAAGTTGTTGATATAGTGGTTGATACAGGAAAATGTGGTAGTTCCTGGACATTCCAAGTAGTTGTATTTATACGGATTGGTGGAGCGAACACATTCCAACCACCACCATACCAGTTTCCAGCACTGGTGTTGATAGCCCTACTTGCTGAACCATTTAAAGAGAAATGGTCGGCATCAATAACGGTAATAACCCAAGAACCATCAGCATTAGTAGCATTATCATCTACTTCTGCGTTAGTAGGCTGTCCTGAAATAGTTGTGCCTAGTTGCCCACGGTTTACAGAAAGAGTTTTTGTATAGTTATAGCTGCCATCTAGGTTAGTGGAATCAAATGTAAGCGGCCCAGCTGTAATAACTCCCATTATCTCATTGCCTATCGCAATGAGATCTCCAACAAATATATCAAAATCAGGATCATAGGTTGGGTCAGTGGGAGCACCAGAGGAAGCGATTATTGTAAGTAATGTATCGCTCCCCAAAATAGCATTTTTGAGATTCCCAATAACATATTGGTTTACTATCGCATTGTTTACGACTACTTGACGGAGAGTTCCATCACCGCCAGCTATTCCTGAAATGGTTAGTTTTTCTCCAGTGTGGCGACCATGAGCAGGACTGGTTATTACTATTGGGCCACTAGCAAAACTCTTGTAACTAAAGGCAACTAAATCAAGATTCCCATCATGGTTGAAATCTCCAGCCGCTATTATATTTGGATAAGAACTAATAGGTATTGTTTGTGGGGCTTGGAAACTACCATCGCCATTACCTGGAAGTCGGCTTATGCTATTGGAATCAAAGTTTACTACAACTAAATCGATGTTATGGCTAAAGTTCCCTGAAATCATTGCGGAGGGGTATAATCCACTCAAGAAGTTTTGAGCAGACTGTAATGTTCCATCTCCATTACCGATCAAGATACTAACGGTGCCACTAAAAGTATTAGAAACAGCCAAGTCGTCTTTACCATCGCCATTGAAATCAGCAACAACAGCAGAGGAAACACCAAGGTCTGCTGTATAAGCATTGCCTATAGAGAAAGTTCCATCTCCTTGTCCTATCAGTAAATGGTTAGGCACAACAAGGTCTAAATGACCACTGCTCGTGAAATGACCTGTTTTGATAAATAGAGGATTGGTTCCAACTTTATAACTTCTAGGCGCTTTGAATTTTCTATCTGCTTTGTTGATAAGAGTTGCTACACCCTCAAAGGCGTTTGTAACCACGACATCCAATCTACCATCTTCATTGAAATCACCTGTTGCTAATGTAGGAAAGTTACTTTCACCAAGATCAAAACTATCTGGAAGCCCGTATACAAAAGAGAAAAGTCCTCCAAATGTTCCATCTCCGTTGCCGAACAAGAAACTCACTGTTCCATCTTCGCTAGTAATAGCAAGGTCAAGATTACCACTACCAGTAAAATGACCAGAGGTAAGGTATTTTGGATTATAGCCAATGTTATTATAAACAATAGCGGTAGCAAAGGTTCCATCTCCATTACCTTTCAACAAACTAATCGTATTTTCACCTGCGTTGGCTGTAACTATATCAAGATGCCCACTACTGGTGAAAACTCCAGATGTTATACCAGTAGATTTAACTCCCCCAGTTAAGTAGTTTACGGCAGCTTGGAAGGTTCCATCTCCATTACCTTTCAAGAAACTAATGCTACTATCAGTAAAGTTAGGGAAAGTTCCAGCATTAGTGACGACTATATCAAGATGTCCACTGCTTGTGAAATGACCTACAACTACATCTTTTGGATTAGTTCCAACAGTGTACTGAACTGAACTTTGGAAAGTTCCATCTCCATTACCTAATAAAACGTGTATTACATTATTAGTCAGGGTTTCATTAGTGACGCCTACAACTACTAAATCCAAATGTCCACTTGATGTAAAAACTCCAGTTGTTAAGTTGGTGGTTGAATCATCAAAAGGTGACACAAACTCTACCACAAAACTTTGTGGTGCCTGGAAAGTTCCATCTCCATTGCCTTTAAATATATCAATAGTCGCTGATCCTCCAGCTTGAGATGGCGTTTCACTAACAACAACATCCAAATGCCCACTGCTGGTAAATTGACCTATAGCGACCGCCAGAACTGAAGAGGTGCTACTGCTAGGAAAATAATGATTAGTGTAAGCAAACTTCCCTGTGCCATCGCCTATCATAATAGTTATACCTGATTGATCTGCCAGAACCAAATCAAGATGTCCGCTGGAGGTGAAGTGCCCTGTAGCAACTGCTCGTCCACCACCTGCTGCTAAACCTCCAACAGAGCCAACAAAGAAACCAGCAAAGGCAGTAGGAGAAACAGGTGCTACCTCTACGGTGCCATCACCATTACCGAGCACTACTGTTACAGAAGGTCCATACTTGAATAGAGGAGCTAAAAGATTATCGCCTATATGTTCTTCTAGGTAGTTAGATATAGCAAAATCAAGTTTCCCATCTTCATTGAAATCTCCAACTGCTACATATATTGGATTTACGCCAACACCATATCTTGTAGGATACGGGAAATGACCCGTTCCGTCATTTGACAGGATTCCCGGAACAGCATTACCAGTTATAGTTAGGATATCAGGGAATCCATCTTCATCGAAATCCTCTACTATTGGTACAAAACGAGAAGTCAGTAAACCATAAGGAATAACGCCAAACTGTCCTGCCCCATTATTCAAGGCGACATTTATTTCTCCTGCATCTATTTGAAGAACTAAATCATCGAAACCATCTCCATTCAAATCAACTGCTCTCGCAGTTTCTTGGCCCCTTCCAAAATAATGATTTACTGGTGGTTGGAATGTACCATCTCCATTACCAAACAAAATACTTATATCATCACTTACTCGGTTAGAAACAGCTAAATCAGTATGGCCACTGGAGGTGAAATGACCTACCGCAATATGATACGGCTCAAAGTCAGCAGGAAAGATAGTTCCATCACTAAAAGTTCCATCTCCGTTGCCTAAGAAAATACTTACTTGTCCTTTATCATTAGAAAGTTGTGTGAACAAACCCGTATTAGCCACAGCCACATCGAGATGTCCACTACTTGTAAAGTGGCCAACAGCAACACGTTCTGGTTGAATCCCTGTAGTATACATGGTACCTAGTGCGTGGAACTGTCCATTCCCAAGACCTCTCCAGAACTGCATAAAACCTGGTAGTTCACCATTATGGAAATCGCCTACTATATCAAGATGTCCGCTACTCGTAAACTGCCCAAGAGCAAAATGGCGTGCCGCACCCCAGTCTGGGCCAAGAGTAAATGTTCCATCTCCATTACCTAAAAGTACCGTTCCACTATTGGTTATAATGTCTAAATGACCACTACTTGTTAGTACGCCTACCTCGACCGTAAGTATGTTACCTGGTTCGTTAACCGCATATGTGTTTCCAAGTGTGAAAGTTCCATTTCCGTTGCCTAACAATACAGTCACAGATGGAGTATCAACATTAGCCAAAACCACATCAATATGACCACTGCTAGTAAAATGTCCACTTGCTGCTCCATAGAAAGTATTAGTCAATCCATTGATTCCATTTCCAAGGGCAGGGCTGGTGAGTATCTTTAGTGTTCCGTCTCCATTGCCTAGAACAATCTCTAATAAGTTATTAGCTAACTCAGAGTAAGGGACAAAATTATGTGTGATTACTGCCAGGTCTTGTTTGGTATCATTGTTGAAATCACCGCTTGTAACAAAAGTGGCGTTAGTACCAATGTTGTAACTAACTGGTGATTGGAAAGTTCCGTCACTATTACCTAAGAAAATGACTACTTCACCAATGCTATTATTGGTGAAAATACTAAAGTCAGGATTTCCTTGTGTAACAACTAAATCTTTGTTTCCATCATTGCGCAAATCTACAACAGCCAATGATGTAGGATTGAAGTCAATATCGTAGGAGTTAGCTAACGAGAAAGAACCAGTTCCATCTCCAGTCAATACTCTTAGAACATTATGGTTGGCTTCTACAACGCCAGAAGAGTTATCGGAGATAATGCGACCAACACGAGTGGGTTCAAATACTCTCCAGTTAGTTGTTATTGATGGAAGTGTTATAGACACTTCGTCAAGGTACTTCAACTTGAAGTGAGCAACAGATTGAGTAATCTGATCTATGGTTAGAATGGTATTCCAAACGACCAACTCACAAATATTGCCCTTCCAAAATCCAAGGTCAGTTATATCGACATTAGCAATAAGAGGATTATTACTACCAACATACCACTCCCCAGAGTTAACAAGAAATGTTCCACTACTACTGAGCAGTTGTGATGTATTGTAATATATGTTGAAAGACCCGTCATTAGTAGTTCCAATGGTGTATGGAAGATCAACTGTGGGAGAAACTTGTGGACTTCCGTGAGTAGCCGTTCCCCCAGGGGTTTTGAGAACGTAGTTGTAAGAGTTGTCTAGGTTTTGTGTTTCTGTAGTTGCTACAAAGTTAGGTCTTAGGTTAAAGTTAAATGCGTTAGAAAATACAGCCCTTAGCTTATTATCACTTCTTTGGTCTACTATAAAAGCCAAAATCGTGAAGTTTTGACTTATAGCCAAATCCTGAATAAGCGAAAGATTTGTTTTGACGCCATCAAAAATCAAACCAGGAGCAGGAAAACTATTGAAATCCAGTGCGGTGAGAGAAAATCCAGGTCTGTTGAATGGATTAGATTGCTCAGCGTGATTTTGGAATACGGAATGGTCTTTCCATATAGATACATTATTTTGGTCGTCAAATATTATGCCATCATCTGCTTTCAACCAAAGAACTATATTGCTCAATAATGGTAATGCCTGAAGGTCATTCCAGGTTGTACTTATTGGGCCTACTGCGACTGTTTCATCAACATTCCAAGTAGTAAATGTTGATACACGAACTCTTTGATGGACATTCCAAGTAGTAGATGGATTAGGAGGCCCGACTGGTGTTCCTGCCTCCGGTATAAAGATTATTTCTACAGGTGCTTGAGTCAACCGCACAAAAGATGTTGAAGGTGTGATAACGACTTCTGTGACCTCTTGGGTCAATAAAGCGTGAATAATAGCAGGCGTTATAGCAACTTCTATTACTTCTTGGGTGATAACAGCGTTTGGAAAACCCGCAATAGCAACTTCCGTAACTTCTTGCGTAATGACCGCATTCGGCGTAGGTGTTATGGAAACTTCTATTATTTCTTGGGTAATAACCGCATTCGGAACGGCAGTTATAGCGACTTCGGTTACTTCCTGCGTAATGACCGCATTTGGAACCGGACTAATAACTATTTCAACTATTTCTTGGGTTAGAAGAGTATTGGTCGCCATTTGGAATATATAGGATAAGCCAAAGACATTATGATACTAACTTGATTCCAAACTGAGCGTTGTTTACATCATTTTTTGACCATACTGCCGTGGTCGCTGGATTTATTTCGCTGATTTGTAGATTATACTGATACTCTGAGGTAAGCGGTATATTATTCCCTTGATAGTTAGTGGAAGCAATCCTAGTCATGGGCGCAGCAACTCGTGCCCCCGCCTGATCCTTTCTTACATCTAAAATATGTGAAACACCATATATGGTAGAAGTGTTGAATATTGAACCATAAGCATAAAGATCAAAATCTCCTGGGTTGCTGCTTTTTACATAAGTAGTATCGTTGTCTGGTGGCGTCTCATTTACATAAGTATAGTTATTAAGATGATTGCCTCCAGAGTTAGTAAAATCACTTGCTGCTCCTACCCCAACAGGATATATGGCTTCAACAATAATCAATCCAAGAAAGTCATTATTAGGTCTACTTGCTCCAGCCGCTCCCACAGTTCCGTCGCAAATATATACATCATCCCAATCCATACTACCAAAATACGGAGTAAAAATAGCAACTGTATTAGCTGTAGAGTTGCTTGATTGTTTCGTATTGGACGCAGCAGGAGCGTCAGCAATAACTGTTCCATTTAGAGAAAGCTGGCAGGTGTGAGCAGAAATACTTGAGCTAATAGTTGCTTTGAACTCAATGTATTGGTAGGTATTCAACTGAGCCGTAGCAGAAGATTGCGCTAAAACTATGGGATTGTCGTGAATATCAACCCCAGATATTATACTAAAAGTTTGGTCATTATTGAAAGTCACATAAACTTGATTTACAATTGATAGTCCGGTTAGATCTTGAAAAATAATGAGCGGTGAAGCGCTCACACCGTTCCCAGCGGCCCTAAAAAAGAAGGCGGCTCCAAATATCAAAGTAGATTGATGGTCTATTACTTTACTTGTAGTGCTTTGAGCAGTATGTCTCAAGCAGTTTGTTCCATTGCGACCATTATTAGCTATAACGGCAGTAGGATATGTCCATTTTTTATTTATATCAGCAGTAGCGTAGTGATCGCAACTATCAATAAATCTTAGAGCCATTAGGATACTATCTCCAATCCATATTGAGCATTATTTACATCAGTTGTCGTCCAAGCAGCAGAAGTATTTGGGTTAGTGTCGCTTTGTGTTAGATAAAAAATATAACTACTTGTGGGATATATGTTATTTCCTGGGTAGTTAGTAGCAGCAATGTTGATTAGGGGAGCCAAAACTCTCGAACCAGCATTGTCTTTCTTAGCTTCTACTACTTGCTGAATACCGTGAACTGTGCCGGAAAATGGTAGGCTACCAAAGGTATAGAGATCAACTTGTGAGGCAGTATTGCTTTCTACAAAAGCGGCACCCGTAGCAGGATCGGCATTTACGTGGCTATAGTTGTTAGTACTATTGCTTGCATCATTGGTAAACTGATTAGTAGAACCATTACCATTTGGGAATAGAGCCACACATTTTAAATCTCCCAAGAAGTTATTATTACTGCTGCCTGTTCCATCACAAATATATATATCATCAAACTCAATTGGCCCTCCAAAAGCATAACTACTCCAGGGAAATTGAAGCGCTATTGAGTTAGCTGTCCCTGTTGCTGCCCTGTCTGTATTCGACGTAGCGGGCGCCTCACAAGCCAGTTGCCCATTCAACATAACTTGGCAAGTATGTGCAGAAATAGAAGTATTTATTGTTGCTTTGAACTCGATGTAGTTATAAGTGTTGAGTGGGATAGACAAGGTAGAAGTAGCTAAAACTGTGGTAGTATGTCCACCATTCCCACCGGAAATGATGCTTATTGTTCCATCAAGATTAACGCCCCATCCTACTTGAAATACTCCAGTGGACAATAACTGAACTACATTGGTGGTAGTATTAGGGATAATAGAGCCAAAGTTTACTGCCGTACCAACCACCCAAGCAGCCTGTGGATTTAGAATAAGTAGAACATTATCTCCAATAAACTCACTTCCTGATCTAATACAAGATCCACCAAATCTTCCATTGCTGGTGTTTATGGTAAAAGCCCCATTATTTTCAGTCCATTTTTTAGTTATATCGCCTGTAGCGTAGTGATCGCAACTATCCAAAAATCTTAGTGCCATATAGTTATATACACCTAAGAAACTATTTCAATACCATACTCAGCATTATTCACATCATTATCTGTCCAAGGATTTGTTGTGTTAGGATTAGTGTCGTAAGGAGACATATAATATAAATAACTGCTGGTAGGAGGCGTCACAACTATGCCCTGATAGTTATTGCTGGATATGTTAATTATTGGAGCTACTGTTCGTGCCCCAGCATCACTTTTTTCCACTTCTATGATTTGTTGAAGAGCGTGAACGGTGCCAGAGTAAGGCAAACTACCAAAGCCATATAAATCAATATCTCCCTGATTAGAACTTTGAACGTAAGTAGCGCCATCATTAGTTGGGTCAGCGTTTACGTGGCTATAGTTATTGACACTATTACCATTATTGTTGATAAAGTTATTAGTGCTTCCATTGCCATTTGGATATAAGTCGGTTACTGCTACGTCGCCCAAAAAGTCATTATTAGTAGAACCTGTCCCGTCGCAAAGATAAAAGTCATCAAAAACTACACTCCCGTCGCCAGGGATAAAGTAAGGAAACTGCAGAGCAGCCGAGTTAGCTGTACTTGCTCCTGCTGGGTCAGTGTTTGCTCCGGCAGATGCTTCGCATACTATAACTCCATTTACTCTTGCTTGAACTGTATGAGCGGAAACAGAGGTACTTATGGCTGCTTTTAGTTCTATATAGTTGAAGGTATTGAGTTGTATCGACTCAGCAGATGTAGCCAAAGTAACAGAACCATTACTGTTGTTTCCTCCAGCGATGATGCTGAGGGTTCCATCAAAGTTTATACGGAGTCCAACTTGATAGGTTCCACGATAGGAAAGTTGGAAAAAGTTTATGATTGTATAGCCACTGCCACTTGCAGCAAAATTTACGGCAGCACCCATAATAAAACTATTGGATGCAGATGAAAATACAGTGGCAACATTAGCTCCTTCGGCGATGCCTGCAAACGGATATCCTCCTCCAAGACCATTGCCACCTAACCTGCCCGCAGTTATTACCCACGGTTGATTAACAGCGTTCCACTTTTTGCTTATGTCTGTAGTGGAATAATGGTCAAAACTATCTGCGAATATGAAAGACATATTTTATATATGAACTAGGAAACTAACTTGATGCCATATTGAGCATTGTTTACATCGGTGGTAGTCCAAGCCATACTATCGCTTGGTCTTACATCATTAGGATAAGAATAAAACAAATAACTTGTTGTTGGTGTTGTAGCGCTTCCTATATAATCTGTGTTGGATAGCCGAATAACAGGAGCAAAGGTTCTTGCCCCAGAATCGCTTTTTTCAGCTTGTAGAACTTGTTGAACAGATAAAACCGTTCCCGAAAAAGACAAGGAACCAAATGTATAAAGGTCTATATTTCCAGGCACACTACTTTCTACAAAGGTTGTTCCATCATTAGATGGATTAGCGTTTATGTGGCTATAGTTGTTGGTACTATTGCTTGCATCATTGATAAAATCATTTTCAGCGCCATTTCCATTTGGGAATAAGGCGGTTACTGATATGTCTCCTAAAAATGAGTTGTTAGTAGAGCCAGAGCCATTACAGATATAGAAATCATCAAAAGTTATAGCACCATCGCCAGGAATAAAAAAAGGAAAAATACAAGAAAAAGAATCAGCATGTGTTGAGCCTGCTGGGTTTGTATTAGCACCGGCACTTGCTTCTGCGGCGAGTTGTCCATTTATTTTTAGTTGGCAAGTATGAGCAGATATAGCATTAGCAAAAGTAGTAGAGAACTCTATGTAGTTGAAAGTTCCCAAAGCAATAGGAATAGTAGAAGTGGCTAATATGTTAGTTCCCGCTTCTATAATACTCAAGGTATTATCAGGATTTACAGTAACTCCTGTTTGTTCCGTGCCTCCTGATTTAAACTTGAAGAAGCGATCAGATACTTGAGCTACAGCAGTTATATTTACAGCAGCCCCAACTACCAGCGTAGAAGCTGCAGTGAAGTTTATTTTGAAAAAGTTTCCAGCAAAAATAGCAGAAATACCTAATCCGCCACCCATAGCGTTTCCACCAAATCTTCCAGCAACCTTAGTCCAAGCACCAGAGGCACTGCTCCACTTGTTTCCTAAATCACTTGCATTATAGTGATCAAAACTATCGGCAAATATAAGAGACATACTTATATGTATTGACTTTTGATAAGGATTTGATACAATGATAAGGTTATGAAAATCTGCTCCATAAAAGATTGTGGTAAGAAGTATTTAGCCAACGGATACTGCGCACAGCATAATGCCCGTTTCAAGAAATACGGAAACCCTTTAGCACCAATCAAGAGCAGGTGGGATAATCACGCTAAAGTTTATAAAAAGTGTCTCAATCCTGATTGTGACGCCATTATCACCAAAACTCGTTATTGTAACAAATGCCGAATGAGGAAACACAGGTACGGCGATGTAAATGTGGTGAAGCCAAGAGGCAACAAAGAGATTTGGAAGTTGGCTAAAGGCGGTGGGGCAAAAAGAAAATATAAGTTTGATTCCTCTATTCTCAATCAGTGGTCGCCCGCTCTCGCTTATATTCTCGGTCTAACCATTACTGACGGCTGTATTGAGATTAGAAAAGAAGGGCATATTGTCTCGTGGCACCTCAAGGATAAAGAGCCGCTTGAGATTATTCAAAGATTGTTCAAGACAGATAAGCCCATTGAAACAACTTGGAAGAAAATCAAAAGTCCCGACTCGTCATTTCCCATTAGAAGATTGTATTATCGCTTACGGCTTTGTGGTAAAAGTGTAGTAGAAAAGTTCATATCTTACGGGGTAAAACCAAGAAAAACTTTCAATACAGAAATACCAGAGATGCCTCCCGAAATGTTGCCTCATTTCTTGAGAGGAGTGTTAGACGGAGATGGGTGTATTCATTTGAGGAAGAGAGCAAAAATAAATCATCTGGATTTATACGTTGATATATTTAGTGGTAGTAAAGTTTTTGTGGAACAAATCAAGGGCAAAGTTGGGTATGGACGCATCGCTCATAGAACAGAAGTGGGCAAAAGTGGATATGATTTAGTATTTACTTGCGAAGAATCAACAAACTTTCTAAACTTTATATATCCAAATAGTGAAGGCTTGCGACTTACTCGTAAATGGAATAAGTATCAAGCCTTCTTGTTATCTATTTGAGATACAAAGAGTATTTGTATCAAGCTAATGTGTCCCCCTGCACTTGTATCGTTACGCCGTCATTATTCAGCGCTGGGCTATTTGTAGCAGTTCTTTGGAACCAAAATGCCTTACATTGTCCTGCTGGAATGTCTCCCAAAGGCAAACCCGTAGCAAAACTACTTGGAGCCGAGAAAGTAACACCGGCTGGAGTTGTAGTTGTAGTAGCAATAGTTATTGCTTGTGGGCTGGATGAACCAATAGCGGAAGCCGCCGTTGGATCTACACCAATAGCCACATTAGCGCCACCAGCCACTTGAGATGGAATCCAAATAACAGGAGATAGAAGCGTCAAACTACCATTATTATTGTGAATGAATATACAACGATAATCAACTTGCAGGTTGGCGTTTTCATCGCCTGTAATGTCATCAAACAAGTCATTTAGGCTACCACCCGTCCATTGAGTAGTAGAGATAAACTTGCCGAGACTGGCATTCGGACTCGGCTGAGCATTTGAATTTCCCGCCGAACCGGAAGTAATGCTATATTTGAAACAATATGTCAGTGCTTAGAATAGGCATCCGACACCTCCTTTATAAAAAAAGACCGACTAACACTTTTTTTAGTATTGAATTGCAGTTCCGATGATAAGGAAACCTTTTTACGCAACAGGTTTTCTATATCGGCTTTGGCATATCTTCTGTGACCACCTGGAGTTACATAAGGTTGAAGCAAGTTTTTTTTATGCCAATTGCGAAGCGTTTCAGGACTTACACCGAGCAATCTGGCTGCTTCGCCAATACTTAAAAGATTATCTATGTTGTTATTCATAATTTTATCCAAATAATTTTGAGAATCTTGTAGGTTTTTGTATATAATATAGTATGAAACATACTTATGATTCTGTGCGTTTAGCTTTTAAGAAAGAAGGATACGAACTTATATCTAAAGAATATATTGGTTACTCTTTGCCTCTAAAGTTTATATGTCCCAAAGGTCATCAAAAAACAATATCTCTCCGTGCGTTTTTACAAGGGAGCAGATGTATTACTTGTGGTGGACGAGAGAGACATACATTAGAATTTGTAAGGGATTTCTTTCAAAAACAAAAGTGTCAGTTATTGGAAAAAGAATACATCAATGCTCACCTTCCTTTAAAATATATTTGTGAATGTGGCACCGAAGACAAAAAGAATTTTTGTAACTTCAAGTCAGGGCAAAGATGCCCCAAGTGTAAAGATAAGAAAATGTCTGGGGAGGGACATTGGGCTTGGATGCCGGACAGGGAAAAAAGAAAATCAGAAATAAAACTTCGTAAGCAATATTATTTTATGCTACAAAAAGTATTAAAATCATCCAAAACCGAAAAGATAGGTAAAACAGAATTATTACTCGGTTACACTTGTAAAGAACTTCAAAATCACATCTTTAATCACCCAAACTGGCAGTTGTGTAAAGGTATAGATTGGGATGTAGATCACATTTTTCCAATTAAAGCATTTTTAGAGGCAGGGATTACATATCCTAAAGTAATCAACTCTCTAGATAATTTACAGCCGTTACCAAAAGAAATAAATGCCAGCAAAAGCTGTAAGTATAATAAAGAAGAATTTGAAATCTATCTCAAAATTCACTAACTTACACTTATGAACGAAATACTTTCACACCGAGAATCAGAAGCCATGAAAGGCTTGAATCTTTTAGCAATGGCTTATTATGAGTTTCAACAAAGAGAAAAAGCAGCAGAAGTATTGAGAAAGGCAATAGACATAGCTCCAAACTACTTTGTTTTACACAACAATCTAGTCAATGTCTTGAACTATATGTTTAGATTTGATGAAGCACTTGAGGCGGCTAACTGCGGAGTTTTGAATTGCCCTGATCATTATGAAATGTATTTCAATAGGGGCATTGCTTATTGTAATTTAAAAAGATACGCCGAAGGCATAGAAGATTATAGAAGAACTGTAGAAATGAAACCGGAACATGGTATGGCTCACTACAATCTAGGTTTTGTTTGTTGTATGTTAGAAAAATACGAAGAGGGGCTGCCTGAACTAGAGTGGAGATTTAAAACATTTGAAAATATAATAAAAAGCGAAATAATTTATAGCTCACCTCTTTGGGATGGCTCTAATCTAGCAAATAATGAACCATTATTGGTGTACAATGAACAAGGTGTTGGAGAGTTATTTCACTTCGCAAGGTATTTCCCACTTATAAAAGAGAGAGCAAAAAACCTCGTTTTAGAGACACAAGAAAATACCATCAGTTTAATGAAACAGTATAAGGAGTTTGGTCTAATAGTTCCAAAAGTAGAAGGACCAGACATAAGGCCGGTTCCTGTTCATAGTAGGAGAGTTTCTCTTTATAGTTTGTTTAACATTTTCAGGACTATACCAAATGATGTACCTTATCTAAAAGCAACACCAGCTACTAGATTTGATCAGTTCTTCAAAACATCTAAAAAGAAAGTTGGCTTTGCTTATGCTGGGAATCCGATACACCAAAATGATATGCACAGGTCTATACCCATTATAAAGTTTAAACAACTAACCAAACCAAATATTCAACTCTTTGGTTTACAAAAAGACGTTCCAGGTCAAAGATATTATCCAGATTTGGGAGTAATAGATTATGATAAAGATAAAGATAAAGTCTCTAACATTAACTTGGCTAACTATATTCGTGATTTTAGCGATACTGCTTCCATTATTGATAAGTTAGACCTAGTAATCTCTGTAGATACATCGGTTGCTCATTTAGCAGGAGCTATGGGCAAACCAGTATGGATACTACTTCCTTACGCTGGAGATTGGAGATGGGGGTCGGAAGGAGATACAACTGCCTGGTACCCAACAGCAAGACTTTTCCGCCAACCAAAGTTTCGTGATTGGGATAGTGTTTTTGATAGAGTGGAGCAAGAGTTAGAACACTTTACAACATAAATCTAACTGGTAAAATACTCTTATGCCTGATATAGAGCGATTTCACGTTGAAGAGATAGTAGGTGATAATGCCCTCTGCCTTTCCAGAGACAACTGGATGAGTGAGCTTATCTCTTTTATGCCTATTGGTTTTTTGGAAGTTTTTGACCTAAAACTCGGTGACTACTTTGATGCCCAAATAGACCGCAAGGGCAAGATACTCCTTGAAACTATAGTCAAAATACCCAAAGATACGCTAAATAGATCATATGCCTAACTTCTTCCGTGGGTTCAAGATTTTTGAAGCAGAACACCCTGACCAGTTCGTTTCTACAGTCAAAAAACAACTCAAAGTCCCTAAAACTGTTTGGTTAGGAATGCCTGTCACCATTTCTAACACCAAAATAGGGGGCCAACTCGTGCGAGAGCCTGCTGTATTTTATGTTACAGATTTTGATGATGCTTCTGTAACAATCGCTAATGTACCTACTCCTGGGAATCTCGATATAGACGATGATCCTGACGACGAAATAGATACAGATGATACTTTCCTAAAAGGAAAGCACGATTTTACTCTTTCAAGAGACGAGTTCTATAAGTTATTAGAGCCACAAATCCCACCTGGGGTAGACACAAGCACTATGGGTGGAGGTGGAGGATTAGGTATATGAACTTTAAAGAGTGGTTGAAAGAAATAGAAGAAGTTACTACTTCTACTGGTGATATTGCTGTATTCGCTAGACCTATTGGAACTCCCGTAGAAAGAACTTGGCCCGACCAGTTCGCAACAGAAGAGGAAAAAGATGTTCGAAGAAATAGAAGTAAAAAAAGTAGAAAGAAGGAAAGATAAAACAACCCTAGAACACATCTGTAGAAACTGCAAACTTTTCAATACTAAAGAAAATACCTGTGGTGTAACCGTCATCAAAGACGGTGAATACTATGAACTACAAGTTCTGCCTAATAATAGATGTGTATGGGAGCAGTGGGATATAGAAATCCAACAAGTTCGTGAGTGGGTAGATACAGAAAAAGGTAAAGCATTTATTGAAGCCCCTGTGAACACTCCAGTTCACTAATCCTTTGCCTCCAATCTAATATTTGTTCTGTGTTGAAAGCATTGACCAAAGTAGTGGCGCTAGTCAAATCACACAACTCGAACTCTTGATGAGTTGCGTTGTAAGTATCAACATATACTAAAAATACCACTTGAGGTGCTTTGCTTATAAACTTTATATGCCTTATAGCAACTGGCTCCAATATACCTTTTTGGGCTCTTTCACAAAGATAAACCACATCTCCTTCATCAAATAAAGTAGCGTAGCAGTTGTTGGAACTGGTAATAGCGCAGCCCTCTAAAATCATAGTTCCATCGCCATTGTAAGTAAAATCCATTACAACTCTCCTATCTCTTCGAGAAGTTCATTGGCTAATAAGTCAGCCGCTTCACTATAAGTAAAAAGACACTCTTCGTCATATCTCATTGTTTTTCCATTTTGTAAAACAGTATAATCAGTATCTCCTGAGAGAGAAGTCATTTTGGTGATTACAACAGGGGTTAAATCAGAGAGATAAGCCGTATCACCTACAAAAAACTTTATACAAACTTCAGTCATATAGTATTTAGATTACAAACAATAAATAAAGTATGAGCGACGGAACGAGATTAAATCCAGGATTAAATGGAGATTTAATACAAACCGAAGATATTAGCGGTGCAAAATACCCAGTTTCTAAGATTATATTGGGCAACAAAGATGTGAATGATGGTGATGTTTCAGCAACAAATCCATTGCCTGTCACTGGTACCATCTCTATTAGTTCCAGCGTGACCGTTACAACAAGCCCTACTGGTACTCAGACAGTAGCCCCTTCTGGTACTCAAACAGTAGCCGGAACAGTAACAGCAGTTCAATCAGGAACTTACACAACGGCAGTTACTTCCTCTGTTACAACTACAGATAAAACCCAATCAACCGGACTGACTGCTGCTGGAACAGCAGCAGTAGCAACTAATGGATGTGGTACGGCTTATCTTACTTTAACTGGCAACGGCGCAGGTATGTCTTTTACTATTCAAGGTAAAGACAGTGCGGGTAACTGGAACAACATAGCCGCTCTAACTTTGGCTGGCTCTATTGTTACTGCCGGAACCACGCTCTCCGCTAATGGACAGTGGTTAGTACCTTGCGCTGGATTTGCTCAAGTGCGAGCCAACCTAACTGCTATTACAAGTGGAACTGCTACATTTAGTTGGGAAGCAGGAAGTGCTTCGCAAGTTGTAAACATCATAAACACTGTTACAACAAGCCCAACAGGAACACAAGCAGTTAGTGGAACAGTAACGACAGTTCAATCAGGAACTTTTACCACAAGTCCAACAGGTACTCAAACTGTTATACAAGCATCAACAAGTAGTGTTACAGTTGTTCCTTCTGGTACTCAAACAGTATCAGGAACAGTAACGGCCAACGCTGGAACAGGTACATTTACTACTTCACCTACAGGTACTCAAACAGTAGCGGGTTCGGGAACATTTACTACTTCACCAACAGGAACTCAAACAGTTTCAGGAACCGTTACTGCTGTTCAATCAGGAACCTATACTACTTCACCAACAGGAACTCAAACCGTAGCCCAAGCATCTTCTGTTACAACCACAGACCATACTCAATCAACTGGTTTAACTGCTGCTGGGACCGTAGCTGTAGCAACTAATGGATGTGGCACGGCCTACCTTACTTTGACAGGCAATGGTGCTGGAATGTCCTTTACTATTCAGGGTCAAGACAGTAATAGTAACTGGAACAATATAGCAGCTATTACATTAGCTGGCGCTATTGTTACAGCAGGAACAACACTTTCAGCCAATGGTCAATGGTTGGTACCTTGTGCTGGTTTTGCTAATGTAAGAGCTAATTTGACCGCTATTACTTCAGGTACAGCAACATTTAGTTGGGAAGCAGGAAGTGCATCCCAAGTTGTAAACATTACTAATACTGTTACAACGAGTCCTACAGGAACGCAAACCATTGCCCCTACTGGCACTCAGACGATTATACCTGCTGCTACAAGTAGTGTTACGGTAGTGCCTTCTGGTACTCAGACAGTAGCAGGTACGGTTACAGCAGTTCAATCAGGAACATATACAACAAACCCTACAGGAACGCAAACGGTTGCTTATGGCAGTGGTACATTTGTAACAAGTGATTTAGCAGATGGTTCGGTAGCAGGAGGAACAGCCGGTTCTAAATCTATGTTGGCAGGTGGTCAATATAATACTGCTGCACCTGCTTTAACAAACACTCAACAAGTGGCATTACAAGTTGATAGTTCAGGAAGATTGATTATTGTCCCTACAGTTACAGCAGTTCAATCAGGAACATATACAACAAACCCTACAGGAACGCAGACAATTATACCTGCCGCTACAAGTAGTGTTACAGTAGTTCCTTCTGGTACACAAACAGTTACACCTACAGGTACGCAGACAGTAGCATACGGTTCTGGAACTTTCACGACCTTTGATCTTGCTGATGGCCCTGTAACTGCCGGTGCGGTTGCTGCCAAATCATTATTAGTAGGTGGTCAATTTAATACTGCCCTGCCAAGCTTAACTAATACTCAACAAGCCGCATTGCAGTTTGATAGTAGTGGAAGGGTAATTATTGTTCCTACTGTAACTGCTGTTCAGTCAGGAACTTACACAACATCACCAACAGGTACTCAAACTATTATATCTGCTGCTACGAGTAGTGTTACGGTGGTTCCATCTGGTACTCAAACAGTTGCAGGAACCATTACTGCCAATGCGGGTACGGGCAATTTTACAGTAGTTCAAACAACAGCAAGTAATCTCAACGCCAATGTTTCTGGGACTGTTACTTCTAATGCAGGAACGGGAACATTCACGACGAGTCCTACTGGCACTCAAACAGTGACAGGTACAGTTACGGCAAATGCTGGAACAGGGACATTTACCATTGCTCCAACAGGAACACAGACGGTAACTCAAGTTTCTTCTGTTACAAATACCGACAATACTCAATCAACCGGACTGACTGCCGCTGGAACAGTAGTAGTTGCAACTAATGGTTGTGGCACTGCCTATCTTACTTTAACTGGTAATGGCGCAGGTATGTCTTTTACTATTCAAGGAAAAGACAGTGCTGGTAACTGGAACAATATAGCCGCTATCACACTTGCTGGTAACATTGTTACTGTTGGAACCACACTTTCCGCTAATGGACAGTGGATTGTACCTTGTGCTGGATTTGCTCAAGTAAGAGCAAACCTTACTGCTATTACTTCAGGTACAGCAACATTTAGTTGGGAAGCAAGTAGCGGTAGCCAAGCCGTTAACATTACTAATACCGTTACTACCTCTCCAACTGGTACTCAGACAGTAGCTGGTACAGTAACATCTAATGCTGGAACAGGAACTTTCACTACAAGTCCAACAGGTACTCAAACCGTCATACAGGCACCAACAAGCAGTGTTACGATAGTTCCATCAGGAACGCAAACAGTTACAGGCGATACAACGAGCGGCAGTACTGATGCTGGAAATCCTGTTAAGATTGGCGGCTTAGCCAAAACTTCTTTACCTACGGCTGTTTCTGATGGACAAAGAGTAAGCGGACTTTTTGATAAATTGGGACGTATTGTTACCTCGCCAATGAGCGTAAGAGCACAATCTACCAGAAATAGAATTGCACTAACCACCACAGCTGAAACTACTTTGCTTTCAGCAGCAGGTGCAGGAGTTTTCACTGATATAACCGATATAATTATATGCAACAATGATACATCAAATGACCACAGTGGCGTTCAAGTAAATATAAGAGATTCT
>Ga0187846_10000701_pt1 | contig 19018 bp, 16 predicted proteins | sample TC_taG_FD_161473 | JGI IMG/M metagenome (GOLD analysis project Ga0187846, IMG submission 161473) | Biofilm microbial communities from the roof of an iron ore cave, State of Minas Gerais, Brazil - TC_06 Biofilm (v2) | ecosystem: Environmental > Terrestrial > Deep subsurface > Cave > Wall biofilm...
TGGCGCCGGGAAAAGGCGAAGGATCAGATTGCCGGGATCTTCGACGCCCAGTCCATCGTTCATGCCCTAGGGGACGCCTGGGCGATCGGCCTCACGGTGAGAACCCTGCACGCGCTGGCTCAGGCAGCCGCGCGGCACGACCCGGCGGTCATGCAGGTTCTGGCCAGCCTTGCTCTGCGCCGGGAGTTGAACGAGAAATGGCGGCTGGCCACGCTTCCGTACGGCCCCGTCGGGTGTGCCGGTTGGCCGTGGGTGCCGGCGCCTGCAGCAGGCCCCGCGTCTGGAACGCTCGGGGCGACGTTGCCGGCCCAGGAAGCCTCCGAGCCATCCCTCACGATATGCCTGCTGGGAGGCTTTAGGCTGGCGTGGGGCAAGGCGGTCGCGGCGGACGAGATGTGGGGGCGACCTCGGGCGATGGCGATCTTCCAGTACTTCGTGCTGCACCGGGACCGCGTGGTATCCCCGGATGAGCTCGCCGACGTCTTTTGGCCCGGGGCCCGGTCGGTCCAGGAGACGTCCCTCTACACCATGCTCTCGCGCGTGCGCCGGGCCCTCCGCCACCTTGCCGTGCCCGCAGGATTGCGGTGGCTCGCAAAGGCGCACGGCGGATACCGCTTCGTCCCTCCGCCCGCCGTGTGGATCGACGTGGAAGTATTCCAGAAGGCGCTTCTTGGTGCGAGCGCCGCCGAGGTCGCCGGCCAGGCCGCCGACGCCCTCGGCCACCTCGAGGAAGCGCTCAGCCTTTACAAAGGCGATCTACTGATCGACGCCCCGTACAGCGGTTGGTGCGCCCCGAGGCGGGAGGGCCTTCGCCAGCAGTTCCTGGACGCCGCGATCAGACTGGCGAAGATCCGCGAGTCTAGCGCTGAGTTTTGCGGCGCCATCGACGTCTACCGGCGCGCCCTCGCCCACGACTCCTCGCTCGAAGAAGCGCATCAGGGGTTGATCCGCTGCTACGCCGCAACCGGCCGGCGCGGCCTGGCCCTCCGCCAGTACCAGGATTGCGTGCGATCCCTCCGCACCCACGTCGATGCCGCGCCCAGCGACGAGACCATCGCGCTCTACCGCACAATCAACCAGGGCAAGACGCTTCGACTTCCCGCGCGTGCCACGATGTGATGGAGTGATAAGTCAGGAGTGACGCTCTCTACCTACATGTGATCGATCCGCACAATGCGGTCGTTACCGGTGTCTGCGACGTAGACTCGACCGCTGGTGTCCACGAAGATGCCCTCCGGGAGTTGGACCTGATTGGCCCCGCCGCCCAGCGTCCCGAACGTGGTCCAGCCCGCCCCGCTCATGTCATTGACCCGCACGATGCGGGTGTTATCCGTGGCGTAGATCCGCCCGCCGGCGTCCACAAAAATGGCCAGCGGGCCGAAGAACTGGTTCGTCCCGCTGCCCTGAGTCCCGAAGGTGGTCCACCCCGCGCCGCTCATGTCATTGATCCGTACAATGCGGTGGTTGGCCGTGTCTGTGACGTAGATCCGGCCGCCGGTGTCGACGAAGATGTCCTCCGGGTTCCTGAACTGGTTGATCCCGCTGCCCGGGGTCCCGAAGGTGGTCCACCCTGCCCCACTCATGTCATCGATCCGCACAATGCGGTGGTTACACGTGTCGGCGATGTAGATCCGGCCGCCGGGCTCCACAAAGATGCCGTTAGGACAATAGAGTTGGTTGGTCCCGCTGCCCACGGTCCCGAAGGTGGTCCAGCCGGCCCCGCTCATATCATCGATCCGTTCAATGCGAGAATTGCCTTGATCTGCGATGTAGATCCTCCCGCGGGCATCCACCGCCACGCCGTATGGGGTATTGAACTGATTGGCTCCGCTGCCCACCGTCCCGAAGGTCGCCCAGCCTGCCCCGCTCATGTCATTGACCCGGACAATGCGCGAGTTGCCCGAGTCTGCGACGTAGACCCGGCCGGCAGTGTCCGCAAAGATGCGATAGGGGGTGTCGAACTGATTGGCCCCACTCCCTTTGGTTCCCAGCATGGCCCATCCCACCCCGCCCGCTCTTCCCCCACAGGCCGCCACGAGCATCACAAGGAGGACCACGCTCAGCCCGCGCCCGAGTGCATGACCCGGGGACGCCCAGTCTCGAGGCCCAGGAATGGCAAAGGCCGCCGACGTGGACGATAGCAGCGGATCGGACCCCTGCGTCGGCTTCATTTCAGAACCGCGCTGAGCGCCGCTTCCAGCTGAGTGTCCACAGCACGTTCCACGTCCACCGCGGTAAGAGCGACCCCGAGATCAGGGGCGACGCCAGCACCTTGAATAGGCTCGGACCGCGGACTCACAACCATCTCGACCGTGACGTGCAACCCGCCCGCCGGCAGGGGGACATTCACGCCGCCTCCGCCCACTCCCGCCGTCTTTTCGCCGACGATCGTGGCCCGATGAGCCGCGCGCAATCCCACGAGGAGAATCTCCGGCGCGGACGCGGTCGCGCCGTCGGACAACGCGGCCATGGGCAGGGAGGGGAAAAGAGGGTCACCACTCGACACGAGGGGAGACGTTCCTGCATTGTGGATCGCCAGACCGATCACCGTTTGACGCGGCAGGAACACGCCCGCCACACTGGTGACCTCGGAATACGACCCGCCTGAATTCCCCCGGAGGTCTACAATGAGCCCGCGGAGGGGTCCCGCCGCGCCGAGGGAGCGAAGCGCCTGGCGGACTTGCTCCCCTGTCCCTTTTGAGAAATTGTAAATCTTCAGGTACGCGACTCTAGGACGGACGATCTGCGCCCGCACACCGGCCTGGATCGGCGCCCGAACCACAGATACAGTCAGCCGTTCGTTTCTGCGCTGGATCACCAACGAGACTGTCGACCCTGCCGGGCCTCGAAGGAAGTGGGGGACATCCGCGAGCGGCACATTCTGAAAAGGCCTCCCGTCGACTTCCACGATCTTATCGAACCGCTTGAGTCCGGCCCCCTCGGCGGGAGATTGGGGGTAGATATCGTCGAGAAAGATCCAGCTCACGCCGGAAGCATCCTTTTCCGAGCGGGTCGTCACCCCGAGGCCGGCGTACGCGGCGGCTCCCGCGTATTGTTTCTGCATCTCGGCAAACCGTGCCGGGTCGTAGTAGAAGGTTTGCTCCTCGTGAAGCGAATTGACCAGCCTCTCGGGTTGCCTGATACGCGAGGTCTGTTTGAGGCAGCTTGCTCAGCGTAACTGCTCTGTCGAAGGCTTGCGTGAACGTAGAGATGGCCTGGGCCTCTGCGGTCGCTCCCGGAATGTCCGGCAGCGAGTCCGCTCCGAGGTTCGTCGCTCTTCGCAGCCCCGCAATCGCGGCGTTGAGCAGGCCCGCGGGATCGACCGCCTTGAAGTAATTTTGTTCGAGCACGTGAAGGGCGGCCACGACGAGCGTACTGTCCGCCTCTGCGCCCCGCCCGATTTCGGCAGGGATCACCACGGTCCCGGCGAGCAGCGAAAGCACAAGTGCAAGTGCCCGCGCTCTCATCGTCTCCCCCCTGGGCTGGGCGCTCCCGGACGCGTTTAGCCCGGCTTATGCGGCCGCCGAGTGTGGTCGGTGACGATCTTCCCGATCTTGAACACGATGCCCGCCCCCGGGACGACGAGGCCCGCGGTTTCCGCGCCCAGGTCGAACAGCATCTCACGGGTGAACATGCGGCGGATCTGCTGCATCGGCCGGTGAAAGTCCCAATCGCTGGCCCGGATCTCGCCGCTTACCCCGTCCAGCTCCACCACCGCCTCCTTCCCCTTGGCCTCCCAAACGTACTGGAACACGTAGACCGGGCAATACAGCATGTGGAGCTGCTCGATCTCGATCGCTTCCTCCTCGATCTGGTCGGCCTCGTAGGCCGTCATCAACTGATGGATGACCCGCTGTACGACCGTGGACGCCTTGACCTCGGGGGGGACCACCACTGCGTCGGGCGGGGCAAACGCGGCGAGGTCGAGGATTTCCTCGTGGGGCGCCTGCGGGATCGCGGGGGCCCGCATCTCCGCCCCCTTGACGCCGTCTACGAGCGTCTCCGCCCGCACGTCCTCTTCGCAGTGTTCGACTCCTCGGAGGGTGAAAGCGGGTGGAGACCCCGGCGTCACGGGGCGGTCGTTCCCATCGATCGTGACACGGCGGACCGTCGCGTCGGCGACGGGAACGCGGTATTCCCGGGTGCGGTGGAAGACGAGGCGTTTGTGCGCGATGACGTGCCACGCCGGATCGAACCGCGTCTGCATCGAGGCGATCTTGATTTCCTCGCCCTTGGGCCGCAGCAGCAGCCGGGAGAACATCCCAAAGGCTGCCATCTTGTGATCCCAGGCACGCTCGCGGGCCTGCTCCGGACTGAGGACGGGGCGGACGTGAAAGACCTTCTGCTCGCTGACGGTGATTTCCATCGTCTTCTCCTCGCGACGCGTCAGTCGTGAGACAAGGACCGCTCCGTCACAGATGCCCTTTCCCACGTTGGGTCTCCGGCGTGGGTCACTTGGTCCTCGCTGGCGGCAGACCCATGACGCCTCGCACTCCGTCCAGATCGGCAAGCTCGGCGGCCGTCGCGTCGGAAGCCCATTGAAAACCCACGATGTACGGTTTTGTTTTATGGAGAAAGAACAGTTCACGGGCGTGGAAGGCGTTGGGGAGGACCATCAGAATCTCGTACACTCCAGGAGTCACGGTGGGGCCCGAGGACACCACCTGGTACTGTTTCTTGTAGCCGGCCAACTCATCGTTGAAGAACTCCGCGGCGGTCTTGGGCTGGCACGGGCAAATCTGAATGAGCAAGGCCAAGCGAGGGTTACCCGCCGCGTCCGACCTCCGCATAGCCCAGAGGATTTTGTCGGTGTTATAGGCATTCTCCGGATCGATGGACCAGTTGGGAGGGATGGTGAGGTGGAACCCGTGAGTCGGGTTGTCGTACGTCATATTGCCCTCGTCCACCCAGCCCCGGTCGGCCCACGGTGTGGCCTGCGCCGCGTGGACCGCCTGCACGAGAGGCCCACTCCCCACCCATTGCCCGCCGCAGGCCAACGCGATCAATGTGAGAACAACCAGTTTCTCTCTGGACAGCCGTGGCATCGTCTTGCACCTCCTCGAATCCTCTTCTTGGTCAGTCCTGACCAGGGCGACCCACGTGGGTAGCCAGAAGCGCTCTAAGGTCACCCAGGACGAAAGCGTCGCGCTCTTCGGTGGTCAGGGCATATCCCTTCAGCGCTTCGATCGGCGCGCGCAGCAGCTGCGCTCGAAACGCGTCATCCTCCATGGCTCGAGCCAGGATCTCCTCGACTACCTCGCCGCTCATGGCCGGTCCTTGTGGGTGAAGTGAGTCGTCGCTGTCAGGCTACGAGATTGACCTGAACAAAACCTGGACGGTCGTACACTCCGAGGCTCAGAGGACTGAGGCACGGCCGGTGCAGACTTCACTTGACGACAATGATCTCAACCCGACGATTGCGGGCCCTGTTCTCATCGGTTGTTTCGGGGACGAACCGGGGGCGGGTCTTCCCGTAGCTTCGCGTCTCCACGAGGGCGGCGGAAATCCCGTGCTTCTCTAGCCAGGTCGCTACCGACTGAGCGCGGTCGGCCCCCAGTTTCAGGTTGTATGCCTGCGAGCCGCGGTCGTCTGTATGCCCCTCAACGATCAGATGGGCGCCGGGATACTTGTCGATAATCGCGCGCTTGACCTCGGTCAAGGCCGCGTTTGCGGACACCTTCAGCTTGAATTTGTCAAAATCGAAGAGGACCTCGGGCCCGAGGATGATCCGAATCCGTCCCTGCTCTTCGATGACTTGGTAGTTCTTCGGTTGGGGTCTGACCTTCGCTGCCCCCGGTCCCACGATGGGTGCGATGTCGTCGAGCTGGTCCGAGAGAAACTGAACCGCCTTGAAGTTCTTGGGGTCACCGATCCGCCGTGTGAGCGAATAATCCACGAAAACGAGATGGCCGTTGTTACTGGCCGCGTAGATGTGGCCCTGCCCATCGATGGTTCCTTGATCGAATTGTACGGGGTATCGAAGGTTTCCCTGGTCCACGTGGTCGATCACCAATTCCGACACGATGGTCGCGGGCGACCGGGGGTCGATCTGGGTGAGGTGCGTGGAGCCCATGAGGATCAGGTTTTGGGTGAAGGGGTCGAACGCCATCCCGTGCGCAGCGGGAAGACCGCTCAGGAGCCTGGTCGTCTTGAACTGGACCAAATCGATAGTCCCAAAGTTCCCGTTCCCTGGGGAGCCGCTCGCGGTGTAGAAGGCGTGGCCGGCCGCGTCCCATACGATCGTGGTCACTGAGGCGTCGTCTCCAGTCAGGGCGTGGGGCGTTCCATCAGCGAACGGACTGAGCGGAATGCTCACGGGCGTGCCGGGGATGGACGACGCCCAGAGCTGCTGCTGGCTGGGGTCAAGCATCGTGTGGAGGGCCCAGCCTCCAGACTTCACGGACGTAAACTTGCCCGTCCGCGCGTTGACTTTGAAAATGTAATCGCCGCCGCCGACGAGCAGATCGCCATCGGGGGCGAAGACCACTCCGTCGGCGTTCGGCACACAGGCCACCTGTTGCGGCTTCTCCAGTGCAAACTCGGAGTCGGTGGTGTACGTGAAGGCGACTTTGTTGACATTCGGGCAGTTCCCAACATTGAAGCGGGTGAAGTAGAGCGTCCCGGCATAGGCGCTGGCCCGGGGTGCAGGCGCGGGAATCGGAGATGGTGCCGGTGCGGGGCCCGGCTGCGGCGTGATAGGAGACGGTGCCGGCGTGGGCGCGGGGCCCGGCTGCGGCGTGATGGGAGACGGTGCCGGCGTGGGCGCGGGGCCCGGCTGCGGCGTGATGGGAGACGGTGCCGGCGCGGGCGCGGGGCCCGGCTGCGGCGTGATGGGAGACGGTGCCGGCGTGGGCGCGGGGCCCGGCTGCGGCGTGATGGGAGACGGCGCCGGCGTGGGCCTCAGGACAAAACCTCGGATGGCCACGGGGGATCCACGGAAGCCCGCCGAGGCGATGACCACGGCCAGGGCCAGCACCGCGGCCTCCAGCCCCCACGTCCGCATCCCCCTCCCCCGGATCCGGGCGAGGCCATAGCCCACGTGAACCAGGAGCATCGCCGCCAGAAGCCCCGTCCCCACCACCACACCCTGAAGCCAGACCGGCGCGCCCCGCCACTCGCTGTGGCCGTGGAAAAGATCCGCATACGCCGTGTGCGCGCGCATGCCCAGCGCCGCTGTCGCTACCCCGTACAGGGCGATGACCCCGAGCGCCACGCGCCCCCACAGCGGCACGAACTTCCACTGGACGAGGATCAGGATCGCCAGCAGGAGGGCCAACCCTGTCACCGCCGCAAGAATGGTGTCGGTCGGCTGCCGCAGCAGCGTGATCCCGTGCGTGAGCCCGTCCGGCAGCCACGCCGTCCCTGCGACCAGCGCCAGAACGACCAGAATCGACGCCGTAGCCCGAGCGGACCATGACATGTATCGCCAGAGGGCCGCACTCAGAATGAAGTAGCCAACCACCGTCCCGAGCACGATCCACTGCACCGGCGACTGCTTGAGAATGGTCTCAACAACCGCGTCGGCGAGAAGGAAATACAGGAGGATGGCGAGAGCGGCGAGAGCAACGTCCTCAACACTTCCTACCCACAACGGCAAGGCCTTTCTCCCGCTTAGCCGCGGCGCTGAAGACGGTGAAACCCCGACCTCAGGCCCCCCGGCATGAGGCTGCATGCCCTCATGTGGGATCTCCGCCGCCCGCGCCTGAGTCTCACCGCTCGGTGGGGATTGCGCGTCAGGTGCCGCGACGCCGTGCGGCGGCCCCGGTACCTGCATCGGTGCGCCCTGGTCCGGCTGATCAGGCACGTGAGGCTGTGTTGAGGACACTTCCCCGTCCACCATATTTCATCACCTCGGGCCGGGCATTTCCTCACGCCTCGGCCTTGATCTTCTCGATTTCGGCTTCCTTGGCTTTGATGTCGGCGGCCACCTTATCTGCCTCGCGGCAAAGAGCCACGATCTCGGCGGGAAGGGCGGTGCTGCCGCTTCCGTACAGGTCATACGCCCGCGCCCCGATCGCCCGGAGCGCGTCCTCCATCTTCCCGGTGAGCGTATGGATCTCCAGCCGCAGCTTGCCGATACTGGCCATGTCTTCGGCCTGTCCAGCTGCCCGCTCCATCCCGGCCTTCATCTTGTCCAACCAGCTCATCGCCGCACCTCCTGCGAACTCACACGCCGCCAATCCCGGCCTGGTCAACCGGTAGCACGCCGACCTGAACGGAACCTCAACGGGCTGCGCGGTCCGCCATCGTTCATCTCAAACCGGTGTTCGATGCGCAATTGAACCTGTTCAGGGGGCATGCACGCCTGCGGCAAAAGAGACGATCGGAGCGCCAGTTTCGATCCGGAGCATGGCCACGGGCCGAGATCCCTTCCGCAGCTCGAAGCCGTACAAAGCGGTATCCCCGGCGACATACAACGTCGATCCTTCGAGCTCAATGATGCCCCTTCGGTCGTGCTGCGATACATGGCCGAGATCCGCCACCTCGGTGATGCCCGTCTGTGGAGTGATCGCCGGTCGTTGGAAGAGGCGGACATTAGTGAACCCGTCGAGCCCGTAGAATATGCCGTCGTAGACTTGGAATTCGTGCGCGAATTCACCGGAGACGATCCGGCCTTGAGTCCCCCCTGCCTCGACGATTGGCAGCATGTTGCTCGGCAGCATGTTGCGCTCTGTCACTTCACCCAACGGCGGCCGCGCTGGAAGGACGGCAAGGTAGAGGCCGTACCGCACATCGGTGATCATCACGTACCACCGGTCCGCCACGGCCTGGGCGACAAGCCCGGCCTCGAGGCTGTCCCAAGTCGCCGTCTCGACCCGAAGTGGGCCCGGCCGGTTGACATCGATGACATGGGCGTAGAGGGGCTCCACCACAGCATCCAGCGCGTAGAGCAGCCGCCCGCTGGCGGCGAGGAGATCGATCTGCTTCGGGAGCACGATCGACCGCAGCGGCGCCGCCTCGCCGTCCGGCAGGACGCAAAAGACGTGGATGCGCCGCCCCTCGGCCGCATACAGGAGGGAGCCGGATGTGGCGATGTCGCTGATTTCCCCAGGCAGCCGGACACTGTGGTGCGCAGTCAACGTCTCGGTATCGAAGATCTGAATCGTATCAGCCTGCTGAACGAGGACGTGGCGGTCTGTCTGCACAATCTTGCGGCCAGACGAAGGTAGCGGCCGCACCAGTGTGATTCGCCCGGCACCCAGGTCGGCCCGCAATACCGACTGTGTCGTCAGCTCGAATCCGGTTCCCGCAGGCGCTGGACTCCCGGCCGACGCGCAAGGCGGAGGCGAGAGCAGCACCTGACCAACCAGGAGTACGAACATGAGGAATATCAGGGCGGGGGCGAACCGCTTTCTCATCGCCTTGGCCGGTGCAAGGGCACGCTACTGAGGGGTCACCTCAAAGGTGCCCTTTTGCACGACGGCGCCATTGAGACCCACATCCACTTCTTCACGATGCTCGTCAGGGAGTGGATCGGAAACTGGATTTCGGGGCTCATCTTCGACCTCGGGTACCTGCGGATCCTGATCGACGGAGAGCATCAAGGGTGGCATGATAAGCTCGTTGGCACGTACGTGGTTCAGAAGGCGGCAGCGGCGCAAGCCGTACCGGTCCAGGGATAGGAACGTGCGCGAACGGAGACGGGGATGGACCGAGGATGGCATCAGCTCGGACGTTGCGCGGGGATGGGTAGGTCAGTTCATGCGGGTAACGAGAAAGCCAACGACGTTGCCATTCCGCACCAGTGCGACCCCTTCTCTTCCGGCCATGTTCCGCCACATCGTTGCGGGACTGCAGAAGGTCCACAACTCGTCTCCATCTCGCATCTGGGCTTTGAGGGACTGCCATTCCGCATTTTGGAATCCGAATGGCTTCGAGAGTTCTGGGAACCTCTTGTGCCGTTCTGTGGTATCAGCGCGCGGCGTATTCATCGCCTCGGCTTCGGCTACCGTGATGACGTTTTGGAGCCACTCTTTCTGCACGGTCTCTCCCCCTCGATCTGCGCCGTCTGCGCGTTGGAAACAAGGCCGGTGGCCCCTCGGAAAGAAGCTCCAGTGAACGTCTGAGTACGCGTTCGCCGCGGTGCCGCAGTGGTAGATCGCGTACGCCCATGGGTCCGGCTTCCGGAGCTCGACGAGATAGAAGTCGAGCTCTCGCCGGGCAGCATCGCGCTTCAGGCGGGCGTCCTCACCCGTTGGTTCGACCGGGAATTCGACGATGAAGGTCTGGCTCGGGCCGGGCGACAGGAGAGCCACGGGGTTCGGACCGTCCCTGTAGGTGAGAACGATATGGTCCATCTCGCGGCCGACGATGCCTTCGATCCACCGCCAGGCCGGCGGCCGCAGGCGCTCCCACAGCGACCGGCTCAGGCTGCCCACCAGGCTTGCCATCCGGTGACCTGTGCGCCACATCATGCGGAGCGAATCAACCAACCCATGACCGTGGCCGAGGCGACCCGCTTGCCCATTGTTGTCGCGTCGGCACGCGCAGGCGGGAGCCGCCCGGCGGCGACGAGAGCAACGTGGCGGTAGACTTCGACCCTGCGACGCTTGCACGGGCGGGCACGCTACTGAGCCACCACCTCAAACGTGCCCGTCTGCACCACCGCGCCGTTGAGGCGCAACTCCAAGCGGTAGGAGCCGGGCGTCCAGCCCGGGCTGAACCCCTGGTCGATGACGATCCACGGAGCCCCGGCGTAATCCGCCGCCGGATACTGATGGTCCGCCACTTTCTCCGTGCCCCGGTACCACATGGCCTCGATGATGTCGCCGGCTTTCAGACCTTCGCCATGAAACACGGCGGAGATGCTGCCGATGCCTGCGGGGAACTGCGTCGCGGCCCCGATAGGCGTCCCGTCCGCGTCGGCGTCGCGGGCGAACACGATCGGCCCGAGCCCGGCCTTGGCCACCACCTCAAAGGTTCCCTTCTGGACCACGGTGCCGTTGAGGCTCAACTCCAGGCGGTAGGAGCCGGCGGGCCAGGGGGCCGACTTGTAGAGGGTCAGCGGGTAAGACCCGTCCTTCGGCGGTCCCCCGAACAGCTCCGCCGCGGTGAGTTTCTTATCCACAGGCTTATCGGAACCCCAATACAGCACCTCGCGGATGACGTCGTCTGCCTTCAAGCCCCTGACGTCGAAGATCGCGTAGATCTGCATGACCCCGAGGGGGAACTGCCGGCCGGGCTCGATCGGCTGGCCGTCCGAGGACACGCCGCGGGCGAAGATGATCGGTCCAATACGGTCCGCCGATCCAGCGAGAGAAGGCCCGGCAGGGGCTGCCAACATGATGGCAACGAACATACCCATCAAGCGCCACTGCATCGGAATCCCCCCTACCCTATCTTCGCTCCTGTCCACTCCGTAAGGTTGAGCCGAACGCCACAGCAGCAGGGGTAGCACCTTGACCTGAACGGAACCTTGACAAATGCCGTCCCCGGCATCGTACAGGTTCTGTCCAGATCGCCGCCTTACCCTAGCGTGAGGACGTCCCAAAGGGCCAATTGTACGCCCACCGGGGCCGGCCGAGGTCTATGAGGAGACGCCGTGGTTGAGCCGCCCAATGCGCTCACTGACCTCCTGCGGGGGGAGACTCCTGAGGAGATGCACGAGATTCTCGAGACGAACCAGTGCTTGACCCCGGCAGCCGCACGGGAGAGGAACCGAGTAATCGCAGTAATCAAAGACGCAGAAGCCTTACACTGTCAGCAAGTAGCTGCCCGGATGGTGGGACCAACACGGGAATACGTAATTGTGGGCGCCCTTCTTGAAGCGTCGTATCTCAACGACAGAACCCGCCGGCGCCTCGCCACCAACACGGTCACCCCGCTCACGGTCGAGGCCCCGACGGAAACTATGCTGATGTTCACACCATTTTGTTTGCCTGCATGTACGCCAGCAACTCGTCGTACACACCACTTTCGTTGGCAAACAGGGCGTAGTTTTTCGCGGTGTCAAACCACGGCCTCGTGCTCGGCCGTACCTCTGTCAGCGCACGCTGGACGTCCTGGGACGAGATCGGCCGAAGAACTCCGCTCGCCGCCGAGGCCTCCATGGCATTCTCCGCGGCGGTCTCGCAGAGGTGGACCAGGTCTGCGCCGGAGAAGCCCTGCGTCCGTGCGGCGATTCTCGGAAAATCCAGACCCTCCGTGGGCCGCCCCTCGAAACAGGACCGGAGGATCGCCTCGCGGGCGCGTTCGTCCGGCGGCAACACGAGCAGCATCCGATCGAAGCGCCCGGGACGCAGGAGCGCCGCATCCACGTCCCAGGGGTGATTCGTCGCCCCGAGGACAAAGATGCCCTCGTTGTCGTGATCGACGCCGTCGAGTTCGGCCAGCAGTTGATTCACCACGGTCCGGCCGGCGTGGTGTCGGAGGTGGGTGCGCTTCTGGCCGATCGCGTCGAGTTCATCAAAGAAGAGCACGACCGGAGCGTTCTTTCTCGCCGTCTGGAACAGCTCGTGGAGTTTGCGCTCGCTCTCCCCCAGCCACATGTCCAGCACGTCAGAGAGGCCAATGGAGACAAACCGGGCGCCCAGTTCCCCGGCGGTCGCACGGGCGATGAACGTCTTCCCGCATCCCGGAGGCCCGTAGAGGAGAAGCCCGCCGCGCAGCGACTTTGCGTAGGCCTTCCGCAGCCGCTGATCCCGCATGGGCGCCAGGAAGGCCACATTAAGCCTTCGCTTGACCGCGTCCATCCCGGCGACGTCCGCCAGGGTCACGGCTGGGTGTTCCGCCCCCGCTTCGAATGGATCGCCTCTCGTGACCAGTCTCAAGCGGGGTTTGCGAAGGAATCCTACGCCGCTCTGCGCCACTCGGTCGCCGGGCGGCTCTTCTCGTGTTTCCTTGTCGGTTCCGGAGGACTCGGCTGTTGCCCCCGCGTGCCGGGGCGGGTGGTCCCCCCCGGCCTGTGCTCGCAGTGCAGCCAGCACCCGCCGGAAGCCGTCCGCACGCTCCGCATCTCCCAGGGCCGCAGCGCACTCAGCGGCACCCTCGAGCGCGTCAACGTTTGCGGGATCCCGGGCCAGAACGGCCACGAATTGCTCGAGGGCCCCGACCACATCTCCAGCATCCCGCAGGGCTTTGGCAAGGGACAGCCGTGGACCGACCTTCTCGGGTTCCCGCGCAACGGCCTGACGCGTCTCGGCGATGGTTGCCTGCTCTCGCTCCGTCTGTTCTCCCATCACCGGGCCCCCTTCGGAATGTTCGTACACACCGGGTCCTCAAGACAGACATGCGCCGTGTGATATTTCGTTGCCCACATCGCGAGCCCTTTAGCGCCACGTACGCATCACTTTGTCGTTGATGCTTCGCCGTGACAACGCCTTGAACGACCTACGGAGCCCCTCGGCACCGCTGTCCAGGTTTTGTTAAGGTCTGTCTTCTACCATGAGCGCCAGGGCGTTCGGAAGGAGATCCGCAATGCATAGGCTTGGGCGGGGCTTCGGCGGCGCCTCACACCTGTGGTCTCACGTGGGGATGCGATCAGCGGCAATAATCTGCATGCTGACGGTGGTGCCGGGGTCAGCAGTCCTCGCCTCGCCTCCGAGCGCCGTCCGCCAAGCGCTCCTGGGAATCATTGCCGGAAAACTCGATCCCAAGCCATTCAGCGTGACCTACGATGATCTGCACGGACTCTGGGGTGGTCTCACCCTCACCATCCACGGTGACGGGAAGGTGGAGCAAACTGCCGTGAGGGTGGCGGCGGGCACTCCCCGTCCCGCTTCGCGCGAGGGCGTCCTGACCTTGGTCCGGCTTCTCCTGAAAGAGGAAGCCTGGGCGCAACGAGAATCCGAGCGCGCGCCCAGGCCGGACGAGAGCCGAGCCCGGTTAGTGATTCGATACGGGACCTACACGACTCAAATCTGGGAGTGGTACAACGACCTCATCCAGAACCAAAGGATTGTGAAGATCCGTGAGTTGATGAAAAGGATCGCGTGGACGAAAGGGAAGAGTTGAAGCCGATCGATGCGCCCAAGAGGCGCCACACCCTCGGCCTCCGGGTCGAGAACGGGGGGAAGGTGCGGAGAATGACGCCGCGTGCGCTCAGATTGGCAGCAGGCCTCCTCATCGCCACATCCCTCACTTCGTCACCAACCGCCGGCCAGGCCGCCGACAGCTCCCTCGTGTTGTCCGCCATCGGCGTGCTCGAGCGGGAGTACGTGAAGCCAGTGAATGCCCTTGCCCTGCTCAACGCGGCCATTGCCGCGCTACGCGCAGCGACACACGCGGGGCCGGAGACATTGCCCGACATCGCATCGGGTGTCCAGGAGACGCAGGCGAATGAGATGTTTGCACAGAGGTTCGCGCAGGCCGCTCAAATCGGAGGTGTCCCGCAGGATGACCTCGCGTACACAGCCACGCGTGAGATGCTCGCGTCCCTCCATGACAGTCAAGTTATCTACTATGACCCCATGACATGGGCGGACCGCCAACGGGAACAGATCGGACAGCCGGGCTTCGTCGGTATCGGAGTGTGGCTGCTCTCCCGAAAAGACGGTGACGGCATCAGCTGGGCCTTCATTGACATGGTTTTCCCGCACTCTCCCGCGCAGGCAGCAGGGTTGAAGCGGTTCGATAAATTTATCGAGATTGGCGGGAGATCAGCGAAAGGCTTCGATGCTACCGAGGCTGCGAAAACTCTGCGCGGAGCGCCAGGGTCTACCGTGGCGCTGACTGTCCTACGCGCCGGCCGTCCCGTGGTTGTGTCTATCGCGCGGGCGCCCATTAAGATCAAGCCCTCCGGTGTGCTGCCTCAACCAGGAATCGCCTATGTCAGGATCATCGGTTTCGACACGGGTGCCGCGGACGATCTGAGAAATGAAGTCACATCGCTCCAATCCAAGGGGACGATTCGAGCCATCATCTTAGACCTGAGAGGCAAGGGGCCGGGCTGGGGCGAGTTTCAGGAAATCCAGAGCGTGGCGGGCGTGTTCTTGCCTGCGCAAACTCCGCTTGCTCGCGCCCGTACCCGTGGACAGGATGCGGTGTTAGGAGCCGGCGCGGGCCCCGTGCGTCTCAGCATACCGCTCGTTGTGTTGGTGGATGAGGAAACCGCCGGCGCCGCCGAAACTCTCGCCTATGGCCTCAAGGCATCGCACCGAGGCAGGATTGTGGGGCAAAAGACGAGCGGTGGTGTTGGGGGAGGTCATCCTGTGGCACTTCCTGAAGGCGGGATGTTCGTCAGGAGCCTTGAAATAGTCGGCATGCAGAACGAACAAATCGACGGTGTAGGGATAGTCCCAGACACTCTGGTCCGCCTGACAGAGGACGACATGGAGCGCGGGACCGACACTCAGCTTGATGCAGCATTAAAGGCAGCGGCCGGCCGATAATCGGTCCTTATCGTGCGAGGATGACGTCGTTCTCAACGTTACCCTTCTTTGACTTGTTCGAGGAGCGTTCGTAGCCAACGAGACGTGAAGTCTATGATTTTGTCCAGGCCTTCACCTCGCTCGGCCGGGCCGCGCAGGATTTCTGCGAGCGTAATGAGGGCTGCTCCGACCATGGCGCTATACCGATCAAAATCAGAAAGGTCCGATAACTGTTCTTCAGCCCTCTCCTCGAGCAGCCGAAATAACTCATGGCCGATCCGGTCCGTAAAAGCCATCCCGTGATCTTGCATCTTCCCCTCCCTGGAAAGCACGAGCTTCAAAGCATCTTGTTGGCCTGCATGTACGCCAGCAACTCGTCGTACATACCACTTTCGTTTGCACACAGTGCGTAGTTTTTCGCGGTGTCAAACCACGGCCTCGTCCTCGACCGTACCTCTGCAGCGCACGCTGGACGTCCTGGGACGAGATAGGCCGAAGCGTCGTGAGCCCTCCGGACCCGTGGGCGGTTGGCGTGCGACTTGGAGGATCCGTGCCGGCATCATCGGGGGGCAAGCAGCCGGTTCACTTCGGCCAGATGAGGGGCAGCCAGGGAGGGTTATCCAGCGGAGTATACCCTTCGCGGAGGAGATTCCACACAAATTCATCCAACGCGGACTCGTCCAAAATCGGGCCGAACAGGGTCACGTAGCCCTCGGAATTTGTCCCCACATAGTAGACGGGGCCCAGTACGTCCTGTGTCGTGAGTTCAACATATTCGGCACCGTACAAACCCTGGTCCGTCACCGCGATTGTCTCCCCTGACCGCGGATTCACCTGCCACCACCCAAAGCGACTCACTCCTGCGACGACGACCGGGCGTTGTGGCGCGATCGCCAGGTAGCCAGGAGGTAAATCTTCCCGTAGTCTACGTAGCACATCCTCGGGGATCCCCGCGCCAAGCCGGGAGGCCTCTGCGGGGAGGAGCAGCGTCGGAACGTTCTCCGCCCTTCCGCGGTCGAATATCAGACTTGTGCTCACGACAGGCGACCAGCGCAGGTTTGGACTGGCGGCGCTGGTCGCATGCTCCATGACCAGGCGCTCAAGCGTCCCATTCAGCACGCCCTCAAGTATCCTGGCCGCAAGGATGTCTTCCGGATGCGATCCCAGCGTCACGATCCGGCTTCCCTCACGCCTCAGATCAAGTGTCACTTCCCCGCGATCAGGCAGTGAATAAAAGGCCGTGATCTGCACGCGGGGGCGGTCGGGATACGAGCGAATCAGCGCCCGGTCCACGCGACCGGCGCGAGCCAGGAGAGCGTCCGATGTTACCGCAAATGCGATGTTGATGCGCCGCAGGGCGCCACGGATGTCGACATGGGCTCGTTCAGCGGGAGGGGGACTGTCCACCCGTGAAAGATGCGTTGCGTCTATTGGGCCCATGGAGACGAAGATGCCGTAGGTAGCCTTGGTGGGATCGAAGGCACTTTCGTTTTCCGTCCGGCTGCGGATTTCGTCCCAACTGAGGAACTGCTTCCTCTCTCGCCGCGCTCTGCCGGTGATGTCATAGATCTCGCGCACGACCGTCTCTGTGTGCCCATCAGGATCACTAAGGCCGAACTCGAGCCACTCTCCGACCGCAATGGGAACTTTCGTGCGCGTGCCCTCGCCGCTCAAGAGTGACTGGACGGCCCCGATTCCGGCCGTGCGCAGCCTAGTCTGGAAGACGTCACCTGCAGTGAACTGTCCTCCGACGATGAGGACCGGTTTGATTCGACCGGTGTCTGCGATCGCCCCGGCGAGAGCTCCACTGAGGCTCGTGACGGGACCGCGCCAGTTCTCGGGTTGATGCGTGAGCAGGAGGTCGAGGCCTGACAGGTCAGGGGCTTTGCTGCTATAGATCAGAACGTCGCGTGTGGACGGAGCGTCCCCCGTCGACTCCTCAATGCGCACCCGGATAGTCACGCGATGAAAGATCGCCTCTGGGAGAACGTTGAAAGTGTCCTCAGCCCGTGCGTATGTCCGTCCCGGCGTTGAATCGCTGAACGACGGGTCGAGATCGATCCAGGCGTCGTTCTTTAGCCATTGCACCCAGTAATGGGGCCGCGACTCCGCGACGAGAGCATCCAGCGTCAGTTCGGGAGCCCGGGCCGAGACGTTCGCCTTTCGTACCTGGTCGCGAACCAGCGCGTAATCCCGCGCTGCCAGGATCGTGAGTTGGTTGGGCGGTCGCACCGCCGTTGGGGGACCGCTAGCAGCCCGGGACGGCTTGGGCTGGTCCGCCCACATGGAGAGGACGAGGTCCCGCGCGTCGGAGTCGGGCAGGTTTCCCCGGGCGTAGCGGACGCGGTACCCGGCCTGCTGGAGGAGACTGGCCAACAATGCCGCCCGGTCCACCGAATTGCCGGCCATCGCCAGCAACGTTCCCCGTGGTCCGCGCAGCGCCCCCGTGTACGCCTCATACGCGATGTTGTCCCGCACAAACTCAAAAATCGTGGTCGGATCTTTGCCCAGAGCCACCGCAAAGTACACTGGATCAACATGCGTCAGGTCAAACGTCCGCGGCACGGGCAACGCGAGGGCGTCAAGCGGCTGCCGGCGCAATCCCGGTCCGCGGTCGCTGATCTTCCCTTGAGCCTGTACGGTCTCCCGAGGCGCGTTGAGGCCCGCCAAAGCTATAGCCAAACTCATGCTCAACGCCAGGATGTGCGCACCTCGGACGTGGAGCTCTCGGCGGGCCGTGCGGAGCGCTCCGCCGGCAAGCCGCGAGAGTATCCCGGCCGGGACGAGAATGAAGGCCCCGACGAACGCACCCTGGACCCACCGCGGAAGCCACCGCCAGAAGCTCTCACCGCGGAACAGATCCGGGTAGGGGGTCCCGGCGGGGAGGGCTCGCAGGAAGGCGATCACGGCATAGAGCGCGAGCGCCGCGATGGCCCATCGCACCGCCGGGTGCGGGTAGCGCGGCCGCATGAGCATCATGCCAGACAACGCGACCGCCGTCCCCGTAATGATGACAAGGAGCGTCGACGTCGTCTGGCCCAGCAGCCTGACACCATTTGCGATCCCGTCAGGGACCCACACCGTGATGGTGAAAAGGCCGAGGAAGACAAAGAGAGAGGCTGCCGCCCTCGTCTTCCAGTTCACGCGTTCCCACAGGGGATGGCGGCGTCCCCAGAGCGCGGCGACAGCTGCCAGGTAGATCGCCACGATGACGGCGACCCACCACCGCACAGGGGGGGAGCCGCCGATGAAGGTCTCGACCGCGGTATCCGCAAGGAGAAGGTAGAGAAGGATGGCCAGAGAGGAGAAACCCACCGCCCGCAGATGCCGCAATCTCCCCTCTTTCATGTCTTCGTGATCTCGAGCCCCAGCGTCGTCCACTCCTGACGCGTGTGAATTGTCGTCACCCATCGTCGAGCCCCCCCTTCATGGCCCCCGGCGTCCCTCCGTCCACGCAATTGCTTCCATCAAATCACGGATCCTCACGACCCGTTGATTCTTGGCAAGGTCGTTGTACCACTCCCATATCTGCGTTGTTGTATTGTTGCCATACCGAAGAGTTAACCGGGCCCGACTCTCGTCAGGCCCTAACGCACGCTCGGGTTGCCGCTGGGCCCAGGCTTCCTCCCGTAGGAGAAGACGAACCAACTTCAAGAGATCCTTGCGTGAAACGACCCGAGGAGTGCCCACCTTCTCCCGAGCAGCCCTCT
>Ga0187846_10000702_pt1 | contig 19015 bp, 17 predicted proteins | sample TC_taG_FD_161473 | JGI IMG/M metagenome (GOLD analysis project Ga0187846, IMG submission 161473) | Biofilm microbial communities from the roof of an iron ore cave, State of Minas Gerais, Brazil - TC_06 Biofilm (v2) | ecosystem: Environmental > Terrestrial > Deep subsurface > Cave > Wall biofilm...
TCCACCCCCTCTGCGAATCTGACGGATTGGCTGGGCACCGCCGTCCGGCCACATTTTCCGGCCCTCGGTCGCGGCTTAGGCCGCCGTATGCGAAGTTCCTGGCCGGGGGGGAAACTCCATTGACAGGCCAGCACATGGGTGTTAGACTCTCCCTGTTTGTGGAAGGCCGTCGCGGTTTTGCCCAGGCCGTCGTTTCCGCCTATCCAGACGCTTCTCATGGCTGGGGACCCCCGCGGCAGTGATACAGGTACAAGATTTTTTGGCCGCTGTAATTTTTTGGCCCGGTTACACGGACTAATATAAGGCAAGAGGGAGAAGCTTATGTCACAAGAGGCGGCAGCCGCCCAACCGTTGTTAGAAAAGGTCGAAAGGATGATCAGCGCCTTAATGGTGCAGAACTGGGATGAGTTTCTCCCGTTCTTCTCCAAGGACCTGTTTTACAAGATCGGCGCCGCGCCACCCCTGCACAGTCCCGAGGAGTGCCGCGATTTTCTGGCGCGCGTTTACAAAAAACTGAAGCCTGAAACCCATGATGTGCGCGGCATGTGGCAGATCGGCAATGTCGTCATTGTAGAAATGGACGCCAACTACACAGTTATTCAGGATGGCTCGCCCGTGCAGGTCCCATGCTGCGATGTTTACCGTTTTGCGGAGAACGGTCTCATCAAGGAATGGCGGGTCTATCCGGACGCCTCAAACGTTAAAGTGCAGTTCTAGCAGTCCGCGCAGTCTAGTTATTTCAGTGTGTTCCGCCCGCGCTTCCGGCGGACGATCGGGGAAGTACAATTCGTGCCACCGGGGAAGTCCCTCTGGGGGCCGTGACGAGGAAAAACAGCAATGCCTGAACCAGCGCAGAGTACTGATATTGTGAATCGCCTTTTTGGCGCCGTCGACCGCCGTGATCTGGAAGCCTATCTGAATTGCTTCACCGCGGATGCCGAGTATAAAGCCGGCAATTTCCCTCCTGTCTTTGGCCATGCCGCGATCGCGGAGTTCGGTTCCCGCATGATCCCGCTGTTCACGAAAGTGCTCCACAACGTTCAGAACGTCTGGCGCTCCGATAACATCGTGATTTGCGAGCTGGAACTTACTTATCACCGCAAAGACGGAAAGATAGTCACGATTCCTTGTCTCGACGTGCTACGGCTCGAAGGGGATAAGGTTAAATCCTTGCGGGCCTATTTGGATGCAACCCCGGCCTTTGCATCCTGACCGTGCAAACGAAGGTGAGACGCTTATGGCAAAGAGCCAACTTGAAACAGTCCGAGATCTGCTGACAGTGCTCGGGACGAAGGATACCGGAAGAGCGATCCGATTTTTCGCTGCCGATGCGAGTTACCGGTTCGGCAATGCTTCGCCGGCAGTGGGTGTGGAGCAAATTCGGCAAGCTCTTGCCTCCAGCATCCCCGATGCCATCCGGAAAGCCACAGTCGATATCAAGGAATTGCTTGAATTTGGCGATGTGGTGGTTTGCGAAATGGAGGTCTCCTACGCGCGGAAGGATGATTCGGTAGTGACCTTGCCGTGCACGGACCTGTTCCGGTTCGAGAATGGACTCATCCAGGACATGCGTATCTTTATGGACGCGGGTCCATTATTTGCTCAGCAGCAGACCGCTTAACGGGTACCTCGCTTTGCAACGCTACGTCCTATTCGGTGTTTGTGGAGTTTGGGTTTTTCTGGGGATCACCTGCATGGCGGGGTGGGCGCAGCAGCCAGCGGAGCCCCCGCCCAACGCCGGAGCCCCACCCGGAGCTCCACCCGGTGCTTCCGGAGCGCCCCCAGAGGGTGCACCGGGGCCACCACAATTCGCCGGGCCCCCATATAAGTTGTTGCGCGAAGACGAGGACTGGGGTTATTTAAGCAATCCCGCGCTCGGTAGAGATTGGCTGGACCCCATCAAGTACATTCCCCTGGGACAAAACCCTCGCTGGTATCTGACCCTCGGCGGGGAGATCCGCCAATGGTTCGAGGACTTCCACAACGAAAATTGGGGCGCCGCGCCGGCCGTGGACAATGCCTACCTGTTAGAGCGGTATATGCTCAATGCCGATTTTCATTTCGGGAAGCGCTTTCGATTTTTTATTCAGTTGAAGAGCGGCATCGAAAACGGGCGCGCGGGCGGGCCGCGCCCCCAGATCGATGAAGACAGACTGGACTTCAACTCAGCCTTTTTCGATATCAATTTAGATCTCAATGAAAAAGAGCAGCCCAACGTCACGCTTCGGGTCGGCCGCCAGGAATTGCATTACGGCACGGGACGTATGGTTTCGGCCCGGGAAGGCCCCAACGTTCGCCAGCCCTTTGATGGGGCGCGTCTGATCTTCAACACACACGGATGGCGGATCGATACTTTCGCGGTGAAACCGGTAATCACCGATCCGGGTGTGTTTGACGATGCGCCCGATCACACGCAAAGCTTTTGGGGAGTTTACGGTACCGGGAATCTACCGTCGGTGCCCTTCAAGCTGGATCTTTACTATCTGGGACTCGATCGTAAGTCCTTTTTCTATAACAAGGGGATTGGCCGGGAGCAGCGGCATAGCATAGGTGCGAGAATCTCGAAGGGCGGGCCGGTATATGTTCCGGGGCATGGGTTGGATTATGATCTCGAGGCTGCCTTCCAGTTTGGAACTTTCGGTCCGGGTGCGTTCCTGTCCTTCAGCCCGGCTGGGTTGCAGCCGATTGGACCTATGGGCCGCGGCGACATTCGCGCCTGGACATTCGGGGGAGACGTCGGCTACTCCTTTGAGAACGTCAGACTGCAGCCGCGCCTCGGCCTCACCACTGGAATCACGAGCGGCGACCACAACCCGCACAGCCCCGGTCTGGATACGTTCGCCCCGCCGTTCCCCAACGGCCATTATTTTGGCGCGATTCAGCAGAATGGACCATTCAATGTCGAGGGCTTGCGCCCGAATCTCATTGTCCGCCTGCCACATCGGTCCATGTTTACCGCCGATTGCTACTTCTTTTGGCGTGAGAGTCTCAACGACGGCTTCTATAACATCGCGGGCTTCCTGTTACGGCCCGCTGGGACCAACCTGGCACGGTATATCGGTAGCCAGCCGCAAGTGGAATATATGGTGCCGGTGAGCAACCATATCACCGTCGACTTTATTTATGCATTTTTTCAGGCCGGCCCGTATCTCCAGCAATCGCCGCCGGGACAGAACCTACGTTATGCGGGTTTCTTCTTCGACTACAAATTTTGAGGCCTTTTGCCGGCGATTCTCAGGCCGGCAATGTATCATACTGCTCCTAACAAGCAGCAATAACCGGTGAGGGATAGAAAGGAAGATCTGATATGGACGCATCGACAGCATTGGACGAAACCGCATCCAACGTGGAATTCGTGAAGGGACTTTATGCCGCGTTCAAGCGGGGCGATGTACAACCCCAGATGGACGCTCTCACGGAACAGACGACGTGGCAATTATATGGCCCCGCCAGCTTTCCCCTCTGCGGTTTGCGTACCGGCAAAGCGCAGATTCTCGATTTTCTCCAGACACTGGCGAGCACACTCGATGTGAAGAGTTCGGTGCAACACCGGTTCATCGCCGAAGGCGACACCATCGTTGTCCTCGGATCTGTTCACAGCGTGGTAAGGGCGACCGGGAAAGAATTTAAGTCGGAATACGCGCATATCCTGACGGTAAAGGATCGGAAACTAGTCGGCTATCGCGAATTCCTCGACGTTGCGCAGTTGATCGAGTGTTATAAACCGAATTGAGCCGGCCGTGGCGCTAGCCGTGCGTTCCGCGGCTAGCACTACCGATCTCGCGAGTCCTGAGCACTGCCGCCGCTGATTGGATATAGGCCAAGACGGCGGCCACAGCCGCCACCACCACCGTCGCTAGGGGAACGGAAATGGTGGCTGTCGGCCATGCGTAATGGATGATCAGACCAAACATAGAGATGAATCCAAAGGCTGCAAACGCACGCAAAAGAGCGGTCTGAAGCGCAAATTTGAACCACCGCACACCGGGCTCCAGCGGAGGGGCGACTTGTCCGGCAATGCGCTTTTTGACAGTGACTCGAATTCCCATGATGGTTGTAATCATCGTGAGTATGATGACCATGGGAAAAAGGGTGCCGAACAGCGACTGCTTAAAGCTGCCGTAAGGCGGTGGCTGCGGCACCACGTCCACCGTACCCAACCCCCATAAACCCACTACCGCGACAACGCTATTAATCACTATATTTGTGATCACATCCGCTGGTGCCTGCTTTCGATAGGCGAACTGTTCCAGTGAGTATTTTTTTTCCGGCATCGGTTTCCTCCTGGATGTAATGCAAGCAGAATACGCTTTTGCGCCTTACTACCGCGGGAATCTCGGGCACTGATCACAGGTGCGAGCGGGAAAGCACGGTTTCAATTGTACCCCATCCGCAGCGTGTGATCTGCGCCGTGCCCGGCTGGGCCTTCCCGCCACGGCCCGGCCATTTAATCGGCGAATACCGGGGTTACGTCCATGTAGATCTTGAGCGCCTGTACTTTTCCGCCGCGGATCTTGATCGTATCGCAGCAAGGCAGGGTGAAAGACTTGCCATCGTGGCGGTCGTAAGTCACCGTCATTTCACAGACCACCGTCTCATCGTCGATTTCCCAGAGATTCTCGATGTGGTGCACGACCTTGCGCACTTTCGCCAAAAATCCCTGCGAAGTGTCGACAATGCCTTGTGGCCCATACGCCACGGGGAAATTGCCGAACTGATATAAGGCGTTGTCCGCGTAAAATTTCACGAAGTTATGCACATTCATGGACTCGCCAGCCTCAAACATACGCTTTACCAGTTCCGAGTTGGCGCCTTGCCTTTGGACAGTCGTTCCTACACTCATGCGTTTGCTCCCTTACCAAACGATTAGGTCTTGGCCGTCAATAACTAGCCCAGTGATAGCATACAGCAAGACGCGAAATAAGCCAATCCTTTGATTAGCTTCTGCGAGAGCAGACCGCTCCCTTACGGTCGCGGCTCGGAAACAGCATGCTACGGAGCCGCGGCCGTTTAGGGAGCGGTGGCTCAACTTGCTAGGGCGCGGTTGCCATGGCGGGCGCAGCTCCTAAACCGATCGCGATGTTGACGGTATTGGATGGGACTCCACCTACGGTAACCATGAGGGCTTGCAGGCCGGGCGCCAAACCCGAGGGCACCGTAACCAGGGCTTGGTACAGGCCCAGAAAGCCGGGAGTGGGCAGTGCATTCGATACGGCCGCAGCTTTGCCCCCAATAGTGGCTGTAACCGGTGCGATGGCCACACCCGAAGTAGATTGCGGCGGCACGGCTGTCTCCAACAGCGGTCCGGAGACGGTCTGACCGAAGCCGGTACCGTATACCCACACCTGCTCATTCGGCTGCGCCGGACTCGCAGCCGTTACGGGCGTACCATTCAGATGCGTTACGGTTCCTCCAGACGGTCCGAAGAACAGCGCGGGAGCCAACGGAGCCACGGTGGCCATAAAAGGAGGCGGCCCGGAAGGCGGTGCTCCGGGAGCAGGCGGGCCCAAAGCCAGAACCGCCGCCGTAATCACCACGATCGGCGCTGGTCCTGGCCGGGTTTCGAACGGGACCTGAAACAGGATGGCGGTCGGTGAGATGCGTAACAAGGGGGCGGGTAAGCCGGCCACGAGCACCTGCACCCCATCCAGTTCACTCGGGATCCGATCCCCGCTAAAGCCACTCAGATCCGCAGTGACCGGCGCCAGATTCGCACCGAGCACCATGGCCAGCCCTCCGGGCGCAATCGTCGTCAGGGTTGGATCGCCTACCCCACTGATGACACCGGTTACGTGCGCCAGACTCAAGGGCGCAGCCAATTGCCCCCGCAGTGCGCCGCCGGGATTGGTGCTGGTGGCCAGGCTGACATAACCGGTCGAGGGGTCGGGGAAAAGGTTTTCCAGATTGGCGATGCCGCCCAGCGTGCTGATCGCGGAGAAACGCGAGATTGTACCTTGCCCGCTGGGGCTCACTACCGGCGATTGAGGGCTCAACCCGCTGAACGTAATGGGCGTCCCAGGTTGGCCGGCAACCCCCTCGTCGAGTTCCAGGTCGGTGATGGTGGTGAAGCCGGGGAATAGATAGGCCACATCAAAAAAGACCACGGCTGCCTGGATAGCGCCGCCCGGGCCGCGGAGTGTGTCGATGGCAATGGCTGCGGTTGCGGAAGCGTTCAAACCGGTCACCGGCGGCACCACATTGGACGGCAGCATTGCCAGCTGAAAGACAGTTTGATCCGCGCTGCGCAACTGTGCGCGAATATCGCCGCTTGGATTGAGCGGGGTATCCAGGTTGAGGTAATAAGCCCCCGGGTTGGTAAACAGACCGGCGATGGCAAGCTGCACCGCGTGGCTGCTCACGTTGACTTCTACGTCTCGCCGAAAATCCCCCATGCCGGAAGAATCGGACAGAACCGGATCACCCGCGGTGAGACCGGCAGACACCACGCTTGGACCGTTGGTTCCTGATCCGCCGGCATGAATCGCCAAGCCGGTGAAACTTGTCTGCTGGCCATACTTATACTCGACGTCGAACACTACCTCGGTCGAAGTGATGGCGCCCGCGTTATCGTGCGTCGCATACACGATGACGGTTGCCACCGCCGTAGCGTTCGGCTCGTTGGTGACGATCGGAACCTCGTTCTCGGGCCGCAAAATAGTCATCAGGACCGTCCGGAAGGCTACTTGCAGTTGACCGCGGATCAAACCGTTAGGGCGGGCACTGGTTTTCAGATTCAGATAGAACTGGCCGGGATTTTGCAGAACAGCCCCTAGTAAGTTCAGTCCGGCACCAGAAATAGTCTGGCTCTGCTGCCGGATGGTACCCTGCCCGGCTGGCAGCTCTAGCGGGTTATCCGGGCTCAGGCCTGTCTGAACGACCGGCTGGCCGTTCACTCCCGCTCCGCCGCTATCGATCTCCAAACCAGTTACGGTCGTAGCATGCGGAAGACTGTAGTTCACCGCAAAATCCACCGATCCGGCAGTAGCTTGGCCCGCGCTATTGCGGACAACATGGATTAGCACCGTAGCCCTGGCGGCGGCTCTGCCCATTCCCGCGGGTACTTCGCTGGAAGGCAGAAGGATAGCCCGAAACGCAGCAGTTTGGACACTTTGGGCAAAACCCTGCATAGTCCAGAGTGCAAACACCGCTACGGCGGGGAGAATTTTTTTCATCACGCGTTCTCCTGAAACCTGAGTGAGGGACAAAAAGAATTGCAGGTACGGCAGTTCTGGGTCAGTCATGCCGAACCCGGGAGAGGACCAATTGGATGTACAGGCTGGCCAGAGTATATGCGGGCATGGCTAACCTTGGAATCCCAGTAGTAGAGTTTTACCCAATGTACGTGGATTGTCAACAAAAATTTCCGCGGCCACCCTCTGGAAGGGCTAAAGCCCTTCACTGACTAAAGCCGGCCTGTGGGCAGACTTTCAGTCTGCGGCGGCTTTAGCCCGCCTTGGCCACCGCAAGAGACCAGCAGTCCCAGCCGGGTCTATAGTATGCTTGCAAAGGAGTGGAGTTGTCGACGAGAAACGATGCTGTAATCGAGCCACCCGGAGCCCTGGAGGCCAATGCGCCCCGCAAGCTATCTGGCATGCGCCTTTTCGCAAAAGCCGCGGCCTTCCTGGCGATAGGCGGTGCCGGTTTCCTCGGGGGTACTTGGTTTCAGCATGGCGATCAGCGGCCATCTGCCACTCCTCGGAAGGACGATGCACGCCGCATCTTGTACTACCAGGACCCCATGCATCCGGCATATACCTCTGATAAGCCGGGTATCGCTCCGGATTGCGGTATGAAGCTCGTCCCGGTGTACGCCGGCGAGGCGCCTGGGGCCGGCGGCGCGGCGGCGGCAGCCATCCAAATCAGCCCGGCCAAACAGCAACTCCTGGGCATTGTTACGGGCACCGTCGAAAAGTCATCTTATTCCTTCACCCTCCAGGCCACGGGGCAAGTCACGGCGGCCGAGACGCAGACCATCCGCCTGTTTGCGGGCACCGAGGGATGGATTCGCGAGATTTCGTCTAAAGCCACCGGCACGCTGGTACAGAAGGACGACCTGCTCGCCATCATCTATACGCGCGATTTTCTGGCCGCGCAGCAATCTTACCTATATGCTTTGAAGAATCAGGAAAGCCTGGGAAAGAACGCGGACCAGTCACCAGCCGTGATAGCGCAGGCCCAGGTGGATAGCTCGATTGACAATCTGCTGGCCATGGGGGTATCTGAAATCCAGATCCGGAACCTCGCACGCAACCGGGAGCCGGCACAAAATATTGAGCTGCGAGCGCCGGTGACCGGTTTTGTGGTGGCCAATAATCTTTTCTCCGGCTTGCGCTTCGAGCGAGGCGCGGAACTGCTGCGCCTGGCCGATTTACACCAGGTCTGGATTCTGGCGGATGTTTTCGGCCGAGAGGCCGACTACATCCCGCCCGGCCTGATGGCCGGGGTCACGGTAGCCGGCGGGAACCTAAGCCTGCGGGCCCGGGTCGCCGATTCCTTGCCCCAGTTTGATGCGGCCACCCGCACCATGAAAATCCGTCTCGAGGCACAAAACAGGGATTACCGGCTGCGGCCCGGGATGTTCGTGGATGTCGCGTTTCCGGTGAAGCTACCCGCCTCGCTGAGCGTCCCGGCCGACGCGGTCGTGGATACGGGGGAGAGGAAAACCGTATTTTTGGATCGCGGCAACGGCTATTTCGAGCCGCGTCTGGTGGAGACGGGCTGGCGCTTTGGAGATCGGATTGAAATCCGGAACGGGCTATCCCCTGGCGAGCGGATCGTGCTGGCCGGGAGTTTTCTCTTGAACTCGGAGAGCCGGTTACAAGGCGTGACTCCCGACCGCCCGGCACCCGTCGTTACGCGATGATGTCATAGGGGCGCATCATTTCATTATCCTCATGCTCGAGGATATGGCAATGATGCACGTACCGGAATCGCTGGCCGGGCTTGGGATTGACGGTGGTCGGAAGGTCGAATTTCACCAGTACCCGGGTCACCGACGAATCATTCACTATCACGGTGTCTTTGGGTGCCCCCATCTCGTTCGGCGCCGCCGGTATGACAGGCCCCGTGAAGTTGATGGTTCCGGTGGCGGCATAGCCGAATGGATCAAACGGCTGTCGATCCAACACATTGAAGTTGGCCAGATGGATGTGCATGGGATGAGCGAAAAACACGGCATTGATAAAGCGCCAAATCTCGACTGAGCCGGCTTTGGGTATGGTGCCGACCGGCTCGGCCCACATCCGGTTTTCGACCAGCAGGATCTTCGGGATCATAAACAAATTCGACTTCTCGTTCATGACGATGTCGCGGGTGAAAACGGCGGCGCTGGGATCGATCGGCGTAGAAGGCAGCTTCGTTGGAATCTGGGAGGTATCCGGGTTGTTGTTGGTTTTGCGGACCTGGAACTGCATCACTTCATTCGGTCCCGTATTCACACCGTCGGGGGGAGTGCCAAACGGCGGCGGCGTGAATGGAATGTTTGCATCGTTGGTCACGAGGATGTTCTGTCCATCCAAGCCGCTGAAATCGATGATGACATCGGCGCGTTCCGCTCCCCCAAGCAACAGAGACTGCATGGTGACTGGTGCGGGCAAAAAGCCTTGATCCGCCCCTATCTGTATGAAGGGGGTCCCGGAAGACAAGTGGAGGTTAAAAACCCGGGTGTTCGAAGCATTCAGCATGCGGAACCGATACTTCTTCGGCTCGACCTGAAGGAACGGATATATCTTGCCATTCACCACAGCCACATCCCCGAAGTAATCCGAAATCCAGATCGGATGATCGGGGGTAAAACCCTGGGGCGGATAAAAGATCGATCCATCGGCATTGTAGCGCTTGTCCTGAATGACGAGGGGGATTTCGTAAGCGCCTTTGGGCAGATTCAGGGCATCTTCCTGATCGGAGCGGATGAAGTAATAGCCGGCCAGCCCTGACATTACGTTCAGCCGCGTAATGCCGAGCGCGTGATCGTGATACCACAACGCGGTGGCCGCCTGCTCGTTGGGGTACTCATAAACCTGCGTCGTATAATAGGGCCCCACCTGTGTGTTCCCGGGGGTGAACCATGCCTCGGGATAACCATCGCTCTCGGGAAGCACTCTGCCGCCATGCAGATGCACGACCGTACGGACGGCCGGAATCCCGGGTTCCGAGCCGTGCAGGGTGGGATCGATGGCATACCCGAGCAAGTGCTGGGCGGGCAGGTTGTTCTGGTATATCACCGAGATGGGCTGCCCTTGTCGTACCTCAAAACTCGGTCCGGGAAATACGCCGTTGTACCCCCACAGGCGAGTTGGCGGGAGGTCCCGATGCATTTTTTGCGAGAACTCCATCATCGTCACCTGATATTGGGGGGCTTGTACCTGGGCGCCTCCCGGCGCGGTGGCGGTTGCCATCCCCACCGGTTGGTGCACGGAGGGAATAGGCACCGGATCGACAAATTTTGTGAGGGGCGGCGAGGGAACGAGGCCCGCAAAAAAATTGGGCACCATGACTTGCGAGTAGGCGAACCGCGGCGAAGATAAAAAGCCGGCCGCTCCTGCAAACGCCCCAACACCTGCTTTTAAGAATGTCCTCCGGGTCTTCATTGGCCAATCCACCTTCCGCTTACGACATCCTCTATCTATAACCCTGCAAGAATACAGTATTCGCGATGAATATACAAGAGGATTTCAGCCAGACAGAGGATTTTCGGCGGAGAATTTCAGAGCACGGCAAACCAGCCTTCTGAAGCCGCTATGGTGTTCTCAAACTGAAAGCGGGCGTTTTGCACTATGTTGAATAAAGACTGATCATCATGCCAAGGGTCATGATGAAAGAGAATCAGGTGCTCGACCTTAGCATCGCGCGCCACCTGAGTCGCCTCGAGCCAAGTACTATGCCCCCACCCCTTATGAGTTTCGTACTCCTTGGGAGTATATTGCGCATCGTAAATGAGGATGTTAGCTCCCTGGGCGTACTCACGCAGCACTCCATCCAACCCATGATTCCCGTGTTCCAGATCGCTGGCATATACGATTACGGAATGCGGGGACTCAATCCGGTAACCGAAGGCCCCCTGGGGGTGATTCAGTGGGAATGAATAAATCTGAAGATCTCCTAGCCGGACTGGAGCGGATTCGATCTCGACGAAGCTGCGCTGGCTATCTTTCAACATGTCAAACGATACCGGGAAATACGGTTTGGACATAACGCCTTCGAGCTTGTCTTCGAGTGGACCCAGACTACAGGAGGAGTAAAACGTAACGTGGCTTTCCGGCTGGTACAGAACTTCAAAAAAAGGGATCCCCTGAATGTGATCCCAATGAAAATGAGTCAGGAAGACATGCGATGTGAGTTTCTTCGCCCTGGATTCCTCGACCAGCAAGCGACCCAGATTTCGAATGCCTGTCCCGCCGTCAAAAATCAATACCTGGTCGTTCGAGCGGACCTCGATACAAGCCGTATTGCCACCATAACTGAGATTTTCGACTTGTGGCGTAGGTATGGAACCCCGCACCCCCCAAAAATTCAGCTTCACCGCCGAGTCTTCGTGCATGCTTTACCCTTCGCTCGCACCCAGCGCCTACCGCAAGCGACTCCCGGCAGGTACGGTACACTCACTGGCCCCATGCGACGATCTGAGCCATGGCCCCAGGTCCTCGGCTGACGCGCAAGGGTTCAGGGCAGCCGATTACCGGGACCTTTGACTCCTGGGCCGCTATATTATAGCAGGGGCAGATCAAGGGTTGACCAGAGCGCCCCTGTCCACGTCACTTGGCGTCGGCCAGCCCTTCCGCACACGCAAACTCCCGCAGCTCATCATTTCCCCGCTTTGCCTTGCGGTATCTTTTCACGGTTTCCCAGGGCTTCGTCAACGCCTTAGGATCGGTAACCACAATCCGGTCTTCCAGCAGATCCGGCTCAACCAATCGGATGCGCTCCTTCACCGTCATGGCGTCGCTATGGGGCGTAAAGCCTTCAATAAAGGAATTGGGATGCAGCGCCACGGTATCGACCACCAGGGTGTCGCCTTCCCAATGCCCGGTAGAGTAACCAGCATAGATCGGATCATCCAAAATCTTCCGCGTAGGCTTGCGCCCGTCCAGGTACACACGCCGCAGCGCATCGTTTAATTCACTGAAGAAAGTGATCTTATCCCTGGTCTGCATCACTTCCATTCCGTAAGCCATGTTCATCATGGCCGGCATTCCCGGCGGAAGGCACTTGGCCGTGTTGTCAAACTCTGAGGAACCGGACAAGCGCGATTTGCGCATCATTTCCCATTTGGCCATGTACTCGGGCGTGAGCGACGGGGCATCCGGAGCCCGCCCCAGAGAGCCATCTGCAATAGGAGCCGACTGAGTGGGACGCGGCGGCGGTCCCTTTCGTTCGCCAGAACCGGCAGGCGCGCCGGCTCGACCGCGACCGAATGGCTGAATCGGGTAGTAAACGCCGGAAAAATCCGGCGGTGTGGCCGTATTCGAAACGGCGGCGGCGGTACGCTGGCCTTCGAGCGCGGCCGGCATCCACGCGGCCCAAATCATCACAGCCAAAGCGAACAAAATCGCCCTGCTGCCGTTCGAGATGATCTTCGGTTTGATCATAGTGCCTCTCCTATCGAAGCCGAGGATCGCCCTGTTATTCCGTAGGGGGCGGCGCGTTGGGGAGGATGGTCCCATCTGCCTTAGTCACGCGGGCGATCAGACCCGTCTTGGTGCCATCCCTGGCAGGACTCATGTCGACGGTAACGACCTCTCCAGGCTTGAGCGAGTTCTTCGTCCAGCCGGCACGGAGCAACACACCCGGCGCGCGGCCTTCCACCGCCCAATCTACTTTTCCTCCCTTCCCGTCATCGACAGTCAGGGCCAGCCAGGTATGCGGATTCCGCCATGCGAAATCCTTGACTACGCCCGTGATCGTGATGACCTTGGTCACCTCAAATGCGACGTTGCTGTGATGGGACTCTGCCAAGGGAGCCTGGAGAAGCCCAACCCCCAGCATTGAACAAATCGCCGTGAACCGTATCTTCATCGTTACCACCTCCCCCCCAAACACCCGCCGTAGGATATCAGATTTGGAACCCACAGGACCTTTCTACGGCACTTTAGCCAGTTTGCCATATATATGCTTTACTGGGTATATGGCCACCCGCAAGATGACATTCACCCTACCTGAGGAGGTCGCTGACAAGTTTCTCCGGCGGGTCCCTCCGCGTGATCGATCGCGCTATGTAGCTGCAGCGCTGGCCGAAAAGCTTACGGAGCGAGACCGTGAGCTGGTGCGTGCTTGTGAGATTGCGAACCAGGACCCGGAGGTCGCTGCCATCGAGAAGGAGTTCGATTCGCTCCCTGACGAGACGACGGAGCCGTGGACCGATGCCCCGGCGCGGTGAGATTTGGTGGGTACGCCTCGATCCTACGGTCGGTGCTGAGATTAAAAAGAGCCGCCCATGCTTAATAGTGAGCACGAACATTATTAACGAACGGCGAAAGACTGTTATAGTAGTGCCTCTCTCGAGTTCGCCGCGGCCGGGTCCTCCACTGCTGGTCCCCTTGATCTGCGCAGGACAAGCTGCCGTCGCTGTGATTGACCAAATTCGGGCGGTTTCCAAGGAGCGGTTCGATAGTCTGATCGGATCAGTTTCGAATAAACACCTGAGCGCAGTTGAAGATGCACTGCGTCAGATTTTAGAACTTGGATAATTCGTTGCGCATAGCCCTACTGCAAATCAATCCCACGGCCGGAGACTTGGCCGGCAATGCCTCGCTCATCATCCGCGGTGTCAAGCACGCCCAATTCGCCGGTGCCGACCTGGTGGTCACTCCCGAGCTTTCGTTGATGGGCTATCTGCCGCGCGACCTGCTCATGAACCGCGGCTTCGTGCGCCGCAGCGGCGAAACGCTGCAACAGGTGGCCTCGGAATTATCCGGCGCCCCACCGGTGTTGGTGGGCATCGCCACGCCCAACCCGGCCGAAATGGGACGCCCGCTGTTCAATACTGCGGTGCTCCTGCATAAAGGCAGGGTCGGACCGGCCTTTCACAAGACTCTGCTCCCCACTTATGATGTCTTCGACGAAGACCGGTATTTCGAGCCGGCTTGTGGGCCGCAGATTCTCGAGTGGAACGGCTGGCGGCTGGGCCTCAGCATCTGTGAAGACGTTTGGAACGACCGCGATTTTTGGGAGCGCCCGCGCTATCACCGGGACCCCATCGAGGTGCTGGCCAGTTCCGGAGCTCAGGCCATCCTCAACCTTTCGGCCTCGCCGTTCACCGCCGGCAAGCAGCCCTTCCGCGAGCGTATGCTCGGCCACCTCGCCCAAAAGCATGGCTTGCCGCTAGCGTATGTCAACCAGGTAGGCGGCGATGACGACCTCATCTTCGACGGCCGAAGCTGTGCCTTCGATGCCCAAGGGCGGCTCGTGAGCCGCGCCGCCGGGTTTCGGGAAGATGTGACCGTAGTCGATCTGGCGGCGGGCACCGGCACAATTGCGCCAGATGATTTTGAAGTGGAAGCCGAGATCTGGAATGCCCTGGTGCTCGGCGTCCACGATTACGCCGCCAAAACGCGCTTTTCAAAGGTTCTGCTCGGCCTTTCCGGAGGGATTGATTCCGCTTTGACCGCGGCCATTGCCGTGGAAGCCATGGGCGCTGCCGATGTACTCGGGGTGCTTATGCCTTCCTGCTATTCCAGCGTGGGAAGCGTCGAGGATGCCCTCGCGCTCGCGCGTAATCTGGGAATCGGCACTATCACCCTGCCCATCAGCGACATTATGCGCACCTATGACTGCGTCTTGGCCGAGGCCTTCCGCGGGCGCTCGCCGGATGTGACTGAAGAGAATATCCAGTCGCGCATCCGCGGCAATTTGCTGATGGCGCTCTCCAACAAATTCGGTTCGTTGCTGCTCACCACCGGCAACAAGTCGGAACTCTCGGTCGGATACTGCACGCTCTACGGCGACATGAACGGTGGCCTCGCGGTGATTGGCGATGTGCCCAAGACCATGGTGTACCGCGTAGCGGAGTGGCGCAACCGGCGCCACCCCGATATCCCCGCATCCATTCTCACCAAAGCTCCTTCCGCCGAGCTGCGCCCCAACCAGACGGACCAGGATACCCTGCCGCTCTACGAGGTGCTGGATCAGATTCTGGAACTGCATGTGGAGCAAAGCCAATCCGCCGAAGACATCGTCGCGCGGGGATTTGACGAGCAGATGGTGCGCCGCGTGCTGCGCATGGTGCGCTGCGCCGAATTCAAACGCAAGCAGGCGGCCCCGGTGTTGAAGGTGACCTCGCGCGCCTTCGGTACCGGCTGGCGTATGCCTATCGTCCGTGGAGAGTGATTCGGAAGGGTAGAGCAGGACGTATCACAATCGGCGCCCTATTTATTCGATCTCCAGCACAGCGCTCGTTCGAATGTCTCCCGCTGCGGTTCGCTCCAGTCCAGCTCTCCAAACAGGGTTTCCTACTAAGGCCAAGGAGCACAGCAGGCTGGGGTCAGACATAATAATATAATCTCTTGCCAGGAAGTTGTACATTCATATGCCTGTGTCCCCAGAACTCGGACGAGCACCCGAAGTGGAGGAGCGCTATCGCACACTATTGGAAATCAACAATGCGATTGCCACGAGTCTGCGGCGCGATGAACTCCTGCCCGCCATCTGCCAAGCATTGAGACGAGTCTTGCCTTTCGATCAGGCGGCGATAAACATCTACGAGCCGGAAACAGACCTGCTCCGTATCTTTGCGCTGGTGACTGGGGATAAAACGCAGTTTGTGATAGGTTCTACTCTTAATCGCAAAGACAGCGCTTCAGGCTGGGTGCTCGATCACCAGCAACCGCTGCTGCGCCGCGATCTCGAAAAAGAGGCGGAGTACGAGCCGGAACGGCTTTCGATTCCCGAAGGCATCCGGTCTTTGATTATCGTTCCACTCGCCTCTCAAGGAAGCCCTCTCGGTACATTGATCATCTTGAGCAAGAACGTCGGCCAATATGGAGACGACCACGCGGCCTTCCTGCAAGAAGTGGCCAACCAGATCGGGTTGACCGTCGCGAACATGAAGTCGTACGAGGAAATCCGCGAGCTCAATGCCCGAATTCAGCTGATACTCAATTCCGCCGCTGAAGGCATCTTTGGCTGCGATCCCGACGGAACCTGTACTTTCTGCAATCCGGCGGCGGCGCGTCTACTCGGATACCATGATCCTGCCGGGTTGCTCGGGAAAAACATGCATGCAACCGAGCACCACACGCGGGCCGACGGCAACCCTTACCCGCTTGAAGAGTGCCCCATCTACCTAGGTTTGCTAGAAAGCCGAGGCGTTCATCGGGACGATGAGGTTTTTGGGAGAAAAGACGGCACTCGTTTTCCCGTCGAGTATTGGTCTCACCCCATTGTTCGCGACGGTAAGACCTTGGGCGCTGTCGTAACTTTTGTCGACATCACGGAGCGGAGGCAGGCGGAGGAAGCGCTACGGAAGAGCGAGGAGTTTAAGGCCCGGCTGATCGATTGCAGCCAGGATTGCATCGAGATTCTCGACGTGGAGGGCCGGCTGCTGTCGATGAATGAGAACGGGATGCGAGCGCTCGAAATTTGCGACTTCGGCGCCATCGTGAACAGTTCCTGGATTGAGTTCTGGGAAGGCGACGACCAGGAAAGCGCGCGGACCGGGGTCCGGGCTGCTAGGGAGGGTCGGACCGGCCATTTCACAGGATATTTTGCGACGGTGATCAGAAAAGAACCCAGATGGTGGGACGTCGTCATCACTCCCGTTCGCGACGTCGACGGCAGGCCGGAAAGGCTGTTGGCGGTGTCACGCGACATCACGGAACATAAACTCAACGAACAAGCGTTATCTGAGGCACAGCGGCGCCTTACGCGGGGCGAACAACGGTCGCGCAGCCTGCTCGAAATCAACAACGCAATTATCACCAGCCTCTCCCAAGAGGCGCTGCTGCGCTCGATCGCCAAGGCTCTACGCCGCGTGGTCGACTTTGACGTTTCCGCGCTTTTCTTATACCTGCCGGAAAAGGACACGTTTCGCATACTCGCCGTCGAAGGAGCTATTGAATCCTTCCGCGTCGGGCAGGAAATTCCGCATGAGGACACCAGTGTCGGGTGGGTGTTCGATCATCAAAAGCCTTTTCTTCGGCGCGATCTTGAGAAAGAGCACCAGTTTTCAAACGAACGGCTCCTCGCCGCCGAAGGCCACCGCTCTCACTGTGTCGTTCCGCTTATGGTCCGGGGTCGCTCGATCGGAACGCTGAATGTAGCTGCCAAGAACCCGGGCCAGTATTCTGAAGCAGACGCGGATTTTCTGAACGAGGTGGCGGCCCAAGTGTCGCTAGCAGTCGAAAATATGAAGGCCTATGAAGAGATCACAGCGTTGAAGGCGAGGCTCGAGGCCGAGAACCTCTACCTTCAGGAGGAGATCCGCGGGGAGCACAATTTTGAGGAAATTGTCGGCAGCAGCGCCGCGCTATTGGACCTATTGCAAAGGGTGGACCTAGTGGCGCCCACCGATGCAACCGTGCTGATCAGCGGCGAGACAGGCACAGGGAAGGAGCTGATCGCACGCGCCATTCACGCCCGCAGCTCCCGCAATGCCAGGCCGATGGTGAGCGTCAACTGCGGGGCCATACCATCGGGCCTCGTGGAAAGCGAGCTGTTTGGTCATGTCAGAGGCGCTTTCACCGGCGCCCTGGAACGCGCCACCGGACGCTTCGAGCTTGCGGACGGAAGTACATTATTTTTGGATGAAGTCGGCGAGTTGCCGCTGGACATGCAGGTCAAATTACTCCGCGCCCTCCAGGAACGCGAATTCCAGCCGGTGGGAAGCAGCCGTACCGTCAACGTCGATGTACGCGTCATCGCCGCAAGCAATCGAGACCTGCAGCAGGCTGTGCGATCCGGCGGATTCCGCGCTGATCTGTTCTATCGCTTGAATGTCGTCCCCATTCGAGTTCCCCCGCTGCGCGAGCGCCGGTCCGATATTCCTCAGCTGGTCATGTTCTTCCTTGACCGATGCTGCAAAAGACTGGGGAAAAAAATTACGGTAGTGCCGGAAAACCGGAAAAAACGATGGATCTGCTTGTCCACTACGATTGGCCTGGAAACATCCGGGAATTGCAGAACCTCATCGAGCGTGGAGTCGTGCTCTCGCGAGGCTCTGTCTTATCCCTCGACCACGATGATTTTCGCACGCCGGCCGAATCCGGCGGTTCCGCAACAGCGCTGGAAGACCGTGGTAGCACGGCATTGACTTCGGCCGCCAGTACACACCCCGAACAGGGCAGGCAATCTCCTATTCGACTCGCAGACGTTGAAAGACAGCATATCCTTACTTTACTCAGCCAGACTGGTTGGGTGATCGATGGACCGAAGGGCGCGGCGAAACTTCTTGGCTTGCACCCTAACACACTTCGTGGCCGCCTGAAGCGTCTAGGCATTGATCGAGTCCACCACTGAATCCCGTGGCATCCCCACCTCCTCCACTGCGCTTCGTTACTGGCCACCATATTTCGTGGGCTACCATCATAAAGTTTTCTAAGGGCTGCTACGTAACTGCAACCAGTTAATTGACTTACATGCGGCCCCTTTTCTCTGGCAGGCGGCGTGCTCTCCTTGCGTTGTCCCCGTGAGACTGTAACGAGTGCAGGCAGGCACGACCGACAGCGAGATCGTATGGGGTTGGGGTGCAGTTTGGTCGGCTGAGGAGTACTACTCAGCACCAGGGCAAGCGCAAGGTTAGTGATGCTGAAAATATCTCGGTCCTCAGTACCGCGGCAGGTGACGTTGCGACTTGCGGGAAGGTTGGCTGGCGAGTGGGTCGGCGAACTAAAAAAAGAATGCGCGGTAGCGCATGCCGAACACGGACACGTGGTCCTGGATTTCGCCGATGTGATATTTGTGGACCGGGCCGGGTCCACGCTCGTTCGCAGTCTCCTCGATGAAGGGATCTCTCTGATTAACTGTTCCTCGTTTATTACCGAACAGCTAAAGCAAAGCTCACCGGCCAAGGATCCCGATGGCT
>Ga0187846_10000703_pt1 | contig 19003 bp, 15 predicted proteins | sample TC_taG_FD_161473 | JGI IMG/M metagenome (GOLD analysis project Ga0187846, IMG submission 161473) | Biofilm microbial communities from the roof of an iron ore cave, State of Minas Gerais, Brazil - TC_06 Biofilm (v2) | ecosystem: Environmental > Terrestrial > Deep subsurface > Cave > Wall biofilm...
ATGCTCCCGTCACGATATTCCTCCACGGACAAAGCGCCTGGTCGAAGCTCTCGGATCGAAACGAAATAGTCGAAGCTCCGCTTCTTTGCCGGGCCTGACTTCCCGTCTCGGCTGACTTCCTGGTGCTGGATCACTTCCCTGGCGGAGAAGGCTTGCAGGTTCGCGACCAACTCTTCCACGCGCTGGCTGACTCCCTGGACCACTTGCGGAAGGGAGCACGAAATTCCTGCCGCCACGGGCGGCACGGCAGCATCCACATCGGGAGGTTCCCACCTCCCGTGGGTTGGAGAAGCCGCGGGCATCTTGCCGTGGCCTGCCTTTTTGAACTGCTTTTGAAAGTCATCGGGCAACGGCCACTTCGTGCCAGGGAGACGAATGGGGACCTGGTCATTCGCGGCTGCCAGTACGAGCGCCGATGACAGCCCGGCATTGAAAAACGCAAAGCACACGAGAACAGCAAGAGAACATGAGCGGTAGGATTTCCTCTGCATTTGGACCCTCCCCACAGCCAGAAGCCAGCAGCGCTGAGAGGGATGCACTCAACGAAAGCCCCCAGCGATGCCAGGGTACAGACCTGAAAAGCTCGCTCGCATTTGAGAGCGTCGCCCTGTCTTTCGGTTCCTCAGGCGGCGCTGTGAAGCGAATTGTCAGCAAGTATAAGGACTCGATTCGCTGCAGTCAAGGAACCTAGTGCCCAAGAGATTCCCCAGCACAAACCATTCAATCCGCTAGCTTGTTGGCGAAGACAGTTCAACCCCGGCGAACTGTGAGCGTACGATGCACCAGCCATGACTTTTTCCGGCCATTGCGAGATTTATCTAAAGGTCGCCGGAGCCAGGCTTCGGTGATGCACCCGCCTCAAGGTGTTTCATGAAACGCTCAAACATGGGCTGGTGCGCCTCGGGGACGCCGTCAAGCAATAAAGCGATAGCCCACTCCGCGCACGGTCAACAAATGGCGCGGCTTGGATGGGTTTTCTTCAATGTAACGCCGCAGGCGCACGATGAAGTTGTCGATGGCACGCGTATCGGTGTCTTCGCAAAGCCCCAGACATCCTCCAGTATGGACTTACGTGACACCGTACGACCGCTGTTGCGGATCAGATGACGGAGGAGTTTGGCTTCCATAAGCGTCAGTTGGATGGTGTTGCCGTCCGCGCGCAATTCGAGAGTGCCAAAATCGATTGTCCTTCCATTGAATGAGTACGACTCAAAATCGGCTACCGGGCCCGAGTTCCCGCCCTCTTTGCTGGCTGCGGTCCCGTCCTCCGCTCTATCGTGCCCGCCTCGCAGCCATTCGCTCCGCCGCAAGAGGCCTTGCAGCCGCGCCAGGAAAATCGGCAGTTCGAAAGGCTTCGGGAGATAGTCGTCCGCGCCCGCGGCAAATCCTTGCAGCACGTCTTCCGGGCGGCCACGGGCCGTCAACATAAGGACCGGAATATAGTTCTTGGCTTTGCGCAGCGCGGCGGCAACGACGAAGCCATCTTTGCCGGGCAGCATCACGTCCAGTATGACCGCGTCGAAATGCTCGTTGGCTTCGAGAAGCTGTTCGAGCGCCGATTCGCCGTCACCCACAACCTGCACCGAGTGCCCTTCTGCTTGCAGATTGAACCGCAGACCCTCGGCCAGATGCGCTTCGTCTTCGACGATGAGCAGGCGGCTCATGCGGCGCTCCTCGGCAATTCCAGCGTGACGGTCGTGCCGTGGCCTTCGCCTTCGCTCTCTGCAAACACCCTGCCGCCATGCATTCGCGCAATCGCGCGAACAATGAACAAGCCCAGTCCCGTGCCCTTCACCTGGGGCAAAGATCGCCCAGGTACGCGATAGAAGCGCTTGAACACCCGTTTCAGATCATGGGCCGGGATTCCCACTCCGCGATCACGCACGCGCAGCACCACGCGCTTCTCGTCGGGCAATTCGATCTGCACGGATACGTCCACGTGGCTGCCGGAATACTTGATCGCATTATCGAGTAAGTTGGAAACGGCAGTGCGGAGATCCTCCGGGTCCCCTTGGACCTTGAATCCGGAGCCGTTCCTCCCCTCCTGGTAGTGAAAACTATCAGGCTGCAGGTGGTGCCGGGTGCAAGCGAGTTCCATGCACTCCCGGACCAGGCTAGCAAAGTCGACTTCTGTGCGCTCTCGGGGAGCGCGCTTGTAACTGGCTTGGCCTGCCTTCAAGACCTGTTCGACGGTTTCCCGCAGGCGATCGATATCCAGCAGCATCAAGCGGTAGAACTTCTGGCGCTGCACCTCATCTACTTCCCGCCGCTGCAGGGTTTCCAGATAAAGGCGAATGGACGTGATCGGCGTCTTCAGTTCATGCGTGACGGCGTTGATGAAACTGTCGTGCTGTTCATTCAGCCGGATTTCACGAATCAGAAAACCGGTATTGAGGATCAGTCCTAGGATAATCGCGGCAAAGAAAACCACTCCAAGAAACAGCAGCACTCCTTCCCGCCAGTTGAGGATGATCCAACCGACGTTGAGTGCCACTGCCAGCGACACCAGGCAAATGCCCAGCACCACGAAAAAGGCAATCGTTTTCCGGCGGCTTGCAATACGCATGGCTTCCTTCTGGTGATTGTACCGCGGAGAGCCGGAGTCTGCGAGTTAGGAGCCGCCCGGCGTGACGAAGCCAGCGAGTCGCTTGGGTGCGATGAGTTGGTAGCTGCAAAGCAAGAGTTCGCTCACTTCGTCCCAATCAATCTTGCCGACGTCCAGGCGAAGCGCGACCCAACCTTTCGGTCCCACATACGGGGGCACGTAAAATCGGGCAGGCTGAGCGGCGGTGAGCGCAGTGTTGTCCCCGGGCAAGACTTTGCAGGTGACCGCGATGATGCCGTCCCCGTGATGGTTGTTGAGGAAGTAGGCGAAGGTCTTCTTGCGAATGCGGAACGCAGCGTGCTGCCCGTTGTACCAGCGAGTGGCCTCCGGCAGCGCGAGTGCAATCTTGGTCAGGCGGATGAGGCGCGGGTCTTCTGCGCGTTGTCTCGACATCGCAGTCCTGCTGATCTTTCGCCGCACGCAAGGGCGTGTCGCTCCGCGCGCCCGCGCAAAGCTTATCATTTTATCTGCGAGGAAGGCCTGTTCGTACGCAGAGGACGGCTACGCGGAAACCGGATCATTCTCTGGCGCCGAGGTAACCAGCTCCCGGGGATGTTCCGTGACTTTGGCGCAATGGACCTGGCGCGCGAGCCCGAGCTTCTGGAGGACCCAGATGCCATACCAATTGAGGTCGATCTCGTACCACTTCAAGCCATGCCGGGCCGAGACGGGGTGTGCGTGATGGTTGTTGTGCCAGCCTTCGCCAAACGTGAGCAGCGCCACCCAGAAGTTGTTGGTCGAGCGGTCGCGAGTGACAAATCGGCGCGAACCCCACATATGTGTGGCCGAGTTGACCATCCAAGTAGCGTGCAAGCCAACCACCGTGCGCATGAAGAGCCCCCAAAGCAGGATGGGAAGCCCGCCGAAAACGAGCAGCCCGATTCCCAGCACAGTGATCGGCACGTAGTGATACTTCGTGATCCAGACGTGAAATTTATCCTTGGCCAAGTCGGGGACGTAACGGGCCAATGTCGTCGTGTCGTGATGCATGGACTTGCCCATCAAGATCCAGCCCATATGCGCCCACCACTTGCCATCGAGCGGAGAGTGTGGGTCACCTTCATGATCAGAATACTTGTGATGAATACGGTGCGTTGCCACCCAGAAGATGGGGCCGCCTTCGAGGGCGAGGGTTGCGCAAAATGTGAGGAAATACTCTACCCACTTGGGGGTCTTGTAACCACGATGGGTCAGCAGCCGGTGATAGCCCATCCCGATTCCCAGACTCCCCGATACCCACCACAGGAAAATCGCGATCCACAAAGCTCTTGACGAGAAGAAGAACAGTGCTGCCACTGCCCCCAAATGAAACAGGCCCATGAAAGAAGCCGTCACCCAGTTGATTTGGTCCTCGCCCGCCTGTTTCTTCTGCAGATCATCGAGTTGCATGGTGTGTGGCCCTACCCCGCTTTCTTTACTGGCAATGACAGCGTATCAGGAGCGGGCGAGCCAGTTTGTAATAGTTCTGTAATAGCGGCAGGACGGGAAGTCAGGTGGGCTGGCTGATTAGACACGAAAGCCTGTGAGGATGCTCCGCCTTTCAGAGCTTTCGCGGGTTCCAAACCATAGAAAAATAGGGGCTTCCTGTTCAGGGCCTTCCCGCTGGAGCACTCTATTTCAACTCTCGCAGCAGCGCTTTCCAGGCCGCGCGCTCTCGCTTTGGAGCGAACCGCGGCGTAAGCCGTGAGCAGCAGCGTTTGAGATCACGCCAATAACGCACGTCTCGCTCGAGGCAGTTCATAAGCCGGGCAAGCTGCCCGGTATCCTTGAACGAAAAGTATCCGGGGTAGCGCTTGCCCAGCATGCCAACATTCCCTGGAACCCGCGAGGCAAGCACGGGCACGCCCGCTCTCAGCGCTTCGGAAATCGCGTTTGCACCGCCCTCCATGAGTGAAGATAGAACGCAAGCGCAGCTCTGCGCGAGGATGCGGCGCACGCGGTTGGGCGCCTGCTCACCCAGCCAGCGATAGCGCCGGTTGCGCTTCATCTCGGCCCGCGCGCGCGCAGCCATCACCGGCGTCATCGCGCCGCCGACCTGCAGAATTTGGATGCGCGACGACGCCGGCAGTCGGCGGGCCGCCATAGCCGCACGAAACGGATCTTTCACCGCGCGCAAATGGCCAACGACGCACACATGGAAGGGGCGCTCTGCGTCGTTCCGGTCGGGCGACGCGCAACTCGCGCGCCCCGTTCGCGTCGCCGATTTTCCACGAACACGCGCCGAAGATTGATAGATCACACGGGCTTTCCCTCGCAGATGCAATGGCAATGCGTCGAGCGCTCTGGGCTGCAGGACGACGATACGGCTCGCGAGTTCAAGCGATTCACGCGCTCGCTGGCTCCGTGGAAGATCACGATAGAGGTCTGTGCCGGCAAGAGCGACGATGAGCGGTTTGTTGGGATGGACGCGGTGAAACCGGCGGATCGCCGGATAGCTCCGCTTCGCGTGAATGGCGATCAGTAGGTCGAACGGTCCGCCTTGATAGTGCTGGGAAATCGTGACGCGATGACCGAGCTGGCGAAGCAGCCGCGCCCAGCGCTGCGCCGTCACCCGATTGCCATAATGAGAGCGCGGCGGCGCCGGCGTGACGATTCCAATTCTCATCGCCGGACGTGCAATGGAACCGCGGTCAAATCGCGCACGTGCGGAACCCCGCCCAGACGTCCCGCCGTTCCGGACGGTAAAAGTTGCGATACGTATTGTGAATCAGGCGCGAGCTCGTGGCCCAGCAGCCGCCTCGCAGCACTTTGTGGTCGCCAAACCAGGGCTCGGAATATTCCTTATAAGGGCCGGGGACAAATCCAGGATAGGGACCAAAGTCGCTGGCAGTCCATTCCCAGGTGTTGCCAATCATTTGGCGGCAACCGAATCCGGTATCGCCGGCAGGCAGCGCGTCCACTTCCACGCAGCCCATTGCGCGCGAATCGAGGTTGGCGCGCTCGGGTGTTGCGTCGTCGCCCCACGGAAACGCGCGTTTACGATGCGAGAACGCTTCACCTTGCGAGCCTGGCTCGGCGGAAGCAGCCATCTCCCATTCTGCTTCCGTCGGCAGGCGCCGCTTCGCCCAGCGACAATATGCCGAGGCTTCGTACCAGTTGACGTGAAGCGCGGGCAGGCGATCTTCCAGCGGAACAAACGAATCGAAATTGCGGCGCAGCCACCGCCCCGCGGGCTCGCGCTGCCAGTAAACGGGATGCTCGGCACGTGTTGATTCCCGCCAGCGCCAGCCATCTGCGGTCCACAATTCGCTCCGGCGATAGCCTCCGTCTTCGACAAAGGCGGCAAATTCGGCATTCGTCACGGCGCAGCGCGCAATCGCGAACGGTGCCACGCTCACGGGATGTGCCCATTGCTCGTTGTCGAAAACGAATGAAGCGCGCGGCGCGCTACCGAGTTCAAAGGCTCCACCCGGAATGTGGACGTCCCCGAGTTTGCCGGCCCCTTGGGTCGCACCGCCGGTGCCAGGCTTCTGCGGCGCCTGCGTCGCTGCTTTGACAATGCTGAATGCCGGCGGCGGATAAGCGAGTGTCTGGCGAGTGTAGGTGAACGCCTCAGCGTGCATCCGTTCGTGCATGACACTGAGTTCGAGGAAATAGGCTTCATCGTAGCCTTCGACATTAGCTGGCGTGCCGCCGCGGCCATGTTCTTCAGTGATGCGCTCGAGAATGCGCTGCATGTACTCAAGCGTTTCGGCTTTTGAAGGAAGCGGCAAATCCCATCGTGTGTCATGGGCAACGCGCGCCGAGTCGTAGAACGAATCGCCATCGCTCAAAAGAGGAGGGAGGCCTCGCAAATGGCAAAGCACCCAATGCTCTTGAAACCACGCCAGGTGCCCAAACTCCCAGCGGAGCGGGTTCACAATGGCAAGCCGCGGGCCAATCATCTGCTCATCACTGAGATCCGCGACCAGCTCGAGCGTACGTTGGCGGACTTCTTTGAGTTCTTTGATGAGCTGATCGGAGTTTGCCCGAGCGCTTTCGGCCCGGATGGGCGACGTGCTTCCGCTCACGAGGTTGCCTCTTCGCAACGACAGTCGAGGAGCAGATGGTTCGATGCGACGAACATTAGGATTAGCATCGAGACCATAGAGGCAACTCGCGGCGTGCGAATCAGGATTTCCGGCAGAATTTCCATTTTGGAATCCAAGATACCGGAGACTGTACACCGCATAGCCCCATCTTGCAACGCTCCGGCTCAGCCTGACCGTCCCGGCGGTACCGCCGCTTTGCTCGACCATGCTATCCTCTTGATCCACTATGCGAGCAATCCAAGTACAAAAGACTGGAGGCCCTGAAGTCCTAACGTTGGTTGACCTTCCTATCCCCAAGCCCAAGCCGAATGAGGTTGTCGTAAAGATCTCCGCTGCCGGCGTCAACTTCATCGATGTTTATTTTCGCGAAGGCCGGTACCCCGCGCCTCTGCCGTTTATCAATGGCCAGGAAGCTGCCGGAGTCGTGACCGAAGTCGGCAGCGAAGTGAAATCCTGGAAGCCGGGAGACCGCGTCGCTTACACCGGCGTTCTAGGTGGTTACGCAGAATATGCTGCCGTACCGGCCGATCGCCTGGTGCGCATTCCCCCCACAGTGAAAGATGAACAGGCAGCCGCCGCCATGCTCCAAGGCATGACGGCGCACTACCTGGTGAATAGCACTTACCCGTTAAAGAAGGGCGAAACGGCGCTCATTCATGCTGCGGCCGGCGGTGTGGGACTTCTTCTGGTGCAGATGGCCAAGAATATCGGCGCACGAGCAATCGGTACGGTGGGTTCGGAGGAAAAAGCCAAGCTGGCCCGCGAAGCTGGCGCGGACGACATCATCATTTATAGCCAGCAGGATTTTGAAGCGGAAACGAAGCGCCTTACTGACGGGAAGGGAGTGCATGTCGTTTACGACGGGGTCGGCAAGAGTACGTTTGAAAAGGATTTCAACGTTCTTCGCCCGCGAGGATACCTAGTTCTTTTCGGGGGCGCGAGCGGACCGGTTCCCCCAGTCGATCCCATGATCCTTACGCAGAAGGGCTCCTTGTTCCTTACGCGCCCCAGCCTCGGTCATTACATTGCGACGCGTGAAGAACTCGAGCGGCGCGCCACCGATGTTCTGAATATGATCTCCGCGGGCAAACTGAAATTGCGCATCGCGCATATTTATAAGCTGCAAGATGCGCAGCAGGCGCATCGCGACCTCGAAAGCCGCAAGACCACAGGCAAACTCCTGCTGATTCCATAACCCATCATCGGTTGTTTGTTCGCCACGTTCTAGGCTTGGCGACTCTTCGCGTCCAGCTTTGATCTAGTTCGTCCGCCCAACTGGCCCAAAACTGTTCCTCAGGTCAGCAGACTTCGCCGTTGCCACGGGCGTAATTTTGCTCTGTAGTCCGGGCCGGATGGTCCAGCCCTCATAACCCAGCCAGCATAAGCCCAGCCTGCGTAGTGCGGCGTGCAGCGAACCGAAAAGCACGTTCAACTTTACTTCGTGAGGCGGAGTGCCCGCCCAACAGGAGACAGCGATGTCTATTATTCCCAAATCAAAGTTCGACGTAGTTTTAACTCGCACGTCCTTCGCTGCGAGGTCGTTACGGATCATGATCGGACTGGGATTGCTTGCCGTCCCGGTGGCCACATTTGCGCAAACACCTAATCCCGACTGCACCCTCATTGTACCCAACGCCCCCCTCACGGCCACCGGCCTTGCGACGCCTTATCAGTTGACGGCCACAGATCTCAATAATGGTCCGTGTAATGAAACAAATACGAATCAGTCGGCATTCGTTCAGGCAGCGATACTCGATCCAGCTACTGGCCAGATTTCGATTTATAGCCCGTTGGTGATCGACCAGGGCTCAACGCCCGCGGCCGATCCCGTCGTTCCCAACCTGCCCGCGAACGCAGTAGTGGCTCTCTGGTTCGGCTATAACGGGAACAACTTGACGCTCCAGGCAGCGGACGACGAGCTGAAGGATAACAAGTGCGTTCAAGGGCTCGCCCAGTTCGCCTATTGCAATGCGCCTGCTTTTTTTAAAGCGGCGCACAAGGCCATCCGTAACGGTCTTTTGCAGGTTCCGGCTTTGGGATTCGGTAAAGACGGCCAGCCTTGTCCAACGGTGCGCAGCTTCGCCGTCGTTGACCAGGATCAAAGCGATAATCTCCCCACAACTTACCTGATAACCTCGAGCAAGCAACTAGCCCAAGATACCGCGCAAAACAAAGCAAAATTCCCCGATGCGACACCACTTGGCAATCCCAGCGACAACCGCCTCGTGGACCTATTGCTCGATCCGGCCTTGGGTTGCACGCCATGGGAGGCGCCTGATTTGGCCGATCCGGGCAATCAGGTCCCTGCATTAGCACTCAATGAGTTGTACGCAGGGGAATATCAATCAGCTCCGCGCGCGCTGATTCCTGCTGGCGATCCCTTTGTCCTCAACCCGACATTCACCGGGAACCCAGACCTAGCTAAGGTCAATGCATATCGTCGAGGTGTCGACCAGCCGGTGGTTGGCGACCTCGAGGACGCCAGCACGACGAAGTATTGCCGCCATGTCCGCGAAATAGGAGCTTCAAAACTTCAACTGGACCGCGAGTTGCTTACTGCCCGTAAGTCGCCGTTCCCCAATTTGGCGGATTCGCTGTTTACTTTCATGGCGCAACGCTTCGTGGGCACCTACGACATGCTCAATTGCCAGGCCTTGCTGAACGAACCGGACCCAGTGACTCTTATCATGAATGGGAACGTCGTGATGGATGCCATGATTCAATGACAGACCAGCGTCACTGAACGCCCAGGCTGTTGGCCGACGTAGAATCGAAGCCGTGGTTTAGCTGCACAAGATGTAAATGTAGGATGGCACTGAGGTCGAAATGGTGGGCCTGGGTTGACTCGAACAACCGACCTCACCCTTATCAGTCATAAGGCAATGTGAGACGGGGTCCGACGGTTTGCTATCGTGCTGATTTTCCGCGCCAGTACAGGCGATTCTTGCCCTTGCTGCTTTGCTACCGTTTGCGGTGGTTTCCTACGGAGAGAGGGCACAGAATAGGGCACAGTCTGTGGGGATGCCCCCTCAGGCGTCGTCGCGCGGATCATGGCTCCAAGCGCCACGGAACTCGAAAGCGGGCCATTCTAGGAGACGACGCAGGCGTGGATCGGATTCTGGTGTTTCCCTGCTGTTTAGAAACAGCAGAAAGAAGCCAACGGGCCGCTTTCCAAGCACTGTTTCTGGCGTCCCAATAGGCTCAAGCGTGAAGACAGTTGTCCGTGAACTGGGCAGCTAATCCTTCGGAATCCACGTAAAGCCTCGCCAAGTTGGTTGGCCCTTCGGTGCTGCCTTCTTGCAATCGAAGCCTTGCTCGTAATTCTGCGATCTTCCCTCGATTCTAGTTCTCGTCATCCTTGTGATTTCAATCGGCAGATCAATCCTTACCCAATTGACTTTCTGTTGCTTAGTCCAGCGGTCAACGTAGACGCACGGGAGATAAGTCCGATACTCGCCCGACCATGATGATGCCGACTTCTTGAGTTCTGCGCGTCCGAAGGCGAGAGTTCCCTTCAGAGCCGGGGGCAGATTGACTCATTGTTTGCCGTCAGCGGAAATGGGAGTGAAGGGAGAGCGGAGCTAAGCTAGGGAATCTGAGCTAACGGGTTCACCCGAACCAGCGCTAGGATGCGCAGAAAGAAGGGTGAGCCATGAACGAAGAATTGACGAGAAAGCAAGAACCAGGGGAAGAGACAGGAGCAGACCTGCCCTCGGGCAGGTCTGACGGGCGCCGGGGTGAGACGGCCGGCAGTTGATCCGCCGGGCCAAATATGCCAGCCGTAGGAAGTTTCCCGCCGAAGAGAAGATTCGCATCGTGATGGAAGGGCCAGTCCGAACGGGCTGACGCGCGGCCGAGTGGCGAGACTGCCGGCCGGGGGAAGAAAGTACTCAACAGCAGAGTGGTGTCCGAGAAATGCCTCGGAACTGGCAGTTCAAGTTGGTTATTCGAACTGATCTGCGGCCGTCCAACAGGATGATCGTGCGACGAAATCAATTTGCTTCCCTTCGCGGAGTCCCGGGTGTATATGAGGGCTCTCCGGGAGATCAAAATGGAAATCCCGGTCTAACCTGCTTGAACCAGAACTGCGTTCCTTGCAGGGCTGACACCCTTCGCCCCACAAGGAACGCATGAATTTTCGAAGCAGTTCCTGGGGGCGAAGGCGAGCCATCGCCTTCTCGGGGAAAGTATGACGCATCGCGAGGAGGAATAGCCACAATTGGCACGCGGACAATCCATGCCTGCCGCTGAGGTGAAAGCGGAATACAGCTTGCCGCTGGTTATCACCGCTTCATCGGTAGGCACCATGATCGAATGGTACGATTTCTACATCTTCGGTAGCCTCGCAGCGGTCCTCTCTCCGAAATTCTATCCGCCGGGCAACGACACCTTCGCATATTTTGCTTACCTTGCAACCTTCGCCGTGGGATTCGTTGTGCGGCCACTCGGCGCACTCTTTTTCGGGCGCATTGGCGATTTAATTGGCCGAAAAGACGCGTTCCTCGTTTCGCTTTCCATCATGGGCCTTTCCACCGCACTGATTGGAGTGCTGCCCGTCTATAAGACCGCGGGGTGGTTTTCTCCAATTGCACTGATTGCGATCCGAGTTTTACAGGGCCTCGCGCTCGGCGGAGAGTATGGCGGAGTTGCAGTCTACGTCGGCGAGCACTCGCCCGACGGGAAGCGCGGCTTCTACACCAGCTTCATTCAGATCACAGCCACGCTCGGTCTGTTCGTCTCGATTCTGGTTATCAAGACGACTCGCGTCTACATGAGCACGCAGGATTTCAGCGACTGGGGCTGGAGAATTCCTTTCCTTCTCTCGTTGATTCTTGTCGCGATCTCATTTTACATTCGGCTCCGCCTGCGCGAATCTCCGATCTTTGCCTCCATCAAGGGTGCCGGAATGAGCTCGCTGCAGCCTCTAAAGGACACCTTTACAGAATGGGATAATCTGAAGCAAGTTCTGATTTCCTTGTTTGGGGCGACTGCGGGACAGGGTGTGGTGTGGTATGCGGGGCAGTTCTACGCCCTCTTTTACATGCAGTCCATCCTTAAAGTGAATACGACCACCGTCAACACGATCATCTTGATCGCATTGCTCCTTAGCATGCCCTTGTTCACGGTATTCGGCGCACTGTCCGACAAGATCGGCCGGAAGAAAATCATGATGGCAGGATGCTTGATCGCCGTCCTCACCTACATTCCTATCTATCATGCGATGCAGCGCGCGACGGGTAACAACGTCGTCACGGTAATCTCAGCCAGGGATAAGGTCACCGGCGCAATCAAGCTTACCCCGATGACGGTGGATGCAACCGGCACACAGGTACCTGCAAAAGAGGCGCCGAGCCCAGATGTGACGATGCTCGTCATCTTGGTCCTGGTCCAGGTCGTTTACGTCTGCATGGTTTACGGCCCGATTGCTGCCTATCTGGTTGAGGCATTTCCAGCGAAAGTTCGCTATACATCCCTTTCATTGTCTTACCACATCGGAAATGGCGTTTTCGGAGGTTTGCTGCCGCTCATCGGCCTTTCGTTATGCGCGGCTACCGGAAACATTTACGCTGGGCTGTACTACCCGATGATCGTCGCGGGGGTGACATTCATCGTAGGCAGTATTTTCCTGCGTGAAACGCATGGCGTGAAGATTTGGGACGAAGTCGGTGGCCACCCGGCAAGGACCCCAGCGGATTGACGCCAATTGTTTGGGGAGAGAAGATAGTCGTCTGTCGAGCTGGCAATTCCGGCTGACAATGCTGCGGAACAGACGCAGACCGTTTAATCGTGCTGCGGCTGCCTATGCGATGCTGAGTTTGAAAACACCGAAAATTATCAAGGCATTAGAACGATCTGTACTGAACAACTCCGAACATCCGCGTGTAAGAGGCGATGCAGCGGAGGCGCTCGCCCATGGCCATCGCAGAAGGACACTATTGCGAGGGCTCGGCGACCCTAGCAAAGATGTTCGATTCAGGTGCGCATTCGCACTTGGTCAAATGGCGGAACGGCGAGCGATTGTACTTCTAAAGCGGCTCTCCGAAAGTGACAACAGAGTCGTGAAGGGCTTTCACTCAGTTGCGGTAGAGGCAGACTGATGCCCTTAAGAACATCCAAACCGAGAATCCTCTTCACCGTCGGAAGCTCGGTTGTGTCTTTTGCATCCGTAACCGGGGTTGTGAGTGATAACGCCTGTTAACGACAGTTACCCCGCCGAATGAACTTGTCCAGCTTCCGCATTTACCCGCCACAATCCCGCCCAGGCTTCTCTGTCCATAGAGAATTCGAAAAAGGGAGCTATACTTTTCGAGCGGTGTTTGGATTTTCCCCGCCTGGTGACGGAGAAGGGGTCGCAAGCAACAATGACCGATTCGCATGCAAAGTTGCCCACTTCATTTTTCTTGCGGCTGTTTGGCAAGAGTTCAAGGGCGTGTTTTCTGGGGCTTGTTCTCCTCTGCATACACATGTCGTGTCCCGATCAATGCCTGGTTGCGCAAACGCAACCTTCGGCAAAGCTAGCAGTCGGCCATGACTTCTGGGGATTCAAGGAAAACGCGCCGCAGGGCACGGAAGCTATCGCGCAGACTGGCGACGGATTTCTTTGGCTCGGAACTCCCACCGGACTGTATCGCTTTGACGGCACGCGGTTCGAGTTGTTTCACTCGGCGCTCGGCGATCAACTGCTTTCGACGAGCATATCAGCGTTGTTCGCGCCCCCCTCTGAGGGACTTTGGATCGGTTACGTATTTGGAGGATTCAGCTACCTGCACAACGGAAGGATCACCAACTATAGTGAAATCGCGCCTACGACTGGATCCATACGCAGCTTTGCCCAAGATGCTAATGGAGTCTTATGGGCTGCCACAACCAGCGGCCTCTGGAAATTCGACCATTCCCGCTGGCAGCACATCGGACCTGAATCCAACGTACCGGCCGGACCCACCGCTGAAGCGAGGTTTGATCAAAATGGAACGCTTTGGGTTTTAACAGGTGTTCAGGCAGCCCCGGCGGGAGACCTTCTTTATCTTCGACCGGGAAGCACCCAGTTCCAGACGGCTGCCAATGGTCTGCATTTTATAGGCTTTACTGTGGACGCCGAAGGAAGGGTCGTGACCAGCCGTGAAAGCAAGCAGGTTCTCGATAAATCCAAAGGCGATTCGGGCGATCTGCCTTCTGCCTATCCAGTACTGAGGAACGGGTCTACCCAAATTGTCGACCGAACTCAGAGCGTCTGGATAATCGAATCAGGGCCAAACCTGCTGCGCATAGCTGGCTCGGAAGGGGGTGTCGATGCCCTTATTAGAGGTTCACTCCATCATCCTGAAACCCACAATCTGAATCCTTTCAATGGTGCGAAGCTGGTCGATCGCGAAGGCAATATCTGGTTCGACGAACAGGGGGGCGTCCATCGCTTCTACTATACCCCGCTGATCATACAAGAGCTGCCAAAGAACAGTGGCTCACAATTTGCTGTGACCGCCGATGACCAGGGGGCGGTGTGGATCACAACTAGCGGAAACAACAAAGCCAAGTTCTTCCGCGTCGTGAACGGCCAAATTGGGCCCCGCAATTTCCAGGGAGGAGGTGTGGGATGCGTGTACCGCAGTCCTGACAAGACGATCTGGTTCGGCAGAACAGACGGACTCTGGCATCTGGTCAATGGCAATTTGGTTCGAGTTGACCTGCCCAAGGAGATGTCCGACCAGGCTCCTTTCCTCCAGACCATCACACGGGATCGCAGCGGAGGAATGTGGGTCTCGTTTGGACGTCACGGCTTATACCGCTTGGCCGATGGTGTGTGGACCTCCTATGGCGGTCGCGAAGATCTTCCCAAGACAGGCGTGGTCATTGAGTTCACCGACAGCTTGGGCCGCGTATGGTTTGGGTACACCAAGAGCCAGCTTGCGGTCTTGGATGGCGACCATGTTCAAGTGTTTGGCCCCAGCGATGGCATACGGGTTGGCAACGTCACCGCAATTCTTGGACGCGGGTCGGAAATCTGGATTGGCGGCGAGTTTGGGTTGCAGCAATTCGACCACGGACGCTTCCATAACATTCAAGCGACCGATAGTGAGTTGCTTCGCGGAATCTCTGGAATTGTGGAAACAGCCAACGGCGACCTTTGGCTCAATGGCTTGGGCGGCATCTTTCACGTCCGCCGCTCGGAAATCGCAGAGGCGCTGAAGAACTCCGCTTACCAGGTGAAAGGTGAGCATTTTGGCACTCGGGCGGGACTGCCTGGGTATCCGGCTCAATTGCGTCCCCTAAACACGGCGATCGAGGGCAGCGATGGCAGGCTATGGTTCGCTACGAGTGGAGGTGTTGTCTGGCTCGATCCAGCACGCCCTCAAACGAATATACCGCCACCTCCGATCACGATTCAGTCGGTCTCTGCGGACGACAAGAACTATCCGCTCGGTTCTGCATTGAAATTCCCTGCCCATACGTCCAGCGTACAGGTCAGCTATGCCGCAATAAGCCTCTCCGACCCGGCATCGGTCCACTTTCGCTACAAACTGCAGGAGAGTGATAAGGATTGGCACGAGGTCGCCAGTGCGAGCCCGGTGAGTTACCGCAATCTTGCTCCTGGCTCCTATCACTTCAGCGTTATGGCTACAGATACCAACGGAGTGTGGTCGGACAAGGTGGCCGCGGCCGAGTTCGTGATCCAACCCGCGTTCTATCAGACCGGTTGGTTTTTGGTGCTGTGTGCTGCTGCCGCGCTGGCGGCGCTGTACCTGATCTACCTCATTCGGCTAAGTCAGGTGGCACAACACTTCCGTATACGCGTGGATGAACGAGTGAACGAGCGCACGCGAATTGCGAGGGAGCTGCACGATACGCTCCTGCAAAGTTTTCAAGGCCTGTTGCTGCATCTACAGATAGTCTCCGATCTCTTTGCAACTCGCCCCGAGGAAGCCAAGCAAAAGCTGGATCATGCGATCGATCGGGCCGCCGAGGCGATCAAAGAGGGCCGAGAAGCTGTGCAGGGCTTGCGCTCGTCTCAGACAGGGACGAAAGATCTGGCCGTCGCCTTGCGAACGCTGGGAGAAGAACTTGCGGCCACGGAAATGATTCAGAACCGTCCCGCATTCAGTGTTGGGGTAGAAGGCGCGCCGCGGAACCTCCACCTGATCGCTCGGGACGAAGTGTACCGGATTGCTGCGGAAGCCTTGCGCAACGCCTTCCATCATGCCCACGCGAGCCGGATCGAAGCAGAGATCCACAATGACGAGCGCCAATTGCGGTTGCGAATCCGCGATGACGGCCAAGGCATCGAATCGCAAGTTGCCGCCGATGACGGCCACGCCAGGCACTGGGGCTTGCACGGGATGCGCGAGCGAGCTAAACTCATCGGAGGAAGTCTGGAAGTATGGAGCAGGGCAGAATCCGGCACCGAAATTGAACTGATAATTCCCGCATCCACGGCGTACGCCAGACCGGCTGCTCAATTTCGCTCCTGGTTTGCCGGAAAGGGAACAGCAGGGAAGGGATGAGCGATCACGGAAAAATTCGAATACTGGCTGTGGATGACCATCCTGTGTTTCGCCAGGGGATCACGGGTATGATTGCCGGCCAGGCGGACATGGCCTTGGTGGGTGAAGCGGCGAACGGACGCGAAGCCATCCAGCAATTCCGCGCGCACCGGCCGGATGTGACGCTGATCGACTTGCAGATGCCGGAGATGAACGGGCTCGATGCAATCAGCGCGATCCGCACCGAGTTTCCGCAGGCTCGAATCATTGTACTTACTACGTACACGGGGGACGTGCAGGTGTTGCGGGCTCTGAAGGCAGGCGCGCAGGCGTACTTGCTAAAGAATCTTGCGCACAAGGAGCTTGTGGAAACCATCCGCGCCGTTCATGCCGGAAAGAAGGCGATGTCCGCTGAAGCATCGCACGAAATCGCGAGCCACGCAACCGACGACGCGCTGTCTCCGGGAGAAATCAGTGTGCTGCGCCTGATCGCCGCCGGGAATGCGAATAAGCAGATCGCCGATCAGTTATCCATCAGCGAAGAAACAGTGAAAAGCAGAGTCAAAAACATCCTTTCCAAATTAGGCGCAAATGATAGGACCCATGCCGCGATGATCGGGCTGAAGCGCGGGATCATAGATTTATAGTCACTCGAAATAGTCAGAAAACCCGCTCGTTTTGGGCTTTCATTCAATCCGTGGACATCCTTAATCTTGTGAGTGCTCCGAAGTATAGGTGGAATTCTGCCCCGGGATAGTGGCTGTTTTGCGACGACTCTTTTCATCCTTCGCGCGCGGTTGGCCCGGCGCCGGACTGCTGTTGATGCGGTTGGTAGCCGCCATTGCACTGATAAATCAAGGGATTCTGACAGCGCAAGACGCGAATCCAATTCGAGCAGCATGGCTCGCTGTTTTCGGAATGGGTGCTGGTGTTCTCCTAGTCGTGGGATTGTGGACCCCGTACGCCGGGGCTTCGGCGGCTTTGGTCCAATTGTTCATAGCGTTCTCACGAATTGGAGATCCCTGGCTTTGCATATTGTTGGGAACCTTTGGCATCGCTCTAGCGCTAATCGGCCCCGGAGCTTGGTCCATCGACGCCCACCTCTTTGGTTGGAAGCGCATCGAGATTCCCGATCGGCAGAGTTAGTCCCGCGCCCCCAAATGAGGCGGCACTCCTCCCCAATTTAGGCACTAAGCCCTCCCCGAATTAGTGGCGCTCCCGGCTCCATTTAGGGTTGTTCGCAGGACGCGGTTCCCTCCAGAATCAGCCCGACGTGCAGATGACTCGCGTGACAGTTTGAATGCAGCGAGGTGAAAGCTTTTTAGCTTAAAGCGGACGAGAGGGAGGGGGTATATCAATGTCGCATAGACATGAAGTGCTGGGTCCGAACACGCCGCCGTTGGCCTTCCCAGATCTAGTTAAAGAGAGTCCTTGGAGCCCTGCCAAGACACCCGCATCGCCGCAAAACGTCAACCCGGACGCCACCCAAGTTGCTCTCCCGATTTCCCCCCGCGTCAAGCCAGGCTTGGAATCTCCTACGGAATCCGAACCAAGCTTTGACACATTACTACTCAAAGACCTGGAAAACGCAAAGGAGGTACACAAGGCCTTCTTTCCTCGCCAGAACCTTTCCATTCCTGGCCTGGTTTGCCACACGTTCTGCCAGCCCGCTCGCTACATCGGCGGCGATTACTATGATTTCCTTCCTTTGCTAGGCGGCCGCTGGGGAATCGCGATTGGTGACGTTAGCGGAAAGGGAATCGGCGCCGCCCTGCTCATGGCCAGCCTGCAAGCCTCGCTTCGTGCGCAGGCCATGCACGCCCATGCGGATCTTTCCACGCTTATATCCGACGTGCACCGGATGGTGCTCGCCGCTTCGTCCGGACATCACTTCGCATCGCTCTTCTACTCGGAATATGACGCCGCGACACGCGAGTTGCAATATGTCAACGCCGGGCAGAATCCCCCGCTCGTGCTTCGCCGGAAAAACGAACAGTGCGACGTGTTCTACCTGGAAACGAACGCAGTGCCCCTAGGCCTTCTCGAAGGTACTGAGTTCTTCTCCAATAGCTTCCAACTGGAGAATGGCGATGTGCTGGTCCTGTACACGGATGGAATCACCGAATCGGAAAGTCCAAGCGGCGAATTATGGGGACAGGAACGACTCGAAATACTGCTGCAAGCCTGCTGTGACTCCACACCATGCCAAATCGTGCGGCTCGTCCTTGAGGATGTCTTGGCCTTCGTCCAAGACTGTTCCCAAAAGGACGACATGACTTTGGTGGTGGTCCGTGTGGAAGGCCAGAACTTGGTAGCTCTGTCAGCAGCCAACGCAGTCGGTTGTTCGCCTCCACCTTTCGTGGCGGCAAGAAGTGGACCGTACCAACACTACCCGAGTGTTCCGAAAGGCTGCTAGTTTCACGATTGCTAAGTCGTGGCCTATCAAGTCGTGGCGCACGGCATGGAGGCGTGCTCTCAAGGATGCAGGGCTGAGCGTCCGCTTCCACGATCTGCGGCACACCTGCATTACCAAACTCGCGGAGGGGCAGGCCAGCGAGCAAACCCTAATGTCAATCGCGGGCCACGTCAGCCGGAAGATGCTGGAACACTACTCTCACATCCGAATGGAAGCGAAGCGAGTGGCTCTGGACACCATCGCAGCGCAGCGCAGCCGCCACAGGCCGTTATTGACTCAGGTGTGGCACAAAATTGGGCACAGTCGCTAACCGAAGAAAAAAGCGGCTCCGCTAACTGATTGAAAGGCTTGGTGGGCCTGGGTTGACTCGAACAACCGACCTCACCCTTATCAGGGGTGCGCTCTAGCCACCTGAGCTACAGGCCCAAATTTCCGGCAGGTAAAACTTTAACCCCGGTATCCGCTCCGTCGAAAA
>Ga0187846_10000704_pt1 | contig 18994 bp, 7 predicted proteins | sample TC_taG_FD_161473 | JGI IMG/M metagenome (GOLD analysis project Ga0187846, IMG submission 161473) | Biofilm microbial communities from the roof of an iron ore cave, State of Minas Gerais, Brazil - TC_06 Biofilm (v2) | ecosystem: Environmental > Terrestrial > Deep subsurface > Cave > Wall biofilm ...
ATCTTCCGATCGGTATAGCCTGCAGCGACCAAGCTCAGCACCTCCAGTTCTCTCCGTGTAAGGGAGAGATCGAGCTGATTCATGCTTATTACCCCTCCTCTTGCTGCGGGAGGCGCTCACAAGATACCTGCCTCCCTTTTTCAGCAAGCTTACCCTGAACAATAAGCGTCTGAACACTCACTAGCTTGTGAGTGTTCAAAGAGACAGCAAGCCGTGTATGATAAAATGATGGGGTTTTAAGGGCGGGATCGTGTGATGTTCCATCTTGTCCACGAACCGACTATCGCGTATACTTGAGGTAGTCATCCATTCTCCTACCTTTTGTGTGGTGAAGGCGGTACCGATCCGGGCCTCTTCTCTCCATTTCTACTATCGCAGGAGTAAGATATGGACATTCCTTTGCACCCACGGCAGGACGCGATCACTGGCGCAGCAGACAATAGTGACGAGCGGAGGCAGCACCTACTGGACTGGCTCGCCCAGCCGACTCGCCGTGAGCAGCGGCGTTACCTTGAAACCCACCCGGAACTGCTCGCACAGCAAAGCGATGTCATCTTGAGCAAGCCCCTGGCGGAGCAAACAGGACGGGAAGAGAAGCAGTTTCGCGAGGCCCTGCGCGTTTTGCAAGACGCCCGTACGCGAGGCGGGACGGAACAGGCCATTCGCGAGACGTATGTCGACACCTATGGTGGGTTCGCGCTGGACCTGCCCGAGTGGTTGATGGAAGTCGAGCAGCGCCTGATTAGTTTGAAGCAGACCGGGCAAGCTGACCAGACGGCGGCAGCTCGCATGGGCCTGTTGCAAGAGGCGTTGAAGCGTGCGCAGCAGCATCCCGGCATTGTACAGGAAATCCTCGCCACGCTGCGCCATGAGCTTGCTCTCGCTCTGCACAAAAATCCGCAGCAACATAAGCAGCATTTAGAGGCCGCTCTCGCATGCTGTTCGCAAGCGCTCTCCTCCTTCACACGAGAACGCTACGGCTACCAGTATGCGCAGGTACAAACCACTCTAGGCAATATTTATGGAGACCGTATCGAAGGAAATCCGCGCGACAATATCGAGGAGGCCCTGAATTGTTATCGGAGATCCCTGCAAATTTTCACCCTGCACGACTTTCCCGGAGAGTACGCACAAGTGCAGGCAAAGATGGGCGAGGCATACCGGTATCGCATAGCAGGCGAGAAACGAGACAATGTAGAGTTGGCTCTCGGCTGCCTGCATGAGGCATTACACATCTTCACCCTGGAGTCATCTCCCCATGACTACGCCGAGACTTACCTCTACCTGGGCAGCGCGTATTGGGAGCGCATCGCAGGCGATCAACGTGAAAACTTCGAACTGGCCATCGCCTGCCTTCACGAGTCACTGCGCGTCTTCACTGTAGATGCATATCCCAACAGGCATTCGACCACTCAAAATAATCTGGGACTCGTTTACCGACAGCGCGTTGCTGGAGAGAAACGCGAAAACCTTGAACATGCCCTGGTCTGCTTTCAAGCATCCTTACAGGGCATCACACCGCAATCGCATCCTCACTCCTACGCGATCAGCTTGAGTAACCTGGCGCTTGCGTATACCGAGCGTATAGCAGGTGATCGACGCGAGAACCTCGAACGGGCGATAGCCTACCGCCAGGAGGCCTTGAGAATTTTTACGCTGGATGCCTACCCTTTCGATCACGCCCTGGTCCAGAACAATCTGGGCAGCATCTACCAGAACCGCATCGCGGGCGAGAAACGAGCCAATCTAGAACAGGCCATGGCCTACTACCAGCAAGCCTTGCGGGTCTTTACGCTGGATGCCTATCCTTTCTACTACGCCAAAACCTCCGGCAATCTTGGTGTAGCCTACCGGGAACGACTTGTTGGAGATCGACAGGAAAACCTGGGGCAGGCCATTGCAAGCTTTAACGAAGCCTTACGCGTCTACACCCGCGAAGCATACCCCTACGAGTATGCCAGGCTGCAAAACCATCTCGGGATGGTGTACCGATTGTGCCCCACCGGAGAGCAATCGAACGATCTCGCGCAGGCACTTCAGTGCTTTCAAGAAGCTCTCCAGGTGTATACGCTGAGTGCCTTCCCACTTGAATATCGCACCGTCCTGCTTTCGTGCGCTGAGACGCAGGCGCAGCCTGGCGATTGGCTTGCAGCCCACGAAGCATATGCGGCAGCCCGCGAGGCCGAAGATCTGCTCGTTGCCCTGGGTGCTGGTACTGTCGGGCGTGATGCCATCCTTAAAGAAGGGCGCGATGCCGCCGGGCGCGATGGCTTTGCGCTGGCGCGGCTGGGCAGGATCGAAGAAGCAGTGGTGGCTATCGAGCGCGGGCGTGCGCGCGGGTTGGCGGAGGCCATGCAGTTCAATGCCGCCGACCCCGCGTTGATCAGCGACGAGGGGCGGCGGGCGCGCTACCTCGAGGCGCGCCAGGCGTTCATCGCAGCCCAGGCAGCCCTGCACGCTCCCCTACCGGCAGACCTGGACGAAGATGGCCTCCGCCGCGTCAGCCTGGAACGTACCGCAACCTATCGAACGGCGAAGGCGGTCTTTGATGCGCTGGTTGCAGCGATACGTGAAGCACAAGACCCGGCTGATTTCCTCAATGACACCTTTGCTGATTCCTCGATCCTGGAAGCGGCAGAACGCTGTGGCAGCGGGCACGCACTCGTCTACCTGGTGGCGACGCCATGGGGCGGGCTGGCAGTGGCAGCCTTTGCCGCGCACCCTGGCCTCCAGACCGCTGCTCGCTTTGCCGCCTTCGACCTGCCGACTCTCACCACCGACCTGCTGAGCGAGTTGTTGGAGACGCGCCTGGGCGACGATGCAGACCGCGTAACGGGCGGCTTCGTGTGTGCGCTGCAAGGCAACGCCTTCGAGCTCTTGCGCGCCTGGCCCGGCCAGACACTGCGCGAGCAGGCCGAGGTATTGCACGCGGCTTGCCAGTCCACGGGTCACATGGGAACGCTGGATGTGACGGCGCAAGAGATGCTCTCTATCCCCGAGCTGCTCCCGCTCGTCGATCAGCCGCTCGACACACCTGGCGAAGCAGACATTGCTATCTTACGAGGAACGCTGGCGCACGCGCTGTTGCAGCGAGAACTTGAGCGCTGCCTGGGCCGACTCGGCGAAGTGCTGGTGCGCCCTATAATGGCATGGCTGCGAGAAGAGGGGGCAACCAGCATCACGCTCATTCCCTGCGGCCCACTGTCCGCCTTTCCGCTCGCCAATGTGCGCATGCTGGGAGAGACGCTGTCTACCAGCATAGCCCCCAGCGCGCGTTCCCTGTGGCGTGACACACGCACCATGGCAGAAAGCGTCACACAGCGCCAGGGTATCTATGCCCTGGGCAATCCAGCGCCAACGCAGCAGGAACTGCGCTGGGGCGAGGCAGAGGCGCTCACCCTCGCGAAGCTGGCGCAGCAGCTCGGGCTGCCTTCCTCGGTGCGCGTCCAGTGGCAAGCGACCCGCGACTGGCTGCTTACGGCGCTCCACGCTGGCCAGGTCGTCGATGCCTCCTGTCATGGCAGGTTCGACACGGTGGACTACCTGCGCTCGAGGCTGATCCTGGCCAATCAGAAAGAGGTGACGCTGGCAGATCTGCTAAGTTATCAGATCGATGTGCGAGGGCTGCGCCTGCTGATCCTCTCTGCGTGCCAGACCGCGCTACTCGATCTGAGCGGGGCGCGCGACGAGGTACATAGCCTGGCCGCCGGGATGCTCCAGGTCGGCGTCGATGCAGTGCTGGCCGCCCTCTGGCCGGTGGATGATAAGGCGACCTACCTGCTCATGGTGCGCTTCGCGCAGGAGTGGCTTCCGCGCATGGCCCAGGAAGCGCCAGCCGCGGCCCTGGCACGCGCCCAGCGCTGGCTGCGCACCGTCACTAACCAGGCCTTGCAGGTCTGGCAGGCGTCGATCGCTGATGCCGGGCAGACACCGCCCGCTGAGGCGACCACGATCGATGCGCAAGCTCCGGAACCCGCAGCCGTGTTGCCAGGTGCGCAGGCGGATCACCTCGTGGCCGTGCGCGGAGGCGGCGTGCGCTTCGATACCAGGCAGGCGCAAGAACGCATTCGCGAGACCGCCGAGGAGGAGCAGCCCGAGGACTGTCCCTACGCCGACCCGTACTACTGGGCCTCTTTCCAGGTGGTCGGCTGGTGAACAGTGAAACTTTTTTGCTCCTTTTACATTGACGGGGGCCATCGATAGGCATTCTGGATCGCAGTAGCGGTCCCGCAGGGATTGCTTGAGCCAGAGTGCGGCTTATCCAGTATTGGCCATTGATAGGCGCTCAACACGTCGACCTTGCTCTGGTTAATCGTCGTCCAGTCGTTGTTGAGGATGCCGCCGGTATCTCCAGAGTTTGGATTCCATGCCCAGTAGGTATAGCTGATGCCATGGTCGTGCAGGAATGTCACCAGGGTGCGCTGCCACACACCCTCGGTGTCCTGTCCCATAGAGGGTCCTCCGAACTCCCCTACGAACACCGGGGCGGTCCCATTTTGCTGTAGATAAGCCCAATGCTTCTCCCAGACGGCGGGCAGGGTGCGCGCGAGGTCCGCAGGGTTGGAGGCCTGGAACCACGGCTGGTTGTACACACTGGGTCCGTAGTCATGGGCAGAATACACCAGTTTGTCCGGTACCGATAGGCGTACAGGGAACTGAGCTGCTCCTTCCAGGTTCCCACCCCACCAGTAGGAGTCGTTATGGTACTGATCGATGCCCTCGACGATAATCAGCCACCGCGGATTGACGGCCAGGATGGCATTACCTGCCTGCTCAGCAGCCATCCGCCAATCGGTGTTTGGGTTGCCATCACCCCAGGTGGCCGGGCTGTGCGGCTCGTTGGCCAGGTCTGCCCCGATGATGGTATCATTGCCCCGGTAGTGTTGAGCTAGCATAACCCAATCCTGGATCCAGCGCGCCTGGGACAGGTGGTCGGTGTACCACAATCCAGGCCGCTGATCAGCCGTGGGATCATGACGGTCCAGGATAATCTTCAAGCCAACGTTACGGGCACCCTGGACAATGCGATCCATGAGGGCCAGCCCCTGGAGGCCTTTGAGGTCAGGGTTAAGCTGGTAGTTGATGCTATTCGGTACGCTCGCAGGGTCGAAGAGCTGATTGCTGAAGGGCAGGCGAATGGTGTTGAAGCCTGTTTGTGCGATTTGCTTCAGCATGTCTTGCCAGTTACGCGCCCACAGCCCATGCGGGGCAAAGGTACTGGTCTCAAAGCCAAACCAGTTGACGCCGGTGAGAGATACCTGGCACCCCGACGACGCGTCCACCAGCTCACTATGCCAGGTACTGAGAAAACCTACTTGATGACCGGGTTGGCATTGCGCGGGGGCTTGCGTTGCAACAGGGAAGGAGGTTTTCGCCCAAACAGGCATAGTAGTAATTGATGTACAGGCAGATAGGATCACCATTGCCAAAATATAGAGAGGCAGTATGCTCCTCTCCCAAATACCTGCTATGCAGGAACGTCTCATTTCATTCTTCCTTCCTAAAAAGTATGCTTGATTCACATCACGCTCGCCTGATGGAGTAGATGGTGTGCAAAATGCGCTTCGCGCATTTTGCACACCATCTACTCCATCTTTGGTGCGGCGAAGCCGCGCGAGCATCCGGGCGAGAGCGCGAAGCAGCTGAGAGTCAGACACGCTCTAATAGCGTCTAGAAATGGTAGAGGCAAAAGTGTCGACCTTCGAGTTGAAAGCCTTGCTGCATCGCAGATCATCGGCACGGATGGGATGGTAATCTCGGGTTAGAATTTGAAGGGGTCAAATCCCGCAACAAAGGTGCCGAGGGAATTTGCTACACTGAGTTCCGCGCGTCGTGAAGGTGAAGAAAAAGAAAACAGTGCATGCATTCACAGTATAAACGGTTTTAGCTCTAGCTTGCCTGGAAAACGCCTTATAGTCTCAAGGTGACCATCTCATGGTTGTGAGGATGCAGTACTTCAGGGGTTGTTTGCCAAACTATGGCATGGTCTTCTTTTTCCGTTTTGCCGTATATTTCCTTTGTCGCATTTTTCTGCTATCCTATGCACGACGGAGTACTTTCACCTGTTGTTTCTCCCGGCTGCTCTCGGAGCGTGTCTGATTCTCAGAGTCTTCGTCCTCTCTCGCTGGATGTTCGCGCGGCTTCGCCGCGCAAAAAATGTAGTGTATCGTGTGGAACAGGCGCTTCGCGCCTGTTCCACACGATACACTACACCAGGCGAGCGCCGCAGGCGCGAGCAAGCGATCATGATGGGCATCAGACAGACTGTCAGATACCGTTCGGTAGTAAGCTGATAGCACAGAAGAACACTACTAATAGCAAGGAGGGAAGAAAAGATGAGTAAGACATCCACCAAAGGTATATGCCAGTTCTGCCAGGGCGAATTTAGTAAAGCTGCCATGAGCAGGCACCTGGAAGCGTGTACACAAAGAACAGCCGCTGCCGTGCCCGGCAACCGCAAGACGACAAAGACAACCAGGTTGGTACACTTGCTGGTGGAAGGGCGCGATCTACCGCAGTATTGGATGCACCTGGAACTTCCTGCCGAGGCAACGCTGCATACCCTGGATGATTTTCTCAGGAGGAGCTGGCTGGAGTGTTGTGGCCACCTGAGCAAATTTGAGATTGCGGGAATCTCCTACGCCTCTTACCCAGACCCGGAATTTGGGGACAAAAGCATGCGTGTGCAGGTAGGTACCATTGTGGGTCCGGGGCAGCAATTTTTCCACGAGTATGATTTTGGCACTACAACGGAACTGCGCCTGAAGGTGGTGGCGGAACGAGAAGGAGAAGCACGGGGGAAGTCGATTCAGGTGCTCGCCAGAAATGAAGCGCCGCTGATCACCTGCGAGGTATGCGGCAAACCCGCGACCGAGGTGTGCGCTCAGTGTATCTACGAGGGAGCGGGATGGCTGTGCGAGGTGTGCGCCGAAGAGCACGAATGCGGTGAAGAGATGCTGCTGCCTGTGGTGAACTCGCCCCGGGTCGGCATGTGCGGTTATACGGGACCCGCGTAATGTAGTGGCAGAAAAAGTGGTGTTAATGGCGCTGCCACAGAGGGAAGAGGCTCTCGAGAGTTCAAAGGTGCTGGGGCAGAGTAGCAGGTGTAGTGGGTGTAGTGGGTATCATGCAGCGTTTCGGCTCCCTGTCACAAGTTTCTTTTGTCCAGTTCTTCTTTCAGGGCTCGCAGGCTCTTGTTACTGTTGCGCAGGTGGGCAATATATGCATGCCACTCCGGTTCCTGTTCTTGCTTCTGGTACAGCAGTCTGACGCGCATCAAGAAGTCTGCCGCTTGCTGGTAATTGTCGCGCCCGCGCCCGTCAACGAGTGTTTGTATTACACTCTTGTACAGCCGAATCGCTTCGTGTGGGTAGCGTTCCTCCGCGGCTTTTGCCACTTGAGCTTGATAGGTACTTGAAACGCCATCAGAACGGTATCCAAATCCCTGGTAGGATGACTTCGATGCGCGCTCCATCTCTGCCAGGGCGGCTATCGCGTGGCCGACTTCTCCCTCATCCAGGTAGATAGTGACGAGTGCTCCCCAACGGCTTTGCTGCCCTAATGTCTGAATCAGCCGTGGCCGCAGGTCAGACCACGTATCTTCCGGCTGACCGGCTAGCCGGGCCGCGGATCGAACGGAGCGATAGGTGGTATTATCCGGGTTGGCCTGGAAGCGAGCAAACTCTATATTCAAAGCTTGCCGGGGCTTGCCGTAGGCGCTGTACTTTTCGCCCAACCAGCGCCGGTAGGTGTCTATGGTGTGTGCGCTTGTGAAGTCCTGCGACTTGCCCTGGGGAGCAGGTTTGACCCCGTTGAGCCTCATTTCTACAAATGCCAGGGCCTGTTCTCGCCACGCCTCACCCGATTTCAGCAATTGTTCTGCGAACCAGGTCACGTCCATGGGTTCGGTCAAGTGTGCCTGGGCAACGCCCAGCGCTGCGTTTTCCCGGCCAAGCTGCAGGAATTTCTCCGCCAGTTCCTTGTACAGACCGACTTTGCGATACTCTTCAAGCACATCATCATCGCTGAAGTGATCCGCTTGTTTGAGTGTCGCTAGAAAATCGATGATGCTGCGGTTGTGCCACTTGCTCGAGGAATCCTGCCCCGGCATCATCTCCTGACGCAGCCACGCCTCAACCCTCTTCCTCTCGTGCGCTGTCGCCATTTCCGTGATTGCCGCCGGAATATGCACGTCGATGCCGCCGTAATTGTAGCCGAATTTCCAGAGGTCGAACAGCGAGGTCAGCAGTGCTTCGCGCTCTGCAGTATCCAGTTGTTCATCTTGTGTGAGAGTGGATTGCGCTTCCAGGCACTCTACCAGGCCAGCGGCGCACTCACCCAGAACCCAACTGATCTGACCTTCATCGTGTACCTCCTCATATTGCATGATGGTTTCCTCGGCAACTGTAGCATACACGACCTGCGCGTTGGCCCATTCGCCCGCCCCGGCAAAGTTCTTGCCTATGTCGTACAACTGTTCTAAGTCGGCAGCAACGCGGCTGGCAGCGTCCCATCCTTCTCCCGCGTTATAGAAAGCCGAGGCTACCTGGCTCTCAATGGTGGCGGGATCAAGCGTACGCTCTCTGCCCCTGCCTGGCCTGCTTTTCTGTTGTGTCGTTGTCACCAGCGGGAGTTCTATCAACAGTTCAATCAATGGTTCTATGTCAGGCTGCCGCTGCACCAGTTGTTCCAGCAGGGCCAGGAGCTCCTCGTGGCTCTTATCGCTCAACCGCCCCATGAGCCCCGAGTGACTACTTTGGGCCTTTGCCATGGTTGTTTCCTCCGTTCCTCGGATTTCATTCCAGCGCGGATACACGCTTCCTGGGCATTATAGCATGTAACGGACATGGAGTACCTGTCCACAACATCAGAGGTTACTAAAGGCATGGTTCATGGGCTGGTGGCAGCGCACGGGTCGAAGCCTTGCAGATATCTTGCATGATTCAATGCAATTTTTTCGTTGCTGAGGTTAAAAACCGAGGGACAGTTGGGACCATTGGGACATTGTGATATTTCCCTTATCAAATGGCCAACTCCAGGCTTTGGTATTGTTGGGACAGTTGGGACCATTGGGACAGGGTTCCCAATGGGGAATGGGTTGCGCGACAGGTCATATGGCGGTGGGGGCACGGTCACCATAGAGCACCTATTATCAGTATACCAGGGTGATGCAAATGTTGTGGCAGGAGCGGGATGGCAGGCTCTGAACGTGCTAATCTGGAGAGAGCGAGAGGACTGAGCCAGAGAGGGGGTATGCGGGTATGAGCAGTATAAGATGTGATCTCATAGTTGTTGGATCAGTTATACAGTATGTACTCCGGCCTTCACAGCAACCAACCGATCCCAACAGGCGATGGAGAGGAAGGGTGGAGATGGTGACAAGAAATGAAAACCTGGGTATGTGTTACGTAAGGTCGCTAGAGCCAGGTTATGAAGGTTTTGGAGAGTGCGTCTTCTTCGGGCAGGTTGTAGGTGTCGAAGAATGACCAGAGCAACTATTCCCCCCAGCCTCTCGCTATTGATCCGCTTCCATCGATCCTCCCGAGACGCGGCAGACGTTCGGGCGGCTCCTGGCTGCGGGATACTCGCGGAAGCAGGCTATGGAGATGATTGGCTCTGCCCTAAGTCTTGCTACTTACACCTATTTTTCCTCTATCACCTCCACCCCCATCTGCCGGAAGGCTTCTTTGATCTTATCCTCATAGTCCTGCTCTGAGAGTTGGCCATCCTCTACAGATAAGGTTACTTCCATCCGATTGAAGCGGCTTTGAAGTAGATTCATGATACCCATTAAGCTAGAGACTCGCCCTTTGGGGACAGTGAACCTCAGACGTAAACCGGCGTGAGTTGGTATCTTCATCCCCAGCCCAGCCTTGTCTTCCCATATCAGAGGTGATGATACATCTCCGATAGGGATTACGTGAGGTGGACTACCTCCCCCCACATCGCTAATAACCCTATTATCTCCCTGCAACTGGCTCATCTGATATTTGAACTGAGCTGACTGCTCGGCTATCTGCGCTTGGCAGATGGCAGCCTTGATGATAATTTCGTGACCCGTCAAGCTGACGGATGGCATCTCATTAAAATAACGATAACGAGGTAGGTCGCCTTCCAGCTCGCCCAAGCCGAATAACCCCTTGCGCACACCTTCGGCAATGCCCACCTCCCAGGCGCTGCGACTGGTTGCACGTGTCTCCCCCGGTGTCCTCAGCCCGGCTTGATAGAGTTGCTCGGTGTAGACCCAGTCGCGATCCGAAAGGTATCGCTCTTTGATCACGATAGGGGCAATGCTCTCGAGAATCTCGCCGTCTAGCCGCAACTTGTCGTAGACCTCATCGTTCAATGTTTTAGCTTCCCCGTAGGTCGGAATGCCCAAGTCTTGCTCCTTGACTCCATCACGACTAGGCACGAAGAGCCGGCGGTAGACCCTGCGCACAGCCTCGCCCAGGTCGACTTCAACCCGTTTAAAGTTCGCTTCAATCTCCTTGCGTTGTTCGCTAGTGAGAGACAAAGAAGTATCTCCACGCAGCATTTGATAGGCCAGATACCGACGCATCAGCGTTTCAAAGGCAATACGTTCGATCGTCGCTGGAGCCAGGAAAAAGAGCGTGTTGCGGTTGACCCGAGGAGTACTTCCTTTCTGCTCCAAAAACGTACGCATCAGCGTCTCGTCGGCTGCTGGAAACAAGAGAAGCTTCAACTCCGGCGTATCAGAGATATCACCACTTTGCTCCGGCCAGATAAACACGGCAAGGTGTTTGCCAGTCACTTTTCTTTTAAGTAGCTCGTGCTCCACCTCACGCAAATTCTGCTGGCTGACATTTTCCATGCGCGTCAACAGGATCCGATTCAGGTTGGGCTGGCTAGTGAAGGAGTATTTACCTCCATGCTCTTGCAGGTAGAAGAGTTGTCCCTTGAGTTGCTCCACTGCTTCGGCAACAACACTTGAGGGATTTCCCAACGTCGTGGCATTACGCTTAATCTCACCCAGGTTCGCGCCACGCTCAATGCCACCCGAGAATGAATAGAGAAAGATGCTAGTTGCTACACGACTGCCGAGATGCAATCCCTGGTAGGCTTTGCCTAGCTCTATGTTGACTCTTCGTGAGCCTGCATCAGGAGCAGTAATGTCTGCAGCGATGACACTGTCGAATTCGTTGCCAGCGTGTTTGAGCAGCTCGCGGCGGATCTCCTGGTCAGCTAGATCAAAGTCCGCCAGGCTGATGTAGGGCAATGGACGCTCTTTGAGGGAGTACACCACCAGGGCCAGGAGTCGCAAGACGCCACGTGTGCGCTGGAAGGTGGGCAGACTTCCCCAGCGCTCATAGAGGACATCTACTACTTCAGGCATGAAGGGATAGGCAGCTTCAAACCGCTGGCGGTAGTCTGAGGGTTCCATTCCCGCTGGAAGCAGCGACTCACGGACAGCATAAGCCATGAAATCACTGACGACCTGGGCGGCCTGCTGCTCATCCACAGAAGAGAAGAGGCGCCGGCGGATGACGCTGGTGATCTCGTGTTCCTGCACTGGTGTATAAATTTTCTCCACACGGCCAGCAATCCGCTGCAGCTGCTGGAAAAGGCGTTCGGCTTGCTCGTCGTAATGCTCAACGACGCTCGAAGGGAGTGTCACCACAAGACTGACCTGGTCGAGCGTACCGACCAACTCGGTCAGCTCTTGAATGAAAGCGAGACTCTGGGCGGCCAGCGTGCTGCCACCTACCACCACGCCTGCCGCCTTGGTGACGTACTCGAGTACTTCATCCATCAGGATGAGCACTGGCTGGTGGTGAAGCAGCAAGGTACGGAGTGCTTCGCGTCCGGGCGCGACCATTCCCGCAAAGGCACTCTTCTGCCCAGTCAGCTGCTCCTCGATCACTCCCCAAAGCGTATTGGTCGGTGACATCGCCGTGCCGACGATCACCACGCGCTTCGATTCCCACATCGCTGCTTGATGGTACATCGCGATCAGAGCATGGGTCTTGCCACCGCCAAAGGGTGTTTGAATTTGGAGCACCGGGTCACCCCCGTGATCCTGCAGTCGCCGGTGGACGACATCTAGTAGGTTGGTCAGGCCCTCGGTCTGGTAAGTCTTCTGGAAGAACTGTGCAGGGACACGGTACTCCCCGGGGCCGCGACCCTGGAAGACCTCCCATAGATCAGCAGCAAAGATGTCCATGGTCAGCCGTCCTGCTAATATATCATCGTGTGGAATGGCAATTGTATGAAATGCAGTCATGATTCTCTATTCCTCCCATAGTCCAGGCTGCTGGGCCATCCTGCCTACGTCCTCACGCACACGCTTGCGTCCAGCAAGGAAACCATCTAATAACTTTTTCTCTTTGCTTTCGTTGGGCAACGTCTCAGAGATAGCCTGTGCCACTCGGTAGAAAACCTCGCTCTGCCCATAGCCGCTGGTTGCCAAAGCCTGTACCAGTTCCGTCCGTTGACTCTTTTCCCAGAGAAGGAGCACGCGGTGGAGCACGTCGACTAACTCATGGCTGTTCTCCAGCCCTTCCAGCTTGCGCGTCTGGGGACCGAGCACCTGGACGAATTCTTTGTCCTTTCGGATAAATCCGTTTCGCCCCCACTCTCGAGTGAGGTCCAAGCCGCAGCTTTGAGCGAGTTTGCGAGCCTCATCAAAAGGAACGCGCATCTCGCCATAGTCCCAGCGCCAGAGGACATAGAACCGAGTGAGGTCAGAAATTTCGCCGGCGAAGCCATCGTGTAAGATCTGGCGCACGGCATAATCGGTGGCGATGGTGCGTACCTCATCAAGTAGGCGATCAGCGCGGACGACCTTGCCCTCGTAATCCAGCACCTGCTCGTATTTACCGAAGACTTCAATGGCCGAGCCGATAGCAGAGATGAAGAAGTCGGCCCCGCCAATACCTTCTTCCCATAGACGCTGTAATTTGGCATTGAGGTGGCGATGGAGTTCTTCGCGCACCTCGTTGTAAAAGCCCGTGGGTTGGCGGGCCAGCTTGCGTGCCACGATGTAGATGGAAGAGGCGAGGGCTGCTGATTCCTGTGCCCGTAGCCGTCCTGTCTTCTCGGTGCTTAGCGGCCATGCACTCGTGATTACTAAACCGGAATCCAGCAGGGCGTTGATGACTGTCTCCCAGCCGGCTGTGGACTTATGTGTATAAACGATTACAGCAATGCCATCAGGTCTAAGAACCCTGTCTATCTCTATAAACGCTTGTTTCAAGTTCTGCTCGAAAAAAGCCTTATCCTTGTATCCATATCGTTGAGGATCCCACCCTGCCATTTCGGTGATCTCCTTCTCCTTGGGAGACAAGGGAGTGGCGAATAATTCCGGATACAAGTGGCCGACAGTGCGCTTGAGCCAGACATAGAAATAGTCCGAAAGGTCGGCATACGGAACAGAGTTGTAGTAAGGAGGATCAGTTAGGATAGCGTCAAAGTAGCCATCAGGATAAGGCAGTTTGGTAGCAGAACAATGAGCGACAGTGACCGTTGGCAAACCAAGCTGACTAACAGAAGAAGCATGCTGAATCCACTTTTCACTTTTCTTGCAAGCAGTTAACCATCCGGCACCCTCGGGATTGAAAGGGTTTGACTCAGCGTAGTCCCATACCATCTGCAAGGCTTGGCGACTAAATACATGGAATACCCCTCTCCCTCCAGTCGGGTTAAGGACACAAAGGGTAGAACCAAAATCAGCAAGTCTATCAACTCCAAAGGCCAGATATGTGACAACTGCTCTCCCAAATTCCGGCTCAATATCCCCCGCTCCCACTATCCGTTCGTATACCTGGCGTACCTTTTCAGCGAACGTAATCATCGCCAACTGCTGCCGTGTATTGAACAAAGAACCCCACGTGTTCATACCGTAAATAGGGACATTGAAAGTGCCACTCATCAATGGGATTGGCTCATCAGGCACAGGATCAAGTCCCCATCGTAGCATCAGTTGATCACGTTTCTCCTCCAGAGCTGCCGCAGCCTTGTTGAAGATTTCTACATCTTGTGGTGTGGCGACGCGATAGATCTTTCCTTGACGCTTGGGATTCTGGAGTATCACGACTACCATACGCTGCCCTGCACGCCCTTCTTGAAAGAGGCGACGAGTAGTCTTGTCATCTACCATAGAACCACAGAGCAGGCAGGTTGCCACGGCACGCGAGACAGTACCTTTCTCAGGGTCAAAGCCACTGGGCCATGGCTCATAGCCATCTCCTACGATCCGGTAGGTGAGGATGCCGCCGTTGATGTCTGGACAAAGCGCAATTTGCCGCTTGTCCATCTTCGCCAGCCAGTATTGTCGCATGAGGGGAATCTCCGCGCCGCAGGCGGGGTTCTGGCAGGGAAGCGTGCGCGCCCAGATGTAGCCAACCGGAATCGAACCATCGGGACCAAGCGGGTAGAACTGCGCCAGCTCCTCGCGAGCCTCCTCCAGGACCCAGTTGCCCCAGCGCTTCACTGCCTCAAGGAGGGGATTCACGGTACGTTGCTCAGGGAGCATCTCACCAAAAAGGTTGCTGCCTGCCCCTAGCTGTCCACTCTGCACAGTGGCAGCACGGCCAAAGCGCTGCGGGTATTCCACGGTTGCCTTCAGAATCAGAACAGCCACCGGATTGTAGTCGCTCGCGTAGGTCTCGCAGCCCAGACGTAGCGCCTCCAGCGGGTACGAGCCTCCGCCGGAGAAAGGGTCCAGTACGCGGAGTTGTCTGCCACCATTGGCCTGGAGTATCTCCTTGCGAGCTCTCTCTACCACCAGATCGTTGAGCGAGTTCTCCCACTGGCTTAACTCAATGATGAAGTTACGCTGGCGCTGCCAATCTTCGATACCGGCGGGCACCGGTATGAGCGCGGAGTAGGCCGTGGCGCGCGAGGCCGCCAGTGGACGCCGAGCCCACCAGATATGCAGTGTGCTGATCTGCCCGTGGGTATTGCTCTTTCCCCTGGCCGAAATCTCGCCGACCTCTTTGACTGGGAAAGACTCCTCAATGAAACGATGATCCATCATGCTTTATTCCCCTGTATCGTAATATCCCGGATACTCACCAAGTAACGCACTTCGATCTGTTGATCTGGCTGAAGAATCATGGCTGGGTTCTGAATAATATAGAGTTGTGGTTCGATGATGGCATTGAGTGCTACGTAGAGATAGTAATCATCCTTGAAGCGTTGAGCCTTGAACCACTCATTCTGTGTGAGTTGGACTGGTCCAATTGCGGCTCGCCCTTTGACCTCGATGTAGCGCTTACGGCCCTGGGCATCAGTTGAGCGCACATCAAAGCCCAGGTTTTGCGCCGAGACATCCTCCGGCATGCGCCCTTGCTCGCGCTCATAGCGCATCGCTTCTTCCATAGCAATGTGCTCGACGTCGGGATCTTCGTGCATCTCATTCACGATGTCCTGCTTAGGCACCACCCGGGCTGCTCCCATGAAGCGCGGCGTTGCAAGCGTTAGACTCCGCTCTCGGGCCAGCGTATCCTTGAGCTCTGTTAGAGCATGTTCATAGGAGTGCTTTTGTTCCTCCTTATTGCGGATGACCAGGTCCACATTCTCCTTACGGTGCTGCCGATCATACAGCCCAATGAGATCGCCGTCCAGCTTCAGGATTAAATACTCCAGCGATTGCACGCCATACTTTTCCTTGATCTCGGCCTGGCGTTCCCGCTCTTGAAGCAACTTCCCGCGGTAGGTTTCCAACTCGGGTAGAAGGGCGCTCCACGCCTGGCGCTTTACGTCTTCGAGGGGAGAGGTTGGTGTTGTGGGCATGCTGCCCCCATCATCCAGCTCCCAGAGGATAGCAGGGTTAACCACGCTCATCTCTGCAGTAACGCGATCGTAGAAGAGCACGAAGAGATGGTTACCAGCGATTTGACCACGGCCATCGCTAATCTCCCCCTCATAAAAGAGCAGCACACCATCGAGCCGACCGTCGGGGTCAGTGAATATAGCCCCCTGCTGGAGTGCATTCACGAGATTGCGCTCTATCCAAGTCAGCAATGCCTCAAACAAAGGATGCCCAAAAGAGATAAACTCGGCTTCAGTTACCTGGCGAGCAACTTCTTTATCAAATGTCACCAGTGAGTAAGACCGCTGCAATTGACCAAAGCGCTTCTTGAAGGTATCCTCCTCGGCGATTTGACGCACGCCAAAGGGAATGTTCTCGACGTTCAGGAACCGCTGGCCAGCGACCAGTTTCCGATCCTGCCGCACATGCCACTTGCCGCGGATCTCGTCTATAGCTCGCTTGAAAAAGGCTTCTGTATATTCGGGGATCAAGCGGTGCTCGCGAGCCTGATCAGCCATCTCGCGGATACGTGTATAGTCAATGAAGTGTGTTGCTAAGCTCTCACCCAGATTTTCGCGTACACGCGCAATGTAGGTCTCATCTACTTGAATATCCAGCTCCCGAAGGATCTCCTCCATGTTACGTGCACTTGCGGCGGCCTCTACGAGCAGGTCAGCCAGATTCTTACCTTGAAGCACCTCGCCGAGCACATCAAAAACCTTGTCATTACCCAGAGCTATTTGGATCTCCTTTAGCTTTTCAAAGAGTCGGGTGAAGACCTCTCCCTCCCTCGTATCAGAGGCAACTAGATTGAAGATAAAGACCTCACGGTTCTGTCCATAGCGGTGAATGCGTCCCATACGCTGCTCCAGCCGGTTCGGGTTCCAGGGAATGTCATAGTTGATCATCAGATTGCAGACTTGCAGGTTGATACCTTCGCCAGCAGCCTCAGTAGCAATCATGACCTGTGCTTCTCCCCGTCGAAAGATGCCCTCAGCCTTAATACGTTCATCCAAGTGCATTCCACCATGAATCGTGCAGGTAGTATATCCCCAGCCCTGGATGCGCTTTTCCAGATAATCGAGCGTATCTCGCGACTCAGTGAAAATAAGAATGCGTTCGCCAGGATGCTTATAGTCTAGCTCTTGGAGGGCCTCCTTAAGATGCCGCAGTTTGATCTCAGTATCGCTTTCGATAACCGCTCGTGCCCGCCTGATAAGTGTCTCTAGTGTTTGGATTTCGCGCTCCAGTTCCTGGAGGTTCCCCGCCACGCTGAGCGTCTCCCAGATCTCTTCCAGTCGCCAGCGCTCTTCCTCACTGAGATCTTCGACTACCTCAAAGTCGAATGATTGATTTTGTTCCTGGCGAGGCTGTCTCACACCCTGTAACAACTCCTGCAAACGCGCTTGGCGACGTAGCAACGAGCGCAGAAGCGCATAGGTACTGGAGGCAAGTCGTCGCTGGAGAATCACCAGCGCAAAGGCGACATTTCGCTTTCGCTCATTATCTCTTTGAAGCGCTTTATTGTATTGCTGGTTCACATAACGCGAGAGGGCATTATAAAGCTCTTTCTCTTCAGGTGATTCTACACCTAAATTGAAAGGTTTCGTCTCCACGTAGCGCGGTAGAAACAGTGGACGTCCCTCAAAGTCCTTCAGATCCTCTTTCACTCGCCGGATGAAGAGTGGGTTGTCCTGTCGGGAAATAGACTCCTCTAACATCTCGGGCGTAGCGAAAAAGCCAGGTTCAAGCAGGTCCAGGAAGAGGCGGAAGTTCTCCGGGTCGCCTCGATGGGGGGTGGCTGTAAGAAATAGCAGGTGAGTAGCACTCTGGGAAAGCACTTCGCCCAGACGATAGCGGCCAGTTTTGTCTAGCTTCGTGCCATAGCGGTAGGCAGCCATCTTGTGGGCTTCATCGACGATTACCAAATCGAAATTTACGCTAGCCAGCGAGGCAAGCACATCATCCTGCTTGGCAAAATCAAGAGATGTGATCACTTGTAGTTCACGTACCCAGACATTCTCGCCATAAAGCGCGTCCATTACCCCTCGGTCAACTATTGTGAAGATTTCTTCGAACCGCTCTTTCAGTTCTCGGCGCCATTGGTCTTTGAGGTGTCCTGGAACAATAATGAGAATGCGCCGTGCCTGATGACGCAGCTTCAGTTCCTTGATGACCAGGCCAGCCATAATCGTCTTCCCGGCTCCAGGATCGTCAGCAATCAGGAAACGGATACGAGGGAGCTGCAAGACATAGCCGTAGACGGCCTCAATCTGGTGCGGCAGCGGGTCCACCTTGGAGGTGTTCATAGCTAGGAGAGGGTCGTAAAGTGAGGCGAAGCGGTATCGGCGAGTCTCCAGAGCGAGAAACACCTGACGCGGTGAGGCTGCAAAACTCACCTCAACCCGTGCATGCTGGAGTTGAGCGACCTCATCACGAGGCAGGAGTTGATCAACATGCGCGCGGGAATGCCTGGTAACACCTACAACCCTTAGGTATGCACCACCATTAACTTCCTCCACTAGTTCGACCTGTACTGGCTCAGGCCATCGTGCTCCCTGGATGATATCACCAGAGGTGATATTCTCCATACTCCATTCTCCTTATCCAATCTGCTTAGATAGTATCTCTCCTTGTTTAAACAAATACTTACTATGAAATTGCTAGCCGATAAACCACTACTCCTTAGCCTCTGTCGAATACGGTTTCTTTAGCTGAATATGCGTGGACATAGCCAAATCCAAAGTCAGGCACAGTAACATGTATAGTTAATGGTAAATGCAGCCAGATGCAGCGGTTCATCGTACTACAGACAATGACGGAATCTAATATCCTCAGTAACACATGTTTATAGCAGTATTCATTATAGAGCTATGCCGATCTATAAACAAGTGTTTAGCATCTGTTATCTCTTAGTAAGCGATTTTTTCAGCCAGCCTCATACGCTTCATTAATAAGTTTCGTTGTTCCTTCCACTAAAAACACCAAGAAAGTGGGAAGATCTCTCTTAGCCTTAGCTTAATCAAGATGGCTTACCAGCTTGCACTGATAACAAAGACCGGCTATGATCCTCGTGGGATCGGCTATCAGGGGTTTGGGGCGCTCACGGACTATACGCAGGAGGAGGTCGCGGCGGTCCCCGTACTGAGCGCCGATGAGTTACTGACCTACCTCGACCAGGTCTGTGAGGCGCTGCGGCAGCATCTCCTGTCGCTGCCCGAG
>Ga0187846_10000705_pt1 | contig 18951 bp, 19 predicted proteins | sample TC_taG_FD_161473 | JGI IMG/M metagenome (GOLD analysis project Ga0187846, IMG submission 161473) | Biofilm microbial communities from the roof of an iron ore cave, State of Minas Gerais, Brazil - TC_06 Biofilm (v2) | ecosystem: Environmental > Terrestrial > Deep subsurface > Cave > Wall biofilm...
GACGCCCCGGGCCGACGACACCGGGGATGAAGACGCGAACGGCCGAGCGAGGGCAAGGACGGTTGTCATGGAGACGCGTCTGATCAACATCGGGTTCGGCAACATCGTGGCGGCCAACCGTATCATTGCCATTGTGAGCCCCGATTCTGCCCCCATCAAGCGGATCATCCAGGAAGCCCGCGACAAGGGAATCCTGATCGACGCGACCTATGGGCGGCGGACCCGCGCCGTGGTCATCACCGACAGCGGGCACGTGGTGCTGTCGGCGGTGCAGCCGGAGACGGTCGCCCACCGGTTCACGAGCCGGGAGCCGGGGGTCGAGGAGCCGATGGCCGAGGAGGAACGCGAGGCCGCCGAGGCGCCGATGGGGGAGAACGAGTGATCATTACGGTGAGCGGCGAGATCGGCGCCGGCAAGAGCACGGTTGCGCGGGCGCTGGCCCGCGCCCTGCGTCTGCGGCATCTCTCGGCGGGCCAGATCTTTCGCGAGGAAGCGCGCCGGCGCGGGGTGAGCCTCGAAGCGCTGGGGCGCCTCGCCGAGCAGGATCCGACCATCGATAAGACGCTGGACGAGATGCAGATCGCAGCCGCCCGCGAGGGCGATATCGTAGTGGAGAGCCGGCTCAGCGGCTGGCTGATTGAGGGCGATCTCCGTATCTGGCTGCGGGCGTCGCTTCCGGTGCGCGCCGCGCGGGTCGCCTCCCGCGACGGCGTCCCGCGCGACCGGGCCCTCAGCGTGGTGCAGGAGCGGGAGGAGAGCGAGCGCCGCCGGTATCGAGCCACGTACGGCATCGACCTCACAGACCTCACCCGTTACCACGTCATCGTCGACACGGGCATGTGGAGCGCCGACGATATCGTAGACGTGCTGCTGCGGCTGGCCCGGAAGTGTCAGCGCGAGCGGTCGGGCCGGCCGTCCTGACGCTGTGGCCGGCGATCTTCACGGACGTGTCGTGGTCGTGGGCGTGTGCGGGAGCATTGCCGCGTACAAAGTCGCCATCCTGGTCCGTCTCCTCGTCAAACACGACGCGGACGTCTACGTGGTCATGACGGAGGCCGCGACCCGGTTTATCGGACCGACGACCATGCGGGCCCTTTCGCGCCATGTCGTGATCACCGACATGTGGGCGCCGGACTCTCCCTGGGACGAGCCCCATGTCGCGTTGGGAGAACGGGCCCACCTCTATCTGATCGCTCCGGCTACGGCCGGTATGCTGGGGCGGCTCGCCGCCGGGCTGGCCGATGACGTGGTGTGCGCCCTAGCACTGGCGACCCGCGCCCCGGTGCTGCTGGCTCCCGCGATGAGTGATCTCATGGTCGCCTCTCCCGCGGTCCAGGAGAACCTGGAGCGCCTCCGTGCTCGCGGCATGCGCGTTATCGGTCCCGAGCGCGGCCCCTTGGCCTCCGGGAAAGTGGGGGTCGGGCGCATGGCGGAACCCGAGGCGATCCTCGCCGAAGCGGTGGCGATCGTGGGAGGTGCGGGGAGCCGCAAGTGACCGGGGACGTGGACTACTGCGCCGAGGTCCTAGTAGACCTCCCATCTCGCATCGAGGATCGTCCGCTGACCTATCGTGTCCCCCCGCCACTTCGCTCACGAGTGGCCGTCGGCGTTCGTGCACGCGTGCCGCTCGGCCCGCGCACGGTCTCGGGTTTTGTCCTTGCAGTGCATCCCTGTGCCGGATCTACGACACGTGCCCTCCGGGACATTCTTGACGTTCTCGATCCCACGCCGCTCTTCTCGGACGCGCTGCTGGCCCTGGCCCGCTGGGTGACAGAAGAGACGCTGTCGACCTTGCTCGATGCGGTACGCTGCCTCGTGGCGCCCGAGGTCCGCACCGCGTCGCCGGCGGTACAGCCCCAGATCGCGACGCTGAATCAGGGCGGACGGACGCATGTCTGGGCGGGGCAGCGGCAGGAACGGATCTTGGCTGCCCTCCGGGCGTCCCCCCAAGGCGTTCCCGCCTCAGACCTGGCGCATCTTGGGGGACGGGCCGCGCTGCGCCGCCTCATCGCGCGGGGAGTGGTGCGCGTCGCGCCCCCTTCGGCAGTCGCTCAGGACCCTGCGCCTCGGCCCTTCACGCACGCCCGCACGCACTCTGAAACGTCCGCGGGAGCGTCCGGAGCACAGCCCACACTGCTCTGGGGCGACGCGGAAGCCCGGATGCGGTGGATGATCCAGGCCGCAGCCGCCGGGGTGCGCCGCGGCACGCAGGTGCTGATCACGGTCCCGGAGATCGCGCGCGCCCCCGGCCTCATCGGCCGTCTGCGGGCAGCCTGCGGAGAGGTCGTCGCAGCGTATCATTCGGATCTCCCCCCGGCGAAGCACCGGACGATCTGGTGGCGCATTCACGCAGGCGACGCGGGCGTGGTCGTCGGGACGCGCTCTGCGCTCTTTGCGCCATTCCCGCAGCTTGGCCTCATCGTTGTGGACGATGAGCAGGATTCGTCCTACAAGGCCGATGCCGCGCCTCGGTATCACGGACGGGATGTGGCCACGCACCGCGGACGGATGGAGGGGATTCCCGTCGTGCTGGGCTCGGCCGCGCCTTCGCTCGAGACGTATGCCGAGGTCGCCTCCGGCCGGGTCCGGTGCGTGCGGCTCGCGCCGACAAGAGGCGAGCACGTCGTGGTCGTGGATATGCGGGCGGAAGGCCAGGCGGGGAGAAGGGGCCTCTTGAGCCCGCCTCTGGTGGACGCGATCCGCCGCCACCTGCGGGAAGGAGGCCGGGCCGCGCTGTTCGTGAACCGTCTCGGGTACGCGCGGGTGCTCCTCTGCCAGGAGTGCGGGCACGCGGTCCGCTGCCCGCGCTGCGATCTCTCGATGCCGTTCGATAAAGAGACCGGAACGATCCAGTGCCGCGTCTGCGGGCACTCGGCTCCGGCCCCGGGGGTGTGTCCGCGCTGTGGGGGGATCGCCCTGCGGTGGGTAGGGGCCGGCACGCGGCGCGTCGAGGAGGTGCTCCGACGTCTCTTCCCGGCCGTGCGGACGGCGCGCGTGGATCGGGAATCTACGCCGGCGTGGGACGTCTTCGCGCGCGAGGCCGCCTCAGGACGGATTCGCCTTGTCGTCGGGACGCAACTCCTCCTGCGGGCCACAGAGTTCCGTCCGAGCCTCGTCGGTGTCGTGGATGCGGACGGCCCCCTCTACCATCCGGACTTTCGCGCCGTCGAGCGGACGTTTCAGCAGCTCCGAGCGTTTCTCGCTCTGGCCGCAGCCTCTCCGGGCCCCGAGGCCGTCGTCCAGACGCGGGTGCCGGAACACCCAGTCCTTGCCGCCCTCCGCACCGGAGACGACGTGCAAGTGTACGAGAGCGAGCTCAAGGTCCGCCGGGCGCTCGAGTATCCCCCGTATGCGTACCTGGCACGAGTCATCGCGAGCAGTCAGGATCTGGAGTCTGCCCACCGGCTCGCTGCCCGCGCCGCGGAGATCGCTCGTGGCTGCGGGGTAGACGTCCTGGGGCCGGCGCCGCATCCCCGGTTCCGAGGACGCCCGCCATTTCGCGTAGAATGCCTCTTCCGATCCGCCGAGCGAGCGGCCGTGCGGGAGGCGGCGCGCGGCGCCCTCGACGGCGCGGTCCCGGCACGCGGGAGCCGCCTCATCGTGGACATCGATCCGCAGGAGATGCACTGATGCCCCCGACCCCGCCGCCGCAGGGGCTGGAGGTCATCACCGTGGACAGTCCCCGCGCCGCGATCCTGCACCGGAAGGCCAAACCCGTCCGTGTCATCACGCGCGACATCCAGTCGCTCATTGATCAGATGTTCATGACGCTGGAGCGCGCGCACGGGCTCGGGCTCGCGGCCCCGCAGGTCGGCGTAAGCGAACGGATTCTCATTGCGAAAGTCGAGGAACAAAAGATCGTTCTTGTGAACCCCCAGATGCTCCGGCAGGAGGGCGAGACGGTCGCGACCGAGGCGTGCCTGAGCATCCCCGGTCTTCTGGGGGACGTGCCGCGGGCCAGCCGCGTTGTCGTCCGCGGGCGAAACCGGCACAACCGGGGGGTCAAGATCGAGGCCGAGGGACTGCTCGCCCGCGTCTTGCAGCATGAGATCGACCACCTCAACGGAATCCTGTTCCCCCAGCGCGTCCGCGACAAGAAGACGCTGCGCTCCCCGGATGAGGCCGCTCAGGCCGCCGTCCCGGTGAAGTGAGCGCCAAACGACTGAGGGGTAGGGGCATCGTGTGAGACCCCGTGCCGTCCCGTGAAAGTCGTGGTCATGGGCACGCCTCGATTCGCCATCCCTGCGCTCGACGCCGTGCTGGCGGTGAGCGATGTCCAGGCTGTGGTCACCCGGCCGGACCGGCCGAAGGGGCGGGGGCTGCGGGTTGAACCCTCGGCGGTGGCCACCGCGGCGATGCAGTACGGTCTCGAAGTGCTCCAGCCCCCCTCCTTGCGGGATGGCGCGTTTCTCCAGCGTCTCCTCGAGTTGAGCCCCGACATTCTGGTAATCGTCGCGTTCGGTCGGCTCATCCCCCTCGATGTGGTGGGAATCCCTCCCCTGGGAGGGATTAACCTCCATCCATCGCTTCTGCCGCGATATCGCGGGGCCGCCCCGATCCCGAGGGCCATTGCCGCGGGAGAGACGGAAACGGGCGTGACCATCCTCTATATCGCCGAGGAACTGGATGCGGGCGATATCATCCTTCAGCGTGCCGTCCCTATTGACCCGGAGGATACCACCAGGACGCTCGAAGCGCGCCTCGCCCGGGAGGGTGCGGAATTGCTCGCGGAGGCGCTGCGTTTTCTCGAAGCCGGAACGGCCCCGCGCCGGCCTCAAGACCCTGCGCAGGCCACGGTCGCGCCGAAACTTTCGCGGGCGGAAGGTCTCATTCGCTGGAATATGTCCGCGGCGCAAATCGTCAACCTTATTCGGGCGTTCGATCCCTGGCCGGTTGCGTACACGCGCGTGGACGGAACGGAGCTCAGGATCTGGCGCGCGAAGGCACCGGGAAACGCCCCAGCGCCTCCGGAGGTCGTCCAGGTACCCGGAACCGTCCTCGCCGCGGCGGAAGCCGAGGGAGAACCTCTGGTGGTCGCGGCGGGTGAGGGAAGTGTCGCCATCTACGAAGTCCAGCCGGCGTCGGGCCGGCGCATGTCGGCGGCGGCGTACCTTCGCGGACATCCAATTGCGCCTGGCACCGTGCTGGGCGGGCCGCATCGCGCGCCGTCGTCGCTCCCCCGCCGCTAAACGATCTCGCATACGGGTGTGCTAAAATGATGATCGTGGGGGTGATGTGATGTTTTTCCCGTTCTTCTGGGATCCTACGTATATCATTGTTATTCCGGCCATCCTGCTGGCGCTGTACGCCCAGGTACGTGTGAAGTCCGCGTACAACCGGTACAGCCAGGTCCCCATCCACAACGGGCTCACTGGGGCGCAGGTCGCGGAGGAGATACTTCGACGGAACGGGCTGCTAGGTGCGCAGGTCACGCAGGATCTCCGGCGGAAGGGGTTGTCCTCAGGTGTCCAGGTCGAGCGCATCACCGGCATGCTATCGGATAACTACGACCCGCGGACTCGCACCCTGCGGCTCTCGGCTGGCGTCTATGACGGTGTGTCGGTGGCCTCCACCGGCGTAGCGGCCCACGAGACCGGACACGCACTCCAGCACGCGCAGGAGTACGCGCCGCTGGCGCTGCGATCGGCGATCGTGCCGGTCAGCCAGTACGGCTCGTGGCTTGCGTGGCCAATCGTTTTCATTGGATTCTTGTTCCATTCTGGAGCGCTCCTGCAGGTCGGTATCCTTCTCTTCAGCGCGTTTGTGGCGTTCACGCTCATCACGCTTCCGGTGGAATTTAACGCGAGCGGACGCGCCATGCGCGCCCTGGAGACTGAGGGCCTGGTGACCTCGGATGAGCTCGCCGGCGTGCGAAGTGTTCTCAGCGCGGCGGCGCTGACGTACGTCGCAGCGGCCGCGACGGCCATCCTGCAACTCGTCCGCATACTTGTCCTCGCCAACATCGTGCGGCGCGAGGAGTGATGCCGCCTGGGCGTAGGCCTTGGGCCTGTGCCTGCGAGCCAGGGACGGCGTGGTCTGGAGCAGGCGCACGTAGAGCTCGCTAGCCGGGGCCCGCGCACCTCGCGCGAGGTGGCGCTGGAGGTCTTGCACCGCATCGAAGCGGACAGGGCATGGAGCGGTCCAGCGCTCCGCAGTGCCCTGGCGCGCGCCGCTCTTTCCCCGCGTGACGAGGCGCTCGTCACCGAATTGGTCTACGGGACCCTTCGGCACCGCGCCGAGATCGACTGGGCGCTGTCCCGATTCAGCCGCACGCCGCTCCAAGATCTGCCCTCCCGCATCCGCACGGTTCTCCGAATCGGCGCGTACCAGATCCTGTTCCTCCAGCGGATCCCCCCGGCCGCGGCCTGCTGGGAGGCCGTGGAGCTCGCCAAGCGGGTGGGCCACCGGGGCACGGCGCGGCTCGTCAACGCCGTCATGCGGCGTCTGGCGGATTCTCCCGTGGTGATCCCCGACGACGTCAGGACGGTCGAAGGCCTGGCACTTCGCCACTCCCATCCTGCCTGGCTGGTGGCGCGGTGGGTGGAGAGGTTCGGACTCGAGGAGACGCGCGCGCTGTGCGCGGCCAACAACCAGACGCCGCCGTCGTCCATCCGTCTGAACACCCTCCGCGGCACTCCCGAGGCCGTGACCAAGTACCTGGCCGAGATCGGGGTCGAGACCGTTCCATCCGTGTTTCTCCCGGAGGGCCGGCGCATCACCGCCGGGTCTGCGGACGCCCGGCAGGCCGGGTACGACGCCGGCTGGTTTTCCCCGCAGGACGAGGGATCCATGCTCGTGGCCCGACTCACGGACGCCCGCCCGGGGAATATCGTCATTGATGCGTGTTCGGCTCCGGGCGGGAAGACGACGCACCTCGCGGCTCTCATGGAGAACCGCGGCCGCGTCATTGCCTGCGACATCAAGCCCGCCAGGCTCGCGGCGGTGTCGCGCCACGCTACCCGGTTGGGAGCCACCATCGTGGAGGTGCGCGTCCTGGATGCGGCGCGGCTCGGGACCGAGTACCCGGGTGCGGCCGACAGTGTGCTGGTGGACGCCCCGTGCTCCGGAACGGGTGTACTCCGGCGCAGGCCGGAGATCAAATGGCGCCTTGATGCGTCAGCACTTCCTCTGCTGGTCGAGCGGCAGCGGGCGATTCTTCATGGAGCGGCGGGAGCAGTGCGGCCGGGCGGATGTTTAGTGTACAGCGTGTGCTCGATCGAGCCCGAAGAGGGCCCCGGGATCGCCAAGGAGTTCCTCAGGCGCCACCCGGAGTGGGTACCCTCCGCTCTACTGGGATGGCCGTCCGAGCAAGAGGCGGACGGGGCCGCTTTCCTGTACCCGCATCGGACCGCCACGGATGGGTTCTTCGTCGCCGCGTTTCGGAGGAAGCCGTGATCCCCGCGGCCGCGGTCGCGCAGGATCTGCGGGGGCTCCTCCTCCCGGAACTTGAAGGTCTCGCGGAACGCCTTGGCGAGCGGCGATTCCGGGGCCGGCAGATCGCGCGCTGGTTGTACGCTCGCGGTGCTGGGACCGTGGATGAGATGACCGATCTCCCGCACGCGTTCCGCGCCCAACTCCAGGCCGGATGGCGGGTCAGCGGGCTCGCGGTCCGTCGCGCGCACGATGCGCCCGATGGGTCGGCAACCAAGTATCTCGTCGCGCTCGATGATGGCCAGACAATCGAGTGTGTGCTCATGCGATTCGACGACGGCCGCAGGACGGCGTGCATCAGCACACAGGTTGGGTGCGCGATGGGCTGCGGGTTTTGCGCGACCGGTCTCAGCGGGTTCTCCCGGAACCTGTCGGCGGGCGAGATCCTCGGGCAGGCGCTGCTGATCCGCGCCCACGCGGACGCGCGCCTCGGTAACGTGGTGTTCATGGGCATGGGCGAACCGCTGGCCAATTACGACGCGACCATCCGGACCGCACGGCTGTTGAGCGCCCCGTACGGGCTGGGGATCGGGATGCGCCATCTCACCATCTCGACCGTGGGGCTCGTTCCCCAGATCCGCCGGCTCGCGAAGGAGCGCCTGCAGCTCACGCTCGCGGTCTCGCTGCACGCGCCAACCGACGACCTGCGCACGCACCTCGTGCCGGTGAACCAGCGCTATCCACTCGCCGACCTCCTCGCGGCCTGCCGGGAGTACGTCGCCGAGACGGGCCGGCGGATCACGTTTGAGTATGTCTTGATCGACGGCACGAACGACCACGATGAGGAGGCGCACACCCTGGCGCGCCTCGTGCGGGATGTACATTGCCACATCAACGTGATCCCGTTGAACCCTGTGGCGGGCATCCGCCTCCGCCGGCCCCCGGTGTCCCGGGTCCACGCGTTCGGCCGGATCCTCCTCCGCGCAGGCATCCCCGTCACCATTCGGATCGAGCGCGGGACGGAAATCCAGGCGGCGTGCGGCCAGCTGCGGCTCGCGGAGGGATTGGGGCATCCCTCGCGGTGGACGCCGCTGCCGCAGTGAGCCTCCTGGTGCGCCTCGAACGGCGAATCGGATCGCTGGTCGAAGGATTCTTCTCCCGGTGGGCCCACGACCGCGCGCAGGTTCTCGGCCCGGGAGCCGCAGACGCCGACGAGATCGACAGGACGGGCGAGGAACGGACGCGGGAGGCGGCGCCAACGCCACAAGAGACGATGGCTCGGGCACAGGTAGGGTCGGATACCCGCGTGTACCGGCGTGCGGCGGGAACGTCTACCTTGCCCCGGCTCCGCATCCAGGCCGGTCCGCAGGGCACAGCCGGCCGGGAATTCGCGCTGGATCGTCCGCTCATGACCATCGGCCGCCGTGGGGGTCAAGACATCATGCTCAATGATCCCAGCGTCAGCCGCGCCCACGCCCGCATCGAGACCGCCCTCAACGAGGTGACCATCGTAGACCTCGGGAGCACGAACGGCACACTGGTCAACGGTCGGCCGGCCGGGCGGGGGCGGGTGCTCCTGCGCGCAGGCGACCGCATCCAGATCGGGTCGATCCTTCTGGAGTATCTCACCGGACCGTGATGACCCCGTTGCTCCTGCCCCTGCTCCGCTTCGCCTTTCTCGTGGGCCTGCTGCTCTTCGTCGCCCGCGTGCTGAGGGCGGTCCTGGCGGACCTCGAAGTGCGGGCCGTCCCAGCCGCCCCCCTGCGGACCGTGCTCGTGGTGGAGCAGCCGGAAGGGCTGCGCGGCCGCGAGTTCCTGGTGTCTGGCGAAGCGACGATCGGCCGCGCGCCCGAATGCGCCATCGTGCTGTCCGACGATTTCATTTCCGCCCGGCACGCCCGCATCTACGAGCGGGGCGGACGGCTCTGGGTGGAGGACCTGCGGAGCACGAACGGTACGCTGCTGAACGGCCACCGCCTTCGCCGGCCGGCCGCGCTGCGGACCGGGGATCGGCTGCGCATCGGTGACATCCTCCTCGGGTTCCGGGCGGAGCGCGCATGAGGGGCTTCGCCGCGTCGGGCGCCGGAGTGAGCGAGACCGGGCGGGTGCGGGAGACCAACGAGGATCGGGTCCTGGTGCTCGACCATGCCGGGCGCGGCACGGCATTGTACGCGGTGGCGGATGGATTGGGCGGCCACGCCGCGGGTAACGTCGCAAGTGATCTGGCGGTGACCACGCTGCACGAGGAAGTCCCGGTCCTCGTGGCGCAGCGGGTCTCGCCGCCCGAGGCGCTCGTGTTGGGGTTCCGGCAGGCCAATGCGGTGATTCACGGCCGAGGCGGGTCCCCCGATCGGTCAGGGATGGCGACGACCTGCACCGCCGTCCTGATCGACGGCGCAGACGGCACCGTGGCCCACGTCGGCGACAGCCGTGCGTACCTGATCCGCGGCCGAGAAGTTCGCCAGCTGACGACGGATCATTCCCTCGCCGCCGAACTGGTGCGCCACGGAGGGCTCACGCCGGCGGACGCCGGAGCGCACGCCCAGCGTCACGTCCTCACCCGCGCGCTCGGGACCGCGGACGACGTCCAGATCGACGTGATCACCGTCCCGCTCCGCGTAGGGGACACCCTCGTGCTGGTGACCGACGGGTTGTATTCCGCGGTCCCGGCGGAAGAGATGGCCGGAGTGATCCGCAGCACTGCCGATGCCCAGGACACCTGCTCGCGGCTCGTGGGGCTCGCCAATGCCCGCGGAGGCCTGGATAACGCGTCGGTCGTGATCATCCGGCTGCGGCCCCGCTGGCTGGTGCAGATCACACGGATCCTCGTGCCCGCGGCGGTGGCGCTGCTGCTCGGGGTAGGCGCGGGACTGTACCGCGTCGAGCACTCCTACTTCTTGGGGGAGCGCGGAGGGCGGGTGGTCGTGATGCAAGGTGTCCCGGCACAGGTTCTCGGTGTTCCCCTCTTTTCTCTCGTGCGGGTCACCCCGGTCCCCGTGACGCGAATCGCGCCCGCGTACCGGGCCCACCTGCTGCGGGGAATCCCGGCACGGAGCCCGGAGGATGCCGAGACACTCCTGCGGGATTTGCTGGAACATCCCTGAGCCGCGGCGATGAACACGCTCCGTTTTGCTCCCGAGAGTGCCGCGCGCATGACGTTCGGCGTCCGGACGCACGAGCGGGAGATTCTCCTCTGGGCGATCCCGCTTGGGGTGCTGGGTCTGGCCGTCGTGCACCAGACTTTGTACCGATCGGAGCCGTGGGTGCCCGTGCTGGCCGGCGCCACGGCGCTGGCTGGATTCCTGATCGTCCATGCGGCCCTGTGCGCGTCGCGGAGCGACGCGGACCAAGTGATCCTCCCTATCACCGCCGGCCTGTCAGGCCTGAGCCTGGTGATGATCTACCGGCTGCGGCCTGACTACTTGCCCCGCCAGGCGGCTTGGGTCGCCCTGGGGCTCCTCGGCCTCCTTGTCACGCTTGGCCTGCTGGGGGATCTGCGGTGGGTGCGGCGGTACACCTACCTGTGGGCGGCCGTGGGGGTTGCCCTTCTCATTTTGACCGTCACGGCCGGGGTGGAGCGCACCGGTGCGCGGCAGTGGCTCGTGCTGGGGGGCTTCACGATCGAGCCGGGGGAGATCGTCAAACTCGTATTGGTCGCCTTCTTCGCCGGCATGCTCGCCGAGACGCGGAGGATGCGGATGCTGCCCGGGCCGCATCGGTGGACCACGGACTTGTCGTGGGTGGGCCCGATGCTGGCGGTCTGTGTCGGGTCGCTGCTTCTGCTCGTGTTTCAGCGCGATCTGGGCCAGGCGGTGCTCTACTATGGGGTGTTCCTCGCGATGCTGTACGTGGCCGCTGGCCGGCGTGACTATCTCGTGCTGGGTCTCGCCGCATTTACCCTGGGGGCTATCCTGAGCTATGGATTGTTTCCTCACGTCCGCGTCCGCCTCGACGCCTGGTTGAGCCCATGGCCGGATCCGACCGGCCGCAGCTACCAGATCCTCCAGGGAGTGTACAGCCTGGCCAGCGGCGGAGTGGTGGGAACCGGACTGGGGGCCGGGCATCCCGACCTCATGCCTGCGGCGCACACCGACATGATCTTTCCGGCCATCGGGGAGGAGCTGGGAGTCGCCGGCGCGTTTTGTGTCGTCGCCCTTTACCTCATGCTGCTCGGGCGATTCTTCCGGGTGGCCACCCGAGCCGAAGGCGATCTGGACACCCTCGTCGCCGCCGGGGTGGCCACCACGCTTGGTCTGCAGGCGTTCCTCATCCTGGCCGGCAGCACGCGGTTGCTGCCCCTTACGGGAATTCCTGCTCCGTTCCTCACATATGGCGGCAGCGCGGCAGTCAGCAACTTCCTGGCGCTGGCGCTGCTGCTCGGAATTTCGGACCGGATCGGTAGGCGGCCTCCACGCGCAGGAGGGGATGATGGCGAGCCGGGTTGCTAACCTCGGCCGGTTCCTCGCCGGCCTCCTGGCCATGCTCTTCCTGTACCTCACGGCCGTGCAGGTCGTGTGGGGACCGCAGATTGCCGAGGCGCCGCAGAATCCGCGCCTCGCGCTCGCCGCCCAGCAGATCCACTGGGGACGGATTCTCGACCGGCATCTCGCCGTGCTCGCCGACTCGGTCGACGTGGAAGGCCACCAGGTCCGCCGCTATCCGGGCGGGATGCTGTTCGCGCATCTGCTCGGATACCGCAGCCAGAGGTTCGGGCTGGCGGGCATCGAGCTGCGGTACGAGCCCGCCCTCCTCGGCCTGCCGGCGCGGGATCCCTGGCAGGCCCTGCAGCAGGCGTTTGGACAGGCGCCGAGGGGAAACGACCTCGTGCTGACCGTGGACTCGGCGACTCAGGAAGCCGCGTCCCAAGCACTCGGCGATCGGCGGGGGGCGGTCGTGGCGCTCGACCCCCGTACTGGAGCCGTGCTCGCACTCACGAGCCACCCGTCCTACGACCCGGGGGTGATCAATGCGCGGTGGCCGGTGGTCGTCCGCGACCCCGGTAGTCCGCTCCTCGATCGCGCGACGCAAGGGGAATACCCGCCCGGCTCCGCGTTCACGCCGATCCTGCTGGCGGCCGCCCTGGCGCGCGGCCATCTGACCCAACACTCACAATTCGACTGCCCCGGATCCATTACCGTTTCGGGGACCACGATCACCGACCCGAACAGCGAGAGCCACGGGCACGTGACCCTCGCGCAGGCGTTTGCGGTCTCGTGCAACGTCACGTTTGTCCGCGTCGGCATCCGCGCCGGCGCCCAGGCCGTGCTCGGGACCGCGCAGGCATTTGGTCTGGGGGATGCGCCCCAGTTCGACCTTCCCACGGCCCCGGGACATCTCCCGGATCCGCGAACCCTGGGCATTCGGGCGCTTGCCCGAATTTCGTTCGGTCAGGGGGACTTGCTCGTCTCCCCCCTGCAGATGGCGCTTATGGCCGCGGCCATCGGGAATCATGGGATTATGATGCAGCCGTTTGTGCTCTCCCAGGTGCGCGAGCCGGACGGGCGCATTCTGGCGGCCTATGCTCAGCGCGGAAGCCGCGAGGTGCTGCCCGCTTGGCTCGCGGCGCAAGTGACCCGCGACATGGTCGACGTTGTCGACACCGGCACCGGGGCCGGCGCGCAGATTCCTGGCATTGCCGTGGCGGGGAAGACCGGCACCGCGGAGAACCCGCACGGGCCCGCGCACGCGTGGTTCATCGCGTTCGCGCCGGCGGCTCGTCCGTCGGTGGCGGTGGCCGTGCTCCTCGAGAACGCCGGGGGCGAAGGCGAGGCCGCCGCCCCTGTCGCCCGCCAGGTTCTCGAGGCCGCGCTGCGGTCGCAGAGCGCGGAACGGAGCCGCCCGTGATCGGCCGGACCCTCGGGGGGCGGTACGAGGTGCTGGGCCCGATCAGCGAGGGCGGGATGGCCCTCGTCTACCGCGGCCGGCGCACAGAGGACGGCCGGCCGGTGGCGATCAAGATCCTGCGTGATCAATACGCGCACAACGCCGAATTCGTGGCCAGGTTCGAACGGGAAGCGCATGCCGTGGCCCGCCTGTCTCATCCGCACATGGTACAGATCTTCGACAGCGGCCGCGATGGGGACGTCCACTTCATCGTCATGGAGTTCATCGAGGGTGAGGATCTGAAGACGTTTCTCCGGCGGACCGGTCCGCTCGACGAGGCGCGGGTGCGCGAGATCGGGGCTCAGGTCTGCGAGGTCCTGGATTATGCCCATAGTAACGGCATCGTCCACCGCGATATCAAACCGCAGAACATCCTCATCGCCCTCGACGGTCAGGTCAAGGTCACCGACTTCGGTATCGCCCGCGCACTCGCGTCGACCACGATCACGGAGACCGGGACCGTGCTGGGCTCGGTCCAGTATCTTTCGCCCGAGCAAGCGCGAGGCCTCGGCGTCGGCCGTAGCGCCGATCTGTACTCCCTCGGCGTCGTCCTCTACGAGGCCACGACGGGTACGCTCCCCTTCGACGGCGAGACCCCGATCGCGATCGCCCTTCGCCACATGCATGAGCCGCCGCCCGTGCCGCGGCGGAATGGCGCGGCGCTGAGCGAGCGCATGGAGGGGATTATCCTCAAGGCCCTGGCTAAAGACGCGCGCGACCGCTACCGGTCCGCGGCGGAGATGCGGGGGGACCTCCTGGGCGAGACGGCGCACTGGCGCGAGCGGGCGGCGGCCGTGGACGAGGACACGGCGGTGATCCGGCGCCGTGCCGCGGGCGCGAGGGAGCCGCGCCTCAGAATTCGTCCCCCGGCCGCGCTCACCCCCTTCACCCCTTTTCTCGCGGCGGGGAGTGCCCTGCTTGTGATCTTCGTCGGCATCGCCGTCAGCTGGCAGGCGCTGTACGCTTATCTGAACGTTCCGGAGGTGACGGTACCCGAGTTCGTAGGCCGGACCCTCAGCGACACCCAGACCCTGGCCCGCCAGGACCATCTCAGCGTGCAGGTGATTCAGCAGATCTACAGCACCACAATGCCCGCCGGATTGGTGCTGGCCCAGGATCCCCCCGCGGGCCAGACCGTCAAAATCAACCGCGTGGTCGGCCTGACGACCAGCCTCGGCGCGGAGATGGTGCAGGTTCCCGACGTGCGCCGCCACTCGCTGGAACAGGCCAGGTTTGCGATCGAGCAGGCCCGGATGGTCATGGGCGAGATCCGCGAAACCTACGATCAGACCGTACCCTCCGGGTTTATCCTGTCGCAAGATCCGGCGCCTGGCGCTCAGGTAGAGTTGGGTGCTGCGGTGAACCTCACGATCAGCAAAGGCCAGGAGACGCTGATCCTGCCCGACCTCGTGGGGCGGTCCCTCAATGACGCACGCCGGATCCTGCAGGACCTGGGGGTGACGCTGCGAGAGGTCCGGCAGGTCCCGCGGAGCGATGTCCCGCCCGGCCAGGTGGTCGCGATGATCCCGGCGGTCGGTACCCGCATCCAGCACGGCGATGCCGTGAGCGTCTCGATCGCGGTCGGGGAGGGCCCCAGCGGTAGTCCTCCGCCGCAGCCGATTGTGACAGCGACCCCCCAGGCTCCGGCCTCGCCGACCACCCCCGGTCAGAGGCAGTTGCGCATCAGGGTCGTCATGCCTCAGGGCCCGCTCCATCAGAGCGTGAAGATCGTCGTGATCGACCAACAGGGCGTCCACGTGGCGTACGAAGGGATCCACAGCCCGGGCGAGAACCTCGATAGGATCGTGACCGGCACGGGATACATGATTATCCAGGTCTATATTGAGGGCCGGTTGATCCAGGAGATACGGCCCTAGAGGTCTCGCGCGGCGCGGCGGGCGTCCACCTGACGGGGTGGTCCCGCCGCGGCGTGTTCAGGGGGTGGGCGTCACGGACCCGGAGAGGGAGATTGCGCTTGCGCCGTCGATCCTCGCGGCCGATCTCGGGCACCTGGCAGATCAAGTCCGCGCGGCTGACCGCGGCGGCGCGGCCATGATTCATGTCGATGTGATGGACGGCCGGTTCGTCCCCGAGATCACGATGGGACCGGCCATCACGCGCGCAGTGCGGGAAGCGACCCGACTCCCGCTGGATGTTCACCTGATGATCGTCGAACCAGAACGGCACCTCGCCTCGTTTGCGAAGGCCGGGGCATCGCGCCTGGCGGTGCACGTCGAGGTGTGCCCGCACCTTTATCAAACGCTCCACGAGATCAAGGTACTCGGATGCGAGGCGACGGTCGCGCTGAACCCGGCCACCCCACCAGAGCAGGTCGAGTGGGTCCTTCCGGCGGTCTCTACGGTGCTCGTGATGACGGTGGAGCCCGGCGCCGGCGGGCAGCCGTTCATCCCGGAGATGCTGAGCAAGGTCCGCGCCCTCGCGGACCGCCGCCGAGTGCTTGGGCTCGCGTTTGACATTGAAGTGGACGGAGGCATCGGCCCGGCCACCGCGGCGGCGGTCGTCGAGGCCGGAGCCACGATTCTCGTCGCGGGCAGCGCGGTGTTCGGAGCGCCGGAGGGCATTGCGGCCGCGATCGCCCGGCTGCGGGAGGCCGCCCGGGCCGCCCGTGCACGACCCTGACGCCCACCGCGACGCGCTCATGAGCGGTGGTCCGGCCCCCGGCCTTCTGATCACCCACGCCGACTACCGGCGCCACGCGACGCCTCCGCGTCACCCGGAGCGGCCGGCCCGCCTGGAGGCGATCGAAGCGCTGTTGCACCGGACGCCCCTCTGGGAGGCGCTGGCGCATGCGACGCCCGACCCGGTGTCCGAGGACGTCCTCGCCGGCGTGCACGCTCGCGAATACATTACCGCGGTGCGAGACCTCGCTGCGGCGGGGGGCGGGTATCTCGATCCCGATACGCCGATCTCCCAGGCATCGTTTGATGTGGCGCGGCTTGCCGCCGGCGGGGCGCTCGCCGCGGTCGATGCCACGCTGCGCCGGGACGTCCCGGTGGCGATGGCGCTCATCCGTCCTCCGGGCCACCATGCCGGTCCGGCTGCCGGGCGGGGGTTCTGCATCTTCAACAACGCCGCCCTCGGGGCGCGCCATGCGATCGAGGAGCACGGAGTCGGCCGGGTGCTGATCCTGGACTGGGACGTGCACCATGGCAATGGAACCCAGGAGGTGTTCTACCGGGAGCCGCGGGTCGTTGTCTGTTCGTTTCATCAGGAGCACTGGTACCCGGGGACCGGAGCGTTGGACGAGATGGGAGAAGGGCCAGGGGAGGGGATGACGATCAACGTCCCGCTTCCCGCCGGAATCGGGGATGGAGGGTACGCCTTCCTCTGGGAGGAAGTGGCGCTGCCGCTCCTCCGGGCGGTGGCGCCCCAGGTGATCGTGATCTCCGCGGGATTCGATGCGCATCACGCCGACCCACTCGGGGGAATGATGATGACCGCGCGCGGGTTCGGTCACCTCGGCCGCCTCCTCCGCGAGGCGGCCGGCGATGTGCCGATCGTCGCGATCCTGGAGGGCGGGTACGATCTCGACGGGCTGGCCCATTCGGTCGCGGCCACGCTCGAAGGCCTCACCGGGATCACCGTTGGCGTCAGTGAACCGCCGGTGGCGATCCGGGAGGCGCCGTTTGCCGTCGCGCGTGAGCGCGCCCGCGCCGTGCGCCACGCCGTGAGCATGTACTGGGCACTCTAGCGAGGAGGAGCCGATGCTCATCGCCGTCCCGCCCCACCATCCGCGCGTGCACCCCGAGGCCTTCGTGGCGCCGTCCGCCGATCTCGTAGGCAACGTGATCGTCGAAGTGCGGGCGAGCGTGTGGTTTCAGGCGGTGTTGCGGGCGGAAATCGAATCGATCACGATCGGGCCGGAAAGCAATTTTCAGGATGGCAGCTGCGCGCACACCGAAGTGGGCCTTCCCGTGGTGATCGGCCGGGGCGTCACCGTCGGCCACGGCGCAATTCTCCATGGGTGCGTGGTCGAAGATGGAGCCCTGGTAGGCATGGGCGCGATCGTCCTCGACCGCGCCCGCATCGGCGCCGAGGCCCTCGTAGCCGCCGGCACCCTCGTGCTGGGAGGGCAGGTCGTCCCACCGCGCACCCTCTTTGCCGGCGTGCCGGGAAAGGTGGTGCGGGAACTCGGAAAGGAGGACCTCGTTGCCCTGCGTGAGTCGGCGGAGAGTTACGTCGAACGTACCCGCCGTTACCGCGCGCTGCGCGCGTCAGCCGAGTGAGCCCTTAGCCCGCCAAATCCGCAATCATGCGGGCCAAGGCTGAATAGTCCATGTCGGCCAGGCCCCGGCTCATCGCCATCTGGTACAGCTGGGCCGTCAACCCGGCCCCGAGGAGCGGCATCCCCGATGCGCGGCCGGTCTCCATGACGATGCCCATGTCCTTGTGGAAGAGGCGGGTTCGGAACCCCGGCTCGAAATTCCCATCGAGCATCCGCTGGCCGTGCATTTCCAGCACCCGGCTCTGGGCGAATCCTCCCAGCAGGGCCGCGCGCACCTTCGCGGGATCGACTCCGGCCTTGCGCGCCAGGGTCAACGCCTCGGCCACCCCGAGGAGCGTGAGCGAGAGCACGAGCTGATTGCAGGCCTTGGCCACTTGTCCCGCCCCGCTCCCGCCCACGTGGACGATGTTCCGGCCCAACTTCTGGAAGACGGGAAGCACCCGTTCGAAGACCTCGGGCTGCCCGCCCACCATGATCGAGAGCGTCCCCTCGATCGCCCCTTTCTGGCCCCCAGAGACCGGGGCGTCGAGCGTCTCCACTCTCCGCCTGGAGAGGGCGTCGGCAATCTCGCGCGTGGCGATGGGGGAGATCGTGCTCATGTCGACCACGACCGTCCCGGGTGTGGCCCCTTCGATGACGCCGTCCGGCGCGAGGATCACCTGGCGGACGTCTGGGGTATCCGCGACGATCGTGATCGTGATCTCGCTCCGCGAGGCGACGTCCTTGGGTGAGCTCCCGAGCCGGGCGCCGGCCTTCACCAGGTCCGCCGTTTTGCTCGCCGTCCGGTTCCACACCGTCACCTCGTACCCCGCTTCTATCAGGTGCTTGGCCATCGGCCGTCCCATGATCCCCAGACCGATGAAGCCTATGCGGTCTGCCACGCATCCCCACCTCCCGGCGGCTGAGGGCCCGATCCTCCCGCGATCGACCGTACTCTGTTTTTTTTAATGGAAAGGCACGCGACGCCGGTGTATTCGCTGCCATGCTGGCCCGCCCTCTCTTATAAGGCAAATCGAGGTTTCGGCCGGGGGAACACTGTACCCCACGCGTCCCGAATGTGATCGGTGCCTGCGTTTGTCTTCAGTCGTCAACTGGACGGGCGTCTGCGCGGTCCTCGTAAACTGATAGCCACGGTCAAGCATGCAGAATGAATCTGCCTCGACCGGAACCGGTGGCTCCCCCGGTGTGGGCAACAGAATGGTAAATGCTGAACCTCCATTGCCTTGACGAGTCGTTGGGCGGGTGTTATAGTAGCGCCTACATACACAGGGTTGTGACGGGGGATGTAGGACGCCCCGCCTGTGACCGAGAGAGCAGTGCGTGGTGGTGAAAGCGCTGCCACAGGATCGTCCGAACCCACCTCCTGAACTGCTCCCGGGATGCGGCGGAAGGTGCCGAAAACGGGAGCCGGGTCGCCCGAGACAGCGGTGAGTGCTCCGGCCGCACGGCCG
>Ga0187846_10000706_pt1 | contig 18940 bp, 14 predicted proteins | sample TC_taG_FD_161473 | JGI IMG/M metagenome (GOLD analysis project Ga0187846, IMG submission 161473) | Biofilm microbial communities from the roof of an iron ore cave, State of Minas Gerais, Brazil - TC_06 Biofilm (v2) | ecosystem: Environmental > Terrestrial > Deep subsurface > Cave > Wall biofilm...
TTCATTCCTGCAAGCCGCCAAGGATTTCGCTCAACTTTCTCAAACCATGCTGACCATGCCCGTACTGACCATCGGCGGCGAGAAGTCGTTGGGAGAGGCACTCGGGCAGCAAACCAAGATGGTCGCGACAAACGTCACCGTCGTCGTCCTCAAGGACACTGGGCATTGGGTGCTTGAGGAACGGCCTAAGGAAACCGCGGAGGCGCTGCAAAAGTTTCTCTAAGTCTCCCGGTGCTTTGCGAAACACGCTGCGTCGCAGCGAGTAAAGGATTAGAGCCCAACCACGAAGGCACAATGCGAATGCCGGCAGGCCGTCTCGCAGGGAAGTCTCAAAATTAGCGCACTCAAGAGGAACTGCGCTACTTCTGAGTGCGCCATCCATCGGCACCACTGCCATTTTGACAAGACTTCCGGTTCGCGGTACCGAAGTTTGCTAATACATCGTGTTACGATATAATGGAACTACAGGGCTCCAGGAGATGAGAATTTACGATGACCATCGGCGTCCGGCAGTAAAGGGAGGCTAAGGTGAGTGCCGTTAAGAAAGGCACGGCCCGGCCCGAACACGCGAGGCACGTTTGCAATATCTGCGGCAAGGCTTCAGAAACCACGATCTGCGAGCAATGTTCGGAAAGGATTCGGATTGAGGCGCTCGCTCGGAAGAAACATGAAGAAAAGGGCGATGCCTGGGCCGAGTGGGAATAAGTTTTCCCCGCCGCGCTCGAAGAACGAACCGGCGTTTCGCCGATCCCAACCTCAGCGGGCTTCGAAGACCATCTAAGAGCGAATGGGCAGCGCTGCGGGTGACGGAGCCGGTGGCCCTCGTGCTGCTACCTGCTATACTGGCGCGCCGGAGGTGCTGATAATGACTCGTAGAATTGTGGCACTGTTGTGCGCGTTCGCGGCCGGAGCAATCGTGGGACACGTGGCCATTCCTGCCGTCGGATTGCACTCCGCCGAGCCTGGCGTGGTACTGGCACAATCACACAAACCTGTATTCATGACGCGGCTCTACACGGGGCCGGACAATCAAACGCACGCCGAGGAAGTGGAACTGAAGTTCACACCGGGAACTCCTGCGGACGTCTTCAAGATGTTGGAGGTTACAAGGGCGGAGCTGCATCGCACGGCGGCCGGCAGTTTTGATGATTGGCATCGCGCCCCGCGCCGCCAGTACGTGATCACCCTGAGCGGGCACGGAGAGCTCGAGGTGGCGGGCGGGAAAAAGGTCTCCATCGGGCCGGGGAACATTGACCTGGTCGAGGACACATCCGGCAAAGGCCACATCACGAAAGTGGTCGGCAGCGAGGATCGGGTCACCCTTCAGCTTCCCCTCGCGGACCAGTCCGGCAAGTAAATCCGGGCGGGAGCTCGAAGCAGAGCAGCATGCCGGAACTTCCGGATATCGCCGCGTACATCACTGCCCTCGAACCACGCATCCTTGGCCAGCCGCTCGAGCGCGTGCGGCTGGCGAGCCCCTTTCTTCTTCGCACGGTGCAACCACCGATTGGGGACGTGGAAGGCCGTCTGGTGCGCGAGCTGCGTCGAATCGGCAAGCGCGTCGCCATCGGAGTGGAAAACAATATTTGGCTCGTGCTTCATTTGATGATTGCCGGCCGGTTGCATTGGCGTCTGCCAAAGGTAAAGCTGTCCGGCCGCCAGAGCCTGGCCGCTTTCGATTTTCCTAGCGGCTCTCTTGTGCTTACCGAAGCCGGTTCCAAGCGCCGCGCCTCCTTGCATCTGGTCATGGGGGAGGAGGGCCTAAGCTCCACAGATCCCGGAGGGATCGACATTTTCGCCAGCGATTTCGACTCCTTTCGCGCCGCGCTCACAGCGGAAAACCGCACCCTTAAGAGGGCTCTGACCGATCCGCGCATCCTCAGCGGGATCGGCAACGCGTATTCGGATGAGATCCTGCACGCGGCGCAGTTGTCGCCCATCGCGCTCACGCACAAGCTAAAAGCGCAGGAGTGGGAAAGACTGTTCGCGGCGGCGCGCCAGACTCTCACTTTGTGGATCGCTCGGCTGCGCACGGAAGCGCAAGCGGGCTTCCCCGAAAAGGTGACCGCATTTCGCAAGGGGATGGCGGTTCATGGGCGGTATGGCCAGCCGTGCCCGAGGTGCGGCGAGAAAATTTTGCGGATTCGTTACGCGGACAACGAAACGAATTACTGCGCGCGCTGCCAGACGGGCGGGAAGGTCCTTGCGGATCGAGGTTTGTCCCGGCTATTGGGATCGGATTGGCCGCGCACCCTGGAGGAGCTCGAGGCTCTCAAGAATCGAGTGACTCGGAGTTCGTGACTCGTGACCCGTGAAGAGCATCTGTTACAAAACGACTCCTGCAAGCTAGCGTGAAATGCGCCGTCGTGCGGAGGTGGACGCGCCGGCAATGGCGTCGGCAATGCGAACCACGCGGGCGATTTCGGCTACATCGTGGACGCGAACGATATGCGCGCCGCCGAGAATGGCGGCGGTCACCGTAGCGGCGGTGCCTAACACGCGCTCGCCGGGAGGCAACGGCGGCTCACCAGGCCCAGCGAGCGCCGCGCCCAAGAAAGCCTTGCGGGACGTGCCCACAACAATCGGGTAGCCGAGCCGCGCCAATTCAGGCAGCCTCGCCAACAGCTCAAAGTTTTGGTGATGGGATTTGCCGAAGCCGATTCCCGGATCCATCAGGATTTGCGATTTTGTTAGGCCCGCACGCCTGGCCCGTGCCAGAGCACCGCGCAGCCCTCGCATCACGTCCTGAATTACATCGTGCGCAAACGGCCCTTTTTGCATCGTCCCGGGCGTGCCGCGCATGTGCATCAGGATGACTGGCGCACGCGCACGCCGCGCGACTTCAGCAAGTCGGGGTTCAGTGCGCAAGGCGGAAACATCGTTCAGGATTTCCGCACCGGCCCCCAGCGCGGCCTCGGCCACTGCCGCCTTCTGCGTGTCCACGGAGATGGGGATGCGCAGCTTCCCGCGCAGGGCTTCCAGCACCGGGAGAATGCGCGAGAGCTCCTCTTGGGCAGCGATGGGCGGAGCGCCGGGCCGCGTTGATTCTCCGCCGATGTCGAGCAGGTCTGCGCCGGCGCGCTCGATTTCCAGAGCGCGCGCTGTGGCGGTATCAGGATCGAAATACGCGCCGCCATCGGAAAAGCTGTCGGGGGTGACATTGAGCACACCCAAAATGAGAGTCCGCTCGCCCAACACCAGCGTGCCTGAACGAAGCTGCAATCTGAATTTTCTGCGGCGATGCACGTCCTCAGTCTAAATCAGCGCAGGCTAGCCTCCTACCGCTAGATCATTGTGCCGCGCGAAATTGCCCGGATACCCAGCCGCGCCCCGGGGGAAACGAATAACCCGAAAATGGGCGGGAGCATCGAAGCCAATATGGTAGGATGGCCACACTCTTTGAGCGTGACGCACAATGAAGTCTGCCTCCGGAATGGGATGTCGGGGAACGCGCGTAGGATGAAAGGCTCAGGGATTCATCAGCTCATCAAGAAATTGGCCATCGTGGCTGCCGCAAGCTTCACCCTGGGCCTCAGCACAGCCGCACCTCAACAAAACAGTTGGACGCTGGAAAGCATCCTGAAGCAGCTCGAGACGCAATCGGGGCAGTTTCAAAGTTTGACGGCGGATTTGGATCGCACCAAAGTCACCGTGGTGGTGAACGACAAGTCCACCGAGTCAGGACAGATTTTCGTCCGGCGGGATGGCAAGATGCGCATCGAGCTGACTCAGCCCGACCCGCGAACCATTCTCCGCGACGGCGACCAATTCTACATCTTCAATCCGAAAATCAACCGCGTGGAAGAATATGACCTGGGGAAGAAGAAGGCCCTGGTGGACCAGTTCCTGTTATTGGGCTTCGGCACTTCGGGCACTGCTCTGAAGCAAAGCTATGAAGTCACCTTCTCGCGGGAAGAAGCCCTCGATAACAGGAAAGTGGTTCTGCTGGAATTGAAGCCCAAGTCGGAGGAAGTACGCAACCAGCTCACCAAAATTCAGCTCTGGATCGACGAATCCAACTGGCTTCCCGCTCAGCAGAGGTTCGACGAGACTGGCTCCGGAGACTATTTCGTCGTCCACTATAAGAACGTCCTGCGGAATGTGAGGATTCCCGATTCCGAGTTCAAACCGCACTGGCCCCACGGGACCACCCGCTTGAAACCTCAAATCTGACCCGCAACATCGGCAACCAGTGACCGGTTCTTCGGCAGCGCTTTGGCGCCGCACCCTCTACTCTCATTGCGGCGCGCCGCGGCGACTTCAAATAGCAGCAGGTCCCCCACGAATCGTTCTTAAGCAGTGGCCGCCGCGGGCAATCGCTGCTTCACTGGCCCCGGTTGGGCGCTGGCTGCACGGCGTTCCTGCTCCAACAGCCGTTGCTTGCGCGCGAGTCCCCAGCGGTAGCCGGCGAGTGAACCATCCTCGCGGATCACGCGATGGCACGGCACGACGATGGACGTGGGATTCGTGGCGCACGCGCGAGCCACCGCTCGGATCGCCTTGGGCTGGCCCAGTTGCTTGGCTACCTCGCTGTACGTTCGCGTGGCCCCGAGCGGGATTGAGCGCAAGGCTTCCCAGACGCGGCGCTGGAACGCGGTGGCGACAACGTCGGTGGGGAGGTCGAGCAGCGGGTGAGCGCCGTCCAGATGCTGCACGATGGAGCGCACCCATTCCGCATGCTCCGGCCTGCCGCGCCGGATTTCGGCTTGAGGATATTCCTTCGCCAGGGCTGCAGCCAGGCGCGCGTCGTCATCCCCCAGATATACGGCGGAGACGCCGCGACTGGTCCCCGCGACGAGCACGCGCCCCAGGGCCGAGTCCGTAATCGTGTAGGTGATCTGCATCCCCCGCCCTCCGCGGCCGTAGGTAGCGGGCGTCATTCCGAGTTGCTCGCTGGCGCGTTCATAAAGGCGGCTTGGAGAGCTAAATCCTGCTTCGTACAAGGCAGTGGTCACGTCGTTCCCCTTTCGCAATTGAGATTTCAGGCGTCCCATGCGGATTTGGTCGGCATACTGCCGCGGAGTGATCCCCATGACGCGGCGGAAGGTGCGCTGCAAATGATGGGCGCTTAGCCCGACGGCCTGAGCCAGGCGGCGAAGATTAGCCGGGCGCTCGGGATCTGCCTCGATTTCATGGCAAAGGCGGCGAATGGTCTCTACTTGAGGGCTGGTCGCGGCCTGTTGCGGGCGGCATCGCTGGCAGGCTCTGTATCCCGCACGTTCGGCATCCTCGGTCGCCAGAAAAAAGAGCAGATGCTTGGGATGGGGACGCCGCGAGGGGCAAGAGGGCCGGCAATAAATTCCCGTGGAGCGCACAGCATACACGAATGCGCCGTCCTGACTCGCATCGCGAGACGCCACCGCCTGGAGCAGGCGGCGCACTGAGTTGCGGCGAACCCTTTGGCCGGCTGGTGCAACCTCCGTCATGAACATTTGGCGCCTCCCGCTCATGAGTACACAATAGCGAAAACTCCCTGGGACGCGCTATCCGATTCTTGCGCTCAAACTGGCGCGCCGCTCCAGAGGTATGCCTTAGGGCAACGCGTAGCGAAGGTGAATTGACGGTCAAACCCGCCCGGCGGATAGTGTTCGCGAGCACTGTCGGGCTCAAACCACTAGGGGAAAAACGTTCGGTACCGCACGGACTCTGAAAAATATGGACACCATTGCACCCAGGCGCGTGAAGGTCACCGTAACCAAAGCACGGCCGGCAAGTACAGGCACAGCGATCGCCGAGTCACCCACTTGGACGACTCGTGCGAAACCCAAAGGAATCGCTCGCGTTCCTACCCACGCGGTTCGGCCCGTGGAAGAGCGCCGGGGATACACCCGGGCGAAACTGAGTCTTCCCATCCGGCTCACGCGCGTGGCGGGGCAGCGCACCCCGCAAGATCAGCCACTGCTCACGGCCAACATTAGCTCCAGCGGGGTATTGTTTTTGTCTCCGCAGTGGATTGAGGCGGGCACGCCGGTGGAGATTGAGGTGTGCTTGGTTAGCAGGCCGTTCGGCCGCGGGAGCGTGCGGATGGTGACGGCAGCCCACGTCGTCCGCGCGGAACAATCCTCCCGGCCCGGCTGGCACGCCTTAGCTCTCAACTTTGACGACATCACCTTCCAGCGGGATGAGTCCTTGCCATCGCGATCCGAGGAGAATTAGTCCTCATCGCGGCTAGCGGCGCGCACAGTTCGGGCAGGCAGCCCGCGCCATCCGAAGTTCTCACACGGAATCTGACTTAGCCTTGAATACAGTGCGCGCTCGCGCCAAGGGAAACCAGGCCGCGTTTGGCGCAGGGGCCGCGTTGTATGCTACCTTGGCCGCGGAAAAGTGGAGCTATCCTGAGGCCGTCTTTGTACACCGGCTGATTCACTCCATGGGAGTCAAGGCTCACGAAAACACCCCGCGCAATCGAGGCAGTGCTGTTTGACTGGGACGGGACGCTGCTTAATTCCTTCGAAGCGGACTCACAAGCCTACCTCCACATGTTCCAGGCGCTGGGGATGAGCTGGAGCGTCGAGGAGTTGAAGCGGCACTACTCGCCGAATTGGTATCGCGTTTTCCGGGCTGCGGGCCTGCCCCGGGCCAAGTGGGAAGAAGCGGACCGCCTCTGGATGCACTTCTACCGCAAGCACCAGCCGGAATTGCAGCCGGGGGCCCGCAGAGTACTCCGTGCGCTCGAGCGGCGCTTCACCCTGGCGCTAGTGTCGAGCGGGAGCCGGGCCCGCGTCCGGCGGCAATTGCGGGAGCACAAGCTCGCGCCGCTTTTCTGCGCAAAGGTCTGCGGCGAAGACGCGCCCCGGCGCAAGCCGCATCCCGCGCCCATTCGAATGGCCCTCGGCAAACTGCGGATTCCGGCCGCCGCGTGCGTGTACGTGGGCGACGCTCCGGAGGATGTCGAGATGGCGCACCGCGCCGGCGTCCTCGCCATCGGCGTGCTCGGGGGATCGCCTGTGCCGGACCGCTTGCTTGCCTCGTCGCCCGATCACATCCTCGAGAGGATCGGAGAACTCCCCGCCCTGTTGAGCAAATTTTGACAGCCCTTTGAAAGCTTTCCAGTCCCTATCTTTCACGAAGATTCTGCACGACGCAGGATTGCTCCTGAATGAGGAATATTCTGTAGCGCCGGCGTCTCGCCGGCCTCATCGCGCTGTTGAGGGAGGGCGACTCGCCAGCGGGACGCCGGCGCTACGAATACATTCGCGGCGAATCTACCGCCAAGCGTTCAAGGCGTGCTGGGTTTTTCCGGGGAATTCGTGGCCGCTGGAGGAGACGCCGGGGCGCCGGTGTAAGGCGCGTAGTCGCTCCAGCGGATCACCATGCGAATCGGCACGCTGCTCTTGCCTTCCGGCAGAGTGCTGTCGGAGCGCGAGTACGCCGGCATCCAAAGGTCCTTGCCCACTTGCTGCCGGTAGGTCTCGAACAAGGTGAACGGGTACATCGGAGGGGATACGTCACCGGTCTCGGTGACCCATTTTCCGATCGTCTTCACGATGACCAGGTCTTGCTGGTCCACCCATACAACACCAGAGAAATACGCGCGGACGCGGTCCAGGCTGCGCGGTTTCACCGCAAAGACGTAAACGCTGAGCTCGTCCAGGGGCTGTTTGCCCTCGAAGCTGATTTCGTATCTGGGAAGCTGCGCGGTCGTCAGGGGAAACATCGGAGTCAGGGTAAAACCCTCCAGGTCGCCGCGCTCGACCTGCATGAAACGCAGAGTGGACTCTGTCCGGTGGACCACCTTCTGATACCGCTTGCCGTCCGGCCCGGGAAATTGTGAGGAGACAATTTCCACTTGGCCGCTGGCCTTGCCGTCCTCGCCGACTTCTTCGAGGCGAAGGCTTTGCTGGAAGCTCAAGCCCGCCATGGCGCGCACCATCTCATCTTCCTTCTGCGCGAAGCGCCGGATGATTTCCTCGGGAGGAATGGAAGGGGCCTCGGGCTTGCTCGCTGCGGGAGGCGGGGCAGGCGCCCGGCTCGGGGGCGGCGCCATGGGGCCGGATACCTGCGCGCGCGCAGGGCCCGCCCCGGCAACTACGACGGACGCGAGCAGCGTAAAAGAAGCCCAAGCAGTCGAGCGATGGTTCATTCTTCCCACAAGGACTTGGATGCGCGCTTTGGAAACTGAGTGGTGTGCCTCTGCAGGTCCAGCGTCCTCAGGCGCCCTAAAGTCCGGAGGCGATAGTGTACCGCAGAGTGAACTCGCTTGGCGCGTTCGCCGGTGCAGGGAGGGGAAAGGCGAATTCAACCCGCGCGGAGAAATTCTGAGGAATGATTCGGGCGCGGCCCACAGACCATTCAACACCCAGGGTGGTGCGCCCTGGTGTCTGAATCTCGAGGTGCGAAACACCTTCAGGAATCGAGATCGGTTCACCGCGAGCCGAGAAGTTTTCACACTGCGGGTCGGCCATGGGTTTTTGGAGTGGGGCCGGCGCCGCAGAAAGCTCCAAAGATGACGGCGGCTCCCAACAGAATCGCGTTGGGGCTTCTCCTGGCTCGGCCACAGGAACGGAAAGCGTCGAAAGGAACGGATGTCCCGAGGGAGCACCGTCCCGGGATTCCACAGGCACTCTGGCGCCACGCGAGAGACGGTAGGAGACGTCCACGGCATCAGGAGTTGTCAGGCGCACTGTCTTTTCGATCCGAGCGCCAAGGGGTGCAATTTCGGGGTCGTCGTAGGTGAGGCGCAGTGCTGTGCCTTGTTTTTCCTCGACCCACTCCGCCCGGTACTCACGGGTGGAGAGCAGATGGCTCACGGCCTTCGCGGTGCCGTAATCAATCCGATCGTAGAGGGCGCCGCCGAGCGTGATGAGGTCTTCGTTCGTGGATTTGTCCACGAGCGTCAAGGCGCGGCCGCCGTCGGCGGGAGCAATAATGAGCTGCAGTCGTTCGCTCTCCAGAACCAATTCTGGCGCGCCATCCCGGTCGAAATCGTATTGGTAGTGGATGGTTTTGTCCTTAACCGGCGGCACGAGAAACACGGGGCCGCCTGTCTGTTTCCGGCCAGAATGAATCCCGAGTTCCCCGCGGAGCAATCCATCGGGCGGAGTGGTGGAAACAGGGTCCGGAGTGGCTGAAGCGCGTGTGGGTTGAAATCGGAGGCGCGTCAATAGTTGCTCGCCGGGGTACATCCGCGCGTAACTACCGCCGTGAATTGCCCCATTAATGCTGAAGTCCACCATCCGAGTGGTATCCGAAGGATTCCAGGACGAAACCACTAAGTTTCCTCCGCTTCCCGCTTCGGCCCGGATCAGCGGAGGATGAGTCGGAATCGAGGCATCAGTGCCCAGAGGAAACCTCATCGCGTTCAACACATCGAAGGCGAAGTCGAGGGGGTGGTTCACTTGGGCCGGCTTCTCGACTACATGCGGGGTATAGCGGAGACGAACCTTCAGGACGCGGAGAAAGTCCGGCGCGGCTCCCCGTGGGATGAACAATTCGGCTTCTCCTGTCTCCTGCTTCCATTGGGATTCGAGCCGGATGTCGTCTTCAAGTTCCATCTTGGTGGGCTGGCTTTCAAGCTGCAGCCGGACCATTGCGCGAGCGGGGGCATAAAACAGGAGTTGCAAGGTCTTGCCGTCGCGTTGGGCGCCGAGCAACTCGGCCCCGGCCGCCACCACTTCGTCAGAGCAGGGCCCGTCGGCAGGGGACGCCGAGCAGAGGGGAGAGTGGATCGGCAGGAGCAATGAATCGTGCGCGGGTACGGATACATCCAGCGAAATCGTTCGTGGGGCCTTTCCGGACAGAGCGGGCCGGGGGTCTTGGATCTCCAGATTCGCCGTGGCGGCCGGGCTGCTGCCGAAGTTGATGACGCTGACCAGCGCCGCAGCGCAGAGTTGATCCGCCGCGCACAATTGCCGCCCTCCGCTTGATGAGTGGAGATCATTCGAAATGAGCTGCGCCGCAAGAAGCTCCGACCCGGACCCATCCGGAGAACTTCGCTCCACTCCCCGCGTCGCGCCAACTTGGGCCAGAAGCGCCTTCAGACTCTCCACCGCAGGAGTTATTTCGCGCTGGCTGCGGCTTTGGTCTAAGCCGCCGGCTGAGGTAAACCCGTCGGAGAAATCTCCTGGCGACACGATGACTCGCCCATGCTCGAACGCCCACTCCGCGGATGCTTTCCTCCCAGCCAGATTAACCGCCTCTCCCCGCCACAAGGGTTGAGGTAAAACACGCGCCGGCTGCGAACAGACGCAGACCAGGGCGCCTCCCCGGCGGACAAATTCTATCAACGCCCTCCGCGCATCCTCTGAGAGCACGGGATCGCCGCTGATTTCTCTGGACACCGGCAACAAAATCACCGCATCGCGCGACAAGCGTTCGACCGGCTGTGCGGCCGGATTGACCAGTTCCGGGGCAAATCCGGCAGCCTCCGCGGCTCGGAAGACTTGTTCCAAGTCCCGGGCGGCGCGGGCCGTCTGTTCGTCCGAACGGGCCGCCAACGTGGTCCGCAGGTCCAAGATCCCGAAGTCAGCGCGCAAGTGCGAGGCCGCCAACATTGCGCCCCACTCGGCGAGGAACTGACCATTCCGCTTTACGCCTTCCGCGCGGGGGCCTTTGTTCCCGGCGAGGTCGAGGGGGGCGTCCCAGCGAAAATAGCGCGCAGCCGCCGGCGTTTCCCAGCCCGCAGGAGTCAACGTGTCCTGGAGCGGCGAATACTCGATTCCGCGGAGGCCGCTGCCAATGAGCAGGCGCGATGCCAGCAGCGTGTTCGCGGGCGAGGGCTGAGCCGCGCGAGTGTCAGCGGCGGGCGCGAAGGTGCTGGCGGAAAAATCAGCCATGAACGGCGGGAAATCAGGCTGGGTAGCCAGGGTGGCGGTCAGAAATTTGAGGTCGGGGCGCTCCGTGGCGTCGAGGGAAAAATTTTGACCTGCGGGGGAGATCCATTCGCCAGCCAAGCCGGTACGTGAGAGTGCTGCGGGTCCCGCCCTGCTGTTGTAAGGGACCGCGCCAGCGGCCGAAATATCCGGGATGCTTATGAAGGACATCGCGTCCAGGCCGCCTCGGACCAGCGCGCCGCGAAGCTCTTCGAGGTATCGCTCTATGTTTGAAGTGGACGCCCCCGGGCGCAAGCCCATGCCCTCGCCGAGCGCCACAAACAGCAGCGGGCCGCTGATTTGTTTTTCCCGCATCTCTCCGCCCTTCTCACCTGGTTCAGCGACCTTGAGCGTGCACAGGGAGCCATAGGGGGCAAGTTCTCGGGCCACGGCGGCGAGCCAGCGCGGCGCGTAGGTCATGTGTGTTCGGTTGGCCAGCCACAGCCCCGCGGCAGCGTCCGCATCCCGCGCGGCCAGCTCCACTCCCGGGGAACCTGCGCCTGCGGCAATCGTCACGGCGTCCAATCCGAATTCCGAGTGGGCCAGCAGCCAATCGGGCAGGCCCGCATTCCTCCACGGACCGGCCGTGATGGGCCCCGGGCGGACAATCAGCTTCAATCGCTGTTCGGCGATCAGGTGAAGTAGTTCGCGCAAATTCCGGCGGGGATTGGTGTGACCGTCGAAGTCGAATTGCCCGTCCTGGAGTTCGTGCCAATTCCAGGGGATGCGCAAGTCCACGGTGTTGATCCCCAGCTGACGGTAACGCTCGAGAGAGCTTTGCCAAAGATCGGCCGGGATACGGAAATAGTCGAATTGCGCCGCGTGAATGAAGAACGGTTCGCCGTCCACGCGCAATTCCGGCTCCCCAGCGTCGAGCACGATTCGCGCGCCGGAGGACGGCAGCGCGGGTTTCTGCGCCGGAACGGACTGGGCTAGCGCCTGAGCACAACAAAGAACTGCCGCGGCGGCGGCCGCCATCTTTGCATTCCGCAGGCAGTGCAGTGTTGGCCGCCCCTGAGAGGGAGGTAGCCCGCACATCGTACCCGGATTCTACCTGATTGCCGGGCGCATTTCGATACTTCTGCGGCGCGCCGCCCCGCCTCCGTGGGATCAGTTTCCCCGCCGGGCCAGGCGCAAGCTCTGCTACAATCGCGCCGGTGCGGGAGGGATTCCGCGCGCTATGGCGCCGTGAAGACCCAGGCGAAGCGATACTTGGTGTCCGGGAATGTACAAGGCGTCGGATTCCGCTTTTTTGCTGAGCGGATCGCCAGGCAGTTGGGCGTCGCCGGGTACGTGAAGAATTTATTCGACGGGCGGGTGGAAATCTATGCGATCGGCAACGCCGCCCAGTTGGAAGCCCTGCAGCTGGAGTTAAAGCGCGGCCCGCGATCCGCCACGGTGGACGCGGTCACGGAATCCGAGGCGGAACTTTTGGGGGAGTTTTCAAATGGCTTCACCATCGAGCGGGAATATTGACCGGCAGGCTGGGCAGGGGAGCACGGGTATGGATCACCTGAAGTCTCTCATCCGGGAAATCCCGGATTATCCCAAACCCGGAATCTTGTTTTACGACCTGACGACCCTGCTGCAAAATGCAGCAGGCTTCAACGAGTTGGTGGACCGGCTCTGCGCTCACTACGCCGGAAAATCCGTGGACGTCGTCGTCGGCATCGAGGCGCGCGGATTCATTTTTGCCCCCGCGCTAGCGTACCGGCTGAACGCAGGGTTTGTTCCCGTGCGCAAGCCAAAGAAGCTGCCGTGGCGCACGGCCTCGGTATCCTACCAACTCGAATACGGCGCCGATGCGCTTGAAATCCACCAAGATGCGATCAAGCCCGGACAGCGCGTGCTCATCAGCGACGATTTGCTGGCCACCGGCGGCACTGCCGCTGCGGCAGTCGAGCTGGTGCGCAAATTGGGCGGCGAAGTGGCCGGAGCCGCCTTCGCTGTCGAGCTAACATTTCTGAACGGCCGCAAGAGGCTCCCCGGAATTGATGCCTTCTCCCTGCTCCAGTACGACAAATAAGGACGCCGCGGCCAGGCGGCTTCGCAGAATGGTTGACTCAGGGTTTGGAGCGGCGGCGCAGTTCGTCGAAGAAGTTTTCCAGAAAGATCACGTGGCTCTGCGCCTTCTGCCCTTCCGGCGTCTCGGCCGGCATTAACGCGGCGATGCGTTTGCCGTCCGGCGCGAGATCATAATTCCGTTGGGTACCGACATTGGCGATTCTCGTCTCGGACCACACCCGCGGCTTATCCGCCACAAACGAGTCGCCCTTCACCGTATAGCTGGCTACCATGATCCGGTTGTCCTCGGTGTGGAAAAACAACTCGCGTCCGTTGCGCGACCATACCGGGACCCCGCCGCCGCTGTTCGAGATTTGCCACTTTCCGCCTTTGTCCGGAATGGCCCGCACGTAAACTTCAATGCTCCCCGACTCGTTCGAAGCATAAGCCATCCACCGCCCGTCGGGAGAGATGGAGCCGTGCCTCTCGTCGAACGGCGTGTGCAAGAACGACTCCAGCTTCCCAGCCCGTAGTCCCGTGGAATCGCTTTCCACCGGCACGGTCCAGAGGTCGAACCCAGTTTCAGGACTCTGCTCTACAACCGCCAGCAGCTTGCCATCGGCCGTGAAGGACCACGGAATCTGAATGTTCTTGCTTTGAGTCAACGTCTGAGGCTTGCCTGACCCGTCCGAGCGTGTCCAAAAGATGCCTCCTGCCGATCGGAGCAGGATGTACCGGCCGTCGGGGGTCCAGAGTGGATAAAAGGAGGCTGTGGGCCCGAACGTCAAGCGCGTCATGGTGTCTCGCTGCCATTCGTAGACCCAAATGTCCTGGTTCCCTCCCTCGGTCAGCGTGAACGCCAGCCGCTGACCATCCGGAGACAGGCTGGGATACTGATACACTCCCGCCTTCGCTAGAAGCGGTTGCGTCTTGCCGGCAGCATCCAGCCATTGCACGGTGACCAGCCCGCCAGTCGCTCCGCCGGTCCGGTACACCAATGTTCCCGTTTGGGAGAAATCAAGCTGCGCTGAACCGGTTGTGGCGTTATAAGCGACTAGGTCCAGCACCGGCGCGGGCGTTCCCCGTACTTCCAACCGATCCAAGTCGAACGGGACTGCAAAGAGTGTCCCTTTGTTCACATAGATGAGGTGGCCGCTGTGCAAATAGCGGCCAAACGTGCCGCCCTGTAGAAGCGTTTTCCTGCGGCGATCCTTCAAAGCCATGACTTCGATGTTGGCCCCGTCAAACCCACTCGTGGCGGTGTGAGCGGTGAAGAGCACGGCCTTGCCTCCCGGCAGGATTTGCGGCCAGCGATGAGTGTTCTCTCCGCGCTCGCGGTCAACCTCCGTGATGGCGGTGGGCGTGCCCCCGGCGGAAGGGATCCGCGAGAGAGCATCGCTGTTGTAGAGTGCCGCGATGATGTTGCCATCCTCTCCCCAACTGCCGCCCCGGGGGCTGGGGGCGTCGCACAGGTTGAGCGCCCCGCCGCCATCCACGGAAATCTTTTTCAGTTTCCCCTGTGCGAAAAATGCCACCCACTGCCCGTCCGGCGAGAAGAAAGGAGCACTTGCCCCTTGCGTCCCTGCAAGCTCGGTGGCGTTGGGCTGATCCAGCCGCCGGGTAAAGAGCCGCCCTTGCGAGACATACACCACGCGCGTGCCGTCGGGCGAAATAATCGTATCTGGTGACACTGCAGAGCCTAGCGACACGTCGGGTCCGAGATCGACGTCTAGCCGCACCAGGGGCCGCAGCGTCTGCCCAACGGGTCGGATGGCGCGCCACCAGACCAACGCCACGCCGGCTGCGATGATTGCCAGCGCCGCTACGACCGTCCACAACAGCGTGCTCCTGGGAGCTGACACAGTCGGCGTTGCACCGGCATCTTTCGGCGCAGCCAGCGCCTCGTGAATCTCGATGCGGGCATCGCCGGCGTCTCGCATGCGTAACGTTTTGTCTTTTTGTAGACAACGCTGCAGCAGGACGCGGATGGAGGCAGGAGTGTTCCCCGGCAGCGCGTCAAACGCGGGCTCCTTCATCATCACCGCCGCCAGAATTTCTGTGGTCCCCTCCCCCGTGAATGCCTGCTTGCCTGTCAACAATTCGTACAGCACGGCGCCGAAAGCCCAAATGTCGGTTCGCTTATCCACCGCCTTGCCCCTGGCTTGCTCCGGGCTCATGTACGCCGCTGTGCCCAGAATCACCCCTTGCAGCGTGGCAGCTTGGCTGAGTGTGGGCGAGTTCATTGGATCGCTCCCGGACTCTTCGCCCTCAAACGCCTTCGCCAAGCCGAAATCCAGCACCTTCACCTTGCCTTCCGGGGTTGCCTTCACGTTCGCGGGCTTCAGGTCGCGGTGAATGATGTTTTTCTCGTGAGCGGCTTCGAGCGCCTCCGCCATCTGCTTGGCAATCTCCAGCGCTTCTTCCACGGGAACCGCCCCGTCCCGCCTGATTCGCTGTTGCAGCGTCTCCCCGGGCACCAACTCCATCACCAGATAATGGGTGCCCTGCGATTCCTCCAGCCCGTGAATAGTGGCGATGTTGGGATGATTCAGCGAGGCCAGCAGCTTCGCTTCGCGCTGGAAGCGCGAAAGCCGTTGCGGGTCATGCGCGAACGCTTCGGGCAATACTTTAATGGCCACGTCACGGCCGAGCTTGGTATCGTGCGCTTCGTACACCTCTCCCATACCGCCCGCGCCAATCTGCGCGACCACTTCATACGAACCGAGACGGGTACCAACGGCAATGGTCATTTCTTCAGCCCCGCTGTCCAATTGAGGACTACGGTGATCGGCGGGGCTTGTGTCCCCTCGCCCCCTGCCTGCACGTTGACCAAGAACCGCTCTCCATTCGCCGCAGGCAGGTACGGACTACTCGCGGTAGGAATCGTGACTGCGGGCTCCATCCGAAATAGCGGCTGTGGCGCTCCGGGCTCGAAGGCACCCGAGGAGCCGCTCCCTGTTTTGACAGGCACGGCCCTCAGTTGCTGATCCGCCGCTATGAAATAAAGCTCCTTTCCATCGCGCCTCCATCTGGGGAAATCACCCCCGGCGCTTGAAATTTGCCACTTCGGCCCGCTGGCTGGAACAGTCTGCACATACACTTCGAACCGGCCGGATTCATCCGAAACATACGCCATCCATCGTCCGTCTGGCGAAAACTGGCCGCGAATCTCACTGAAAGGGGTCTGCAGGTAAGGAACCGGTTTGTGATTGCCTTCGAGGGGAAGCAGCCACAAATCGTACTTGGTCTTGTCCTGGTAGTCTGAATACACGATGTACTTGCCGTCCGGCGACCAGTCCCAAGTACCTGTATTCACCGCCGTGGGCAAGACCAGTTCGGCTTTGCCGGTGCCGATTGCAGATTTCTGATAAATCGCATACTGCGCGAAACCGTCGCGATGCGTAAAAACAATTCGGCTGCCGTCCGGGGACCAAACGGGAGAGTAGCTGACCCCTGGTTCGAATGTGAACCGGGAAATCACTCCTCGTTCCAGGTCCTGCAACCAGAGGTCGCTGAGGTCAGCCGTCTCATTGGTGATGCCGAACATGAGCCGCTTTTCATCCGGGGATAGCGATGCTGATCTCACCCGGGCTGACTTCGTGATCGTGTCGAGCCGTTTGCCCTCGCGATCCATCCAGGCGAATTCGCGATTCCCGAATATGTTTCCGGTTCGAAAGGCGAGTTCGCCATTTGCGATGCTGAAAAGGCTCCCTGGCCTGCGTTAATCATTGTGCCGACCTGCTCCGCCACGGGAAATACCTCACCTGTGAGGCGGATCCGGCCGGGATCGAAGGGCTGTGCCATCAAGGAGCCCTCTCGCCGGAACAGGAGGTGGCCCATCGTTTCCGGAGGTATGGGGGGAACGTAAACCGCGTTCGACAAGTCGGGCAAAAGGCGGGTGGGCGGAGTCCCATCCAATGAGCCAGCGTATATTGCTACGTTGTCCATCCGGTCTTCCAGATAGACGAAGTGGCGGCCGTCTGGGAGGAATTCAGGGTAACGCTGAGAATCCGATGGGCTAGAGAATGTGAATTTCGTCGCCGGTTCGGGGACGCCGCCGGCCGTCGAGACTTTATAGAGCCCACCCGTCAAGTTCGGCGTGAAAAGGATGACTCCCGTTGTGCTCCACGCTCCTCCGCGCCCGCCGGGGGCATCGCAAAGGGTTTGCGGCGGTCCGCCTGATACCGCGATCTTTTTCAGCTTTCCCTGCGCAAAGAATCCGATATAAGCGCCATCCGGAGACCAGAATAGATAGCTGGCGTCATCCGTACCTTGCAAGAGCTGCCACTGCAGCGAGTCGAGGGGGCGAATCCATAACCGGTTTCGCCCCTCGGAAAGGGCGGTAACCGCGATATTTCGGCCGTCGGGAGACAGCTGGAACATCGAAACAGCCGATTGCTCCGGGGGCGGCACCTGGAAACGCGCGCTCGGTTGCGGAGCAGGGACTTCGCGGAAATGCACAAAGGACAACGCAGCAATCGCAATCAGAAGAACGGCTGTAGCCGCGATCCACGGGAAAGCAGATCGAGGCGGAGGCGGGACCGCGTCCACTGCTGGCGAAGCCGTCAGGATTTCGTGGATCTCAATGCGCGCGTCGCCCGCGTCTCGAAGACGAAGTGTCTTGTCTTTCTGCAAGCATCGGCGCAATAGGTCGCGAATCTTAGATGGGGTAGCTTGCGGCAGCTCGCTCCAATCGGGTTCGGCCCTCACGACCGCCGCAAGAATGTCCGTTATGTCCTCGCCACTAAAGGCGGCCTTGCCCGTCAGCAGTTCGTACAGCACGCAGCCGAAAGCCCAAATGTCCGTTCTCTTGTCCGTCACTTTGCCTCGCGCCTGCTCCGGCGACATGTACGCTGCCGTGCCCAGGATCACTCCCTGCATCGTGGCCGCATGGCTGAGGGTGGGCGAGTTCGGGGGATCGCTCGTTTCGGTGTCGCCTGCGAACGCTTTCGCCAGACCGAAATCCAGAACTTTCACTTTTCCTTCCGGCGTGACCTTCACGTTGGCAGGCTTCAGGTCTCGGTGAACGATTCCTTTTTCGTGTGCCGCTTCCAAGGCCTCAGCAATCTGACGAGCAATACCGAGCGCTTCGTCCACCGGCAGCGCCCCTTCTCTCGCCACCCGCTCCCGCAGCGTCTCCCCCGGCACCAACTCCATCACCAGATAATGCGTGCCCTGCGATTCCTCCAGTCCGTGAATGGTGGCGATGTTGGGATGATTCAGCGAGGCCAGCATCTTCGCTTCGCGCTGGAAGCGCGAAAGCCGTTGCGGGTCATGCGCAAACGCTTCGGGCAAAACTTTGATGGCCACGTCGCGTCCGAGCTTAGTGTCGTGCGCTTCGTACACCTCACCCATGCCACCGGCACCGATTTGGGCGACGATTTCGTAAGAGCCGAGTTTGGTGCCGCCACTCAACATCAGATGCCTCGATTCACTCGGCATTCCGGCTGGCGGCTCAGACGCCGCCACAGCGCCTCAACTTCGCCCATTCCGCCCGAGCCAATGGGCGCCAGGATTTGGTAGGTCCCAAGCGCGGTTCCAATTGCGAGGCGCATAAGCTTTTGCGGGATTCTACACCGAATTGCGCTGGCGGACGGCTTCAAACAGGACGATGCCGGCGGCGACCGACACATTAAGTGAGCGTACGGGGCCGGTCGTCGGGATGGAGACTAGAAAGTCGCAGCGTTCGCGCACGAGTTCGTGTAAGCCTTTTCCTTCTCCGCCCATTACGATTCCCACGGGAACTTTCCAGTCCACTTCGGTGTGGCGCTTCCCGGCGCGCTCATCGAGACCGACGAGCCAGTAACCCGCCGCTTTCAACTCCTGCATCGCACGCGCCAAGTTCGTAACGCGCGCCACGGGCAAGTGCGCCAGCGCTCCTGCCGAGGCTTGCGCCACGGTCTCGGTCAGCCCAGCGGCCCGGCGCTCCGGGATGATGACGCCCTGCGCTCCTGCCGCCAGCGCCGTGCGCACGATGGCACCCAAATTGCGCGGGTCCTCGACGCCGTCGAGCAAGACGAGCAGGCCAGGTGCACTCCGCGGCTCGCGGGGATTCAGCAAGTCCTCGAGGCTCGCCGCGCGCGAAGCGGAAACAAAGGCCACTGCGCCCTGATGGTCGCGGGTTC
>Ga0187846_10000707_pt1 | contig 18924 bp, 10 predicted proteins | sample TC_taG_FD_161473 | JGI IMG/M metagenome (GOLD analysis project Ga0187846, IMG submission 161473) | Biofilm microbial communities from the roof of an iron ore cave, State of Minas Gerais, Brazil - TC_06 Biofilm (v2) | ecosystem: Environmental > Terrestrial > Deep subsurface > Cave > Wall biofilm...
CACCTTCCCTGGTCAGACTTGCTTCAGTGTTGCGCGCAACCAGGCGCAGGCTGACCAGGGAAGGTGGCCCGTCCATCTCGCTTTGTTCTGTTGAATGATACGCTGCGGGCGCCTGCCGCAGCTTCACGGGAATACCTAAGAGCTTGTTCCCAATGGTATGCACATGTTCGTCAAGCATTGCAAACAAGCTTGCTTGCGCCTCTCCATTGATAGTCACGTCAAGATAGCTCAGTCGCCTGCGTGTATCGCCAGTCGCAAGGGCTTCTTGCAATGCTGTAGCAAACGCTGATGCAGCAGGATCTCTGCGCTGAGGGTCGAAGTGCGATTGGGTGTCCTGGCCAGATGCTCCAAGTGGAGCAAGCAGTGTCAGGATGCCGTCCTGCAACGCCAGGCTCCATTGCGAGGTGACTTGCAACGGATCGGACTGTGTCCGTAACGCACGCGCGCGCGACTTGTAGTTCTCGACGGCAGGCTGACCGGCGAATGTAATACCTTGCAGATAGCCATAGAGGGCCATGCTCAACTGCCAGCCAAGAAAACTGGCTGCCAGGGCTGCCAGCCTGTCCCGGGGTTCCTGGCTGGCCAGGGAAGGTTGAGCGAGGAGAAAACTTTGAGCATCTGCTGATTCAGCCGCTCCAGTCGCCACATGTACCTGCAGCATGCCGCCCTGCTGGTAGCCAGGAGCCGCGTGGTTCAGGGTTTGCTCGTCAAAAACAACGATGCCCTTGCCTCCTTTGCCCAGGCTCTCCTCCAGCAATTGTTCGAGCCAGGAGACAAGGACTTGCCAGCCTTCTGGCATCTTCACGAGCATGCGGCACGCTCCATCGCGGCTGGCGGCACTCAGTGCGGTAGCCAGTTGCACGAAAGGATGATCCGCCGGGTGAGCAGTTGCCAGTTCAAGGTTATACTCGTCCCAGGCCTGTTGCAGCACTGAGCGTAGTTGACCGGATTGACCAGGGAAACGGGTCGTTAGATAAAGGGCCGCAGGAAGCAGAAAGACGCGTGTGGCCGGGGCGCTCATGCGTCCACCTGTGCCTGTCCCCCCGTCTGGCTGCAAGGGACGACTGGGCGCCTGCTGCTGGCGGGCAAAGCGGTCAAGATAGGAATCGGGGAGCGTCATCACCAGCAAATGTTCCGCCGGGCGCAATCCAGCCTGGTTCAAAAGGCCGGTGAACCATTCAAGGTGCGTGATCGGCTCTTCCGAGGTCATGCCCATCGCTACTCCGACCATCATCACGTCATGAAGGAGCGCTCGCAAGAAGGTTGGATTGGATGCTTCTTCCCCAGGAGGTATCGCCAGATGCCTGGCTGCTGTTATCTTGCGCACGATGGCGTTAAGCGCAGCAGGGTCTGTGCTGTCCAGCGGGTAGATATCCACCTGCTCGTTGTTGTGACTACCACCGAAGCCAAGTTCGCATAAGACACGCACAGTCAGGACCGAGCCACCCATGCCAGACCAGATAATGTGGCGGATACCCTGGTGCCAGATGTCTTGTGCCTCTGCTTCTACCTCATCTAGCATGACCGGATCAGCGAGCAGACGTGCTATTCCCTCGACCCAATCGAGTTTGAGCGCATGACCTTCGCTGCCTAATGTTGCCATCAGGCCATCACGACGGCGCAACTGGCCAACTGCATCATCTTCGATCAGTTTTTGCAAGGCGGAGAGCCTGGCATTGTCGTTGTCATTCATCATTGGTGAGCCGCCTTCCTATTTTTCTTAAGATGATGAAAGGTTACGGGAAATCATGAACCCCCCCGAAGGCCGATAAATCGGCGGTGTGCGCGATAAATCGGCACCTACGGGTGGTTGGTTATCTTCAGTCGAGATCCTTCGCTTCGCTCAGGATGACAAAGGGTTGACAATTTTTTATAAACCTCGAGCGCGGTAGAGCATCTCACCGGCGTGTGGTACAAAGAGCATACTCTCCTGCTCACGTCCTTTCCATGCTTCGGGATCGATCTCGCGGTAATCGGCATAGCCCAGGTTGATGCGCCGGCAGCGTTCTTCGGGGATGCCGGTAGCCAGTGTGACAGAGATACGCGGCGTTTCGATGCCGGATGTTGCGTCGTAGGTGCCCGTTCCCTTGACGTGCGTGCTATGTGCCAGAACGCCTCCAGGGATGTGCTTAAAGCGATCCCACTGCTTGACGAAATAATCCCTGACATGATAACCAACCTCGTCAATCAGTTTTCCATGCGTGTAGGAGACCTCGGTGATATGCGGGGCGTAGATAATGACTTCGCCCCCTGCGGCAATCGCCGGTTCGGTTTTGTACATCGCCTTGGCTGCTGTCCAGAGGTCGTCATATATTTCGGCAGGGGCCGAGAGTACCCTGTGAAAAGGACGATCAACATAGGTGATATCGAGTTGCGCTGAGAGATCGGCTGCATGGCTCCAGGCTTCCATATGGTTGCCGATGTAGAGGCCGTGCAGGTCCTGGCCTTGCATCACTATCGCCAGGCACAGCAGCGGCTGGGTCACAAAGGCTGCTGCCTGGGTGATGACGCGCCGCACAGGAGTGTCCTTGAAACCGATGGTGCGCATACTGGTATGGAGCGCGCCGAGCCAGTGGGTGAAATTGATGATATCGGGGCCAGCGATGCCCGGAAAGAGATATTTGGCGCCCCCGGAGAAGCCGGCGACCTCGTGGGGAAAAACCGGCCCGCAGATCAACAAGAGGTCATAGTCGAAGATCATGCGGTTGAGCCTGACCGGGACGTCATCAGCGAGCAGTCCACCGGTCAAACTGGCTGCCTCCTTGCTCGAGATGGTCCCGATGGTCTGAAGCATCTGTGGATTGTCCCAGTCGTGGTTGAAGATACGCACGTTGGGATAGCGCTGCGCGCGTTCGGCGGCCGTCACACCGACATGGTCGTCAACGTGGAGTGTCTTGATATAGTAGCCTGGCTCATTGACTCGTTGGACCGCTGTCACACCGACCAGGTGGTCGATAGCCTCTAGTACCATGGGTGGATGGGTTCCCAGGGCAATCAGGTAATCGAATTGGGCAGCGCGTCGCCCAAATTGCTCATAGAGCAGGCGAAACATGAGTGGGATCGGAGCCGTGCGCGTCCCATCGGGAATAATCACCAGGACGCGCTTATTGGCCGGGTCAAGTCCGGCTCCTACGAGCAACTCCTCATCTGCTTGCGCGAGTAGTGCCTGGACCTCCTCAGTGGTGAGTGTTGCGGTCGTTGACCCTTTTCCAACCACCATGATGTGTTTCCTCCTGTTCTAGACACCGCTATACGCTGAGAAACCACCATCTACGGGAACCACAATACCGGTCACGAACGATGAAGCAGGACTGACCAGCCACAGCAGCGTGCCAGCGAGATCGTCTGGTACGCCTAATCGACCCACCGGTGTATGATCGACAATTGCCTGCCCGCGTGGAGTCATCTTCCCTTCTGCATCGATCATCAAATAGTGATTTTGCTCGGTCAAAAAGAAACCCGGAGCGATTGAATTGACTCTGATGGCCGGGCTATATTCCTGGGCCATATGCACTGCTAACCACTCGGTGAAGTTGACGATGGCTGCCTTGGCCGCACTGTAGACTGGTACACGAGTCAGAGGTCGTAGTCCACTCATAGAGGTGATGTTGACGATTACGCCCTGTTTGCGCTCGGCCATATCGTGTCCGAAGATCTGGCAACTTTGGAAGGTGCCGGTAAAATTCAGGCCGAAGACGCGATTTATGGCCTGCATATCCAGGTCAAAGAAGCGTTGTTCGGTTGAGGTGGTAGCGGCGGGGGAGTTGCCTCCCGCGGCATTGATCACTATATCCACCGGACCAAAGGCGCCCGTGATCTGCTCCCGGCTTCGCTCAAGATCGGCACGGCTCAGCACATCGCAAGCTACCCCCAGAGCCGAGCCGCCTTCGGCCTGGATGCTCTCGGCCACCATTTGCGCGGTCTCTACATGACGGCCCAGGATGGCGACCTGCGCACCTGCCTGCGCAAGGGCAGAAGCCATGGCTCGTCCTAAGTGCCCGCTGCCACCAGTGACGACGGCGGTGCGGCCTCGCACGTCGAAGCGTGCTTGCACATCGAATTGCGTATCAGGCATATCTCCTCCTCTCGCGGCTGTTCACCGACCGGCACTTACGGTTTGTACCCAAAGTCTGGAATCGCTTTCCAGCGTTCCCTGAGGTAGTGCGCCGCCATTTTCGGTTCGCGATCCCTGGTGAACACGCCTTTTTTGTTGCCCTGCACGCGTATAATCCCTTGACTGGTTTGGAAATCCGCGAAGTTCCACACCTGCTCACCGATGAAGGTGGGAAACTCGTCTATCACTTCATGATTGGCTTGCAAGCAGGCCACTTGATACTCTTCAGTAAACATCACAGGCGTCGTATCATGCAAGCCTGCAATGGTGTCAGCGCCATACTCGGTGAACAGCATGGGTTTGCCCTGCTGCACCCGATTCCAGCCTGTTAACTCTGCGCGCAAGCGAGCTTTGGCCACCTCGAGCTGTCCGCCCTGGATATACCAGCCATAGTAGCGGTTCAATGCCAGCACATCCACAAGATCCGACACGGTATTCGTCTCGGGCGTGGCCAGCATGTGGATGACAATCGTGACAGGACGGTTTTGGGGATCGAGGTCTCGTGCAAGCTGGACTAAGGGTTGAAAGTATTCATATGCTCCCTCTTCTTCGGAAGCCGGTTCATTGGCGATGGACCACATCACTACACTCGGATGATTTTTATCGCGTGCGACGAGCTCGCGAATCACCTGCGCGTGATGCTCTTTGGTTCCCAGTTCTTCCCAGGTCTTATGCGTCCTGGTTCCCCCTCCCAGCAAGGCTCCAAAGTTCAAGTGCAAGCCGACCGCCGGGACCTCATCGAGCACCACAAAGCCTTCGCGATCCGCAAGGCGCATCAGCTCTTCAGAGTAGGGATAGTGCGAAGTGCGGAAGGAGTTGGCGCCAACCCATTTGAGCAGGTTGAAGTCTTTCACATTGAGCGCTTCATCAAAGCCGCGCCCATGAATATGGGAGTCTTCGTGCCTGCCAAAGCCTTTAAAATAGAAGGGCTTGCCATTGATCAGGAATTTCCCATCTTTGACCTCCACTGTGCGCACGCCGAACGGTTGCTCGTAGGTATCGAGCAGCTGCCCATCTTTCCACAATTCCACGACACAGGTGTACAGATAAGCGTGCAGCGGCTGCCAGAGCTGCACATTGTCGATGGTGAGCTGACCGCTTGCTCCGCTGCCTCCGGCGACACGTTCCCCTGACTCGTCGTGCAGAAAGACCTGAATCTCCGCCTCTCCTTCGGTCTCGATGGTGTATCCGACCCGCGCATTGGTTCCCTCAACCTCCGTCGTCACGGTAATGTCGCGGATATAGGTGGTGGGGGTGGTATAGAGTTTGACCGGGCGCTGGATACCGGCATAATTGAAGAAGTCAAAGTTGGGGGTATCGGTGACCACTTTGCCAAAACCTGGAACGTCTTCTTCTTGATAGTTGCCAGCAGGAAGCGTGGTATTGTCCACAATATTGCTGACCGCGACCGTCAGCCGATTTTTGCCGCTGGTGACGTAGGCATTGATCTGGGCTTCGAACGGCGTAAATCCTCCTTTATGCTCAGTGACCAACTGCCCATTGAGATAGACGCGGGCAGTATGGGTCACAGAGCCGAAGCGCAGTACGATGCGTTGCGTGAGGAAATGAGGCGGGACGACGATTTCCCGTTCGTACCAGACCCAGCCGATGTGATCGCGAATGGCCGTGCCCTCGTACAGATCGTTGAACGAAGCAGGGACCGCCATCGGAATGGTTTCCTGCAACGGGTGCGCAAACCATTGCTCGGCAAACCCCGTGCCGTGATCAAGCTGAAAGTTCCAGATCCCATTGAGGTCAATGAGCTCTCTCGATATGGTCATGATTGGGTATAACATGGGTTTTCTCCTCATCGTACGGCCTTGATCGGCATCACTGTAAAGACACCGAGCAGGACGAAGATCGCCGCAGCGATGTACAAGACTGAGTAACTATGCGTCAGGGCAAGGACGAATCCGGCAATCACAGGCGCAATGGAGTGAGGAAGCGTGTTGGCGATATTGATGATGCCCATATCCTTTGCCCGGTCCTTTGCCGAGGGCAACACCAGGGTGACGATCGCGACATCAACGGCCAGGTAGGCACCCAGGCCAAATCCCAGCACGGCGGCAGCGAGCACCACGGAGATCCAGACCTGGAAGAAGGCGAGCAGGAGCATGGCGATGGCCATAATAATCATCCCAGCGATCACAAAGAGCTTGCGCCGCTTCAGGCGATCAGAGAGGAAGCCACCGAGTAGGGTGGAGACAAGCGACACGACCGCTGCGATGATGCTGAACGTCGAGGCTCCTTGCAGCGGGGCTGGATATTTCACGACATCCGTCAGGAAATAGAAGATATACGTGATCCCCAGAAAATACCCGACAAACGGGATAAAACGGGTTAACCATGCCCATGAGAAATCAGGGTGCTTGCGGGGATTAATCCAGAAATTCTTGAGAAACGCCCCGAGGTGGAAACGAGGCATGTAGCCCTTGGGGAGGACCTTGTCGGCCAGGAACACAGCAAACGGAATGGTGGCTATGAGCACGATCACGAGCATGACCACGTAGGCGTTCGTCGGATTGGTCTTGAAGATCTGGCCGGCAATAACCGCGCCCAGGATGCCTCCAAAGCCGGTGGCAAGGCCGTAGATGCCGGAAACCGTCCCGCGCTGTTTGTCAGGAACCTGGTCAGGGATCGTCGCGACGAGGGCCGCCAGAACGCAGTTGGAGAAAAGCTCGACTAAACTGTAACCAACGAACAAGAGCGGGATACTGTTCGCTCGCCACATGAAGATCAGGCCTAACATCGTTAGCAGGCCACCCGCGAAGATCCACGGACGCCTGCGTCCAAAGCGCGAGGTCGTCCGGTCGCTAAAAGCACCGGAGAGGGGATTGGCAAACAGCGCGATCAGGACGGTGATACTCGTGAAAAAACTGAGAATAGCGACTTTTTGCCCAGGAGCAAGCAGTTCAATCTGGTAGGGCAGCAACAAGGCTCCGATGCCGGCGTAGAGGATATACAGAGATATGGCAGCGAATGTAAGCGCGAACATGAAGCCATAGCCTACCTGCTTCGTTGGGGTTTGCAGCGCTTCTGGCAGATCGCGAGTTAGTACGGGTGACAATTCCAAGTCAATGTCTTGCATTTCTTCCATTGGAAAGGACTCCTTTCGCTTCAAAAAGCTTCCCTACGTAACAAACATGCTTCCCAGGCCTCTGCTTCAAAGGTATTTGGTTTGGTTGCCGTCGCTTCCATGTTCTTCTGCATTCAGTCTCACGGTGCGCTCATTTTTCAGGCCCTTCGGAAGCAGAGTCCTCCTTGAGCGGGTGTTGCGAGCGGAAGGTGGAACGTTTGCTCTCCCAAGACCGTCTTCTGGGTGCTCAATGCACTAGGTTGTCCGATCTCCTTCCAGTGTAAACGAGGAGCGTTACGAGGAGCGTTACAAGAAGCGTTATAAAGGACGTTAAAAACGCATGATGCGCTCATTTCCCAGGCCGTTCGGAAGCAGAGTCCTCCTTGAGCGGGTGTTGCGAGCGGAAGGTGGAACGTTTGCTCTCCAACGTGGTGAAAGGTTCAAAATATCTGTACATATCTTCTTGGAACAGTATACCTAGCTCAATCTCCCATTGTCTCGTATAATTTTGACCAAAAAAGGTTTTTTTTGACTCTTTTAGGAGAATGAAGAAGGATGACTATGCACCCCGCATATGAGCAGTACACGTCAGGTTGCCAAATAATATCGCTCCTCACGAATCTCGAGCCCAAAAAGGCCTCCCGCGCGGGAATCATCCACGAAAGGAGTGCCGCCTGCGGACGGTGGCGTTTCCTCCCTCACCCCGCAGAGATGAGGGTCTCCACGCCACAATTCTTATGAGCGCGTCGGGGTCTTCTCCCATCCTATAAATAGAGCGGAGATGGAGGAAACCCCACTTTTCGATGAAATTATCGTCGATCCTCTACACCTGGTGTTGGTTATTAGATCGATTTGACCTCCGCCGCGAGTTCCTTCTCGAAGTCCTTCGCGTTTATTTTCAACTCCTTCTCGACCCGCTTTTGTGCGTGGGCCGTGGCCTGAGCGATCTTCTTTGCCAGCTCTGATCCACCAACGACGACGAGCGACGCTGTCCCTGCGTCGAGGGCCTCGCCGAGATCCTTCATGTCCGAGCGCGACATGCCATGCCAGAGGTGACCGGCCAATCCGCCCACCGCGGCCCTGATGGCAGCGCTAGCGATAAGGGTGGGAGGAAAGAGGATTCCCACTACTGCGCCTATGGCAACCCCTGTCCAGGCGCCTTTCTGAGTAGGCTTCTCGCTCTGGCGAACGTGAACCTTGCCGTCAGTGTCTTTATTCACAACGGCGGCGTCGTATGTACCGATCAGGTCCCTACTGTGCAGGTCCTTCACCGAATCGTAGTCCTCCCATGCAGCGTCCGTGCTACCATAGGTAGCGATGAATACGAACACATTATCGTTATCAGCCATTGCTGTCTCCTTTTGCTCGAGCTGCTTTACAGGCCAGATGGTGAAATTTGAGTGGATACAGGTGACAACATAAAGGGGATAAACTCGCTTGAGGTAGCCTTGCATTCCACCACAGCCTCTGTCTGGCGCAGATCATTTCACTCAAGTGAGTGCTTCTCCCATAACACACTTGCCATCATTGAACCGAATACCTTGCACACTGGCAGTGCGCTCATTGCCCAGTCCGTTGGGCAGCAGTGCCCTCCACTGTGGGGAAAGGTTCGCCAGACCTGAACACATCTTCTTGGAAGAGTATACTTGCTCAATCTCGCATTGTCTCGTATAATTTTAACCAATAAGAGGTTTTTTTTGACCATTTTCAGGAGGATGACTATGCACCCCGCATATGAGCAGTACACGTCAGGTTGCCAAATAATATCGCTCCTCACGAATCTCGAAGTACAGGTGTTTGACACTGAGGGGGTTTCACAACTCCGGTACGCACCCTATGATCTGCCCACTCTGCTTGAGCGTTTGAAACAGAAAGCGCTTGTCCACATCCTTGAGCAGCCCTTTGTGAAAAAACACGTGTATGTGTTTCGCGATTCCATTCAGCTTGAGTTTCTGGCAGCAGGTGTGTGGGATGGAGCGGAACAGCGGGGTGCTATCGTGGTCGGCCCCTGTATCAGGAAAGTCTATCACCCGCAGCTGCTACGTGAAATGAGCCAAAAAGAACGATTCCCCCTTGCCATGCAGCGACAACTGCAACAAGGCTATAGCACGTTGACGATGGTCGATGAAGCGAAACAGCAGGCCATCAGCTCCTTGCTCATCAACGTGTTTACCCCAGGAATGATACAGCCGCAACTGATTGAAATCGCCTTGCCTTCCGAAGACGGTACAGCGGTGAAATTCAACGATGATCTAAAGCAGGATCGGGCACTGATTGAGAGGAGATATGAGAGCGAGAACAAGCTGCTGCATGCCGTCGCCAAAGGAGACCCTCATATGTTGAAACAAGCGATGGAGGAAGGGAAAGAGATCCCCTGGCCGTACCGCCATCCCAATGCGCTAGTGCGGTCGATGAAAAATCTCTCAATTGCCGCGAATACATTATTCCGGAAAGCGGCGGAAAGCGCAGGGGTTCATCCCCTCTATCTTGATAGCATCTCGGGGAAATTTGCTATCCAAATAGAACAGGCACAGAGCATCGCCGAGTTAGCAGCCCTCTATGAAGAGATGCCTCACGTCTACTGCAGTTCCGTGAGGGAACTCTCGGTAGCAGCACTGCCTTCACTGGTCAGGGAAGCTGTCACCTACATCCGTTTCAATATCGATCAGCCATTAAGCCTGAACCGGATTGCTGATACGCTTGGCGTCCATCCGTCCTATCTCTCCCGCGCCTTCAAAAAAGCGTTGGGGATGACCCTCACCGACTATATCAACAAGCTCAGAATCGAGGAAGCCAAATATCTGTTGGATCAGGGAAACGAATCTGTCGCCACAATTGCTTTAAGCGTCGGCTATAACGACCCCAATTATTTCTCAAAGGTGTTTACGAAGCTGGAGCATGTGACTCCACATGCCTATCGAAAACGAAAAAAGGGGAACGCTCTATCGCTACACTCGTCCCAGTTCTAACACGCGCCGTACTGCAGATTCGGCGAGGAAGTTCGAGCGCCTCGCCTCATCCTCCATTTTCACTGCAAGCTTCTGCACAATCGCCATCGCTCTGCCAAACGCCTGGTGCGCTTGCTCTCTCTGCCCAGAGGATGCGTACACTTCCCCGCGTGCCACTTCGATCTGCCATAGCTCCCCTGGTAGTCCGATCTCATTGGCCAGGACCGCCGCTTCTTGTAAAGATGCCAGCGCCTCCCTCGCCTCTCCATCAAACTCGGCCAGGGTTGCCAGCGCCCGCAGATAGGGGAGGCGCTGCCGTCGAGTGGTCCTGCCGTCTGCACCCAGGTGCTGCACCTCCTCCCTGGCCCGCTCCTCGTCGCCACCTCGCAGCAGCGCCTCGATCTCAAAATAGCGGAGGAAGTCGATGAAGGGCAACGACGTTTCGATGTCTTTTCGGACTGCTACGGCCTCCAACGCGTAGGTGTACGCGCTCTTCCAGTCACCAGCCAGGGCGCGGTTCGCGCACAGCCTGGAGGTGGCCAGCACGTGATACGACCGCACCGCGATGCTCTCGCCGAGAGCCAGCGCCTCTATGAGCGCCTCGTGTGCTTCCTCCAGCGAGAGCATCGCTTGATGCACCGCACCTAAGACCGTGAGCAGGAAGAAGAGCAGGGTCGGGTTGGGCAGCGTCCGCGCCATCTCCACCCCTTGCTGCGTCACCCGCAGCGCCTGCTCATACTCTCCCACCTCTAGCAACGCGTGATTCAGGTTCAGTACACTGTACACCTGTGCCCAGATGTTCTTGATCTCCAGACTGATGTCGAGCGCAGCTTGTCCGGCGGTCACGCCTGTCTGTGGCTCGCCACGATTGACGTGGCCAAGAGCCAGCAGACACAGGCAGAGCACCTCCATCGCCCGCTTCGTCAACTGTCCTGTTGGTGGGGAGCCAGCATAAATCAGTTGTGCTGATAATCCCGAGGCCTCACCTGCTTGCTCGTCGATAGTCGCGTACAGGGTTCGGGCCTCCTCAGCATACGTCACGACTTCCTCCCAGTAGCCACCCAGGGCATAGCTCAGACCAAGCGTGTACAGGCTGCGCGCGGTCAGTTCTTGCGGACCGGTCACGTGTGCCCGTTCGAGGGCACGCTTAGCATGGATCAAGGCTCGCTTCAACTTGCAGGCATGAATAGCCATCTGGGCCAGGTTCCACTCCGTCTCTGCCAGTATCACCGGCTCACTGCTCGCTTCGGCAACCCACCACGCCTCTTCCAGCAGCCTCTTGGCTGCCGCCAGGTCGAAGGACTGCTGCGCGGCCAGGATCGCCAGGCGATTGAGGATGGCGCTCTCCATTCCCAGCTCGCCCGTCTCCCGTGCGTACGCGAGCATCGAGGTATAGGCAGTCCGCGCCTTCTCCCACTCCGCGTTCAGTTCATAGGCCCGCCCAAGGTGGATGTAGAGATGTTCGACCTCGGGTGCCGGAAGCATGGTCAAGAGGCCGAGTCCATGCACTCGCGCGTCCAGCAGATGCCGAGCCTGCTCGTAGAAGGTGAGGGCATCACGCACAGCAAACACCCGCATCGCTTCATCGCCTGCTACCAGACTCCAGTGGAAGGCTGGTTCCGTCAGCCCCGCAGACAGGGCATGGTAGGCCAGTTCCGCCGCAGGCGCCGCCGCCGCTTACAATGCTTCTAGCGCCCGGCGATGAAAGATGGAGCGCCTCGCTTCACCCGCCTCAGCGTAGACCACCGCACGGATCTTCTGATGGGCGAAGACGTAGCGCCCAGCAGTCATGGACCCTCCCGCGCGCTCCGACTCATTCAGCAGGCCGCTGTGCAGGACCTCGTCCAGGGCAGGAAGTCCGTCCTCTTCTGTGAGATCGGCCACCTGACACAGGCGCTCAAACGTGGTTCCCTGGCCGAGGACCGCTCCTGCCACCAGCAGGGCAAAGGCATGCGGCGTGAGTCGATCCAGGCGGGCCACGATCACTTCGCGCACACTCGGTGGGAAAAACCCACGCCTCACCGTCTCATGCTCCAGGGCTGAGGTAACGTCCAGTGTCCACCCGCCCTCTTCGCTCGGGCGGGAGGCGAGCGCGCCACGCTCGAGCAAGATCTTGAGTGTTTCCATCAGATAAAAGGGTTGTCCCTCCGTTTCAGCAAAGAGCCACTGTCCAAAGCGTTCCAGGTCCGCCGCTCGCCCACCGTCTTTGCCTCCCGCCCCCCCTAATGCTTGCAGCAAGCGCAGGATGTCTTCTGGGGTGAGTCGGTCAAGCTGCAGGCGTGTCAACGGCACGGTGCGTTCCATGCTGGCTCGCCACTCGTCAAGCTCGGGCCTCAGACCTCTCGTTCCCATGGGCAATGTCAGGAGCAGGAGCGCAGGCGTCGCACTCTCCGACCAGCTTCGTGCGAGGTAATGGAACACGTTGAGTGAGGCGGTATCCGCCCACTGCACATCATCGATGAACAAGACGAGCGGCGCGCGTTTGGCCAGGGCCTGCAAGAGGCGTGCCACCGCTTCGAATAAGCGGTTGCGTGCCACGGACTTGTCTCCTTGTGGGGCAGACAGGTCGGGATAGCGGTCGCCCAGTTCGGGCAGCAGGCGCGCGAGTTCCGCCAGCCAGGTGTCTGAAAGCAAGTCGTCCGGGGCATTCTCCCGCTCGATGCGCGGGCGCAAGGCCTCGATCACGGGCTGATAAGGCAGGCGACCACCGGTTTCAAAGGCGCGTCCCTGCAACACATCTCCACCCTCCCTCTCTGCCCAGGCCAGAAACTCCTTTGCCAGCCGCGTCTTGCCAATACCGGCCTCTCCTTCCAGGAGCACGACCTGCATCTGACCACGTTGCGCCGTGTGATAGGCCGTGATCAAGAGACGCAACTCCGTTGTCCGCCCAAGGAACGGGCCGTCGAGGAGGAGAGCTGGAGAAAGCGCTCCTGGGGTCGTGTGGAGTGCGTGCCCCTCCTTGCGTCGAGGAGGCGCAACGGCCCGCATGCGGCTGGCCAGTGCCACGGTTTCTGGTGTGAGGCCGACCTGCATGTCAGTTGCAAGCCTCGCCAGGCACACGTCATAGGTATGCAAGGCGGCATAGCGATCGCCGGACGCAAAATGTAGGAGCATCAGCCGCTGATATGCCTCCTCATGCAGTGGAGCGAGGACGAGCCAGCGATTGACCGTTTCAATGGCAGGCGCAAGCTCTCCTGCTTCGAATTGCAGCTTGGAAAGCCGGTCGAAGATATCACTGGTGCATAGGTGCCAGTATGCGCGTTGTGACCCGGCCCAGTCGTCGAAGGCCAGGGTATCGCACAACGAGAAGCCCTCCAGGAACCCACCCCGAATGAGGCTGGTCACCCGTTGAAGCTGATCAAGCAAGCTGCGATGCGCATCTTCTGGCATGGTTAGTGCCGGGTGAGTCAAGGCACGCGAGAGCCGGCAGGCCTCGTGGAGGGTATGCAGGTCGAGTTCGATATCGGAGGTGAACTCAAGACCGAGGGTATCGCCTGTGATGAGGAGGTGAGACGCAGGATCACCACCAGCATCCTCACCCAGCAGATGACGCAGGTGGAGCAGGATGATGCGAAGGGCTGCCCGGCCATGCCTTGCGTCACTTTCTGGCCAGAACAGCTCGGAGAGGTTTTTGCGTAAATGGATGCGGCCTTCTACTACCAGATAGATGAGGAGCGCGAATTCTTTACGTGTGGAGAACAGCAGCAGTTGATCAGCATGGTGGACTTCTGGGGGACCCAGCAATGTGAAGCGCAAGTTGCCCATGTAACGTTCCTTCTAGGCTTTCTCAAAACGTTCTCTACCAGCATGTCAGATCTCACGCCTCAAATGATGAGAGCAGAGGTCCATTTAACGCTCCTGATAACGCTCTTCGTTTATCATGAGATCAGAGAGGATACAGATCAGGTAGTTGACTACATATAAAGCAACAAGAACAGGCTAGAGAATTTCACATCAACGAGCTAGAGATAACTTGTATTATCGCACAATACATTGCTTGAGTGAAAGGAGCGCTCCATGTCCAGGCAAAAAAATACGCGGCCCAACGAGCAGCAGGCCAAACTGATCGAGCTGTTGAACCGCCGCTTAGCCGACGCCATCGATCTGCAGCTACAAAGCAGGCAGACCTACTGGAACGTCAAAGGGCCGCATTTCATGGCCCTACGCGAGCTGTTCGACAAGGTCGCCCAGGGAGTGGAGGAGTATACGAACCTGATCGCCGAGAACATTGTGCAGCTTGGTGGCTTGGCGGAGGGAACGGCGCACGCGGTCGCCAGGCGGTCTTCGCTCGATGAGTATGTGTTGGCAACTGCCGATGGGAAAGGCCACATCGATGCACTTGCGACGAAGCTTACCGCCTTCGGAAAACATGTACGCTACGCCAGTGAGCAAGCGAACGAACTGAAGGATACCGATACGGCAGACCTCTTCACAGACATCGCGCGAGGCATCGACAAATGGCTGTGGTTCGTCGAGACGAGCCGGCCGGCAGACAGTTGAGTAGGGAGGAACTTCATGTAATGCTTGTATAACGCTCCATCGGTACCTTTAAAAGCAGAGTATGGCTTTCCACCCAGGCCCACAGGCCCAAAGGAGAGGCAAAAAACGTGGAGAACAATACATCGAAAGCCTCAAGGACCGTATCAGGCATGTTCACTTGAAGAGCTCGGTGTCCACGAATGGCGGAGTCGGTTACTGCTTTCTGGGACAGGGAAGTGTGCCGATCATTGAGGTTCTACAGCTGCTGGCGAACGGCGGATATGATAGGTGGATCGCGTTTGAGTGGGAGAAGCGCTGGCACCCAGAGATCGAGGAGCCTGATGTTTACTTGCCTGACTTTGTCCGTGCCTTACGGGCTGCTGAGGCAGTAGTATAGTTCTCAATAGAAAGCAAATATGAGGCATGACGAGCAAATTACGGTTCGGAATTATTGGCTGGGGCGTAATCGGTCACATCCACGCGGAAGCTATTGCCTCCTTGCCCGATGCGCAACTAGTTGCTGTAGTTGCTACGGTCCCCAAGCCTGCACTGAAGCTCGCGGAGGCATTTCACGTGACGCACTATGGGAATCTTCAGGAGATGTTGGCACGTGAGCACCTCGATATAGTCGATATTTGCACACCCAGTGGTCAGCATGGGGAACATGCTTGCCAGGTCATGCGTGCAGGCGTGAATGTGATCGTCGAGAAACCGATGGAGATCAGTCGTGCGGCGATTGCGGAGATGTTGCGGGTGCAACAGGTGACCGGTGTGAAGATGGCCGTCATCAGCCAGCACCGCTTCGATCCGGATACCATCAAGGTGCATGACCTGGTTGAGGCCCAGGCTTTTGGCCGGCTGGTCCTGGGCAACGCCCTGGTACCCTGGTGGCGTTCGCAGGCGTACTACAACAGTGGAGCATGGCGCGGAACCTGGAAACTGGATGGTGGCGGCGTCCTGATGAACCAGTCGATCCATTCCATTGATCTGTTGCAGTGGTTAATGGGTCCGGTCAAGAGCATCTTCGCGTACACCGATACCCTGGTGCATCGCATGGAAACCGAAGATGTGGCGGTCGCCGTCTTGCGCTTCGCCAATGGAGCTCTGGGGACAATTGCGGCGACGACCGGTGCTTATCCTGGAACGGGTACCCGCATCGAGGTCTATGGAGACAAGGGATCAGCGGTGATCGAAGATGACCGCCTGAGCTACCTGCACCTGGCTCAGGAGAATCGCGAGGAGGTTGGTCCCAACGGTGCTGGTCGCGAACAACGCTGCCTCACGGCTCCTACAGGCCTCTCCCCAGCTCAGAATCCTGCTGCCCTTGCCCTCAGGAGCCATGCTCTGCAGATCGAAGATATGATCCAGGCGGTCCGTGAGAATGGCACTCCGCTCGTGGACGGCTATGCCGCAAAGCATCCCGTCGAGATCATTCTGGGCATCCACGAGTCGGCCCACACTCATCAGGAGGTCACACTGTCATGATTCGCCTTTCTGCCTTCGCCGGCGAGATTTCTCTGCATCTGGATGAGCAGATCTCGGTGTATGACTTACGATCCACATAATGCCGGAGATGTTCATGCCGATGCCCTCAGATGGGGAAAAGCCATAACCAGGCCATCGTGGTATGCTACTATGAAAAAGCTACCGATATGCCTAATGACTTTTTCATATAAAATACATAAGCGCATTGTGGGTTCTAAACGCTGCTTGTAACGTCCACTTTACACTCAGCTGAGGCAACTCGCAAAGGGAGGTAAGCAACAATGGCGAGGCAGATTGGTGATCTACCGCACGCCCTCGATGAGGGCAAGGCACTGGCTCGGCGTTTCGCAGGCAAGCAGCCTGCTGTGTTCCTGGACTATGACGGAACCCTGACCCCGATCGTCGACCGGCCGGAGGACGCTGTGATCTCGGACAGTATGCGGGAGGCGGTACGGAGGCTGGCCAAACGAGTCCCCTTAATCGTGGTCAGCGGCCGCGACCGCAAGGTCGTGCAGAAGCTCATGGGTCTCGACAACCTGGTCGTGGCTGGAGACCACGGTTTCGACATCTGGAGCCCAACTGGAGGGTCTATACAGCACGAGGTAGGCGCGTCATTCGAGGGCCTGCTGCAAGAGGTAGAGGCAAAGCTTCGTACCGAGCTGGCCGGTATACAGGGAGTCTTGATAGAGCCCAAGAAGAGTTCGGTGGCCGTTCATTTCCGCCTGGTACCAGTAAAACAGCGATCACGCGTCAAGAAGTGCGTTGACACCATCCTCAGCGAGCACTTGATGGAGCTCAAGGTAACACCGGGCAAGCTGGTCTTTGAGATCCAACCAAAACTGGACTGGGATAAGGGTAAGGCGGTACTCTATCTACTCAAGGCGCTGGACCTGGACCGAGACGACGTGGTTCCCGTCTATCTGGGCGACGATATCACTGACGAGGATGCTTTCCGTGCCCTGGCGGGGCGCGGCACTGGCATCCTGGTGGGAAGCGCGAGCGACCCTGAGACTGCGGGCCGCACTACCGCCGCAGACTATGTGCTGAACACCATTGGGGAGGTGGAGCGGTTCCTCAACAGGCTCGCTGCCCTGGACTCCACAGAGGTGAAGCCAATTCAGCCCAGCAGTGGAACCAGGTCCAATCTGAAGGTTTGGACGCTCGCCTATGACTCCTTCGAGCCTGAGCAGGAGAGGCGGCGGGAGGTACTGACCTCGACCGGCAACGGCTATTTTTGCACGCGTGGCAGCGCTGAGTGGGCCGACGTGGACGACGTCCACTATCCGGGCACCTACGCACATGGCTGTTACAACCGCGAGACGACCATCATGGGCGGCCACCCAGTACGCAACGAGGACCTGGTCAACCTTCCCAACTGGCTTGTGCTCAAGCTCCGCATCGGTGGTGGCGAGCCGGTACAGCTGAAGAATGTCGAGCTTCTGGGCTACAGGCACGAGGTGGACTTCCGCAACGCGACGGTGATGCGCCGGCTTCACTTCCGTGACCGCCTTGGTCGCGAGACGATGCTCGAAAGCCGCCGCTTCATTAGCATGGCCGTCAAACACCAGGCGGCCCTGGAGTGGACCATCACCGCTCAGAACTGGTCTGGCCCGGTTGAAATCATCACGGCGCTTGATGGGCGTGTCATCAACCAGGGTGTCATCCGCTACCGGGAACTCGAGGGCCACCACATGCATCCGGTGGCGAGCCGGACTCCGTGTCCGGACACTATTTCCCTGCTAGCGCAGACTCGCCAGTCCCGCATCTACGTGGCCGAGGCAGCAAGGACGCGCGTGTATGGAGACTCGGGCGAGCTGGAGGCCGAGCGCGGGCTCTATCTGATGGAGGACTATGCCCAACAGACACTGGGCTTCGACCTAAAGCCAGGACGCCCAGTCCGTATCGAGAAGCTGGTCTCGTTCTACACCTCACACGACCAGGCGATCAGCGAGCCTCTAACCAACGCCGAGAAGGCGGTTGGGCGTTTCGGTACCTTCGAGGAAGCCTTCAACCATCACCAGCTTTCGTGGGACAAAATGTGGGACGACTGTGACATCCAGGTGCCCAACAACGAACGGGTCCAGTTCCTGCTGCGCTTTCACGCTGCGCACGTTCTACAGACCTGCTCTCCCCATACCGCCGACCTGGATGCAGGCGTCCCCGCGCGTGGCCTCGACGGGGAAGCCTATCGCGGCCACATCTTCTGGGACGAGTTGTATGTCTATCCATTCCTGAACTTCCGGCTGCCGAAGATCACGCGAGGACTCCTGATGTACCGCTACCGCAGGCTCGGTGAGGCACGAGCGCTGGCGCGCGATAGCAGTTACCGGGGCGCGATGTACCCCTGGCAGAGTGGTAGCGACGGCAAGGAAGAGACCCAGGTCGTGCATCTCAACCCGCGCTCCGGATTGTGGGAACCGGACCTGAGCCAGAACCAGAGGCACGTGGGCGCGGCCATCTTCTACAACATCTGGCACTACATACAGGCTACGGGAGATAGCGACTTCCTGCTCGGGCCGGGCGCCGAGATGCTGATGGAGATCGCCCGTTTCTGGTCCAGCATCACTCACTTCAACCCGCAAAGGGGCCGCTACGAGATCCACGGCGTTATGGGCCCGGACGAGTTCCACGAGAAATACCCGGACTCCGATGAGCCAGGTCTGCGTAACAACGCATACACCAACGTGATGGTGGCGTGGCTCCTGGATGTTGCGGGCAGGCTGCTCGACATGCTCCCAGAGCGGTGGGGGCAGTCGCTCTGCGAGCGGATGAACCTCACCGACCAGGAGATCGAGACCTGGAAGGAGATGAGTCGCAAGATG
>Ga0187846_10000708_pt1 | contig 18915 bp, 12 predicted proteins | sample TC_taG_FD_161473 | JGI IMG/M metagenome (GOLD analysis project Ga0187846, IMG submission 161473) | Biofilm microbial communities from the roof of an iron ore cave, State of Minas Gerais, Brazil - TC_06 Biofilm (v2) | ecosystem: Environmental > Terrestrial > Deep subsurface > Cave > Wall biofilm...
CATAGTTCGGATTCGTAAACTGGCTACCTCGATCGGAGTGATACAGCAAGCCGGGATCTGGTGCCGTCGATTGAGCGCCATCTCTAATGTGTGTTTTACTAGCGATTTGTCTCGGTGGCTGTCCATCCATGGCCAACCCACCACCAGATGTGAGAAAGCGTCCAGGATGACTGCGAGATACGGCCAGCCCTCATACGTTCAGATCGCCGTGATGTCGGCAAGCCATTTCGTGTTAGCAGCGCTGGCGGTGAAATCGTGCCCCAGGAGATTGTCGGCCACTGGCTACTCGTGCTGACTCTCGATGATGCAGGCGTGATGCCGCCACCTTCGAATGGTCCAAATACATTCGTACCCCTGATTATAGTCGCTTAAATCTCCACCAGGTATTGGAGTACAATCCATTCAAAACGGTCCAGTCACTCTTGGGACACTTGAACGTTTAGAAGATATTAAAACTTCGACTTCATCTCGGCGAAAGACAAGGCGAGTCCCATGTTCACGAGACCTTCTACCCATAATAGGATGGAGCATTCCCCTACGCACCAATCTACCTACTGTACCAGCGGTGATACCCAAAAGCCCTGCTACCTCTTCTGTGAAGGCATACGTGCGGCGAAATAACTCTACGCTTTCTCGCCGGAAGAATAAGGCCGGCTTTTGCCCATCGATGCTTAGCTTTTCGCCGTCTATCAATTTCCATTGCCCCCATCGTATTAACACTTTCACTCCTATACCAAGATCGAAAGCTACCTCTTTTGGCGTCAAGAGCCCGAGTTTCACACGTTGACGTCGCTTGTATTCTTCAAGAAAGCAAGCTATTTCAGTACTGGGTAGTGCCAAACGCTGAAAAAGCGGGTGATCAACTTTAACTTCAATAAGCGTTAGGTTCCCATCGAGAACTTCTTTCACAAGCGTGACTAATGGTAACCCAATCCTGCTAGAGACTCTCGGGAGGATAATGCTCTCAACAGATTGTCCGGGGACTTTGACCGAGCGCTGGAGCAACTTTTTTTCAAATTGCTCGATTTCTGTCCTTCTATAGAGGCGTTGGTTGTATCCATCTGTATTTGGACCACGTGCTGGATTGAGTAACCTCGCATCCTCTAGCGCAAGTACTACGGATCTAGTAACCCCTAAATAGGATTGTGCCACCATCTCCAGTGGAATGAGATCTTCCCACTTGCGCCGCAATACTTCGACACTCTCCTTATCAATCAAAAACATATTCTTCTTCTCCCCTGAACCGACTGGCTTTTTAAGGGTACGAAGCACTCCCTTCCCAATGAGTACCTGTAGAACATCTTCACCGATACCTAGCATCGCCCTCGCCTGCCTCTTCGTCAGATAGTGGCGCCCTGGTACTTGTTCCCTGGATCTCCCCCGAAAAGGTATGAGGCGGTTCGTAACCTCTCCTCCCACATAGTGCCTACTCAGATAGGTTTCGAAAGCCTCGCGGAGAAAGGCAAAAGCGGGGTGGGCGAGACGTTTATACAACCACCATTCGTATAATACCCCGAAATCCCGGTGGAGTCCCGTTGATCGCTCTCGATCCCGTTTTCTTCTCGTCTCGCTCCTTACATGGGGAAATGCATCGAGAAAAGAAAAAAAATTATCTGGCCACGATGTAAAAAGCGAATGAACTGTCGCGATGATGACAGACCACTCCAACAGTGACAATTCACTCAGCGGGCGGGGGCGCCGACGTAATAGGACACGCGTGTCAGCACTCACTTGCAGGAATGGCGCGTCGGGGAACAGAGGGCCGAGGATACATCGAAAGGCGTCCAGGAGGAGAAAATACTGCCATGGCAGCAACTGAAGCAGAGGTGTTATGCTCATATCAGCGACCTCAGCATCACGCATCGCACTCTGTACGCCTAAATTGTGCAGGATGAGAGCTTGTCCAATGGAAAATAACGGGTCCTCTGGCATGTGAACAATGGGCGCCTCACGATAATCGCCTTTCTGGCAGCGGGGGCAGCTCGAAAGGGATGGTCGGTGGAGCGGGATGGGGCATTGGCAGGCCGGGCACCGATCTGTCAGAAAGACTCCGTGGCACAGGCATGAGACAACAGATAAGGCACTCCAGTAGAGGCGACCGTATGCGGGTCCCTCGGTAAGGCACACAGAGCAGACTTTGGTCGCCGAGTAAGGATGGAAAAACGCCTGAAAGATGTAGTGAGTGAGAAGTGGGCGCTGGATCTCTTCCGAGAGAGCTGGACGAGATACCTCAGGCTCTAGAAAGCAAAGGGCAAAGCGGTGCTGCGTGAGGTCGTATACTGTCTCCTCGTTCAGATATAACAGGCGTTCAAAAAACTGGTAATCGGCCTCACGGCGCAGTCTGCATAGATTGTATGGTTGGACGGTAGAGACTACTCCTTCCGGATGGAGAATCCATCCTGGATTTCTGTAGCCCATCTCGGTTGCCACCCTGGTGATGTATGATGCGAGGTCCTCCCAAGAGGAAGGGACCACGCGCGCCGGGATCGGCGCTAAAGGTAAAGTGGTTGAATACTGCATCGCTTCTTCCGCCCATCGTTGTGCTATCAGCTCGCTCGCTTTTTTGGAGTTTTCTTGTTTCGTCCCTGCTGATTTACCACCGGTGGTTTGGCGTTTCTACGGCGCTTCTCGGCGACGAATCGCAACTGGTCGACCGTTGCCTCTGTGAACTTAGCCGTGGAAAAGGGATTGACTTTCCCATCTCCCACGTCAGTCCCGGCCAGGCGTGCCTCATATGCGGCAGCGAGCAACGGCATATTCAAGCAATGGCAGTCTGTATCAATCGCCTTGATAGCCGCTTCCCGTATGATTTCCATAATCCATCCCAGGTAACCATCGCTTGCGTAATAGAAGCGAAAGGCCATCTCCTCGTTCTGTAGATCTGAGGAATCGAGAGGAAGCGCCCGGTCGATGTCCCGCATGAGGGTGCGGAACTCTTTGATGGTCTCTGGTCGGCTTCGGTCCCATTCAAATGGCTGCAATATGAGGGGAGTGCCGACGTGGCGATCAAGCTGAGAGTTGGCCAACAAGATCGGCTCGGCCTCTCCAAGTTTCCCCGTCAGGATCATCGGGACATGCGCCTGGTTAATAATATCTTTCAGAAAATCCGCAATGGCATGCACAACTAGTTGGGTGTCCTTGTCCATCAGGTGCTGAAACTCATCAACAAAAATCACCTTCACCCTGCACCGCTTTATCAGGTTGTGGATGCGGCGGATCATATCCCACTCCGTGCCGCGGCTGGGATTTGGATCGTGCAACGCACCTAAAAATGCAGCAGCGGCACCCTTTTTCTTTGGACTTGATGGCACAAGGACGTAGAGGTAGGGGATGATACTCCCCTCTGGTGTTTCCATTGCCTGGAGCGGTGCGTTTGCCAGCCAAGTGTCTACAAGCGTCGTCTTTCCTGCGCCTGTATTACCCAGGATAGCGAGACAGGGAGGATTTTTTGATTCTATTTCAGTGCCAAACCGAGCGCAGTAGTCAATTCGTTTATAGAGGGTGTTAAACCGTTCGTGTTCGAGCAAAATGTGCTCCACCATGTCAATGCGTTGGCCTTTTGTCATCGTTCGCCATTGTCTTGGATCTGGAGGTGTGGGCTCCTTTGGAAGCTCAGCATTCATGTTATCTCTTCCTTTCTGTTGCTGTTCCTTTGGCCTCGTCAGGTCTCGGAATTAATACTCAAATACTCATCAATATCGTCTTCGCTCTACCCATTCCACCCAAAATTTCCCGGCAGTGTCGCTGTTTTGATTCCACTTCACCATCGGCAAGTGAACAGAAGCCAATCAGTTCGAGCAATTCCTTGAAACGGTCATTTGGGGACGAGGATAGACCTCTATCCTGTGGTCCTGAAGTCATAGAGAATCTCCTTTCCTTTTGTATTGTTGCTCTCAATCACAAAGAAACATCGCGAATACCACACAGCTTTAGTGGCATCTTTTAGCATGGCGCATCTTACTTCGAAGAATCTTCAGCTTTCATTTTCTACCTCAATCTGCGCTCACAACCGTTGAGATCGACTCTCAAGACTATTCCTCCATCCTGACTTTCCTTTTTTGTGCTCCCATGTCTCCATCTCGCCTTTTCTCTGACGACGGCTACGCGGATCAAATAGGCTTCAACGCGGCTCTTACATATTAAAGCAATTTCTGCCGCACGTGCTTCTGCTGGCGATCCTAGCCTCTCACATTATGTGGGGCCCCGGTATGCATAACTGTACGTGATACCGAACGACGTCGATTCGTCTGGGTCAGTATTCACTTTCGACGTTTCACCTGGCTGCTCTTTATCCCCATTCTCCACAGCCTTCCCCGGCTGTCGCGAAGACTGTTGTGGCTCAAGCAAACGGGCACCCGCCATCATCGTCTCTTTATTCACAGGCAGCATCACCCCTTCAACCATAGGCGGCAGAGAAACCTCAAACTGTGCGACACTACCTCTTATTCCGGATGGAGGAGTCACCACTTCTTGTGCAGGAAGTGAATCCCCAGTCTCGATACTTTTCAGTTCAGCGCCAGGCACATCGACGTCAATGAACAGAGAGAATGCGGAAGTCTCAGAGGAATCGGAATCAGGTCGTTGGGCCATCCGAAGTATCTCGTTCACTCGGATATCGAGGAAGCGTGCAAGGCGCTTACGCCCGCCTAACTTTTTCGACCATCGGAACTCCTCCTGCACTAACTGGCGGAGCTCTTCCCTCGCCAGGATGAGGGACACTCGATCGATGTCCCGCTTCAACTCCTCGCGCGCATAGCGCAGAATCATGCGATGTTTCCATAAAGAGAGCCCACAGGTATACTCCTGGTCAACAGCGAGGACTTCAAGATACCGCTTCAGACCAGGGTACATCACCCATATCCGCGAAAGGTCGCCAGGATTATACTTAAACTGCACCGGGATATGCGGCTTAGATTTGTTAAGAATAGCCCGCAGTCCCGCCAGTCTGGTGTCCTGGTACCACAGGTGCTCAAACTCGATACCCCTCGAATGGATCACGTGACTTTCAACCCGGGACAACAGTACTGCAAGTTCATTCCTGCTAGCAGGCAGGCGCGGCACAAAATCCCGACCAAGCGCCCGCTCCCAGAGCTTCGCTGGTACACCGCCTAGCGATCCTCCTATCCCTTTATGGCCGTCCCGTGTATAGACATCCACGATCCACTTGTGCAGGAGGTACCAGAGACCATCCAGGGTGACGCACGCATGCTTCGCAGGATCGTAATCTCCCCGCACCAAAAAGTTGGAGAAGGTGGTGCCAAGGGTTGCATGAAAGAGATCGGTTTCAACTGTCCCGAGGAACCGTTCGATGCCGCCTTTCAACCACGGGCTTCTTCCAGGCATCGGGTCGAGCTCAATACCGAGTTGGGCGCACGCGAACTCCATATCTTTGTTCAGGTACCCCGATCCCCTGTCCACCGCCAGCGTTTCAGGCACACCATAGCCCACATAGTCGTTACGCAAACCGAACAGCTCTCTTACGTGTCGTTTCTCAGGGATTGCATAGAACAGGCACTCCATGACGGTCTGGGTCGATGGTGGCTCAAAGGTCACTGCAATACCTGGAACAACGGCGCAGTTTTTATCGCGCACGGCCGTGAGCCAGGGCCGCCCGATAGGTAATCCATCGTCTGCGTCGACGACAAACAGGTCGGCGAGGGTGTCATCCTCCTCCCAGCGCTCATTGGGGCGTGTCGGCATGGGGCCGCGCTTATGCTGGGCATGCTTGCGTTGCGCAGCACGACGGCCCAGGCGCGCTATATCGACCTCCATCGGATCCAGTTCATCAATGTATCGATAGACTTTCCTCTTGTTGGGCATTACGAGTTCGGGTTGATCATCGGGACGCGTGCTATTTGCCTCAAGGATATTGAACTCCAGCTTATCGATCACTTTTTTCACGCTAACCCGCTCTTCAGTCATGTAGACTGTATCCACGGCTTTTTCCAACTGCTTTATTACTTCAGGATGCAGCTGCACACCTCTCATCCCCCGCTTATAGTAAGTCGGCACCAGGCTGCGGATATCTCTGCGGCTCTGTTCGAATTCCCTGATCCAACGGCGCACCTGTCGCGCACTGATAAGTAGGAGTGGCATTGAGGCAAGTTGTTGGGCGGCAGTATACTCAATAGTCTCCTGTTCCTCTTCTAACGTAGGGGGAAAAGGGTCCTCCACATTTACCTGCAGCTCACTCTTTTTTCCTTTCCCCGAGTGCTGCGGGAGAATAGGCTCCTTCCTCTCCCCGGAGGCAATGAGCTGAATCTGCTGAGCAACGTATTTTTCAACCTCAGCCTCGATCTTCACATCTGTCCGCTCATTTCGCGGAAGGTCGATGAGTCCAAGCAAGAGCTTATATTTATCCCACGTCTCCTGACGGAGCGCAGCACCATGCGGCTCATTCCTCAGGAAATCCAGATCGGTAAACTCGTAGGATGTCTTGATGGGACAGCCTTCTACTTCGCGCAGGTTGCGGCCATGCATCCCGAACGCCAACAGCCCTTCAGCCCACTTCTCGCTCAGGTCTTTTGTGTTGTGCGCCTCCTCATGCATCGTCATCATATTTCTTACGAGGATCTGGTCAGATGAGAGCACCTTGAGGATGTGGTACCACCCGACGTTTTGCAGTTCGTACTGCACCCCGGGTTCAAACGCATATGGCTTTGGCACGGCTACCTCCTTTCATTCCATGGGGAACCAGACCAATGTTGTCATCGTGTTTAAAGGCTTTGTGAGATCGGTAGCGAGCTCTCCTGTATACAACAGGTGCCAGACACAGGATCTGACAAAATTTGGGTTGAGCTTCGGAGTAAGCTCCACCATACGCGCCACCAATTCTGCAATGGACAGCGCTCCGTTCACTCCCTGTACCGTCCTGAGCAAATATTCCTTGGCCTGTGGTGTGATATGCTGGTGCCCATGCCCTGCTAGGAGCTTGATATTGGATAACAGACTGCTGCGTTCACGCAGTGCCACGTCCGTCACCAACACAAAGTTGTAGTGATGCTGATCACACCAGAGGCGCGCAGCTGTCCACTTCCGCAGATTCTCAGGGTCATTCAGCTTGGATACTGGTTTGCACTCAACAAGGCTTGGCAGTTGATGACGCCAATAAACGGCAAAGTCCGGAGTGTAAGATCGTTTTTTCTGATCGAAGATGTACGAGATTTTGCAGGGCTGCTCCTCATAGGACAAGACCATTGGATCAAATTCTAGTAAATACGCGTAGTCGCGTTCAATCCACCCATTGCAATGTACCATCTGCACTGGCCTTTCCAATTTTCGAGTCGGCACAGCGTAGCTATAACTGCCAGGATTCTTCATGTCATCTCTAACAGGCACTGATTCCTCCGAAGTTCTGCCAGCTCCTTGAAACATTGTGAGCTCTCTGCTATGAGAATTGACAGGAACAGAGAAATACATCTCTTTGCTTGCAGTACCTGGGCAAGAAAAAGACGACTCCCCAGGCTTATAAACTTTAAATAGTAAATGCGGAAAAATGGAATGCCTTCTCCGCTTATAAACCATTCGTCACTATACCGTACTACTATTTAATCTTCATAAGCTGGGGGCTTCCAGGTGACGAGCGTCATGCCTTCTCGTCCCAAGACGGAATAGAAGATATTCAAAGAGATTTGTGGTCTCTGTCTAGAATGAGACGACAAGCCTTCTTTCATAGAAGTGCACCGAGAGCGTCATCTCATACCGATGACCACGGCTACTACAGGTTTGCGGCGTATGATCCGGTTTCACACGCACGAGCGTTCTCTTCGCCTCTTCAGCCTTCGAGATCACATGGGTGAAAAACGACGACTATGCCGCATCCGCGTTACTTTTTACCAGTTTCGGGTTCTTGGTCATCTTGCGCACGACCAGAGTCTCCACCGCGATCAATCCAAAGCGGTTCACCAGAGTACGGGCTTGTTGCTGCACAAAATTCTCATACCGATGCTGAATGCGCCCATAGACGAGCGCCACGAGTATGTTAGACAAAAGGTCTATATTGCAATACTCTAGCCCACAAATCCAAGATTATTTCCCTCTCTCCATGCTACTTACTGGGTATATCTGTAACTTTCCTCCCCAGCGGCTACCCTTTGAAGTCGTGCGTTGCTCGAACAACGACAGGTTTCAGAATAACTGCTTTAGTCGACCTCCCTCTAATCGTGCTCGAGAGGGACCAAGGTACGCTCTGCAAAGGATTCAAATGAAATGACCCGTTTTAAAAGGAATTGACACCGCAAAGGTTTTGACCGAGAGAAACGACACGACGCACATTTCCATCTGGGTGCTTTCTTCGACTTGATTATGTTGAGGTTCGTGCTGCACCAATGCTGGCTTAGTCACGGATCCTTGCAATGCCAAACTATTTCTGATACAGTGTAAGCCGTACATGGCCGTATAGCTTTTGCATGCCCGCTTCTTCATGAATTTGCATTCACAGCGGTATGAAGAGATTACACACAGCTTATTCGCTTCCTTGGTAAGTAGTGCGATCCTCCTTTCAAGGTCAGCTTTTCAGGTCCTGACCAACCTTTTCCAAGGAAAAGGAAGCATGAAAGCTGTGATTCAGAAAAATTGCAACTTTCATGACTTCAATGTTGAGGATATTTAATAAACATTTATTTGCAATTAAGTATACACCAAACGAGTAAATTTTTCAAGAGGGGTAGGGAACTTGTTAGAATTTGGCCGCTGGATTCGTTCTCTTCGCAAAGAGCGACAGCTCGACATCCGATCGTTGGCAGAACGAACCGGTGTTGAAGTGAGTACAATTAGCAGAGTGGAAAATGCACGGACACAAGTAACGCTCTTAACCGCGATTCGTCTCTGTGAGGGATTAGGGAAGGATGTATCTGATGTGTTCACTGTGTTGCGAGGGAAACCCATGAACAAAGATGTCGAGGAACGAGTGACAGGAGCAGATGCTGTCCCGAACATGGGCGATGTGGAACAGTTTCTCACCTATTTCCAAAGCAACAAAGAGGAGGGCAAAATCTGGTTCTCTGATCTTCTCAATAGAGTGGTCTCGATGAGCAGGGGTGATGAAGGAAGTGCTCGAGGAAACCTATCACGTGTCTTCGTTCCAGAAGATATTCATAAACTTCTTTTTGATTCGCCTTTCTACCGGTTCGAGATCCAATATCCGCCGACCATTGCAGCAAGAGACATCTTTACCATCTATCAGCATGGCGGAATGCTCACTTTGATTGATATAGGAGAATACGTGAAAAAAGTGCGCCGTGACAGGCAGGTGACCCTTGCACGGCTTGAACAAGAGGCCAACATCACACAGAGCATCCTCTCGCGGCTCGAATCAACAGTCATCGAACAAATTAAATTGGCAGACGTGTTCATGCTCGATACGCAGTTAGGACAAGAGGGGACTTTGTTGTCGATGTATTGGAGCGTGTACAGCTTCTATGAACGACTCTATCGTCGCCACGCAGCCTCAGCCGAACAAAACTTGAAATTGGTGTCAATTTTCATTCTTACCTGTAGGTGGTTACAGTTCATGAATCCACAAGATATTACATGGATAAGTAATGTGCGCTCTTATGAGAGGCTGGCGTAATGGACATTCACCTCACCTGCTGCCTTATCCCTCTTTTACTTCATAGCACAGGTGCCTGCCTCCAAAGAGGAAACCAGGCCAAGTGTGAGATATACTGAACAGCAAGACGAAGGTGTGTCTCATGCCCCAAGAAACTGAAAACCCATGCTGCGCTGTTTAAGTTCAATGTCGTGCTGGAATCGTTTACCACCAACAATGTGGCCGAGACTGCGCAAGTATAGCCTCAATACCAATCAGTTTTCGTGGCTATTTTCTCCATCAAGTGGGACCACTAATTCCCTTCAGTCAAATTTTTTTCGCAAATGGTGAGTAATGAATACGGGAAGTGATGCCATCTCGAATGTTGTGTAACGACGAGTTGTGAAAAACGACCTCAGTGAGCAAAGATGACAGGCATAGAGCGTCTCTTTGACGTTCTTGGTTCCATTCCCAAAAGGAGGACGTTATGCCTGTTCATCGTCAAAAGAAGGATACCACACCCCTCCCGTCTGGCTCAACGCCAGAGCAAACAGCCCCAGCGCTGCCAGAGCAGCAAGAATTTCATCAGCATCTGCGTGCTCTGGCTCAAAGTGCCGTGCGGACAGTCTTGGAACTGGTGATGCGTGAGGAGTTAGATGCCTTCATTGGAGCTGCGTGGGGAGAATGCAGCCCCAAGCGCAAAGGGTATCGCAACGGTACCTACAGCCGCGATCTGGTGACATCCACGGGTCGGCTCGAGGAGATCAACGTTCCCAGAGATCGTGAGGGTCAGTTCCACAGCCAAGCTTTTGAACGCTACAGTCGCTATGAACCCCATATCGCCGAAGGGCTGACGCAGATGTTCGTGGCTGGGACGAGCACCCACAAGGTGGGGGAAGTCGCTCAAACCCTGATGGGAGTGGCTCCCAGTGCCAGCACGATCAGTCGCCTCAACCAGAGTCTCACCCACCAATTTGAAGTGTGGCGTGAGCGCCCTCTCCAAGAACACTGGCGCATCCTGTACCTGGATGGCGTGCATTTTAGCATTCGTCATGGGGACAAAGCCGATTCCACCATCATTTTGACGGCGTTAGGGGTGGATATGGAAGGCAACAAAGAGGTATTAGCCCTGCGAGCCTGCGCCGAAGAAGACAAAGATGGATGGGCTTGCCTCCTGCAAGACCTGCGTTCACGAGGCGCCACCCAGATCGACCTCATCGTGACCGATGGGCATGAGGGACTGCTCGCTGCTGTTTCTGACCTGTTTGCGGCCACGCCTCGTCAGCGCTGCCTGCTGCATAAGCAACGCAATGTCCTCAATGCCATCCCACGACGAGAGCGTGCAGACGTGCAAGCTGAACTCGTGGGCATTTGGGAGCAACCGACAAAGCAGGAGGCGTTGACCCAACTGGCAGCTTTCAAAGCCAAGTACGCGCAGCGCTATCCAGAAGCGGTACGAAGCCTGGCTGAGGACGAAGAGCACCTGTTGACGTTTTATGCGTTTCCTCAGAGCATGCACCGACACATTCAGACGACCAATGCGATTGAGAGTCTGTTCAGTAATGTGCGCCAACGCACCGATCAGATCGACGTCTTCACGACCGAAACCAGTTGCCTGACGATTGTGTGGGCTACCATCCAGGATATCCGTTTGCACAAACTTGCTGTGATGTAGCAGAATCTTGACCATCGAGGGCACATGCATAACCAGCCATGAAGGGTGGTTTAGGAGGAGATGTTTTCTCCTCCTCTTTGAGATGCGCACGCTGTGACCTACATAAACTCGCTCGCCTATGCCACAGCAGGCTGCTTCGCCTCTTCTTTCGAGACGCCCCGCCCTAGCCGGAAGAGCTGTCGGGCAATCAGGATGTCCCATATCGCCGAAGGCACGATCACGATGTATGATAGGGCGAGACCTATCGTGCCCACGGTAGGCAAAGGCGGTACCAGCATCATCACGCCCATCAGGATTCCCACATAAGCCGTCGTCTTGCTGAAGACACCACTCCGCAGCATGACCGCCGCGATGATCAAATAGGCAACACCACTGAGGACGAAAAACAGGCCGAACGCGGTGCCGTTATAGTTGGCCCACAGTGCCTCTCCGGCAGCCAGGAACGCGGCTCTCTGCGCATCTGTTGTCGCTGCCGCGTATTGATCGCTTATGTAAAGCATCGAGAAGGTCGGATTCACAGCGAAGTAGAGCGCTATCCCTCCCAGGCCAAGCGTCAGAGCAATGGTCATGAGGGATGGACCGGCTCGTCTGAGAGCAGCGTAGAGGGCGAGCAGGATCAGGACCGAGAAGGCTCCACCCAGGATCAGCATGAGATCGAGGTCGAGGAGTCCGAGAAGCTTGTTGCTCTGGAACTGCGTGAGGTGGCCCATCACGGTGGTCGGTTGCGGATAGAGGATGAAGATGGGGGCCTGGATCACGATTATGGCGATCTCGGCCAGAGCCGCCACTCCCCCAACTTTGTAGAGAGACTTCCAGGCGGAGTCTGCAATTTTGGCATGAGACTCATCCATACGCCCTTGGCTTGCGGGCGGGGATTTTATATTGGACGTAATCATTTCAATGCTCCTTTCGAACAGGATAGTTCAGCATTTCCCTTTGAGGAAATCGTACACTACGCACGTCACATCCACCTCTCTTTGGTCAGCTCTGGTATCTCACTCTCATCACAATCCGTTTCTGCATCAGGATACGGACGCCAGGGCCGAGTGCCAAGAGGCGTTGACCATCCTCTGAGCTAGTGGGCGACGCAAGGAGTCTCTTTTCTCACCTCACTCCTTTTTCTGGGCACGACTTTTGCAGGCTTGGAGGCCATTTTCGGCCTTCTCCGATCCGCTGGACAGACCAGGCCTCTCTCGCATCTCTGCTCACTTGTTTACTCTCCACCTTTACACAAACATCGGGATGGCATCGCAGAACCGGTCAACACCAAGAGGCAAAATTTAAAATTATGAAGCACTGCGGGAAATAATTGTTCTTCGTTAATAAATCCAGTAAGCGAAACCAGAGTTCTAGTCCGAGAAATATCTTGAAAAAAATATTTAGTTGTATCATCGGTGGCTATGCCACAAGGGACAATACACCCTACACGCCCTGTGGGTCCAACAATCATGCGATTAGTTTCTGCAAAGAGCGCATAGGTATTTATATCGCCCCTCCCGCATAGCGGATAACGATCCGAGTCGCGAACGAGATGGCTTTCGCCTTCAGGCTGTCGCTTTTCGTCCTGAAAAGCAGCATACATGGCAGGATCTTCCACTTCAAGTGCTTTAATCATTCTGCGCCTGGCGGCAGCATTCTGAGCATTGGCAATTTCAGGAGCATGAACTGCAAACCATTCCTTCTCCTGAATTTTAATACGCTCCCAGGGAGGATTGCCTAAAACTACATCAAAGCCGCCACACCAGCCAGCTTGCTCTTTTTCAGGCTTTTCTTCGCGAGTAGGAACGCGGAAAACATCAGGGAAGGCGAGATGCCAGTGGAAGAAGTGATATTGCTCCCTCAGGCGTAGGATCTCATCATACATCCAAGAGGAGATGCTGTATGGATTTCTTTCGATGTTGCGGAAAATCTCTTCGGTAATGGGGTAGGCAAACTCGTTTTTCTTCTTCCAAACGAAGGCAGCGCACCAGGCATCGGCCAGAAGCCTACCGTTGTGGTAGTCGCTAGATTTGACCAGTTGTTCGTAGAGGACCTGCTTGCGGCGTACCTCCTCCACGGTATCGTCACCCATCTCGTCAAGCTGCATCATCGTGGTTGCCAGGTTGCCCAAGTGTTCCCAGGGTTTGCTCTCGGGATCGAAAAGCGTAAGCTGCCCCTCGCGTTCGCGTCTGTTCATGCGTTTGAATTCGCTGCAGAACTTTTTGTCGTCGCCTTCGATGGATTCGAAGACACTGTCGGGGATACCATCTGCGAGCAGAGCGGGCGTGGCTCCCAGCAGACTATTACCGGGCTGAATATGCGCATCCAGGAACGAGAGTGGCTTGCCAGGCTCAATGGCTTCCATCCAGAGATTGACCTTGCAGAGCTCCACCGCCATCGGGTTGATATCCACCCCATAGATGCAGTGACCGACCACATCACGCAAAGCTGCGCGACGATCCTCCGGCCCTGGCTCCTCGTTGCCTGTGCGCACAGCCGCCAGGCGTTTGGCAATACGATGAGCAGCCGCGATCAGGAAATGCCCACTGCCACAGGCAGGATCGCAGATTTTGAGGGCAAGAATGGCCTGCTCAGGGTTCGGTTTCGCACAGGCTTCAGCTAGAACTGGCTCCAGTGCTGAGTCGAGCAGGCAATCGATCAAGCTGGTAGGCGTGTAGTAACTGCCAGAGGTCTTGCGCTCGTTGCCACCTTCAATTTTTAGTTCAAAGGTATGTGCCTCCAGATTAATAAGCGGGTGCATCTCAAGGAGCGACTCATAGACGCTGCCCAGCTCTTCAGAGCCGAGGTTCTTATAATCTACGACGCGGCGTATCCGGCCCTCGAACGTAAATGCTAGCGAGCGTACAGCTTCCAGAAGGTCATGGTTAGTCAGTTCGCAGCCGACCAGATCGAGAATAGAGTTGTGCGAGAACAAAAAGCCGTTCAGAGAGGGCAAGCCAAGCTCCAAGTAACCACTACCGCTACCCAGCTTATCCATAACGAGAGAGAGCCCCTGGAAGAGATCAGCGTGGCGGGTGCCGATGCGCTGCTCAGAGAGACGACGCAGGCGCTGTGTTGAGTAGTACGCAGTATAGCGCCTGCGCACGTCCTCGTCAGCTTGGGGATGGAACAGCACCCCTCGATCCTCGGCCACAAAAAGCACAATCAGGCGATAGACCATGCGCAACACCTGACGGTAGTAGTCCTGGGTGTCTAGTTCACCTGAGCGCAAACGCTCTCGCAACAGGCGATTGGCAGGATTGGCCACAAAGCCGCTACCCAGTATATTAATAGCCTGCTCTACGCCATCACGAAGCTTGTTGAGAGCGCGAAAGCCCTGCTCCTGAGCAGTGCGGGACCACTTCTCCAGCCAGCACTCAGCAGGTTTCTCACTCTCAACCCGTGACTGGTGGCAGAGCAACCACAGCAGCACAAAATCGGCATAGTTCTCTCCCTGAAAGATCGTCTCCAGGTCAAACTCGACATACGCCTGCCGCGTGATGCTTACATTTTTGCGCAACAGGCGTAGCTGCAAGCCGTTGGAGACCATGCCCCACAGATGCTCAGAAGAGCGGTTCAGAAACTCCTGGACAAGGCTAAAAGGACTGCTGCGCAGGCTGCTCGCGGTTGAGCGAGCCAGGTGATCCAGATCGACATTGCAACCGACCAGGTGGATAGGTGTATGCTGCCAGCCATGGGAGATGGCATAGCTTCTGTCCTCTACCTCAAAAGGTTTGATGGTATAGAGCCGTCCGTAGTCCAGCGCCGCGAAGAGCGGCAGGAGCCAGCGTTCTCGCGTGAGAGAAGTACCCAGGTCGGTGGAAGACAGCCCTCCACGTGCGCTCTGGAAATGCTGCCAGGCGCGCAACACATGCGTCCAGGCGTCATTGATCACCTCGTTGAGCTTCTCGCCGTCATGATGATAGGCTTCAGCTGTCAATCCACCCAGACTGGTATCAAATTGCGCAATACGCTGCAAGATACCCAAAGGCAGCAGCGACCCTTCGCTGCGAATGGCGGAAAAGGCCGCACGCTGAGACTTCTGCATACCTACACCCCCTCTCGAAGCCCTGACTTGGTTAGGAAGATAGTCATAGATGCCCAGGACATCCGGTGGCAACTGCGGCTCCACCCGCAGGCGCATGATGCTGAGCGAAGCCGCCTTGCGCACGCGCCGATGCGCCTCGCGCAGTTCCTCTGCCCGCTCACAGACCAACTCTTCCAGGGGACCATGCTCGTTATCTATGTCAAAAAGTTGTATTGTATGATGACGCTCATGATAAAGGTCTGGCATTCAAGTTGCAATATATTATTGTCAAAGGTTATTCGATCAAGTGAAACTGAACCAGAAAGCAGATCGCGTAGTTGGAAAGAATGTCATTGCTTTGCATGCACAATAAAACTGTGCAGTTGATCACGAAACTGTACAGATGCTGTTTGCAGGTCGCCAAATTGAAAAATACTTTCCAACATAACGCGCTACTCCATATTTCTTTAAATATTTGGATTCCGTCCATCTGTAAGCATGATTAGTTCTGCTATCAACTTCCCGTGTGCCACTCCTCTACCCTGGGACCTCTCCCTCTTCCATCAGCTCATGTGCTATCGTTGGATCAGTCAGCGTTAGGTTAATCCATCTCTGAATGCTTTTTTTGGTCTCCATTGCACTCAGCCTCTCGTCAGAGATTACCAGAATCGATGCTTCAAGCACTACCCATTCTATCGCTTCTCACCTTCCTCTAAGCAATCTTGAACATACTATGATGTCATCCACATTATTGCGAATAATGGCATAAATATGGAAATATACCCCTGCTAGTTCGCAGCCACGCATTTCCTACTGCTCTTAGCCGAATCTTAACGCGGCCTTTCACAATGGAAAGAGCGTGGAAAACATTTCTTATACCATCCTCTCAAGATTAGACTCAATAATACGTATCTCTTCAGAAGTTAATCCGTACTGCCTATAGATCAACCGATCTATCTCTTTGTCTATCACATCAATTTGAGATCTCATTCCATCTGCTTCTTGGGCATTTTTCGCTCCCCTTAGCTCATGGTGGAGGCCTAGAATTTTTTGGACACACCCAATTAATTCATCCTGGTTCGCTTGAAAATTAGCAGGAACCGGAATTGCCTCTACTGTCGATTGATTGAGTTGCGGAAAAAGGCCCTTGTAAGAAGTAAAAGTCTTGTAGACATAATAATACACAAATCGACTATTCAGTAGTGCTAAAAGGCTTTCGTAGGCCATCTGAGGTTGTATCATGTGGATGTTATATACAGATTGCATAGTAGTATAGCCAACATGGTCAAAGCCTGCAATACACCTATATCCAGTTTTGAGCATCACTAATTTGGGCGCCTGGTACAATGCAGCATCTTTTTTGATAGTTTGTACGAAACGAGATGGCTCCTGAACAAAATACCGTGAAATATCACTTCCAACAAGGATCGGAGTAGGCCCTTCAGAAAGAACTTCTTTCTTCCCAACCTCTTCTCCTCGAGAGATTTTCACATAACTCTTCAAGGGTTCACATTCATTTTCTATTCGAGAGAGAAATTTAGCCTCTTCATCAGATAGGTAAATAAGAAATCTTTGTTTTGGATCTGACAAAAAGCGTTCTTTGTTGCATGTGAATCGAGCCTGTTCAGTATTCTCATCAAGAATTTCACAAAGTATTTGAGTAGCTACACTCCCTTTCGCTACAGCGAAGATGATTGTAGAGACATTTGCGTTAAAGACAGTTCCACAATAGCAAAGGTACTCAAGTCCATCTCTCAGAAGGAGCTTGCGTGTTTCCTGATTTTCATCGCGCGCAAGTAACGTATCAGGAACAACAAAGGCAAATCTCCCTCGCTTGTTTACAAGCTTGGAACCTTGTTCGATGAAAAGCCAATATGTGTCGTATTGACCTTTGGCAAGATGAAAGACAATTTGATACAGTAATTTCATCTTTCGATTGAGATTTTCGCCGAAGAGATAGGGTGGATTCCCAAGCACCACATCAAAGCCGCCCGACCACCCCGTGTGCTCGTTTTCCGGCTCCGCGTCTACGGTTGGAAGGTGGAAGACTGTAGGAAAGGCCAAGTGCCAGTGAAAGAACTTGTATTGCCTGGTAAGGCGCTCGATCTCATCTTTCATCCAAGGTGCGATTTTCAAAGGATTGCGCTCGATATGGCGAAAGACCTCTTCCGTGACGGGATAAGGCAACTCATCGGTCTTCTTCCACACGAAGGCAGCACACCAGGCATCAGCCCACAATCTACCAAACTGGTAATCATTGGACTGCACCAACTGATTGTAATACTCCTGTTTGCGGCGTATCTCCTCGACCGTGTCATCGCCCATCTCTTCCATTTGCATCATGCTCATAATAAAGCCACCCAGCTGCTCCCATGGGTTGCCTTCCAGATCGAACAGCGTGCGGTTACCTTCGCGCTGCAAGTGGTTGCGCTTCTTAAATACAGCGCAGAGCTTTTTGTCGTCACCCTCGATCGGTTCAAAGGCACTGTCGGGGATACCATCTGCGAGCAGAGTGGGCGTGGCTCCCAGCAGACTATTACCGGGCTGGATATGCGCATCCAGGAACGAGAGTGGCTTGCCCGGCTCAATAGCTTCCATCCAGAGATTTACTTTACAGAGCTCCACCGCCATCGGATTGATATCCACCCCATAGATGCAGTGACCGAACACATCACGTAAAGCTGCGCGACGATCCTCTGGTCCTGGCTCCTCGTTGCCAATGCGCACAGCCGCCAGGCGTTTGGCGATGCGGTGAGCAGCCGCGATCAGAAAATGCCCACTCCCACAGGCAGGATCGCAGACTTTGAGGGCAAGAATGGCCTGCTCCGGGTTCGGTTTCGCGCAGGCTTCTGTCAGCACCGGCTCCAGTGCTGAGTCGAGCAGGCAATCGATCAAGCTGGTAGGTGTGTAGTAACTGCCAGAGGTCTTACGCTCGTTACCACTGGCAATACTGAGTTCAAAGGTATGTGCCTCCAGATTAATCAGCGGGTGCATCTCGAGCAGGGATTCGTAGACGCTACCAAGTTCTTCCGGACCCAGGTTCTTGTAATCAACATGGTGGCGTACCCGACCGTCAAGCGTAAAGGCCAGCGAGCGCCCCGCTTCTAAGAGATCGTGGTTGGTCAGTTCGCAGCCAACCAGATCAGGGATTGCGCTGTGCGAAAATAAAAAGCCGCCCAGAGAAGGCAAACCGAGTTCAAGGTAGCCACCATCGCTGCCCAGCTTTTCCATGACGAGAGAGAGCCCCTGGAAGAGATCAGCGTGGCGGGTGCCGATGCGCTGTTCAGCGAGATGGCGTATCCGTGCAGTAGAGTAGTACGCGGTATAGCGTTGACGCGCCTCCTCACTGGAATGAGGGTGGAAGAGTACCTCACGGTCCTCGGCCACAAAAAGCACAATCAGGCGATAGACCATGCGCAACACCTGATGATAGTAGTCCTGGGTGTCCAGTTCACCTGAGCGCAAACGCTCGCGTAACAAGCGGTTGGCAGGATGAGCCACAAAGCCGCTACCCAGCATATTAATGGCTTGCTCCACGCCATCGCGCAGCTTGTCAAGGGCTCGCAAGCCCTGCTCCTGAGCAGTGCGGGACCACTTCTCCAGCCAGCACTCAGCAGGCTTTTCACTCTCAACCCGCGACTGGTGACACAGCAACCACAGCAGCACAAAATCGGCATAGTTCTCTCCCTGAAAGATCGTCTCCAG
>Ga0187846_10000709_pt1 | contig 18904 bp, 12 predicted proteins | sample TC_taG_FD_161473 | JGI IMG/M metagenome (GOLD analysis project Ga0187846, IMG submission 161473) | Biofilm microbial communities from the roof of an iron ore cave, State of Minas Gerais, Brazil - TC_06 Biofilm (v2) | ecosystem: Environmental > Terrestrial > Deep subsurface > Cave > Wall biofilm...
CACCTACCACGCCCCCTGGCAGACCAATGACTACTGGGGTTTTTATTTCCAGGATGACTACCGCATTACACCCAGCTTCAGCGTGAACATTGGCTTGCGCTACGATCTGTTCGGCTGGTTCCGTGAGCGCTACAACGACCTCGCCAACTTCAATTTCACAGGTGTGAATCCAAACGTCGCCTACCCTGGGAGGCTCGACTACTTCGGCACTCCCGGCCACCCCGGCCGAAATGTCTTCCCAGCCCACAAGGGAGACCTTGGGCCGCGTTTTGCCTTTGCCTGGTCTCCATTCCACGACCACAAGACAGTAATCCGAGGAGCGTTCGGAATCATTTATAGCAACGGAATCAGCGCTGCCTTTGGCGACCAGAACGGTGCCATCAGTGCTCCGGCGTTTGCCAACTTCGTCGCCTACAATGGCGACTTTACCGGCAAGACTCCCGCTTTTACGCTGAGCCAAGGGGCCCCTCCGCTGAATATTCCGCCCGTGGACTTTGCCAAGAAGCAAAACGACCAGTTTCTGGGGACAACCGTTGGCGGCTTCCTGAACGGGGACAGTGACCCGTACGTGGAGCAGTGGAGCTTCTACGTCGAACGGCAGCTTCCCGCCAATATCGGTCTGAGCGTGGGGTACGTCGGCACGCACGGCATGCACCTCTTCGGGGACGAGTTCCGAAGCTATGACCATGTTCCTACCGCGGTTCGCCAGCAGCTCCGCTACAATATCAACAACTCCGTTCCCACCGATCCGGCGATCGGCGCCATTTACGGATGCGGCGCTGCCTGCCCGGCGTACCTGGTCATGAAACCTTATCCGCAGTACGACGCGGGCGGCGGCATCACGATCAATACCAACCCGGATGGGTACAATCGGTATAATTCGTTCCAAACGAAATTCGAGAAACGCTACTCTAACGGGTTGAGCCTGATCGCCGCTTACACTATTCAAAAGAATCTACAGAGCCCGCAAGCCGGCAGCACGCTCGGTAATGCAGCGGTTCCCACGACGCTAGGCCGCAACGTAGGTCGCACGTCGCTGGTTCCAGGCGGCAGCGCTGGAGGTTCGCCGGAGCATTCCGGCATCAGCGGCGCGTACCAGAACCCTGACAATCGAGTTGAAGATACTGCGCTCTCTCCGGACGACATTCCGCAAATCCTGAACCTCGCCGCAACCTACGAGCTGCCCTTTGGCCCTGGAAAGCACTTTTTCAACGGCACAGGGTTGGCCAACAAGATCATCGGTGGCTGGACCTGGACACAGAATTGGAATTTCCAGAAGGGTGTACCCTTGGTGTTTACAGGGCCGTGCAACGGCCTTACCGGTGCGATTGGAGTCTGCCGCCCCAACCTGGTTGGCGACCCGTCCCACGGGCGCGCGAGCAAATCCCGGCAGCAACTGCAAAACCAGTACTTCGATCCCTCTGCCTTCCAGGCCGCTTTTGGGGGCGACCCCACCGTGATTAAGGAGGTCTCCACAGGGCTCAATCCTGATGGGACTTCCTTTAATTACAACACCTTTGATCCCTGGTGGCAATTCGCTACCTCGGGTCTGCGCCCTCCCACCGGCCGCATGCCGGGCTTCTGGAACGCCGATATGACCCTGGCGAAGGATTTCCACTTCAGCGAGGCCAAGTATTTCCAATTCCGGTGGACGCTCTTCAACGTCTTCAACCATCAGAACCTCGGCATCCCCAACACCAGTTGGTGCCTGCCGCCCCTTGCCGACGGCACCACCGACCTGGTGCACCAGTTTGGCTGCCAGTTCGGCAGGATCACGAATGTTCAAACGGACCCCCGTTCAATGGAATTCGGGCTGAAGTTCTATTGGTAAAGGAGGGCACTGGGGCGGACTACAACTCTAGCCCTCTGCGTGACTTCCTGGAGGCAACCGCCGGGCCGAACGTCTCGGCAACGAAGAAAAAGCAGATCCTTCGCTGCGCTCAGTCGAAAGTGATGCAAGCTCTGAAGGGCCGTAGGGGTACGGCTTGCCGTACCCTGGGTCCGCGCCACTCCCAGGCAGAAGGGTACGACAAACCGTACCCCTACAGTCATCGCGGCCCTCAGCCGCGCTCTTCATGCAAAGGACGGGCAAATGGCAGCGGGCAGCGATCCGAGCTTCGCTGTTGGTGTTTTTCCTCGCTTCACACACCCTCGCCGAAGATGCAACCGCGTATCTCGGTTCGGGCCTCAAACTCTTCGACGTGGAGCGGTATGGGGAGGCGGTTCCTGAGTTCGAACGGGCCCTTCAGCTCGATCCGAAGCTTGACCAGGCGCGTTACCACTTGGCGGTTTCTTATTTCAACCTACACCGTTATCCTGAGGCGCGGCAGCAATTCGAGCGGCTGCAGGCTTCGGATTATAAGCGGGACTGGGTGACGTATTATCTCGGCCGCCTGGATCTTTTGGCCGGCCAAACTGACAAGGCCATCCTGCAGTTGGGAACGCTCGGCCGCGCCCAACCGCTTTACGACGAGTCCTACTATTTAGCCTCAGCGTACTTCAAGCAGGGACAGAATGAGAAAGCCATATTGAACCTCAAGCGGTATATTGCGCTCAACCCCCGCGACTTTCGTGCTCACAACCTTTTGGCGCGCGTCTACATGAAAAACGGCAAGACCGCCGAGGCTGAGCGGGAGTTCGAGGTATCGGAGAAACTGCATCAGTATTATCTCGAGGGGAAGAAGGACCTCATGGATTGCCGTACTGATCTCAGCACGGGCAAAGTGGAAGCCGCATGGCAGCGGTGTGGTCCCATTCTCGAGACGGACGATATCGACAAGCTTGTAGCCGCAGGGTCGCTTTTCGGCGAGTTTAAGGCCTATGGCTACGCCTTGCGACTGTTCGCAAAGGCGCTGGCGCTGGACCCGGAAGCAGCGGAAGTCAACTACGATCTCGGCTACACCTACTTTCAGCAGAAAGACTATGAGCGCGCGCGGGAGTTCCTGGCAGCAGCCCTGCGGCTCCGACCAGATTTCTTCGAAGCGCTCGCCCTCGAAGGCAGCGTGCTGTACCTGTTGCGGGATGACAAGGCGGCCCTCGAAGTGTTGCGGCGGGCGCATCAACTGCGGCCGGAGGACGCGGCCGTGGCGGGCCTGCTGGCCAAGCTCGAAACCACAACGCGAAATTGAGGCGTTTGTTTGATCAGAAAGGGGTAGCGCAGAGTTTCCCGCCGTTGGAAACTCTGCGGCTTTTCTCGAGGAGAAGAACCGCAGAGTTTGAAAAGCAAAACTCTGCGCTACCCGGGTGGGAACTGCCGGCAAAGGAATACTCTGCATTAGAGCTTCGCGCCCTATACGTGCTCAACCTCGAGCTCGACCGGGATCATCCACAGCGCATAGTAGACTTTCGCCGGTCGCGCAGCACCGAGAAAATCGCCGGCGACAAACAACCAGAATCGCTTGCCGTCGCTACTGACAAATTTGCCGGGGATGCAGGGGTTGTACCAGCTTTCGGGCTCAAAGTCCTGCGTGTGAAACAACCTCCACGGACCCCATGGCGCGGGCGCCTCATAGAACTCGAAGCGGGTGTGCTTGAATCGCCGCGCGTCGTCATCGAGGTAGGGATAGTACCATTGCGGCAGGATGTAAAGGTCGAGACCCTGAATGTAGTGGATCCCCGTCATGCTGGCGCGTCCCGGTGCGCGGAAGACGTAAAGCGCGTCGTCATAGCGAGGACCCCAGATCGGTTGAGCCTTGTCATCGTAACCTTGGATGAACTCCCAGTCAGACCGTTCGAGTCGACCAATGCGGTCCTTACGCACACGTCCCAGGATCATCCAGTTGCCGTTGTTCCACGCGCCGTCGTTCGAAACCGCGTACACGAATTGGTCGGAGCCGTCCTTAGTTCCCTGTCCGTCCTTTCCGTATTGAACGAAGAAGGGTGTACTAAACGCGCGCCCTGGGAACGTGGCATGGCCAAGCTGAGGAGTGGGACTCCAGGTCTTCCCGTGGTCAGCGGACTTGATGATGCTCGAGTCCCAGGTCTCCTGGATCCAGAAGGGGCTCCACCTTCCCTCCCATTTACCGTTTGGCTCGGTAGGGCAGGTGAGGTGGCGGCTGACGGACATGTACAGCACCCCATCCACGCAGGTAAGGCCGCACGCCTTCCACATGCCGCCGTCTTCGCGACGGGTCTCCGAGCCACCGCCATATTCCTTCATGCAGTTGATTGTGATGCCGTGAAGATCGGCAGGGACATCGCCCATAACGCGGCTGATGGCCAAGTTGCTGCTACAGGCACCGTCGAAGGCAGAGGTGTCGTCGGAAGCGACGTAGAGGTCGCCCTCATCAGCCCAGGTAGCCGTCCAAAGGTCTCCTGAGCTTTTCGGGCATTGAACAGGTTCACCCAAATGGGCCGCCCGGATCCGCATCTTGGGAGATCCTGCCTTAGCTTGCGCGGATGCCACCATGGTCAGTGCTGTTGTACCCATGCCGGCAGCCGAAAGAAAGGCCCGTCGCGTTAACCTTGTCCCCATGAGTTGCCCCTTTCGTTTTGGTACCCGCCACTTTCACTTCCATCCTTGGCAGTGATGAGTGTACACGGAAGCGTTGGCTGGTAGGTTTGGAGGTCGCATGGGAAAAAGCATCGGACAGATGGAAATGACCCGGCGGGATTTTCTGGCCTTGGGTGCAGTGGCGCTCGCCCCACCCGCGTCACAGACGTCTGTGGTTTCGATGCTACCCTCGACGCTCGATCTTCGGGAACCTGTGCGGCGAAGCGTGCAATGCATCATTCACCGCATGGATCCGTCGCAGAACTTTCGCCCTTGGTTTGCCGTCGATGTCGAAGACTGGACGCCGGTGAGGCTGCGTCACGATGTATGGGACTTCGGTGATACAGGTGGCCGCTTCCTGGAAGCGCTCATCCTGGCGCGCCAGATGGTTGCCCCTACGCCCGAAATGCTTCTGTATGAGGGGCGAAGCCGGCGGTTCGTAGATTCACTATTCGGTCCGGAGGGGCTAGTTGAAAATCTGGACACACGCCGCGCCGATCATATGTTCGCACAGGGTAGCGCGCTGTACGCGCTGGTCACGGACTATGAGGCGAACCGCTCGCCCCAGCTCGCGGAGCGTATTCAACTGTTCATCCAGGCCCTCAACCGCCGCGCGCGGCACGCCGCCGACTACCTCTGGTTTCCGGAAGTGGCGACCCAGAGCGCTCCTTGCTCGCACCAGGCTGCGTATCAGGTGCTTCCCGCGGTGCGGTTCTACGAGTTGACGCACTATCTCGCCGCGCTCAACTATGCCGCCGCTCTGGGCCGCTGGGCGTTCTACCATGATCCGACCGTGACGAGCGACGGGGTGATTACGAAAACTGGATGGGAGGGGCACTTGCACGCGTGGATGGATTCTTATTCGGGGATCATTCGCTGTGCGCGTGCCGGAGGAAACCTGGATGCGAGCGCGGTCGTTGCCCGCTCGCACCGGCTTCTCGAGTGGGTGAAGGAGAATTATACGAGCCCTTTCGGGTGGGTGGCCGATTCGGTGGGCTCCAAGACATGCGAGACAGATACCATCACGAGCTTTATTCGCCTGGCGCTCGAACTCATCAAGGAAGGGCATGGCGAATACTGGAACGAGATCGAGCGGTTCGTGCGCAATCAACTTGTCGAGAACCAGTTCCGCGACGTTCGGGACCTCCAGATCCGTGACGAACCCACCGCCCAGGGCCTCCAAGGTGCGTTCGAGAGTTACTCTCACCCTAACACACTGATCGCCTTGAAGAAAGGAACCATCGAGGGCTGTTGCATCAATGGCGGCGTTCGCGGCCTGTTTCTCGCTTATCAAAACGCCATTCACGAAAGCCCCGACGAAATTAGGATCAACCTGTTATGGACGGGCGCGACTCCGGGAGTGGAAGTGGTCAGCTACACCCCGTACGAAGGGAGGCTCGACCTTCGTCCCACGAGTCGAAGACCCTTGCTCGTACGCTGTCCGGATTGGTTATTGCCCGGAACCGTGCGCGTAGAGGGCGCGAACTCTGTAACCTCGGTGCATTTGGCCGGCGCCGATTACTTGCGTATTGCCGATGCCAAATCCGGCGTCCGCATTACGTTGCGCTTCGCTCAACCCGAAGTCCAGAAGGAGTACCGCGTCGGGGGGATAACCTACAAGGTGCGGTGGCGCGGAGACACCGTGACGGAATTGAAACCTGCAGGAAAACCGTACCCCATCTTCGAGCGCGCGTCACTTTCCCTAGGGAAGACCCCTTTCAAACCCTGGGACAAAGATTGGCGGCGGCCACAAGTTCACTGGTAGCTTGCAGCCCGATGCCCACCACGAGGTTCGTGGCGCCCGCTCCGGAGCGGGTGCGTCTGAAGGGTCGGGGTGCGACTCAGGGGTCGCCCCGGCCAAAATCGGTTGGATCAGAATGTCGGCAGGTATCTGTCGACTTCCCACTGGCTGATGCTCTCGTGGTATTGAGACCACTCCTCGGACTTCACTCGGATATAATAGGAAGCAAGCTCGGGCCCCAGCGCTTCCTGAATGACCTTGTCGCCGGCCATGCCTACTAGCGCTTCTTGAAGGGTTGTCGGCAAGAAGCCAATATTGCGTCGACGCAGTTCTTCTTCGGGCATTTCGTAGAGATTTTCGGTATTGGCAGGACCCGGATCAATTTTATGCTCAATACCATTCATCCCCGCTGCCAGAATCACAGCACAGGCGAGGTAGGGATTGGCGGCGCCATCGAGCGCCCGGTTTTCGATGCGCCCAGGCGCGGGAATACGAATCATCTGGGTGCGATTTGCGGGGCCGTAGGTAACGTAGACGGGCGCCCAGGTAGCGCCCGAGCGTGGCGCGCCGCGAATCAGCCGCTTGTAGCTGTTGGTCAGGGGGGCGATAACGGCACTCATTCCCCGCGCGTGGTGGAGCAAGCCACCCATGAACCAGCGCCCCAGTTGCGACAGACCGTACTCTTGTGCCTCATCCAGGAACAGGTTCTGGCCGGTTTCAGCATTGGCCAGGCTCAAGTGGTAGTGGGCACCATTGCCCGTCAGATGTTGAAACGGCTTGGGCATGAAGGTTGCCCACAGACCGTGCTGCTCAGCGACCGTGCGCACCATCCACTTGAAAAACGTGTGACGGTCGGCCGTCTTCAGGGCATCGGAATATAACCAATTAATCTCGAACTGACAGTTGGCGTCCTCGTGGTCGTTGGCATAGGGACCCCAGCCGAGCTCCTGCATATGGCGAATTAAAGTTGTCATCACGTCGAGATTGCGATAGAGCGCGCGCAAGTCGTAGCATGGCTTGCCGATGGTATCGAGCGGGTCCCAGGGGAAGTAGTTCCCTTCCCCGTTCTTCTTGAGGAGCATGAACTCGGCTTCGACTCCCACGTGGAAGATATAGCCCTTCTGGCGCAAGCGCTCGAGCTGGCGAGCCAGGACGGTGCGAGGACAATAGGGCCACGACTTTCCGTTCACGTACACGTTGCCGGGCACCCAGGCGACGTTCTTCCGCCAGGGCAGGATGGTCAGCGAATCCAAATCCGGCATGCTGACGATATCGGGATCGTGGGGCCCCTGGCCGATATCGCCGGCGGCAAAGCCGGCGAAAGCCGCCCCTTCGCTCACCATCTGCTCCAGATGAGTGACCGGAACCAGCTTCGCTTTGGGCGCTCCACTGAGCTCGACGAAGGAACAGAAGACGTACTCAACACCCTTCTCCTTGATATGCTGCTTCACATCACTGGTCATGGTGACCTTCCTCTTCGATTGGGGTAGAAAACACGAGGCCAGAACAGTTCAGGTGGACACGGCGGCGGCAGCTTTTTCTCCGACTAGTTGCCCAGCATAGAAACGCCGGGGAGAGAACGGCTCAATGAGACTGGGCGTCTTTCCGGTGGCAATCAGCTCGGCCAGGGATTTGGCCGCGATCGGGGCAGCTTTGAATCCGTAGGTTCCCCAACCGACGTCGAGATAGAAGTTTTCCACCTCTGGCGCGGCGCCGATAATCGGCGCGTAATCGGGAGTCATGTCACACACCCCGGACCATTGCCGGAGCACGCGAAGGCCATGGAGTTGGGGAAACAATTCCAGAGTGTAGGTGGCCATCTGCTCCAGCGTCGGAAGGGTTCCCTTTAAGCTGTAGGACTGATAAGGATCGATTTCTGCCCCGATCACCAGTTCACCCTTGTCGGTCTGATTGACGTAGACATGGAGTGTGGCGGAGACGATGACCTTATCGAGAAAGGGTTTCAAGGGCTCGGTCACGCAGGCCTGCAGCGGGTGACTGACTATTTGCAGCTCGGCCCCGGCCATTTTGCAGATAGTTGATGCCCATCCGGCGGTGGCGTTAACGACGGCGCCTGCTGCCACTTCACCACGACTGGTTAGAACCGTCATAACCTTTCCGTTCGTTTTTCGTATCCCCGTCACCTCGGTGAAAGGGTGGATCTCGATGTTCATCCGGTCGCACGCCCTGGCATAGCCCCACACGACGGCATCGTGACGGATAATACCGCCAGGGGGGTGGTACAGGGCCGCCAGAATGGGGAAACGGGGACGGTCACTCAAGTCAAGCGCGGGAACCAGTTGGCGTATCTCTTCGCGATAGATAAGCCGGCTATCGACGCCCATCACCTGGTTCGTTTCGGCCCGGACTCGCAAGCCAGTGACGGCGGAGTCCGTGTGCGCCAGGGTGAGGTGGCCGCACTGGCTGAAGAGCAGGTTCCAGCCAAGTTCCTGGGAAAGCGCCTCATAGAGTTTCACCGAGGCGTCATAAAAGGCGATACCTTCCGGCGTGCGGTAGTTTGACCGAATGATGGCTGTGTTCCGCCCGCTATTGCCACAACCCACGTAGCCCTTCTCCATGATCGCGATGCGGCGGATGCCATGACGGGAACCCAGATAATAAGCAATTCCCAGGCCATGAACTCCCGCGCCGACGATCACCACGTCGTAGCTCGGCTTAAGTTCGTGGCTGCGCCACATTCGTTCTTTTTTGAAAAGCCGCAACATGGTTGTCTAAGCGTTTAGGAGAGGCTGAGCCTCCAGGCCGAACGGCGCCAGATGAAATTCGAGACCGGCATGCAGCACTGCTTCCCAGACACTTTGCGCGTATTCCCGGCTGACCAGCAGGTGGAACGCGGGCAGGCTTCCCAGGTCATCTCGCAGGACGATGGCGTGCGTATGGGCCAGGCTGGTTTGCGCGCAGCCCAGATTAGGAAGAGCCTTCTCCGCAAGGTTGAGCGAAGTCAGCTTGCACAAGACGTCCCGGCTGCGCGGCCCGGCCAGCAGCAACTGCGCGTAGATCGACGTCACTTCAATCCAGTAAACCGGTGCGGGGAGGGCCAGGTCCGAAACTGCCTCGCGGAACGATTGCAGAGTTGCAATTGCCGCTGCCCGCGCTGGCGGTTCACAAGTCAAGAGAAAAGGCTGTGGGGCGAGGGGCCACGGTCGCAGTCCTTGCCCGAAAGGGGGAGGAGCCTTCAATCCGTATCCTTTCAGCTCGAATCGCACCATCCAGCTCAGGTCAGCCAGGCCCACACCCTCGCGCACCTGGGCAGCCTCTCGCTCGGGTGAGGTGAAGCGTGCGGGCACCTGCCACCCGTGGTGTTCAGTCATCCACGCTTTCATCTGCTGATGCTCGTAAAACAATGCGCTCTGCTTGATGGCTTCACTCCCTTACATTCTCAGTCGCACGCCCTCCGGATCATAGAAGGCTTCGCGAGTGATGCGAGCAGCCTCAAGCCGCCCGTTCACCCGCACCCGAATCGCGTCGTCTGCCTTCTCCGCTTCTGCCGAGACCCAGGCAAGTCCCACCGCCTTATGATTGATGGGTGAGTAGCGTACGCTTGTTACTCGGCCCGCCAACTTGCCGTGGACAAGAATCGCCGCACCATCTTCAGGCACGGTATCTCCCTGCATCACGAAGCCCACCAGCTTCTGTTGGGGCTCTCGCACCCGCAGGCGGGCCAACGCGGCCTTGCCGATGAAATCCGGCTTGTCCATCTTCGCCACCCAACTCATGTCTGCCTCCAACGGGTTGGTTAGTGCATCCGTGTCCACACCTACAATCACGTGTCGTTTCTCCAGACGTAGGAGCCGCTGGGCTTCCACCCCGAACGGACGAATATCGAACTCTTTACCGGCCTCGAGCAGTTTCTTCCACAGATACTCGCCCCACTCTCCCGGAAAGTGCATTTCCCACCCGGTTTCACCGACGAAGCCGATACGAAGCAGTAGCACCGGCACTCCAGCCACCTCCACTTGCCGGCAACTCATATAGGGAAAGGCCTTGCTGCTGAAATCGCAATCCGTTAGCTTGCCGAGTACCGGGCGAGCCTGCGGCCCAGCCAGGTTGACCGCTGCCAATCCCGTCACGTTGGTGATGTGGACGTCCCAACCGGTCCCGATGAGCCACCACTCCAGCCATTGCTGAACAAAGTCGAGGTTCCCTGTGGTGGTTGTGATGAAGTAGTGGTCGTCTGCCAAACGGGAAATAGTGCCGTCATCGAGCATGATGCCGGCCTCATCGCAAAGAACCGAATAACGTACGCGGCCCGGCCGCAGGTCCGAGAGACGGTTGCTATAAACAAAATCAAGCAATGCTCCGCAGTCCCGTCCCTGAACATCGAGCTTGCCCAGCGTCCCGACGTCGATCAACCCAACGCGTTCTCGCACCGCCCGATATTCTCCCTCCACGCAGTGCCGTTCCGTCGAGGGCGCCGGAGTCTGGTAATACCGCGGGCGCTTCCAATCGCCCATATCCATCCACACCGCGCCCAACTCCCCGTGGCAATAGTGCAAGGGAGTGCGCCGGATGGGATGATGCCGGGCACCGGCAAGCGCACCCAGGGTCACGGAGGGATTGGGTGGGCGAGCGGTGGTCATTCCGGTTGCGGCCATGCTCCGCTGGGTTTCCCGAGCACAGATGCCAATGGTGTTCAACTGGCACATCTTGCCCTGACACGGACCCATGGTGGCGGTCGTGTATCGCTTCAGCGTTTCAATGTGGTCAAAGCCCTCACCAATCGCATCGCGAAGGTCTTGCGAGGTCACGTCGGCACAGAGGCAAATAAAGGCTCTCTTGTTGAAAGTGGGCTCGGGCGGCGGCAGAGGCGCGGTGGCGACGAGAGATTCTCCAGCGACTTGGCCAAAGGCTTCGACATGAGGCGGCAGATCGACAGGGACGAATGCGCCGCGGGTCGCATCCCAGTCCATCCTCGCGCCAGCCTGGGCTAGCAGACCCGCGTCCGGCACGCGATGGCCACAGATCACAACAAGATCGCATTCAAAGTTGCCTTCACGAGTGCGCAACCCTTTGATACGTCTTCCTCCGACGGCCTCCATGACCGCCTCGGGAGCTACGGTAGCGACCACCGTCACACCCAGTTCCCTCAGGTCATCTGCCACCTCTTGGCCCCTTCCGCCGCCGGCCACAATCACGGCGCGCTTGCCCGGTACAATCCCGTGCAGACGGATCAGCCGTTGGACTGCGGTCGAGAGCATGACGCCCACGAGATCATTGTTGGGAAAAACCAGCGGTGTTTCATACGTGCCCGTGGCCACAACGATGCGCTCCACCCGCACATGAACCAGGCGCTCGACCGCCATGGAGTGTGGGCTGGGCTGCAACACCCCTAACAAATTTCCTTCGTAAAGGCCGAAGCAGGAGGCACCCTCTATGACCTTCACGCTGGCTAGTGCATGCAGACTGTTGATGAGGTCAACCAGGGGGACGGAAGGGTTCTTCTGATAGCGCAGGTGCCCACCCAGAGCTGGTTGATCGTCAATTAGCAAAACCTGGACGCCCGCTCGGCCCAGCTCAAGCGCCGCGCGTAAACCCGCCGGGCCACCCCCAATCACCGCGACTTCCACGTGCATGTGAACGTGCTCATAGTCAGGACTAGGGAGTCCGGCAGACGGGGGGACGCCGAGCCCCGCCACTTGGCGAATAAAGGGCTCCACCCTATGCCAGACCTGCGGACGGGTCAAGGCTTTGTAGTACCACCCTACCGGCATCAGCCAGTCCAGATGCTGGACCGCAGAGAGCAGGTCATGCTCGAGCGACGGGTAGGCATTCTGGTGCCGAACCCGCATCCCCTGCCGCACCACTGTTGTGCAGGCACGAACGTTGGGCTGGCCGTCCACGTTCATCAGGCAGTTGGGGCACTTTCCTGCCAGACAAAGCAAACCGCGGGGCCGATGATACTTAAAGCTGCGGCTGAAAATACGAACCCCCGCGCGGTACAGAGCCGAAGCCACCGTGTCGTTCGGAGCCGCCTCGAACCGCCTACCATTAAACTCGAACGTGATCCCCATAGGACCAGGACTCACAAGGCTTGCTCACTCTGTGAATGTAGCGCCGGGGCTTGCCCCGACCTGGGGCCGATCCCGCATGCGGGATCGGCCCTTACAGTTTCATTTTGGGTATTGCTCACCATTCGTCGGCGAGTCTGTGGGAAAGTTAGTCTCAAGGATCTCGTTGGTGACCGTATTTCGCAACGCCAGCAGCCAGCGACGGCATCCCGAGCGATGGTACCACCACTCCCTCTGCACCGCCGCTGCATTGGCTTTCGTGTAGGTGTAACGGATCCAGTCCTCAGCGGGTGCATCGGGACTGGGACGCTGCTTCACCTCGCCGCCGAAGCGAAACTCATAGACGCTACGAGGGCCGCAATGCGGGCATGGCAGTAGAAACGACACCAGCCTTTTCCTCTCCCTACCTTGTTACCCGGAAGCGCTGGCCTCTCGCCAATCATAAGCGCTAACTTAACGACTTAAGCCGTGCTTTGAGGTGGCCCCGGCAGGGGCCCACCGTGGGTAGCCGTAGGTGCAACCTACGGACGACCGTCACGGCCCATCGCGCCAACCCGGTAAGGGGTTGTCCGGGGCCCTTGTCCGGCCCTCCCGAGACCCCCTCGGGACGGGGCGCAAGGGCCGGGAACATCCTCTGGGCCTTCGCACCCGGGGGTTTCACCCGCGGCTACTCACGGTGTTGCCCTTCGGGCAACAGGCAGGGACGACAGATCGATTTTAAGTTCGCGCCCATAGGCTTCTCGCCTGCCTTTGCGTTCCTGGCCTTGCTGAGGCCACAAGGACTGCGAACAGCCCTCCCGGAGGAAGAAAGGGCGGACGAGACGCCCGCGCTCCCCGAATAACAAAGTGATACTATCCGCCGAAGATTTTTCGAGTCCCTGCCAAGGGGATGGCGCAGATGGCGGAGGCCTCGGGCGTGAGGGCCGCCATGTCTTCGGGCTCGAGATGGTGCACGTCTGATTTACCGCAGGCGCGCGCGAGCATTTGAATCTCTAACGTCATGGCCCTCAGCAGATTCGCGACGCGCGCAGCGCCCTCTTCGATATTCAGGCGCTCCATCAGTTCCGGATCTTGGGTCGTGATGCCTACCGGGCAGCGCCCTGTATGGCAATGGTGACAGTAATGCGGCTCGGTGCCAAGTTTGCGGTAGTCCTCGACGTAGAGTGGCCGGTTACAGTTGAGAGCGACAAGGGCGGCAGTCCCAATGTAGACGGCATCCGCGCCCAGGGCCATGGCCTTGGCTGCGTCCACGCCGTCTCGGATGCCACCGGCGATGATCAATTGCACCTCACCATACAGCCCACAGTCCTCCAACGCCTTCCGCGCTTCGCAAACGGCGGCCAGGGTTGGAATGCCGGTATGCTCCTGAAGAATGGCCGGCGAAGCGCCTGTCCCGCCTTCCATACCGTCCACGACGATTACATCTGCTCCGGCCTTTGCCGCCAGCTTGACATCGTCGAAGACGCGAGTTGCGCCCATCTTGATGACGATGGGCACCTGCCAGTCGGTCGCCTCCCGCAGTTCTTCGACCTTGATGATCATATCGTCGGGACCGAGGAAGTCCGGATGCCGCGCCGGGCTGCGCTGGTCCACCCCTATGGGCAGGTCCCGCTGGCCGGCGATTGTGTCGGATACCTTGGAACCCAACAGCAGCCCGCCGGTGCCCGGCTTGGCGCCCTGGCCGATGGTCAGTTCAATGCCGTCCGCCATTTTCATATGATGGATGTTGATGCCATAGCGCGAAGGAAGGACCTCGTAGATGAGCGTCTTGCTGTTCTCGCGCTCGGCCATCAACATCCCCCCGTCGCCGGTGGTATTAGACGAACCCACCATCGCGGCGCCGCGGGCCAAGGCCACTTTGGCGTTGTAGGACAGGGCTCCCCAGCTCATCCCCGTGATCATCACGGGAAGGTCCAGCTCGATGGGTTTCTGGGCGAAGCGCGTCCCCAGCACCGTCCTGGTCAGGCATCGCTCCCGATATCCCTCCAGCGGAATGCGCGTGAGCGAACAAGGAAGGAAAGTCAGGTCGTCGAACGTGGCCCAGTGCCGCGGGCGCAACGTGCCGTAGCCACGAATCCGGTAGAGGCCGCTTTCGGCCTTCGCCTGGATGTCCTCGATGACATGAGGCAGGAAAACGCCACTCGGTACGAGCGTCCGTCGATAGGGCAGGGAATCGTCAGCCATCGCTCAAAGCGCCTCCTGCCATGCCTGCCATTCGCGTTGGTCGAAATTCCAGAGCTTGCGCCCGGCAACAACTTTTTTGAAGTCGCGTCCGGGCGGTTTTTTGGCGCGGATCTCTGGAGTCAGGTACCGCTCGAGCGTGGCGTCCAGGAAACCCGCCTCTTCCGGTGTAGGTTGCTTCACCACCGCATCGTTGCCGAGTTCGGCGATGCTTCCTCCCACGAAACACACGGTTTCATACATGCAATCCGCAAAGGCTTCGCCCGCGTCCCCGCAGACGATCAGCGTCCCTTTTTGTCCCATGAAACCTGCCATATAGCCACAGTCTCCTGCCACCAACACCAGGCCGCCCTTCATGGATATTCCGAGGCGCGCTGCGGCACTCCCGTAAATCACCACCGTGCCGCCGCGAATGCCTGCCGCCGCTCCGTTGCCGGCATTTCCCCTAACCAGGACGTTCCCGCTGAGCATCGATTCAGCCAGCCCCCATCCCGCTTCTCCGGCGATTTCAAAGGTTGGGCCGTCAATCAGACCGGCACCGTAATAGCCGACGCTGCCCTGGATGTGAATTCTCGCGGCGACACACAGGCCTACTCCCAAGTTGTGGCGCGCGCCGGGATTACTGATCCAAATATCGTTGTGTCCTGCCTGAATCAATTGCCGGATTTCAGCGTTGATTTCGCGCGCTGAGCGGTCCCCGCAGTCTATTCCTGCCATACGCGCACTTCCTTGACCGGCTCCTCCCGGACCCGGTAGTCGCCCGGCAGGGCGGAGCGAATAGCGATCTCTTCGGTAGCTACCGCCACGAAATCTTTTGTCTCTGCGAAGAGTAGCGGCTTCAAAGCAAAGGGATCCTTGACGAAACCGAGTTGCGTGGCGGTGGCGGCCAAGCAACTGTAAGAGCCGTCCAAATCACGGAGCATAGCCCGGAGAGATTCCTCCAAACTGCGGCCGCTTCGGAGTTGCTGGGCCAAGTACACGGCGATGATCTCGGAGTCATTCTCGGTGTAAAGGCGAACACCTTTCTGTTCGTACTTCCGCCGGAGCTGATGGTAGTTGGTGATGTGACCGTTATGAACGATGGCCAGATCGCGCCACCCACGCCCCCAAAAGGGCTGCGAATGGCTGAGGTCGACTCGCGATTCCGTGGAAAGGCGCGTGTGACCGAGTCCGTGGGTGCCATGGAATTGTGAGATAGCATAGCTTCTTTCCAAACTGGCGGGAGAGCCGACCTGTTTAACGATATCCAGCCTGCGACCCACGCTCACCACTTCCATCTCCGGGTCAAGAGATTCGACTGACGCGATGAGCCGCCGTTCATCGATCCCTTCATCGACCAGGAACCGCGCGTAGGACTCAGCGGCTGAGAAGTCGCTGATCGTTCCGAATGATTTCGCCAAGTCGATAATCCGCTGCGCTCTTGACGGTAAGTCTCCCCCTCCGCCCAGCTTCACCCTCATGATGAGTTTGTGGTCGGCGGGCGGTCCATATAGAGCCACTCCGGCCGAATCCGGACCGCGGCACCCGAGCGCCTGGAGCATGGTCAGGAGCACCTCGCCGACGGCTGCGCGCTCGCTGGTCTTCGACTTATCCAAGAAACCGACGATTCCGCACATAATTCGCTTACGTTGGGAGTATACTACTGGATCGCGGCGGGCGAGCAACAAGCCTGTGCTAAGCCAGAAACCCGTCCCAGGCTCTACAGATTTCCTTTTCGGGTCTCGCTGGTCATATGCTGCGCGGTGCGAACCGCCAGGGCCATAATGGTCAGCGTCGGGTTCTTTTCCGGAAAAGTCGTAAAGCAGCTGCCGTCAGTGACAAACAGATTCTTGACTTCGCGCGCTTGGTTAAATGCGTTCAAGACCGAGGTGCGCGGATCGTTTCCCATGCGCACCGTCCCTACCTCGTGACTGGAAAAACCGGTCGGCGTCGGGTCGGTGTCGACAATCAATCTGCATTTCGCGGTGTCCAGAATCTCTCGCGCTTTCTCCTTCATCTCGTTCCACAAGGCGCGATCGTTATCACAAAACTTGAAGTGAACAACCGGGACGGGAATGCCGTAGGCGTCCTTATGGTTTGGGTCCACAGTCACGCGGTTTTCAGGCCGGGCGAGGACCTTGGAGTAGGAGTCCAGGAACAGAAACCCGGGCTGCAGGTAGCGCACCTGGTCCTTAAATTTCCTTCCAAATCCTTTTACGTAAGGCGCATGCTCAGGAAACATAAACGAAGCGTCCTGAAGCTGATAATGGAATCCGCCCGCGTAGTCGCGCTTCTTCCCGTCGATGTTACAGCGCGGAATGTAAGAATGATCGTTGGCTCCGTCGTTGTTCACGGATGGCTTGCCCACCAAGTCGTCCAGATAAGCAAGAAAATCGGCGTAGTTATGCCCGTGGAGATAGCGGCCTACGACGCCATTGGAGTTGGCCAGGCCATTCGAGAACTGTGGTGATTTGGAATTCAAAAGTAGGCGCACCGTTTCGATGGTGCCGCAACAAACTGCGAAGAGATGCGCGCGAATCTCCTCGTCCTTGCCAGTTAGCGTATCCACTACCGAAACCGACGAGACCTTTCCCTCCTTATCCACGAGGAGCTCACACGCCAGCTTGTTGGGAAGAAGCGTGAAGTTTCCGGTCCGCCGCGCCTTGGGCAGCATAGAATTCGGGACAGTGAAAATTGCCCCGGCGTCACAGCCTTCCATGCAATGCCCGCAGTAATGGCACGGCGGCCGATTGTCGTAGGGTTCGGTCAGCACCGCCCGCCGCGTGGGTATCATCGCGATACCCATCTTGGCGCAGGCGCGCTTGACGATCTCCTCCGAGCAGCGAAATTTGAGAGGCCGAAGGTATTCTCCATCAGGAAGTACTTCCAGGTTTTCGCGGGTCCCGCAAACCCCAATCATTCTCTCAACGTAGGAGTAATAAGGCGCCAGTTCCTGATAACTGATGGGCCAGTCTTCTTCCACACCCTCCATGCTTCGCTCGCGGAAGTCGCGTTCCGAAAACCGGAAACAGTCGGCATTCCAATGGATGCTGCGGCCGCCCACACATCGAATCCTGTCGACGTCAATCGGGTCGCAGTCCTGGTAGCGGATCGCCTCGGTCACTTCGCGCGGATACCCCGGGGTGGGCTTCTTCCGCTTTGGAAATTCGTACGGCCAAGCGTGATAATGAAACTCTTCGCGCTGGATCTCGCGACCGGCTTCGACAAGGGCGACTTTGGCTCCGGCTTCGGCTAGCTCTTTGGACAAGACGCCTCCCGCCGGCCCCGAACCAATTACACAAACGTCAAAAACGTCCGTCATGTATGGCCAATTCGTGTGCGCCAGCTTGCCCGGCAGCGGATTGTCTCCGGGCCAATGTTTGAGCTGCTGGCTTTCAATCGCGGCGCGTTTTTACGGCCGCAAAAACCGGTCTTCCGCCATCGCCTTCAGGGCCGAGTCGACGTGGGAGGAGTAGATGTCGTACCGGTCGTGAACGGGGAACCGGTACCCTTCGTCTCCCGTGATAACCTCCCGGAACTGCCGCAGTGTCCACTCCGCCGAGGGATGAGCCGTGACGTTGAAGTGGATGATGCGGCGCGTTCCACCTCCATAATCACGAAGGCGTACAGCTCCCGAAAACTGGCCGTCACGGTGACGAAGAAGTCGCAGGCCAGAATCCCTTGGGTATCATTGCGAACAAACCATCTAACGCTGAGAGGAACGTGCCCACGCGTCGGCCTTTGGGCAAGGCCTCAACCTGAACGGCACAAATTCACCGCCGAGGGCCAACGCGATTCGTTCCGTCAAATCTCTCCTCGGAAGACGCGCCGCACTGCTTCGAGATAGCTATAGCCGAAGACAGTGTCTGGCAGAAGCACATGATCTTCCGTCCACTCATTCCAGGATGACAGGAAGATTGTTTTCGTTCGGCTAGAACTTCCAGCCGAGAAGTATCGTGCTGCGCGGAGCAAACGTTCATATTGGTCAGGAGAGCGCTGCGTAACCATGGCCGCCTTGCTGCCGTAACGCGCACTGTCATCCCAACCGACAGGGCAGTCCGGGAAGAAAGGAACGCTGACTTTTGCTGATGTTTCCTTCCAGACCCGAATGGTGCTCAGAGCGGCCTCCCCGTAGGGAATTCGGCTGCCGGGAGTGCCCCCGGCGTACGTGAGCCCGAAGGTGTGGTAGAGCGTGGCGCTTTCGAATCCCAAGGCCTTGAGCTCGGTTTCGTGACCCTCATAGACGTGGCTTGCCTGGAGGTGGAGGTCTCCTAACCCCGCCCTGGCGACGCGCTCCCGCATCTTGTCGAAAGCGCGTTTAAGCTGGTCAGCCGGAAGGTACTCGAGGAGCAGGTTGAGATTGAAGATGCCCACGACGGGTTTTCCCTCAATGCGCCAATAATTGGGCTGATGAAAGTAGTGATCGATGCAGTAATCCGTCAGCCTAAGCATGTCCGCCTCATCCGCGCGTTGTTTCAGGAG
>Ga0187846_10000710_pt1 | contig 18881 bp, 10 predicted proteins | sample TC_taG_FD_161473 | JGI IMG/M metagenome (GOLD analysis project Ga0187846, IMG submission 161473) | Biofilm microbial communities from the roof of an iron ore cave, State of Minas Gerais, Brazil - TC_06 Biofilm (v2) | ecosystem: Environmental > Terrestrial > Deep subsurface > Cave > Wall biofilm...
TCGTTGTTGATGGACATGCTGACAACCCCTTGGGTCGGAAGCAGATCCGCTTACGCTTGAACGAGGAATGGGGCTTTGTTATTGGCATCGATTTCGATCCGGATTTTGTAGTCGCGGCCGTGATGGATCTTCGACCGCGAATCCGAACTGAGGTGAAGGAGGTCACTGACCTGGGAGGTGGAATCAATGGCCTGGTTCGGCAACTGCTTTCTTGTGCCCGCCGGGCAATCAAACAGTGGGGCGCCGAGGCACCACGCTTAATAGGGATTGGAATCGGGGACCCTGGGCTGGTCAATAGCCAAGAAGGTGTCACGGTCATGTCGTCCCAGATTGGATTCTGGAAGCAAGTCCCCCTCAAGCGCATTTTTGAAGACGAGTTCGACGTTCCTTGCCTGCTCGGAGACAACACTCGGACCAAGACTTTGGCAGAAAGGGTCCTAGGCGCCGGTGAGATGGCCGACGAGATGATTTACATCGAATACGGTCGGGGTATTGGAGCGGGCATCGTCGTAGGAGGAAAAGTTCTCGAAGGGCACCGCAGGAGTTCGGGGGAATTTGGACACACTCACGTGATCGAGAACGGCCCAGCCTGCACGTGCGGAAGCTTTGGGTGTCTGGAAGCCATCGCCGGGGCCTGCGCGCTTGAGGCAAAAGTTCGCAAGGCCATCCAGGGAGGAGCAACTTCCAGGGTTATGGAGCTGGTGGATGGAGATCCCAACAAGATCACTCCCTGGGCAGCGCTCAAGGCGGCAAGCATAGGTGACAAGACGTGCGGCATGATCGTGGAAGAAATTGGAAAGTATCTCGGCTTAGGCGTGGCGAACTTGGTTAACTTATTTAATCCCGAGCTGATCGTCTTGGATGAGCGCTTGGAATTAGCGGGCCCGGGTTTGCTGGAGCAAATTATCCGGATCGTCAAGCGGCAAGCCTTGACCTATGCGACCGATGAATTAACGTTCCGTCTGGGGAGACTTGGAATTGAGGCCGGCATCCTGGGAGCCGGGCTGCTCGTGGTGGAGAAGCTATTTGAAATCCCCGCCCTAAAACCTCCGAGGTTTATGATCGAGCCCCGCTTGGCGCGCAGAGTGGTGGCGTCACCGCAAAAGGAACAACGGAAGGACGGGGGCGCGACATCGTCGAGCGTATAGGCGGGTGAGCTTGCCGTATGCCTTCCGACTCAACCACGTGATCGGCACAGCGGGTAGCGCGGACCTCCGTTTTCTGAGGTCCGCGCTACCCGCTGCCCGTCTGCCGGACCTTTTTTACCCTGCTATCTATCGCGCCGGGCTCAACTTCCAAGTGTGCTGGCCCAAGCCCTCAGGAAGGTCGAGGTCGAGCGTTTCGCGATTCAAGTCTGTCGCTGTCAGTTTCGTCGTGGGCTTGCCGTCAATGACCACCCGCAGTGCACCGAGGGCCTTCAGGTTGTCACGCAGCGGGTCCGAGAGCCACGCGCGCCAGCGTGAAGCGTGATTCTTGAAATAAAGACCGTAGTCTTCTGGAAATTCGAACGCCAGCTCCCACTCACCGGCGTCTTTAGAGGAGATCTGCGTGTGGAGGATTCCTACATAGCGATTCATGCTCAGCGTTTCCATTCCCTCGGGCAAAGAGGCGAAGAGCCGGTCAAGAAAATCCGGCTGCAAGGCGAGGTCACGGTCGTGGACCGTCATGAAGACCGGACCGTCAGGATGCTCGGACCACTTGGCAGCTTCAAGGGGGTGATCGTAACCGTGCCCCACCTCGGGGCCGATCCCCGCCATATCCAGAACGAGGTCACGATCAAGATAGAAGAAATGGCCCTTCACGTGGAAAATGCCGAAGCCGGCGCGGGCAGCTAGCCGCCCGGTATGGTTGGCGTAAGATTTCGACCAGGCATACTCGCCGGGCAAAAGCGACAAGGGCAACTGCCCGAAGTCCTCCTGCAGAGCTTGGCGCGAATACTTCATGCGCGTGAGTTGGGCGATGGCAGGGATTTCCTTCTTGCGGCGCCAGTCTTCAAATTCCGCCACCCACCCGATCGCCGAGGCTTCACCGGTCAGATCGCTCGTCCACCAGGGGCCAGGGGGAGATTCCAGGTCGGGTTGCATGTGAGTCCAGCCATGGCTAGCGATTTCAAGGCACCCGGTCGCTAAGGCGGCCTTAAGTCCCTTTGCAGTCGAGGTGTAGTCCTGGAGCATCCCCAAGTCGTCCGTGAACTTCTGCAACCAAGGGGACTCGATGCGCTGGGTTTTGCGATTCACAAAGCCATCCACTACGTCCGCGGCGGCTACAGCGTGATGTTTCTGAAGCGGCTGGATGAGGCGCTCGCGGATTTGTTGTTCGCTCAAGGTGGGAAAGTGCCAGTTGAAAAGCGCGCTGAAGGATTTTTCTGAGGCTCCCCAGTCGTCGAAGGTCACTACCAGGCGGCGCGAGTAATCGATGTCGGGTTGGACCACACATCCGAGGCTCCAAACGAGCGATCGAAAGAATAGCTCCCGCCAGTAAGGGGAGTCACGCAACGCCGTCAAGGCCGGCGAAACGCCCATCCAGATCGCCGACGTGCCCTCCGCCGGGTGAGAAAGGGTGAGAATGGGATGCTTCCCCTGGGTGATTAAAACCTCCGCGCCCTGCGCTTCGACGCCCCAGCGCATGGATTCGTCTCCGGAAACATCGAGCCGCTCCATCTTTTGCTTGGCGAGTTGGCGGATGATGAAGTGGGGACGGGTCGTCTCGAGAGGACTCGTCGAAGTATAAGCCTCCCTGAACTGCAGGCCGAGAGGGCGCTCCAGCGCTGGATCCAGAAATCTCGAGCGCACGACCACTAAGCTCGTGCCAGCGTGGACACTCTGCTCCAGAGAGGCAAGGTTCTGGCCGGCATAGGATGGAGAGTCCGCAAGCCACAATACCGCGCCGTACCGGGGCGCTCCGGAACGATCGAGCAGATAGGACGCATCGAGATGCTGCTGGTCCAGGCGAAAAATGTCAAAGGGGAGAGACCAGGCTTTCAGCAAGGCAACAACGGGCTGAAATTCGTCTTTTTCGGAATCTACCAGCACACTCGTCGGATCATCCCACTGCTCAACCACCACCAGCACGCGACAGGGTTTGACATTCAGCGCCGATCCACTCTGCGCAGATATCGGAGCCAGGAGGATCAGAGCCAAGACGCAAGCAAAGCAATTCCCCTGATAACAGCCCTCTCCGAGGGGAGAGGGTACGGCGAAGCCGGGGGTGAGGGGTTGTTTTCTTGATGTGAAATCAGCGCATCCCTCACCCACCGCTTCGCGGTCCCCCCTCTCCCGCAAGCGGGCGAGGGCTGTCGTCAACTGATATTTGAGCGGCCAGACCAAACTGTACAAACTCCAGGGCACGGTTTAAAGCCGTGCTGCAACGCGGGGAAGAGAAAGCCGCTTTAGCCGCTGAGTCAGGCGGCGCTCAGGGGCTAAAAGCCCTGATGATGAAACGAATTTCCTAGCGGCACGGCTTAAAGCCGTGCCCTGACACACGAGTGAACCAAGCGTATCTGTTATTGACGGGACTAGTGTCAAAAGTCAATGCAATTTTGGCACGCAACGCTTCAGTGATCGGGGACCAGCGACTCGAGGGGCGGCAGCGCCTCGCCATCGTGGAATTGGGCCGCGAATTGATTCAGCCGCCGCTCGAAGTTCCACCATTCCTGAAATTCGCCGTCGAATTTCGCCAGGATGGTTCCCTGGCGATAAGGGGTATATGCCTCGTTCCACGCCTGCCGGTAGCCCTCGCGTAGATCGGCGATCCCATCCATCAGGTCGGCTAAGCGGCTGTGATCGTGACTTGCGATCTCTCCATCATAGAACTTTACGTCCTCGGCCTTAGGATGGGAACCGAGTTGATGCCAGATGTCTGCGATCTCGACAGCGTAGAGGTTTCTCATCCCGGCGTAGTCCACCATTCGCGCCTCCAATACGAAATTTGCGAGGCTGAAGTGGTCCCCGCCCAGTTGCAAGGCTTGACAGAAATGCTGCTGAGCTTCTTCTGCGCTTAACCGGGCCTGCCGCAGATCTTCATGGTGGGCGCGGAGCTTTGCGAGGTGGGGAGCAGCAAATGGGGTGTTCCACAAATAACGCAAGGTTTGCTCCCCCAAAGCAGCCGACAGAAGGGTCTCGGCCCGACCAAGCGCCTTAAGACCGGCTGCTACCTCGGCCGAAACTGGAGTGGGGTAAGCCGCCTGCGCGTAGCTGTCGAAGAACTGCTCTCGGTTCACGGCGTCCCGCTGCCATGCAGCGGCTGCGCCGTAAGCGATACCAGGAAAGGCCGGACGCATTAACACCAGAATGTCATCAGTCCAGATCGTGTTGATCAGGCCGAGAATTGCGTGCGCGCGTCCTGCGGCCAGAAAGCTGTCGATATTCGAGAAGGTAACGTCAAAATCCGGAGCGATGCTGTTCCAGATGCTCACTCCCGTGGCGATGATTTTGGGCATGGGGAGGGAAGCGAAAGGCGCCCAATAAGGCTCGTAGACCGTGGCGTCGTAACCCCAGGGAACCACAATCGTGCCGGGAGGAATCTTGGATATCAGGCTGGGGTATTTCGCCAGCATATCGCTCCATACCAGCATGGTCTTGCCGTGCTGGCGAACCAGTTCAGCCACTCTTTGAAGCTGCTCGATATACAACTGATCGGGCGACGTGTCTTTGGCTGCGGCGGCCCTCGAGATCTCCCATGTCTCATCCATCCCGACGTGGAAAAAGCCGCTGGGGAAAATATCGGTCAATTGCCCAATCCAGTCGTCAAGCAAAGTGGCGACGTGAGGATTGCGAGGATCCAACTCCCTCCCGTGAGGCAGCGCCCCAAGGTCCGCGTAGCGCTCGACCCGAAGTAAATCATGGAGATGGCCGTAGAGCTCCACGCAGGGCACAACGTCGATGTGGCGCTCGCGTGCATAGGCGACGATGCGGCGTACCTTCTCTTGCGAAAATCGGGCATCGTCGTTAAGGACAGAATAGCCTTTCAGCTCGATACTCGCTTCCGAGTAGAAATAATACTGATTGGCCTTCCATTGAGCCAGAAAATCGATCTGTCTCTTGACCTCGTTTTCGGTGGGCAGCGGTCCATGGCTCATGTCCATCATGATGCCGCGGTAAGGGAGGGACGGCCAATCGCGGATTTCGACTTCCGGAAATGTCGCTTCGGCACCTGATCCTTCGGCCAGTTGCAGCAGAGTCTGAACACCACAAAACAGACCCGCTGACGAATTCGCGCGAATTTCCGCACCCTCTGAGGTGACGTTGACCGCGTAAGCCTCACGCGAGTCCGGTCCTGCTTGTTCGCCGGGCTGTGGAAAGTCGGCGCCCGAACCCGTGCGCGTCAGCACAATCATGCGCTGATGTGCTTTGCCTTCGGATACGTGAACGGCAACTTGTGTACGGGACATTAGGCTCGACGCTAACTCCGCGGCCGCAAACCGGTCCTGCGGCGTCGGGCTGGAAGCAAACCCGATTTCCAACCCCGGAATCGGAAGGCGGCCCGTGCCATATTGAATTTGCTGCGGTGCAGGAAGCAAAGGATTGCGCCCGCCAGCGCCAGTAAGACATTGGCTGAAAAGCAGGCACAGCAGCCTCGCTGATCGGTTGGACATTTCTGACTAGTGGCCCCGGCAGGGGCCAACCGCGAATAGCCGTAGGTGCAACCTACGGATGAATGACGCCCCATCACCCCCAACCCCGAAAGGGGTTGACCATGGACCTTGTCCGGCCCCGCCGGGGCCGTGATCATTATTGGGGCTTCCGTTTCCGTAGGTTTCACCTACGGCTATTCACGGTGCTGCCCTTCGGGCAGCGGGAACGTGTCCCTCAGGTACCCGATGTTGCGTCGATTCTTACGCAAGAAGCGAAATCTTGTGTTTGCGCTGCCGACGGCAACCAACGACGAACAACAGGCAACTGACGTGTTTCATTGACCTCAAAAGTCCAGTTTAAGGCCGAACTGGATATCTCGCGGGGTTCCAGCACCCGTGATCTGACCGGCCGTACTGAGTTGAATGGTCGCACCGGGATTGCTGAAGTTAGCCGTGTTGAAGATATTAAAGAACTCGAATCGCAATTGGAGGTCCAACCGTTCTGTGAGCTGGTTCTTCTTGATGAAGGAGAGATCCCATTGATGAAGTCCCGGACCCGGGAGGATGTTTTTCCCGGAATCGCCAAAACGTGGGGTGCCGTTCTTGGAGGCTGCCTGGAGCGCCGTCGTGCTGAAGCAACTGGTGTTGTACCACTCGGCTACGGTTTGATTACCCGCGCCATTGCAAACGCGGTCCGGCCGCGGAGAGGTAGAACCAGTGTTCGCCCAGTCCGTGGGAGACAACACGGTGAAGGGAAAGCCATCCTGGAGCGCGATGATGCCCGCCAACTCCCAGCCGCCCAAGAGAGCATTGGTCACGCGACCGTTGTTGAGATAAGCCTGCCCGCGCCCGAAGGGCAATTGCCAAGTGCCGCTGATCACCAGGCGCTGTTTCAGGCTGAGGTCCGACACGCCATAGTCCGCCCTGGGATTGTTATCGTTCTGTACGAGATTGGTAAAGTCCGAGTCCCCACCGTTCCAATCCAGGACCTTACCGTAAGTGTAGGAAACCAGTGTCTGGAAGTTTCGTGAGTACCGCTTCGTCATCTTCACCGTAAGGGCGTTGTAACTCGAGATGCCGTCGAAGCTGTCGTAGAGAAGCTGATTGAAATCCGGGTAGGGGCGTCGGGGCTGGAAACCGCCCAGACCCGGTGCGGCCTGATTGCCGAGCAAATGAATGTAGTCGAGGTGTACGCCGCGATTGCCAACGTAGCCGACTTCAAGCGCCCAGTTTTGCGCCAATTGGGATTGCACGCTCGCGCTCCATTCGTATTCGGTCGGCGTGTGATAGAAGGGCGTCGGCATAAGCTGGGAATAGGCCTGGGCGAGACCTATGGCTGGGGCATTGGCAAACATCGTCTCGGTGGTGGTGGGAACTCCGTTGGTCAAGGGCGGAGGCGCGCTGCCAGGAGGCTGATATGTCGGCGTTCGAGTATTCACGGGATTGTTGTTAACAAAAGAGCTTATGAGATTCGTTACGGGTAAATCGTTGAATAGCCCTGCGCCGGCATGCAGGACGACGCTGCCGGAATGGGTGAGCCGCCAGGAAACACCCAGCCGGGGATCGAAGTTCCCAGCCCCGGGACCAAAGCTCAACTGACTCAGCTTGTTTCCCGTCAGCCCCACTTGCGACCTCATACTGGAACTCATCACCAGGCATTGCCCGGCAGCGTTAAGGAAAAAGGGATCCGCACAAAGAGCGTCGTTCTGCGCCGCCGGCAGGGGCGTTACCAGGAACGCGTCCCCGGAGGTGTAACTACCCGCCAAGGGATAGATCGTGGCCAGTTTATTCTGGGTGTCGTGGGGTTGCTTGCGATACTCCCAGCGAATACCCAGCTCAAGGCTCAGGCGTGGAGTGACGCGAATGTTGTCCTGGGCAAACAGGCTGAACCAGCCGCCGCCGGCCAGGTGGTTCGTAAAGGCGTGCTCGGTAAAGAGCCCGGAGTTTGGAGAGCCCAATTCCAAATCCGCGAGGTCGGCAACAGTGCTGACGGCTGGGGATTCGAAATTCAGCGAGGAATACTGACCGTTGAAACCGATGAACCCATTGGCCTGTTTCGGGTCTTCCACACCCGGAGCCGACCAGAAGTTGAAATCGGCTCCCGCGGCCAGCGTATGTTTCCCGCGCACCTTGGTGACCGTATCTTCAACTTTCCAGACCCGATCGTTGAGGATATCCGGAAAATAGCTCCCGTCTCCCACCCCAGCAAAGTTGGAGAAACCGAAAAGGGGATAGGCCTCAAACTGGGGAGCGGCCGCGGCCAGGTTTTGGATCCCAAAACTCGCAATCAACCCGGGCTGCCGAGGACAGTCGGCGCAGTCGAGGTCCAGGTAATCACGCTGGTAGCCGATGCGCAAGTCGTTCAGCAAGTTCCCGCCGAATGTATGCGTCCACCCACCCACCACGTTTTGACCTCGAAAATGTTGATATTGGTTGAATAAGGGTATGGCTTGAGGGAATAGTTGGTTCGTATTCCCAAACAAGTAGCGAACGAAAAAACGATCCTTTTCAGAAAGGTTTTCATCGAAGCGGACGTCAAACTGATCGTCAGGGCGCCGGAGAGGAGTTTGGTTGACATAATTCACATTTCCGGGACTGTTGGGTGCCGGATAGAGCGCCAGGACCTTTTGACCCACGGAATCGATGCTGGTGATCCTATTTCCCGTGACTGGAGTACCGACGAGTATCGTCGAGCCCGCACTCGCGCTGGCCGCAGGGCAGGTATATAACGACTCGGTGGCGGGTTGAAATAATTGACCGGTATCGAAGTTTAAGTTCGCCGGGCCGCCGGCACCGCAAAGGTTCGCGGTGTGGCCCGTAAGGAAAGAACTAAAATCCCCTGTCTTCTCGGCCGCCGTCGGGACCACAGAAGTCGCTGTTTGGCCTTGAATCAGGCGCAGGCCCTCGTAGCTCCCAAAAATGAATGCCCGGTTCTTACGGATAGGCCCGCCCAGTGCGACGCCAAATTGGTTCCGTATATACGGCGGGCGGGCCGTGCCCGGGAGCTCTGCTCCGGTCACGGGATTGGTCCGGTCGTAGGCAAAAAAGTTGCGGGCATCGAAAACCTGGTTTCTTAGGTACTCCCACGCCGAACCGTGAATCTGGTTGGTTCCCGAATTCGTGACGAGGTTCATCGTGGCACCCGAACTGAGACCGAACTGGGCATCATAGTTGTTGCTCTGGATCTTGAATTCCTTGGTCATTTCGGGAATCGGCTGCAAGGCGAACCCGCCGTTATTGAGGGCACGGGAGACCATCCCGTCGATCAGGATCAAATTGCCGGAAGAGCGGCCCCCGGAACCGCTAAAGCTGTTGTCGTTGAAACCGGAACCGTTGCCGTTCGCCGAGCTTAACGATCTTCCCGTCGTGTCAATGGTAGCGGGGACCAGGGTCGCCAGGCTGCCGGTGCGCCGCAAGTTGAGCGGCAGATCGAGGATCGGCTGCTCCGATATCGTGGTCCCGAGCCCGGCGCTAGTGGTATTGACCAAGGGTGCCGCCCCCTGTACTTGAACCTCCTGCGTGACCTGGCCTACTTGCAGCACTATGTCCATGGTCGCCTGCTGGGCGACATCGAGCGTGATACCCGAAGTGACCTTGGTTGTGAACCCTGGTTTCCGCACGGTAAGTTGATAGGTGCCCGCAACCAGGGAAGGAAAGATGTACTGTCCGGAGGCGTCGGAAGAAACTCGGGTAAGCACGCCTGTGCTGATGTTGGCCGCAGTCAGGCTCGCCTCGGGGATCACAGCGCTAGACGGGTCTGTAACCGTGCCCTGCAACCGGGCGGTGACTTCCTGCGAGACAGCAGGAACCGCCTCTATTTCCAGAATAAACGCCAACAGAACCACAGACACGCCCACACTCAACTTGCCCATCATGGCAGTTGTCCTCCTTTTTCCCTAACCCCGGCGCAAACCGACGATCTATCCGAAAAAGGCTGATGTCAATAGAGCGTTTTGAATAAGGCCTGTTGTCCCCCAGTCGTTGGAGAGATTGTTTATCTCATTCGCGACGCCTTTTGTCAAGTCTGGACAATGTAGTTAAGCTCTTTCTTGAAAGGAAGGCCCGTCTCGGACGCCGTTGGCAGCAGACCATACTAATACTTGAAAGGTGTTTCAGACCTGTGGGACCATCTGGTCTTCGCTTTTCGCATGAATTCCACCCAGAAATCGCCCGCGCGAAGAACCTCGGACCCGCGGGCTCGAGGAGAAAACATGTTGCCTCGTCACAGGACTTTCATTTTCATCCTTCTCCTGGCCGCCAGCGCGCCCCTGTTCGGACAGCAGAAGAACCAGGTGAACGGCCACGTGGTGGTCTTGGATCGCCAGGGAAAACTGCTCTCCTGGATTACACCGCAGGAACAGGCTTACCACCACATCGTCAAGCTTGCCTGGGACTTCATTGAGAACAAGGTTCCAGTGGAATCGAACGGGTTGAAGGTTTACCTGGTTCACTCGACCTTCGATCCCGCGACCCTTCGGGGGACCGACTGGCCGCACAACCCGGCCGGCCTTTATGCAATGTTTGTGGACTCAGCGCTCGGGTACTATGCCTACTCCGGCGATACGGTGGCGCTCGACCGGGTGCGCGAGATGCTCGATTACCAGTTGGCGCACGGCACGACCCCGGCGGGCTGGGAATGGGCGAGTGTTCCGTATGCGAGCGCGGATGCCGGCTCGACGGAATACCTCGGGGCAGACGACGTGAAATATTGCGAGAAAGAAAAGCCCGGCAGCGGCGCGTGTGGGTCCGGGGACGGCCACTTCGCCATGCAGCCCGACAAGGCCGGCGAACTGGGGGTCGGATACCTGAAGTTCTACGAGCTGACGGGTGAAGCCAAGTTCCGGGACGCGGCCTTGGCATGCGCAGACACCCTGGCGGCTCACGTCCGTCCCGGCGACTTGTCGCACTCGCCCTGGCCCTTTCGTGTGTTCGCCCACACCAACGTCATTCGCGAGGAGTACACCGCGCACGTGATTGCCAACATCCGGCTTTTTGATGAACTGGCTCGCCTGGGCTTGGGCGAAAGCGCTTCCTACCAACGTGCTCGCCGGCTGGCCTGGGATTGGTTGATGAGGTATCCGATGAAAAACAACCTGTGGGGAGCCTACTTCGAAGACATCCCGATTGATACCAATCTGCGGAATTGGAACCAATACAGTGCCGGTGAGACGGCTCGCTATCTTCTCCAGCATCCCGAGACTGACCCGGACTGGAAGGCACATGCGGGGGATTTGCTCGGCTGGATCGAGAAGACCTTTGCCGTCGATGTCCCCGCCACGCCGCAATACCGTTTGGTGCAGCAGGAGCCTGTTCAGTACGGAAAGCAGTGGGGGGCCAACGTGATCTCCGAGCAGACGGTCGATGACATGGATAAGATGGGGAGCCACACGTCCCGGTACGCCTCGGTCTGTGCGTTGTACTATGAAAAGACGGGCGATGAAAGCTTCAAGGAACGGGCTTTTCGGTCTTTCAATTGGGCCACCTACATGGCCCGAGACGACGGCCTGGTTACGGAGGCCATGGCGGAAAGCGAATTCTGGTATTCCGACGGTTATGCCGACTACATTCGGCACTTCCTGGCTGGCATGGGCTCGGTGCCGGAGTGGTCGCCGCCAGGGGAAAACCACCTCCTACGTTCTTCTTCCGTCGTCCGAAAAGTAAAGTACAACCCCCGGGAGTTGAGTTACAGCACCTTTGATGAAAACGCGACGGAAGTCCTTCGACTCGCCTTCCACCCGAAGCAGGTCACCGCTAACGGGACGGCGCTTCGCGAGCGATCTGACTTGAGCGAGCCGGGATGGACTTTTGATGTGCAGACGGGGGTGCTCCGGGTGAGGCATGAAAAGGCTCGGGACGTCGTCGTGGTGAGCGGGTCGTGATCTGAGGCCTCCCAGGCGGTACAGGCGAAGCTGGGGCGCTGCCCGCAGTGATCGCGCAGCACCTAAGAGCGGCAAGATGGGCCCAACGAACGCCGCAGTTGTCTTCCTGAACCGCGTTGCCTTGCAGTTTGGACGTTTGGAGAGGCCCGAAGGGCCGACTTACCGCAGCCCAGGCCAGGCGGCCTGGGTTTCAAGTCCGCAGTGTTTTGGGAACCCTAAGCCCTGAAAGGGCGGGCCATGGAGGCTTCCAGTGAATCCCGGATGGCGTGGTGCAGGTCATCGAACAGCAGGAGGCACACCGCTGCGTGACCAGGGTCAGCAAGAATATGGAAGGTTTTTGGATCGCTACGAGTCGAATACGATAAACGTTACGCCTGGGACTGAAGGTCGGCTCTTGGGTCGCCCTTACAGGGCTTCGTCTTTCCAAGGGTCCGGTCACCCTGGGCGTTGCCCAGGGCTATGTTACCGAGGATTAGATATCGAAGTGGCAGCGGCCGCTGTAGCGCCGGTGTCCCCACCGGCGATTTTCGGCGCTGAGGACAGCGCCGCTACAGCGCTGCCCGTCACTATGTTTTGTAATCCTGGGTAGTTCGGCCCTTGGGGCCTCTAAATGTACTACATAAATGACTGTCACGGAGGGTAGCGCCATGGCAAATGTATTTTTAAATCGCGACACTACCACTTTGCGGGCGCGCGGACGGGCCAGATCGGTGCGCGCATCGACCGCCTTCAACCCCCAAGTCGGTAGCGAGGCTTTTCTCTTCAGGCATTTGGCGCATCAGGCATTAGAAAAGTTGGCGCTTGACAAACGTTCGCCGCTGAGTAGAATTAGCCTGCTAGAATTGCTTTCGCCATATAGAAAGCGCGTTCGTCGGGCTCAGGGTCAAAAGAGGAGGACGTCATGGGTGCGCAGAGACTTTTGCCATTCGCGCTGAGTTTTATTCTTCTCCTGGACTTCCCACTAGGCCTCCAGGCGCAGCTTAACCGCGGGTCTTTGGAAGGCGTGGTGACTGATCCTCAGGGTGCGGTGATCCCCAATGTCGACGTCGGAGTCACCTCAGTGGAGAGGAACGAGACCCAGTCGACCAAGACGAACAGCGCGGGCTATTATCGAGTTGAGGCGCTGATTCCCGGGAAATACAACGCCCACTTCGTAGCGCCCGGGTTTTCTCCAGTAGATATTACTAATATTGATCTACCGGCGGGCCAGCTTATCCGGGTGGATACAACGCTGAAGGTCGGGCAGGTACTCCAGCAGCTTGAGGTGCGCGCAACTCCCGCGCTGGTTGAAACCTCGGCTGCCAATTTCTCGACAACTATAGGCGCGAGCACGGTAGAGCAGATTCCGCTGGCAGGGCGCGATCTACAACAGCTCGTCTTCCTCTTTCCCGGAGTCAATTCGACCGCGGGCCCGCCGGGGTCCAGTTTTGGGTTTAACAGCGAATACGGAACGTTCCCGGATCCTACCCATGCTATGGGTTCGGATCTGTCGGTGAATGGCGGGCAGAGCGGCGCCAATGCCTGGTATCTTGACGGTAACTTGAACCTCTCAGGACTGGCCGAGAATGTGGCTGTTGGCCCGTCGCCGGACGCTGTTTCGGAATTTCAGGTGATCGGTGAGGCCTTCGCGGCTGAGTACGGCCGCACCGGCGGGGCGGCTTTCAATGTCGTTCTGAAATCGGGGACCAACAAACTGCACGGCGACATCTATGAATACATCCGCAACGACGCTACTGATGCGCGTAATCCCTTCACGTCGGTGAGCGCCACGGGGCAAGAAATCAAGAGCCGGCAGCTCCGCTTCAACAACTTCGGCGGGACACTGGGTGGGCCCGTAGTACTCCCGCATGTTTACAACGGCAAGGATAAGACGTTCTTCTTCTTTTCCTGGGATACTTCCATCCTCCACCTGACCGGCACGCAAACTTACACCGTTCCCACGCCACTGATGCGCCAGGGCAATTTCAGTGAGGACCCTAATGCCGCCTACGGTCTTTGGGATGCTTTTAGCACCCAGGGGCCTGACTCGAGCGGGGTCTTCGCGCGCTCCGCCTTTGGCACACCACTAACTGCGAATGGCTGCACCGGCTACCTGCGAAAGAACGCCGACGGTACGACCACGGCGGTGAACCCGACGGCGACGACCTGCGGCTTTGCCAACCAGCTTCCCGCCAGTAGACTGGATCCCGTGGCCATGTTCTATATGAACTCCTTCCCCGCACCCAACTACCTCAATCCCTTGAGTAGCTGTCCGCTGGCCGCTGGCGGCGCGTACCAGACCTGCAGCAACTTTCTCGGGACCAACGCGAGCAGTCAGAGTACAAACAATTTGTCAATTAAGATTGACCATCAGTGGAGCAACAAGAGCAAGATTTTTGGCGAATGGCTGTATAACCCCACCACTTACAATAACTATCGGGTGCCCTGGACAGGACCGACCTTTCCCTGGTCGGGAGCGGGGTTCCGCAGTAACTACGACTTCAATTTGGCCAATCAGATCATCGCCATCGGCAATACGTACACTTTCAGCCCGACCTTCGTAAACGACTTTCGCGCCAGCTTTAGCCGCGCGGCGATGACAACACACCCGCAACATCCTTATCCGGACAGTATTACGTCCCAGACGCAGGTCCAGCAGGTTTTGGCGCCCAGCCAGATCCCAGAAGATCCGTATTTTCCGATTCCCAGCTTCTCCGTCAATACGCCCAGCGGTGGCAATGCGAGCTTCGGACCGCCAAACTGGGTGAATATGTTGACGGGCTCGGAAGCCTTCACGATCCTCGACAATGTTACCAAGATCATCGGGAAACACACGATGAAAACCGGCTTTCTATATCGGCTCGAGTACAGTTGGTATGAAAGCGGTTATGGCACCAACTTTACCTTTAATGCTGACAATAGCGTGAACCCGATCTTGGGACTGGGAGGAGGGTCCGGCTTGGAACAGTTCATGCTCGGGGCAGTAGGCACGTCGGGCCGGGATGGCGACAGCGGCTTGATGTTCCAACCCTACCTGCGCAACCGCTATTGGGGTTTTTACTGGCAGGACGACTATCGAGTGACGCCGCGCCTTACCTTGAATTTCGGTCTCCGGTACGACATTTATGGCATGTTCAAAATCCGCCAGCACCCCATGTCCAATTTCTGCCTGGGGTGTCCGAACTCGCTGACCGGCCTGCCGGGAGAAGTCATCTACGAGGGTGATCCCCAGCTCCCGGCAAATCATGATATCTTCCCCGCGAACAAGGGTGACTTCGGCCCTCGCTTCAACTTTGCTTGGACACCCTTTGCCGACCATAAGACCATCATCCGGGGTGGCTATGACATCTTCTATAGCAACGCTTACCAGAGCGCGATCGCCCCGGGACAGAGTCCCTCAAATTTCCCCGGATGGTCGCCCGAATATGACTGGAATGGGAGCTGGACTCCCAACCAATGCGCGCCTTTGACCGGTGTGTGCGCTTCCTTTCCGCTAGGTGACACCACGACAAACAAGGCCGAGCTCACTGTTCCTCCCAGGAGCAGTGGATTCCCGGCGGTGCATCGTGACCCGCTGCTCGGCATCGGCTACTTGCAGTTTATGAGCCCCGTTAGCCACGACCCCATGGTGCAGATGTGGAGCCTGCAGGTCGAACGGGAATTGCCGAGCAACTTCATGGTAAGCGTGGGCTACGTGGGCAACCACGGGACGCACCTGGCTGGGGAGCCTTTTCGTAACTTTAATTACGTTCCCACAAGTGACCGGCTTAAATACAAGACAGACATTAACACGATTGTGCCCATTACAAGCGTCTACTCCGGCAAGACGGCAGCAGAGCTTGAGACGGTTTACGGAACATCACAACTGCCGCTGGGAACACTGTTAAAGCCGTATCCCTTCACCGGCGCTATCAGCGGCCTCGTTAACGTCTCTTCGTTGGACGGAGCGACAATTTATGATGCCATGAATCTCAAGATCCAAAAGCGGTTCTCGCAGGGTTTGCAGTTCACGGCCGCGTATACCGTCTCGAAGAAGATCACCAACGCCATGACCACACAGCTCGGCTGGTCAGTGGTCGATCCGATCCATGCGGTGGGGGGGCTCGGGGGGCGAAGCGGAGTGGTGGGCACCTCTGGCTACTATCAGGATCCGGACAACAAAAAGGTTGACCGCGCGGTCGCGGCGGATGATATCCCTCAGATTCTCAATATTGCCGGCTCGTATCAACTACCCTTCGGGGCGGGCAGAAAATATCTCAATCAGAAAGGCCCGCTAAACGTGTTGTTCGGAGGCTGGCTCCTGACGGGGAATTTCAATGCCGAGAGTGGTCTTCCACTCCCCATCTCTTGTCCGGGCAATCAGATCACCAGCCGCTGCGACCTGATCGGCGATCCTCACTTCGCGGGAGGCCGCACCAAGGAGCAGCAGATCGCCCAATGGATCAATCCGGCGGCATTTGCCCCTGCGTATGGAACCGACCAGACATTCTGGGCGAACTACAGCCCAACGGACCCTCGTGCCTGGCAATTTGGGACGATGGGCCCGAGGCTCGCCAATATGCGCGCTCCGGGATTCTGGAATGTCGACACGTCGTTGAGCAAACAATTCCACTTCACGGAGGCCACATACCTTGAATTTCGTTGGGAGGCCTTTAACGCTCTCAACCATCAGAACCCGGGCTTTCCCAACACCACTTTCTGCTTGCCACCCCTCTCCAACGGAACCACGGATTTAGTCCATCAGGCAGGGTGCAGCTTCGGGCGCATCACCAATATCCAGACCGACCCGCGCGCCATGCAGTTTGCTTTGAAGTTTTACTGGTGAGCCTTGGGACGCGCTTAGGAAGGGCGGGGCTTCAGCCCCGCCGTAAATCGTGTCCCAACACTTTTAATGGCTGAGATCGAGCGGGTCGGTACGGCGGGGCTGAAGCCCCGCCCTTCCAACGCCGACCTTCAGGCCCTGAGGGTGAAGCCCCTCCAAGCCGTGTGCGGTGAACCCCGTGCGTCACCGTCTCGATTCATCTCATTCATCTCACTTCATCTCACTTCATCTCGATTCATCTCGATTCATTCATCTCGATTCATTCATCTCGATTCATTCATCTCGATTCATCTCGATTCTGCTCGATTCTGCTTGACAAGCTTCGGTGAATAATATAGCCTCCCACGATCGACAGAACTCCTTCGAAAGGAGGGCCCGAACGGTTGATCGACAAGAAAAAGAATACTGGCGGCGGTGGTAGCAAGGAAAAAATGGCACCCGGATCCTGGCCGCCCGTCGGACCCTAGTCCATGGTCCGATTTGTTCACAGGCTCTTAAGGCGTGCCCTGATACAGATCCAAAGGTACGCTCGCTTACGCAACGATGTACTGGACTCGCCGCGGAGTCGGTCCGAGCTTGCCGGGGTCGACTCCACGTTCGTACCAAACTTACCGCTTGGTTTTACAGGCTGCGGAAAAAGGCGAATTTGGATCTCGGAAGGGCGGGGCTTTCAGCCCCGCCGTACCGAGGCCCTCAACCTAAGTTATTGAAATTGTGGGGGCGTGATTTTGCGGCGGGGCTGAAGCCCAGTCCTTGCAAAGCGCGTCCCAATAGTTTTTCCGCAGCCTGTTTTAGAAGTCCCTTTGCCCCACGTTTGAGCGGTTCGCGCGGGTAGCGAACCCAGGGCGGGAGCGCATTCCGGCTCGAGCTGGCGACTCCTACAGGAAGTCGTATACAACTTTGAAGGGAGGAAGCATCACTAATGGCAAAACTCCGCCTGCTTGCTGCTGCGCTGGCCGGATTATCAGCGCAGCCTTCGTTCGAGCGAGATCCGGTGAAAGTGGACCCCGACCGATATAGGGTCGAACTTGACAACGACAAAGTCCGGGTGATCCGGATTAGCTACGGCCCTGGGGAGAAGTCCGTAATGCATCAGCACCCGCCCGGACTGGTGGTCTTTCTCACCGACGGCGATTTCGAATTCACGTATCCGAATGGTGAAACAGAGAACATTCAGGCGAAGGCGGGGCAATCCCAATGGTTTGCTGGCACGTGGGAACACCTGGCCGAGAATATCAGCGGCAAAGCGTTCGAGGCTCTCTACGTTGAGGTGAAAACTTAGCTTAAGGACCGCGAACCCGCGCTTACGGGCCTATAGCGCTTGCCAGGGCCGTTGGCCGTGGCGGTACTCGCTACCAGCCTGGCTCTCTGAAGATGGCCTTCCTCAAGCTTACTGTTGGAGCGCCTTGGCCACTATCCCGTAGTCAAGCGTGACCACAAACCGTCGAATCTCCTCGAGAAGCTGCCGGCCGTTGGGAGTGATAATGAGTTTGCCTCCACGACTCAGATTGCGGTCGCACGCTTCGAGTTCCTGCACGGTCTTCTGCAACCGAGGGATGAGGTCCCGCTCTTTCCCGGCAGTGCCCAAGAGATGATGGAAATACATCAGACCGACGGCCACGCAGGCCGAATGGTAAGACTTGTCAAATGGCCGTTTGGTCTGACGCAAGGTGGAGGTTACCAGTGCGTCCTCGTCGTCGAACAAGTCGTAGTCCGGGAAAACGCCGCGAACCATGTCCTCGAGAAAGAGGCTATTGTGAATAAATTCATGAACCAATAGCTCGCCGCAGAACTCGGAGGACCATACGGGATTGGGGCTTAGGTAAATGAGCCCGATACACGATGAGACCGACCCTCCTTCGGTGTCAGGAATCCGATAGCACGCGACGGTGGCGATCAGAGCGCAAATCAGAGAATGCAGTTGTGGGTCCAGCTCCCGGATCAAATCCAAAGCGGCACGGATTTTGTCTCGATAGAGACCCTGTTTCGAAGGGCTGATAACGTGGTTACCCGCTGCCACAAAGTCTCGAGTCAAAAGACCATTTTTAACCAGGAGCTTGACGATGTCCGAATTATCGAAATCAATGCAAACGCCACCTCGTTCAGTCCGGAGTCGCGTCATGAGAGAAGCAGAGATAGCGTCATTAAACGAAGCCTTTAGGTCTGTCGCCGTGCACTCACGGCCTGATATGTAGGTCGTCGCTATCCACATGTTCGATACAACTCGTTTCCGGTCAAGAATTCGCACGCTTTGTGTCCTCAAGTGCTGTCATGCGCGCCCTGGACTACGCGAAAAACAAGCTGCAAATCCACCGGATTGGCCAATCCGGGTTGTCTAGGTCTCACGTCCAAACCCACGAAACGCTCCGGCGCAACTATGTTGCCTTGCGGGTCTTTTTAGTCGGCTTGCCCTTCGCCGTCTTCTTAGCCGGCTTGCCCTTCGCCGTCTTCACAGCGGGACGAGCCGTCATCCGAAGCACCATAGCGCGAATTATATTCGTTTTGATGTAGTGGTCGATGTTGGGACCTAACTTCTCGATGCTCCTTTTAAGCTGATCAATTTCAAGCTCAGGAGCTTCGCTGGGAGTTTCTAGCGCCGACGACATCTGGATCTCCTCCTCTCTTTAAG
>Ga0187846_10000711_pt1 | contig 18874 bp, 15 predicted proteins | sample TC_taG_FD_161473 | JGI IMG/M metagenome (GOLD analysis project Ga0187846, IMG submission 161473) | Biofilm microbial communities from the roof of an iron ore cave, State of Minas Gerais, Brazil - TC_06 Biofilm (v2) | ecosystem: Environmental > Terrestrial > Deep subsurface > Cave > Wall biofilm...
CGAGCATGGGGGAGAGCCGTCGTCGGTGGAGTTCTGCTATCGGGTGGGGCTGAACTACGTTTCGTGCTCGCCGTTTCGCGTGTTGACGGCGCGGCTGGCGGCGGCGCAAGCGGCAGCGGCCGAGGCACTGAAGGTGGAGGGCGGCCGGACGAAATAAAACCGCGGAGGACAAACGCGAAGATTCCCCCTGTCGCACAAAACGCGACAAGCGTGGGGCGCCGCGCGGTCCTGGTCCGACTCACTGCACCTTCTGCAGGCGGGCGATCAGCTTTTGAGCGAGGTTCTCTTCGGATTCCGACCATAGCAGGCGGGCTTTGGCGCGGGTGTTCTTCTCCACCGTCACGGTGAACTCCACCAGCTTCGCGACGTTGTCGCGGAGTTTGGCCTGCGTCTGTTCGTTGAGGGCGGCGTCTTCCAGCAGGAAAGAGGAGTCGAGGCCGAAATCGACCTGGATGTGGCCCGTTTGTTCATAGGCTTGTTGATCGAACTCTTCGCCCTGCACAATGAACTTCACCGGCGACGGAGCCAGCCCCCACTGCTGGCCGGAAGAAGCGGGCGTCCAGAGGTCCCAATAGGCTTCGAGAATGTAGGCGTAGTCGTCGTGAACGAGGTCGGCGGCGATGAAAATGGCTTCCTCGGGCGTGATGCCGGGCGAAAGGCGGCGTTCGAGAACCGTGGGCTCGTTCCACGAAACCGGCTGGACGGCGGCATAGGTGATGCCCGCACGCTGCGCCGAGTAAGGGAACTGCTGCAACACGGCGAGAATGTGCGGCAGCATCTCGGGGCCGGAAAAGTCGGCGAACCACAAACTCAAGTAGAGCGGATCAGGCATGGGAGATGACCGGCGAATTCCAGAATGTTCATTGTAATTCGAGGGTGGTTGCGGTGAGCGGTGAAGGCCAGCTTTGACAGTGCAGGAGGGCGCTGGTAGTATCGAAACTTCAGCGGCAGGCTCCCGCCTTTGTAGTCCCCGTCGTCTAGCCCGGCCTAGGACATCGCCCTTTCACGGCGGTAACACGGGTTCAAATCCCGTCGGGGACGCCAACCTTATCAACCACCTGCAAATCCCCTCCAGAATTTTGTAGGTCCGCTACGGTCCGATAAGCCTTGGTGCTTGGTTGTTCTTCGTTTCTGTCGAGCAACAAGCTCACAACTCGGCTCTGCGCGTCTCGCTTGGTTTGCGTGATGGCTTGCGCGTAAATGTTCAAAGTGACCGAGATGTTTGCGTGTCGCATAAGCTCTTGCACAACCTTCACGTCCTCGCCGTTGCCTTTGAGGAGCGTCGCATACGTGTGCCGGAATGTATGCCAACCGAAGTGGCCGACGATTCCGACCTCTTTCGCCGCCGGTTCCAAGTGCGCTTTGTAGAGCGAACCCGGCCAGTATGGTAGTTTCCCGCTGCTGTGTGGGCTGGCAAATACCCAGTCCTCGTCGGTAGGGTCCTCCCCTCAAAGCTTCGAAACGGTGTTGCTCCCGTCGTTCGTGACCCAGATGTTGGCGCCGTCAAAGGCAATGCCTACAGGCCCAACACCTACGGTGAAGGTGCCGAGCTGGGCTCCGTCGCGGACACGTAGCTCGGTCACGGTATTGTCGCCCACGTTCGACACCCAAATATTGGCCCCATCAAAGGCGATGCCTACAGGCCCAGCACCCACGGTGAAGGTGCCGAGCAGGGCTCCGTCGCTGGCTCGCAGCTTGGTTACGCTGCCACCCGAGCCGTTCGCCACCCAAATGTTGTACCCGTCGAAAGCCACGCCTTCGGGAATCTTACCGACGGCAAAGGTGCAGCCCCCTACGCAGGCTCCGTCGCTGGCCCGCAGCTTCGTTACCGTGTTATCGCTGGTGTTCGCCACCCAGATGTTGGCGCCATCAAAGGCAGCGCCATTCGGGTAGGCTCCCACCTTAAATGTGCCCAGAACCGTGCCATCGACGGCCCGCAGCTTGGTCACCGTGTTGTCACCGCTATTTGCGGCCCAGATGTTGGCGCCGTCAAACGCGATGGCATTGGGGGCGTTACCCACCGGAAAACTTCCGAGTAGTGAGCCGTCACTGGCGCGCAGCTTGGTCACCGTCCCGTACACGTCCAGGTTGGCTACCCATATATTGACGCCGTCGAAGGCCATCCCCTGTGGAGCGTTGCCCGCGGGAAATGTTCCGAGCAAAGTGCCATCGCTCGCACGCAGCTTGGTCACTGTGTTGTCGAAGTAGTTTCCCACCCAGAGATTGGTGCCATCAAAGGCTACGCCGGATGGCACGCGACCAACATTGAAGGATGTCGTCAGGTTGGCCGCGTACCAGCGCAAGATCGCTGCTTGGTTGGGATTGACCTTCAGTTGCGGATGCGCCGGTTTAGTCAGGGTCGCTATCGCTATCGCGAGAACAAATGAGAGGCGCTTCATGGTTTGATAACTCCCTTCCTACAGTTTCGAAACGGTGTTGTCCTTGAAGTTCACGACCCAGATGTTGGCGCCATCAAAAGCCACGCCGATGGGCTGAGTCCCGACGCTAAAGGTTCCGAGCACGAACCCATCACTCGGCCGCAGCTTGGTTACTGAGGCGCTATTGAAGTTGGCAACCCAGATGTTGGCCCCGTCAAAGGCCACGCCGATGGGGTAACTACCTACGTTGAAAGTGCCGAGTGTGGTGCCATCACTGGCGCGCAGCTTGGTTACGTTATTGCTGGAGAAGTTCACCACCCAAATATTGGCGCCGTCGAAAGCCACGCCGAACGGCTGGCTTCCCACGTTGAACGTTCCGAGCACACTGCCATCGCTGGCGCGCAACTTCGTCACATTGTTGGTAGCTTCGTTCGCCACCCAAATGTTGGCGCCGTCAAACACCACGCCGGTGGGGTTTTCCCCCACGGTGAAAGTTCCAAGGAGGGTGCCGTCGCTGGCACGCAGCTTGGCTACACTGGAGCCGGAGTGGTTCGTCACCCAGATATTGGCGCCATCGAAAGCCACGTAATATGGGTCAGTACCCCCTGTGCCGTAGTTTCCGAGCAAGGTGCCATCGCTGGCGCGCACCTTGCTCACTGTGTTGTCGAATTCATTCGTCACCCAAATGTTGGCGCCGTCATAAGCCAGATCTACCGGCGCCTTCCCCACGTTGAAACTTCCAACCAGAGTTCCGTCATTGGCCCGCAGCTGAGTTATGTTGTTACTTGATTCATTCGCCACCCAAATGCTGGCCCCGTCAAAGGCTATGCCGAACGGCTGGCTTCCCACGCCGAAAGTGGTGGGGACCTGGTTTGCCTTGTACCAGTGCAGGATGCCAACCTGGTTGGGATTGACTTTGATCTGCGCCCGTGCCGGTCCTGCGATCGCCAGGGTCGTCGTTACCACCGCAAATAGCAATCTCTTCATGGCGTCCTCGCTTTCTACAGTTTCGAAACTGTGTTACCGCCGGCATTCGCCACCCAGACGTTGGTGCCGTCAAAGGTAATGGCGCCCGGCTGTACTCCCACTGAGAAGGTGCCGAGAGCCCCTCCACTCGCCGAGAGTTTGGTTACGGTGGAATCCTGATTGTTGGCGACCCAGATGTGCAGATCATCGCACGTCACACCAATCGGAAAATGGCCGACAGCAAAGGTTCCGAGTACAGCGCCATTGCTGACGCGAAGCTTGGTCACAGTGTTGTCGCCTGAGTTCGCCACCCACATGTTCGCCCCATCGAAAGCCATCCCCGTCGGCGTGTGACCTACGTTGAAGGTTCCGAGGAGTTTGCCGTCGCTGGCTCGCAACTTGAGTACGTTGTTGCTGCTGTTGTTCGCCACCCAGATGTTGGCACCATCGAAAGCGATGCCATAAGGCGCGGACGCGGTGAAGGTTCCCAGGAGTTTGCCATCGCTGGCACGCAGTTCCATAACATTGTTGCTGCGGTAGTTCGCCACCCAGATGTTGGTGCCATCGAAGGATAGGTAGCAGGGGCCGGCGCCCACCGAGAAGGTTCCGAGAGTGGTGCCGTCGCTTGCCCGCAGCTTGCTCACGGTGCCATCGGTATAGTTCGCCACCCAGACGTTGGCCCCGTCGAAAACCTCACCGCACGGGTTCGTGCCCACGTTGAAAACTCCGAGTGTGGTGTCGTCGCTGGCGCGCAGCTTAGTCACGGTGTTGTCGCTCTGGTTCGCCACCCACAGGTTGGCGCCGTCAAAAGCCACTCCCTCCGGCGCGTTGCCTACACTGACGGCTGCAGTCTGATTTGCCGCGTACCAGTGCAGAATAGCCACCTGGTTGGGGTCGAAAGCCAGCTGGGCCTGCGCCAGTCCGATCAAAATCGCCATTGTCATCGCAACTGCAAACAAGAATCGCTTCATGGATGTCCCTCCTTTCATAGTTTTGAAACTGTGTTGTCGCCAGAGTTCGCCACCCAGATGTTGGCACCGTCGAAGGCCAGTCCGACTGGGAGCGATCCCACAAAAAAGGTTCCGAGCAACGCGCCATCGCTGGCTCGCAGCTTGGTGACCGTATTTTCGTTGGAGTTTGTGACCCAGATGTTGACGCCGTCAAAGGCGACAGCGAGTGGCCCGCTCCCTACACCAAAGGAACGGAGCAGAGTGCCGTCGCTGGCGCGTAGCTTGCTCACGTAATTGCCGTTGCCGTAATTCGTGACCCAGAGGTTGGTGCCGTCGAAGGCAATATCCAACGGAGCCGTCCGCAGTGGCCCTGCGACGAAGGTACCGAGCTTGGTGCCATCGCTGGCCCGCAGCTCGGTGACCGTGTTGTCGCCTTGGTTCACTACCCAGATGTTGGCCCCATCGAAAGCCACGCCTTCTGGCTCAGTACCCACGGTGAACGTGCCGAGATTGAAGCCATCGCTAGCCCGCAGCTTGGTGACACTATTGTTTCCGCTGCGCACGACCCAGATGTTGGCGCCATCAAAAGCCAATCCGCTTGTAGAATTTCCCACCGTGAAGGTGTCGAGCAGTGTGCCATCGCTGGCCCGCAACTTGGTGACTGCGTCGCCGCCGTAGGTCGACAGCCAAATGTTCGTGCCATCGAAGGCTATGTGGTACGGATAGGTGCCCGCATTGAAGGTGCCCAGAACGATGCCATCGCTGGCGCGTAACTTGCTCACTGTCTGGTTGACGGAATTCGCCACCCAGATGTTGGTGCCATCGAAGGCCAGACCGCGGGGTTCGGTACCGACAGCAAACGCTGTCGTTTGGTTGGCTGCATACCAGCGCAAAATCGCTGCCTGGTTCGGATTGACCTTCAATTGCGCGTTTGCTAATCCCGCCAAGATAAAAGCTGCAACGATGATCCTTATCGCGACTGAGACTCGAGTCTTCATGGCCATCCTCCCGAAAAGACTTCCCATACTTGCAACTCTGCTTTCCAATCGCAAAACACGAGGCTTCCGCTCACACCGAAAGATTTCCTAGCCTTACTCGTCGCCGTTCGGTTGCGCGACATAGCCGTGATATGTTCCGGCCGTGTCGATGTAGAGACCTACGATCACGCCTCGCGAGTTGATGGCGAAGGCGTCCGTAAGCGTCGCGTTGAATGGAGGGCCGGTGGGAACGTCAATGGTGATCGGAGCGGATGAGCCCCAGTTCTGCAGGAATCCGTGCTCATTGCCGTGGGTGTCATCGTACAATCCAACGAAACTTGCGGCCGCATTGATGCCCCAGATCTGCGTGGCTGTGCTTCCCGAAATGTCGTACGGGCGGAATCGCCCATTCTGCACGATGTAGCCGCGGTACGTGCCCCCTGACTGGGGCGGATCTGCATACAGGCCGACGATAATCGTGCCATCGGGAGTGGCGCCGTTATTCATCGATGCCAGCACTTTTCGCTTTGGATTTCTTAATTCGCCGCCACCTTTGTTCAGCGTGAAGTAGGAATCGTCGCCGATGCGTTCGAAACCCACCATCGAAACAAAGTAGTCATCATTGTGATCGCACCCGTAAATCGTTCCGGTGGGAGAGATCGCGTTCGGAATCGACCCTGCCTTCCCGGGGACCAGAACATCGGAGAATTGGCCGTTGTGGTAGAGAAAGCCGCGACGGCACTGCGGCGAGTATGGTGGAGTAGTCGCGGTGCAGGCGGGTGCGCCGGGCGCCCCGGGCGGAGCATAGTAATCGCCGACGATGTCGCCCGCGAGGTTGATCCCATTGGCTTCGGTTTGCAGCATGCCGGAAACGCCAACCAGGCTGCCGGGGACATCAACCGTGGAAAAGGCGCCGTTTTCCATAAGGAAACCATGCGAATTGCCAGAAGCGTCGTAGTAGATCCCGACGATGGCTCCGTGATCATTGATGCCGGTGGCCAGCGTACCAGTGGCACCTGGCACGTCAATGGAAGTGAAACTAAATGACGGTGAGCCACCATCGACCGACGACTGGCTAACGGTTTCTCGCTTTTCTGGGGGGTTATGATGGTCATGCATTGCTGCCATCTCCCGCATGCGAGGAATAGTGACCTGCGCGGCGCCCAGGTTGCTCAGCAATAACAACGCCGGTATCAGCGCGCAGAAGAGCGCAGAGTTTGCGCGGTGCAAGTTGCCCGAGGTGCTCATAGTTGCCCTCCTCTACACTCCAATTCGAGAAAAATGGCCTAATTGGCTCATCGCATCACAGAAAATCTGAGGATGGGCCTGATTCGAGACATCTTCGGGGTATATAGGGTGCCAGCACGATTGGGTCGGCACGGATAACGTCTTAGATTGCGGTGCTTGAGCGGCATCATTGAACTTCGTTCAAGTTTTGGCTATGCTTCCCGTCAACCTTGCCGCGTTCGCGGGCAGTAAGGGTGGAGAACGTGGATCCAGTTGATTCCAGACAAATCAGTGAGCTACTCCTCCACTGGGGTAAGGGTGATGCCAATGTCATGGAGGAGCTATGGCCCCTCGTCTACAACGAGTTGCGGCGTCTGGCTCATTACCAGCTCCGCCGGGAGCGGCCCAACCACACCCTCCAAACCACGGCCCTGGTGCATGAAGCCTATCTGCGTCTGGCCGACGTAAAGAAGCTGAAGCTGGAGAATCGCGCCCATTTTCTTGGGGTCGCGGCGCGATTGATGCGCTGGATATTGGTGGACTACGAGAAGCAACGGCGGGCCGCGCGGCGGGGCGGTGGATTCCTTCGCATGACGTTGGACGAGGGCTTGGCTTCGGCGGCACAAACTAATGATGTCGATCTGTTGGCACTGGACGAAGCGCTCACCCGTCTGGCCGAACTCGATGCGCAGCAAAGCCAGATTGTCGAGTTGCGCTATTTCGGTGGCCTCTCGATCGAAGACACCTCGGAGTTTCTTGGGGTCTCTCCGGCGACCGTGAAGCGTAGCTGGTCGTCGGCGCGGGCCTGGCTGTTGCGGGAAATGAGTCGAGGAGAAGCGCGCGCATGACCCCGGAAGACTGGCAAAGAGTGCGACCGATTCTGGAATCGGCGTTGGAGCTCGATTCGTCCAGCCGCGCCGCCTTTCTGGAGGGGGCCTGCGCGAACTCATTTCTGCGGCGTGAAGTTGAATCCCTGATTGCTTCCCACGAGCAAGCGCACACCTATGCCTTGGAGCCCGGTTCGCGGCTCGCATCCAGGCATCTGGACGAGGCCCAGTTCCGCCTTTCCGCCGGCAAGCGCATCGGCCCTTATGAAGTCCTCGCGGAGATTGCTGTGGGCGGCATGGGCGCGGTCTATCGCGCGATTCGCGCCGATGGGCAATACAGACAGCAGGTTGCGCTGAAAATTGTGCGCTCCGAGTTGGGCGCCGAGTATACGGCCACGCGCTTTCGCAACGAACGCCAGATCCTGGCCAGCCTCGACCATCCCAACATCGCGAAAATTCTGGATGGTGGCACTACGGCCGACGGTCTTCCCTACTTTGTCATGGAGTTTATCGACGGCCTGCCGATCACGGAATATTGCGACCAGCACAAACTAAGCGTTGATGAGCGCCTAAAGATCTTCCGTGCGGTTTGCTCGGCCGTTCACTATGCGCATCAGCATCTGGTGATCCATCGCGACATCAAACCCGGAAATATTCTGGTTACTTCCGAGGGCGTGCCCAAGCTGCTTGATTTCGGCATTGCGAAAATCCTCGATCCCACGCTGCTCCCGGAAAGTGCGGCGGTCACTCAAACCGGACTCTGGGTCATGACGCCGGAATACGCAAGCCCCGAGCAACTGCGCGGCGAAGCCATCACCACAGCTGTCGATTTGTATTCGCTCGGGTTGATATTGTATGAGCTTCTCACCGGCCATCGCGTTTATCGTCTCGCCAGTCTTCTGCCCCATGAAATTGCGCGCGCCATTCTCGAAACCGACCCGGAGAAGCCCAGCATCGCCGTCGAACGCAAGGACGATATTCCCGAGCAGGGCAAGGAAAAGAGCCCGCTGACGCCGGAAATCATTAGCAGCTTGCGCGCCGATTCTCCCGAGAAACTGAGTCAGCGTATCAGCGGAGATCTCGACAACGTTGTCTTGAAAGCAATTCGCAAGGAACCGCGCGAGCGCTACAACTCCGTGGATCAGTTTTCCGAAGACATACGGCGGCATCTGGAGCACCTGCCGGTCCTGGCACGAGATAGCACGGTTGCCTATCGCTGCCGAAAATATATCCTGCGACACAAAGTTGGGGTGTCCGCTGCAGCTCTCGTTCTCCTCTCACTACTCACCGGTATTGTCCTGACGCTGCGCGAGGCCCGCATCGCCACGGCCCAAAGCACAAAGGCAGAGAGGCGCTTCCAGGATGTCCGTGCTTTGGCCAATTCCCTGATGTTTGACGTGTACGATTCGATTCAGGATTTGCCGGGAGCAACTCCGGCTCGAAAAATCATTGTCGAGAAGGCACTTCAATATCTGGATGGACTGGCGGGAGAATCCCAAGGTGATCCCTCCTTGCAGCGAGAGCTGGCGGCAGCCTATAAGCGAATCGGTGATGTTCAAGGGTACGTTTTCAATGCCAACCTAGGAGATACTACGGCTGCGCTCGGTAGCTATGAAAAGGCCTTGGCGATCCGAAAGTCTCTATGGTCGTCGGAAGCTGGCAACGTGGAGGATGCTTTGGCTTTGGCAGAAGCTTTCCGGCTTGTGTCGCAGACGCAGATGGAAGCCAATGACCTTTCTGCTGCTTTAGAGAACGCTCAGAAAACTGTCGAGTTAGTGGAACCGCTGCGGAAATCCGACTCCAACGATGCCGCAGTGCTTCTTGAGTTCATCGTGGACTGCCAGGCCGTGGCGAACATCGAGAGCAATGTGGAGCTCTCCAGCCTCGGCAACAATGCCATTGCAACTGTGTTCCGCCGCAAGCAACTGGACGCCGCGGAGCAACTCGCAAGTCTCGACCCTGGGGGCGACCGAGGAGAAGGTAATCTGGCGATCGCGCTCACCAGCCTAGGAGATCAGCTTTGGCAAGGTGGGGAGAGAGCCGCCCCGATGCAGTACTATTCCCGGGCACGCACGATCTTCAACCGAATCGCGCAGCATTCGGAGCGCAAACGCGCGCGTGCAACGTATTTGTTGAACCTGGTACGTGCAAGCATCGCATATGCCGAACTCGCCAATGGAGAATTGGATAAGGCGCTGGCAACGGCACGAGAGACCACGGGATCGATCGAAAAGCTGAGTCAGGAGGATCCGAGTGACGCGCAATCGGCGAAGTCAGTGGCAGACGACTATGTGATGCTGGCGGACTTGGAATCCAGGAGCGGCAGAGCGCAAGCGTCTTCCGCAGATATCAACAAAGCAGCCAAGCTTATCACGCGTCTTGTAGGCCCGGGTCCGAAAGATATGACGGGGCTAAACACCCTGACCGGGCTTTACCTTGCGCAGGGGGCTTTGGCGAGCCGATCCAGGGACGGTATTGGCGCGCTCAAGTCTTATGACGCCGCGATTGCTGTTTTTTCCCAGCTACAATCTTCAAGCGGAAACAATGCGGGTGCGCGCGAGCACCTGGCCGCAACCTACAACATGGTCGGCAGAGTGCAGATGAAGCAAAAGAATTTCGAAGCAGCGGCAGTGAGCTTCAACCGGGCCCGCGCATTGAGCAATCTGGAATGGGCAGTGGGGAACGCTAACGCGCAAGAACCCTACACGATCGCGGATGCTGACACGGGGCTCGGTGACATCGAAGCCACGCTTGGCGCCGATGCCCGGAAGGACAGGAAAAGCCGAGCCGACCATTGGCAACAGGCAGTCTCCTGGTATGAGCGCAGCTTGGCAACCTGGGGGGCAGTCAAAGAACCCGGCCTCGTCAGCCCAGACATGTTCGATGCTGTTCCCCCGTCGCTCGTCGCTCGGCAGCTCGCACTCGCGAAGGTAGCACTCAGTGGCTTGACAGTAGTGCAGGAAACGCCCGGTGTGGTAACTCACAGGCGTTAGCGCGCGCCGGAGCCGAGCGTTCACGGAGGCGCGGAGAAGCGTGGCATGACCCCAGAAGAATGGCAGCGTGTCCGGCCGATCTTGGAATCCGCGCTAGCGTTGGACCCATCGAAGCGATCAAGTTTCCTGGATACAGCTTGCCCTGAGACAACCTTACGGTGCGAGGTAGATTCTCTGCTCGCCGCCGATGAAAAGGGTCGCTCCGGTTTTCTGCAGTCTCCGCCTGCCGTGCAGCTCGTCAAAGGGACGCGCGTAGGAAACTATGAGATTCAGTCTATGCTTGGGGCGGGAGGCATGGGCGAGGTGTATCGAGCCCGCGATCTGGCGTTGCGCCGCGATGTGGCCATTAAGGTCTTGCCCGCCTTTGTTTCTTCCGATCCCGATCGTTTGCGGCGCTTCGAAGAGGAAGCTAGAGCTGCGGCTGCGCTCAGCCATCCCAACATTCTTGCGGTATTTCAAATGGGGACCTACGAAGGCGTGCGGTATTTTGTTTCCGAGCTGCTCGAAGGCGGCACGCTGCGGGAACAACTGGTGCGCGGACCAATGGCCCTTCGCAGGGTGATCGATTTCGGGATCCAAATTGCTCATGGTCTGTCCGCAGCCCACGAGAAAGGAATTGTGCATCGCGATTTGAAGCCAGAGAACCTGTTCATTACGAAGGACGGCCGCGCCAAGATTCTCGATTTTGGCCTGGCGAAACTCAGTCAATCATTGGGAGTGGTGGACGGTGCGGCGGTCACAGCCAGTGCAGGTACAGAACCCGGCGTGGTCCTTGGCACTGTCGGCTACATGGCGCCAGAGCAAGTGGCCGGAAAAGTTGCTGGCCATCACGCCGATATTTTCGCGTTTGGTGCGGTTTTGTACGAGATGCTTACCACCAAGCGTGCGTTTCAAAAGCCGACCTCCGCGGAAGCCATGACGGCCATTCTCAACGAGGAGCCTCCAGTCATCTCTCAGGTTGCCCCAAGTACGCCTCCCGGACTGCAGAAAATTGTCCATCGCTGTTTGGAGAAGAACCCGGAGCAGCGTTTCCAGTCGGCGTCAGATTTGGCCTTCGCGCTTGAGGCGGTCTCTGATTCAGGGACTGTTTCAGCGATGCAAACCTCGTCTAGGCAGAGGTCGCAAAGAAGAGTGGGATGGATTGTTGGAGCCGCGACTGTACTGGTGGTTGCAGCTCTTGCGGCGTATCGCTTTTGGCCACGCTCCAGTACTCCGGGTAGCACTGCAAAAGTCACACAAATCAGCCAGTGGAACAAGCCGATGAACCAGGCGAGACTCTCTCCTGATGGCCATGCCGTGGCCTTTGTCTCACCGGTAGATGGAATAGGGCAAGTGTTCCTCATGCTTGCCTCTGGGGGTGAGCCCCTGCAGCTCACGCATGATGAAGGTGACAAGTTTGTGGAGAACTTCTCGCCCGATGGCAAGGAAGTCTTATACAGGAGGACTCTTGGACAGGACGAGATATTGGCCGTGCCCACACTCGGAGGTCCCCCGCGCCATGTTGCATCCGCGAGCTTTATGGTTCCATCTCCGGATGGCTCCTCAATGTTTTACGTAAAGTCCGACAGTCCTGGAATATTTCGGGCGGAAAAAACTGGGCTGAGTGAAGAAACCGTGTTCGACCAGGAACACAATAGCCTGGATTTCATAAATCTTTTGCTGTTTCCTGGCGGGAACGACCTGCTTGCCGTGAGCCGTCAGGGGAATTCAACGAATTTTCGTTTTCGTAGGATCAACTTAACCAGCCATAAGGCCTTTGATCTTGGAGAAGTGTCTGGAAGTGCGCTTGATGTCGTATGGGATGAACCAGGAAAGACTGTTCTTTTCAGCCGCGCCGTAGACGAGCTTACGAACATCTGGAAGTACAACTTCGAGGACCAAAGTCTGACTCAGATTACGTTCGGGGCAGGAGCGGACTTCTCGCCCATGCCAGATCCGGGAGGAAAAGGGACTTACTTTGTAAATGGCAAATCCACCGGGTTGCTGACTGCCTACGACGTTCATTCCAAAAAGGCGACGGACATTGTGTCCGAGAATGCGTCTCAGCCAATCATCTCGCACGACGGAAAACGTGTGATGTTTGTCGCGCTACTCGCAAAGGACCGCAACGAGCTGTGGGTTTCGAACATCGACGGCACCAACAAAGTGAAACTAGCCACTGGAGAATCTCTATGGACCGGGGATTGGTCGCCGGACGATTCGCACCTGACTTTTTGTGAGACGGAGGCTGACTCAAGCGCCAAGAACTACATCATCGCGGCCGACAGCAGCGGAGTTCGCCAGCTTAGGTCGGTGCGATACGACCGCGCTGATTCGGATGTTCTTCGCACAAGCTCGAACAGGGTTCGACTGCGTTCGGTTTGGGTTCGGACTTGTTCGAATCACAAACTTGGGACCCGCTCGACGCTAGCTGACCGCTGTTGAGGTAGCCTTTAATAAGCAATCGCGTTGTTAAAGGATATGACCGTATCCTTTAATAACGAAGGACTACGGAGGTTGCACAAAGCTGACACCGAGCCTGTTCAGCCCAGCGGGCCGTAATTCACCGAGCCGACAAGAGTTCACCGACAAATCGGCCCAGGTCCAGTGCCTCAACTCCTTTAGCAATCGCCGATGTAGGCACTTGTAGGCGCGACTTCCGATGGACAATTATCAATCTTCCTGTTCTTTTTTGCAGCGCGCGCTGAAGAGAGGTCAAGGGCGATGCCATGGGAGGCCGGACAGTCTTAGCGGATTTGGCTTCTACGAGCCACAGCTTGGCGTTAGGCCGCGGGACTAGGAAGTCTACTTCCAGGCCCTGCTGATCGCGAAAATAGTACAGCTCCTTGCGCATCCCACGGTCGGCCTGGTTTTTGACTATTTCCGCTGCTACGAAGCCTTCGAATAGAGCTCCAAGGAATGGCGACCGCTCAAGCTCAACCACCGATGTCAGACCGAGCAGGTAACAGGCGAGGCCGGAGTCACCCAAATAGACTTTCGGAGATTTGATCAGCCTCCTCCCAAGGTTTTCGAAATAGGGAGGCACGAGAATGACCTGGCCGGTTACTTCAAGAATGTGCAGCCAGTCGCCAATCGTAGGCACAGTGACGCCGAGCGGCGCAGCCAGGTCCGTCTTATTCAGAATCTGGCCGTGACGGCTCGCCAAAAGTGCCAGGAAACGACGAAACGTCGCCAGGTCGCGCACGTTCGTGATCGCTCGAACGTCCCTTTCCAAATACGTTTGCAGGTAGGAGGCGAACCAAAGGCCACGAGCCTTTGGCCGAGCGAGCACCTCTGGGAACCCTCCGTGCAGCAGATTCACCTTCTCGGTTTCCGAGAGACTGAAAGGCAGGAGCTGAAGGATGGCAGCACGGCCCGCCATTGATTCGCTGATGCCTTGCATCAGTGGAGCTTCTTGAGAGCCGGTGAAGAGCCACTGTCCCATCCGGCGCCGGCCCGTGTCGATGACTGTACGAACATATGCAAGTAATTCGGGCGTGTTCTGAATCTCGTCAAAAACGACCGGAGGGCGGAGTGCCTCTAGGAAAGCGCGGGGATCACTCCGCACCCGTGCCTGAACATCAGGATCTTCGAGTAGTACATACTGGGCTTTAGGAAAAAGCTTGCGCAGAAGAGTGGTCTTGCCAGCGCGACGTGGGCCAGTCACAACCACAGCGGGGAAGTGCCGGGCCGCGTCCAGCAGCACAGTTGCCAGTCTTCGTTGAATATATTGCACATGAGAAATATAAACTACTACTTTAAATTACTCAATACTACACTCAGTGCTTCGTTTTGTGCTCGCTAGGAGCCGCGACCGTCGGCGCTTGTTGCGACGGAGCTGCGTTTGTCGTTTCGCACGGAGTTTGTCTTGCGTTCGCAAACCGCGTGCCCAAGACAAATCCCAGCGCCAATGCGGCACTCGCAACAACTGGCAGCCATGTTGCCCAGATCTGTTTTTCCAGCCTGACGATGAAATCTTCCATCTGTTGGGCACGAGTTGCCATGCTTCGCTGGAGCGAGTCATTGGCACTCTTGGTTCTCGCAATGACCCCGATGTCAGGATGATCGATGTGCCCGATTCGAGATGGTCGATGAAGGTATCGAGGCCAGCTGGCGTGTGGATGTTCCCTTTAGTGACCGACCCATTGAAGAAGTGTTTCAGCGATCCGCGAGCTTTGTTCTCGGTATCTAGGTCGAGCAGCGTAAACTGGATCTCGTGCGCTTCGAACCACTCCGCCAAGGCGACCATCAGTCCGGTCTTTCCGACTCCACCCTTACCGCCCATTGTGAAAACGATGCGTTTGTTTCTGTTTTCAGTTTTCATCGCGATCCTCCTTGGCTGATGAGCTTCAACGGTTCGCTTTCTTCGAAGTGAAAGTGCTTGGGTTTAGCCTTCTGCTCGACAGGCTTTGCTCTGAGCGCCGCAACACGGGAGGCAACATCGTCTGGACTTACGCGGATCGACGGCGATTCAGGTTCGAGCGGTGGGAGTTCATACTGAACTTGCTTTCGGTGTTTGGCGCGGACCTTGACGAAGGAATGAATTGTGCTGATTGCCACGTCAAAGCCACTGCAACATGATTAAATGCGCTAGGTGGCCTAGCTGACCAACTCGCACGGGCTATCGGAAAGACTAGAATGATGGTGATCGTTAGGCTTTCGTCGTTTCTGCTAGTTTGCATCGGTGTTCAGATCATGTGGAACGGGATCAGCGTCTTGCTGCCCTCCCTTCACAGTTAGAAGCCGAGGACTGTCGGGACCGTTTGACCGGTCCGCGTGCCCTCGGCGACAATTCCGGTTCGAGAAAGTAGGTCCATGGATGACGAGGTAGTCATGACCCACGACACTGCCGTTTCGAGCGCCCGCGAAATCGCCAATAGCGTCCTAGCGCCGTCTGCGGGACAAAACGATAAGGCGGGACGATTCTCCACCGAGGCTGTGGAGGCACTTGGTCACGCCGGACTGCTTGGACTCATGCTACCCGCGGATGTGGGCGGTTCAGGGCTGGGTCCGCGCACATTTGCGGCCGTGATGGCCTCGCTCGCCGAGGCAGATGCGTCGGTCGCGATGGTCTATCTCATGCACATCCTTGGCACCGCAACGATTTCTGCGGCACGTCCGAGCGTGGCTCAGGCGGTCAAGCCAGTATTGCAGGAGATCGGTGCGGGGCGCCATCTGTCCACTTTGGCAATCAGTGAGGCCGGCTCGCGAAGCCATTTCTGGGCGCCTGTATCACGCGCACTGCGCAATGGCAGCGGCGTGCGCATCAGCGCCAAGAAATCGTGGGTGACCAGCGCCGGTCATGCCCAGAGCTACATTGTTTCTTCGCTTTCGCCTGAGGGAACCGGGCCTACCGATTCGACCGTCTATCTGGTGCCTGCCGGGACGCGCGGCCTTTCAGTTGCCGGGCCATGGGACGGCTTGGGCCTTCGGGCCAATGCGTCTGCGCCGATTGCTCTGGATGACTGCGAAGTGCCGTCTCATTTTCAGCTTTCGGATGACAGCACGGGTTTCCCTTTTATGCTAAGCGTCGTACTGCCGCTGTTTAACTTGGGGACCGCTGCCGTGGCCTTGGGGTTGTGCCGGGCGGCAGTTGCCGGAACGGTTTCTCACCTCAAGAGTGCGAAGTTTGAGCATCTCGGTCAGAGCCTCGGCGAAAGTCTGCCTACCCTAAGGGCGCAGCTCGCGCAGATGCAAATTGATAGCGACGGACTGGCGGTCCGCATCGACGATTTGGTTGAACACCTTGAGAACCCTAGCGAGACGACCTCGCTGCGCGTCCTCGAGACCAAAGCCGCCGCAGGCGAGGTTGCGATCAGTGTGACCTCAGCAGCCATGCGCGTTTGCGGCGGGGCGGCGTTTTCAAAGCATTTGGGCATCGAACGGTTGTTCCGCGATGCGCATGCGGGCGCCGTGATGGCGCCGACAGGGGATGTGCTGCGCGAATTCATCGGGAAGACACTTTTGGGGATCCCGCTGTTCTGAAACGCAAGGTTCTTCGAATCGCGCAAGAGACGCGCTGGCCCGGGAGGACAAGTAGTTGAACCGCCGCTGACAAAAAACTGTGGAGGAACTATGAGCGAAACAATCTGGCTGGGAGCTGTCGCATACGATCCAAGAGTGGTTACGATCTGGGAGGGGATGCGGACGTATTTCCACGAGGAAGCGCATCTGCCGGTTGAAGTCTTACTGTTTCAGAACTACGAGGCGCAGGTCCTGGCGCTTCTCGCGGGGCCTGACTCTGCCGGGCCGCGGATTGATATCGCGTGGAATACAAACCTCGCATACCTGCAAGCCGATGAGTGGAGCGGCCACGCCTGCCGCCCACTTGCCATGCGTAACACCGATGTCGGCTGGACAACAAAGATCGTCGCGTCCACCGGAGGCCCAGTTTCTACGCTTGCCGATTTGAAAGGTCGAACGCTCGCGCTGGGCAGCCGGGATAGCGGCCACGCCGCGATTCTGCCCGTTCACTTTCTGGAGCAGCAGGGTATGCGTGAAGGCCGGGACTATCGCACGCTCCGCTTCGATAGCGACGTGGGCAAACATGGCGATACCGGGACCAGCGAAGTAGACGTGGTGCGTGCCGTCCTCGATGGAAGAGCCGACGCCGGCGCCATCGGCAATCCCTTCTGGAAAACCGTTCAAAGCGAGCGTCTGGTGCCGGAAGGCAGCCTTCGTGAGGTTTGGACATCTCCGCCCTACAATCACTGCATGTTTACAGCGCGGCCCGGTCTCGATCCGGAGCAGGAGCGCAGGTTCGCCGACGCACTCGCAGCCATGAGCTACGACAACCCGGTCCACCGCGCCATACTCGATATCGAAGGACTGCAGCGATGGGTGCCGCCTCAGGTCGCTGGTTATGGCTCATTGCGGGAAGCCGCGGCCGAACAGGGATTCTTCGAGCCGCTACTTGCCAGGTCGGCCTGAATGACTGAGCCGCAGCACTTCAGCCAACGGTTTGATGGGCCCGAAGTCTGTGATACAGGAGCGTCGGGGTACCTCACTGAAACCATCGGCAGGCTTGAGTGGGCCCCACCTCGTGCCGACAGGACTGGGCGTCATCATCGAAGCGGCGACTTCGATGAGCCAGCTTGAACACTTTCATGCACAATTAAAGATTCTGGCCAGCTTATTCGCGTGTTCGCCTTCGCGGTCGAAGGCGCGGCGGACGGCGGCAAAGGATTCGGCCAGCGGAAAAATGTCGCGCGTGACAAGCAGGTCGGCATCCTCGGCGCCCACCGGATGCCAGTAGACGCCCTCGGCAGTGATCGTCACTTCCGGCACCAGATCGGCGCGAGCAACTGCGACACCTTCGCTGGCAACACCGCGCAACGCGATCCGGCGTATGACGCGGTCTTCTGCGGCAATCTTCTCGCCATCGAGGAATTGACGGAACTCTTCAGCCTCGCCATCTGTCGAAACGGTCGCCGCCAGTCGTACTCGAAATCCGAGCCCACGAGCGTGCTGGATACCTTCCCGTGTTCGCGCCCATGTGCCCGGCCCGCGATGCAGGTCGTGCAATTGAGACGTAGCGCTGTCCAGGCTGATTTGGAGGACAACTCGATCGCGGGGTAACGCTCGCAAGGTTTCGGCGCGACGACCGGTAAACAACATGCCATTGGTCAGCACGGTGGTCGAGGCAGCGGCAGCGCACGCGAGCAGAATCTCGCCGATATCTGCAAGGAGGAATGGCTCGCCTCCGGTGACGAAGATTTCTTTCACTCCCAGTTGAGCCGCTTCGCGAGTTATGCGCTGTACCCGCTCCAGGCCCAACTCCCGTCTCGGCGCCGTGGGCGAGGAACGCACACAACAGTAGTCGCAGCGCAGGTTACAATCGAAATTCGTGTAGAGCCAGAGCCGCGAGCCCGGCGGCCGTTTGTCCTCCGCAGCCCCCGCAACACGCCCACAACGGAAAACCCACCGTGTGCGCCCGTTTTCGGCCGTGGTTTCCAGCAACGGATTCCCCGTGAACCGGCACCAGGTTTCCAGTTCAGAGCCGACACTCCCTTCGTCGCCGACAACCGCGACCAGATCGCCCGGGCGGCTGCGGCGCAATGCGGCGATCAACTCCGGCAACAGACCAGAGGAGAAGGTCTTTCGCCCAACATCCAGATCGACGTCAGCCTTCATCGGAATGGGTGCGTTTTACAGTCCGCGGAGCATCTGCTGATTGGTTCGTCGGCAGCGCCGTGGTGTATGGAGGTGGCGTTTGCACGGGAAATCCCTCGGCCCACCGTGAGAAAACCGGTCGTCGGGATGACGCAGCTGAAGTTCACACTGACCTTCTAGCCCTGGCGCGATTTATTGCGCGTTCATCCATTTGTCGGATCCTGTCACTTTCACCGATACGTCGGAAAACCAAATTCTTATCGGCTTGCCGTCGGCAAAGCCGCGGCGATCGGTTGAGATGAGCAGAGGCCCCGCTTTCTTTTGGCTTCCCCACGTTGCAAAGACAAAGCTCGGCTTCTTGGCCCCGCCGCGCTCGTACGCCCAGTACGCGATGCGGCCGTCTTTGCCAACGTAGAGTTCCCAGGTGTCGCCGGGCGTGTAACCGCCGCCTTCCGCCGGATACTT
>Ga0187846_10000712_pt1 | contig 18866 bp, 20 predicted proteins | sample TC_taG_FD_161473 | JGI IMG/M metagenome (GOLD analysis project Ga0187846, IMG submission 161473) | Biofilm microbial communities from the roof of an iron ore cave, State of Minas Gerais, Brazil - TC_06 Biofilm (v2) | ecosystem: Environmental > Terrestrial > Deep subsurface > Cave > Wall biofilm...
CGAGCCCACCAAATGACCCATTGACTCGTGCTGGATGTTTCCCAGCAGATACTTTGGTTCCACGAAGTGGTCGCACGAATAAAGGTCTCCGTTGTGTTCGAGCGCCAGGGCATGTCCACAAGTCTCTGCGAAGATGCACATGGTCGGCGGCGCTCCCACCCAGGATGCCAACGCGGCGTCAAACATCTGCACAAAAACGCGGCTCACATCGCGGCGAACCCACTCCTCGAAGATAGTAATGAGGAAGCGGCCCCACTGGTCCGATTTCACAGACCGTTCCGTTACTCGGTTGCCTTCCTGATTCCCCACTTTTCCGTTCTCGCTCACCCGCTCGACAATGGGGATGAACTGGATGAACCTTGCCCCGACTTGGTCGCGAAGGAACCTGTAAACTTCGAGAGGATGCTCCGCGTTGGCGGTGTGGACCGTGGTCAGGATGTTGAACTCCACGTGGTTTCGCAGCAGGAGACCCACCGCCCGCATGACCTTATCGAAAGTGGGCTGCCCGCCTTTGTCCACGCGATAGACGTCATGCATGACGCGCGGTCCGTCCAGACTGAGTCCAACCAGGAAGTAATTCTGGCGCAAGAATTCGCACCAGGCATCATCAAGAAGCAGGCCATTGGTTTGAATCGTGTTCAGAATAGAGGTACCCGGCTTCTGGTACTTTTTCTCGAGCTCGATCGAGCGGCGGAAGAACTCGAGGCCCATTAGAGTGGGTTCGCCGCCCTGCCAAGCTATGACTACCTCGGGACCGCTTTGAGATTGGATCAGTTGGCGAATGTAGCTCTCCTGGACGTGGTCGGGCATACGGAAGGGACTTCCGGGATAGAGACTTTCTTTGACGAGGTAGAAACAGTACTTGCAGTCCAGGTTGCAGAGGGCTCCTGCGGGCTTCGCCAAGATGTGAAAGTTTGAAGGTGCTTCGACCGCTGGCATGCTCCTATCCTGGTTAGATATCGCGTCTAAATTCATCCCCTCTACTTCGAAAATAGCCACGCGCGGTTGGAAGGCGCGATGCGAAGTTCCTTTCCCAGGTGGCAAGATCTCCTCCTGCCGAACGAAAAGATTACCGGGCCCCCTTCGTCGCGGCCGGGAGTGTCGATCAACTCGAGAGGCGGGTCCAACGTCTTGCCGACGTCGGCCGAATAAGGATTCGCCAAAACGCCCCGTGCTTCATGCGGACGTCCTAGATGTAATTGAGCAGCCCGCGGCTGGTTCGATCGGCGGGACCCAATGTGTTGATTTCTTTTCCGTCTTCGGCAGTGTCGCTGAATTCTCTTCCTGCGGGCGGAGGCCATGCAGTCACAATCTGCGTGGTAGGCGTCAACCACTCAAAGAGCAGGCGTCTACATTGATGGACGATGTCTTGGCTCGCCGGGTCGTGGTAGAGGTTATGCCTCTCAAGAGGGTTCCTCTCGAGGTTGTAGAGCTCTCCCACATCCGAGCCAAACATCTGCATCGGGTAACAGACAAACCGCCAAGGTCCCCAGCGCAGTGCTTTGCTCCAGGGAAATTCTGTTACGGCAAATTCACGGACCGGCTTGTCACCCCCTGCCAGAAGCTCGCGGATGTCTTTTCCATCCGTGGTTTCCATGGGCGGCAGGCCGCACGCCGAAATTATCTGCCGCCCCAAGGCTGCTTGAGGGTAAAGCTGCCGCCGTGCTTCGCTTCAGAAACTCCCGGGGGAAACCTTCTTTCCATCTTCTGGCGCCTCCTTTAGGCGCTAAGAATTGCGAAAACCAGAATATCAGTTGGAGGGGCGCATAGCCACAGGCGTCGAATTAATCCGCCTCAGTCGCCGCATAACCCGCATAACAGGCCTCCAAGTGTAGGCCGCTTGCTTTAACCCCTAAAGGGCGCATGGCCATGCGCCCCTAGCTGCTTCACACGTTCTCAACCTGCTATGAACATGTTTACGGCTCGACGGGTTGGAAGTTCGCGGCATCGTTAGGGTCGCCGGCAACCTCTACGGCACGATGTACTCGGGGGGGTGCTTGGAGGCGGGTTTATTTACGAGATAACCATCTCCCGCGGGATAAAGATCCTGCACGAATTCGGCAAGTACGCGGCCCTGGGCGGAGCGTTTCCGAACTCTCGTCTGACTCTGGACGCCGCGGGCAACCTTTATGGAACAACTTTGGCCGGGGGAATTTGTCCTCTCCTTGTCCTGCGCCACCGGCAGGATGCGGATTTGTTTTCGAGCTCGAAAAGAGCCTCACGACTCCTTGGCCCTACAAGGTGCTCTATGCGTTCACAGGGAGTCCAGAGATCGCACGCCCTCTTACGGAAGTCATATTCAACGGGTCAGGTGATCTGTTCGGAGCGGGTGTTTCCTGGGTCGATTGCGGGTGGTGCTCCTGAGGGTTGCGGGATAGGTCCCGGCCTGACCTTTGACGGCAAAGGCAGTGCCTACGGGTAGCTTCAGAGGGTGGGAATGCGGAAGCTGATGGGACGGTGTGGAAGGCGGTACATTTCGGCGCAACAGACAAAAAGGATTTCCTGATTCTGCCGTTCGCCCTTTTTTATTTCTATATCGTGTTTGCCGCTGCGTTTGATTTGCCGACCGTAAGCAGGCAGGAAGTTTTTCAGTCCGCAGTAGTCTCCTGGGCTGGAGTGCTTCTGTGCCTGGCTTGGTTGGTCCTGCTATTCCTGAGTCTGGTTTCCTTTGGGAAGAGTTTCCGCGTTGGCATCGATCGAGAACACCCGGACAAACTTGTAACCACCGGCGTCTTTGCTTTTAGTCGCAATCCCATCTATGTGGCGTTCGGTTTTGTCTTGCAGGGCCAATTCCTGGCCTTTCCGAATTGGATTCTTTTGGTCTATATGGTTGCCGCCATACGGCTGTTCCACCGTCAGGTATCGCGTGAAGAGGAATACCTGAAGAAGCGCTACGGCCAGCAATATTCAGAGTACTGCAAGCGAGTGAGACGGTATTTTTAGGCCGTACGTGAAAGGCGCCGGCAGATGTATAGTGTGGTGGTGGCTCAAAAACCTGGCGTCCTTTGCAAGAGTTGCGGAAAGGGAATAGAAATCGATGATGATTATCTTCCAGGGATACGAGGTGCAGAAATGGCAGCAAGCCTTTATATGCACTCCAAGCCAGTTGAAGGAAAGATTGTAGATTCTGCAACTAGGCCGTGGCAGAAAACATTGACCTGCGAAAATCCGGATTGCCGGGAGACCCACACGTACGGAACTGACGATCTGCGCCTCTACGACGACTAATCAGGAATCCCCATGTAGGCCAATGCCGCGTGAATGTCGTCAGGGGTCAACTGCGGGTAGTGGCCGGTAATCTGGTTAGTTCCTTGGCCAGACTGTCCGGTTATGATAGGGATCTAGTGCCCTAAGTCAGAGGTTCGTTGAGGAGTTCAGCTCCGAAGGAGCGACATAACTTAGCCCACCTCGTCAGAAGGTGTGAAAAAATCGCGGCTCTGCCGCCCGACGTGCGGAAAGGCTTTGGCCTTTCCGTACCTCAGGCTTAAACACTAAAGCATTTAGGCTGGGCCGCTTGCTGGAAAGCCGCTTTCCGCACGTCAAGCGGCGCAGCCGCAACAGCCTGTGCGTAGCGATTTTTTCACACATTCCCGGCCGTGGGGTGAGGCACGTTCCCTCTCGCCCTTCCCTCTCCCGCTCGCGCGGGAGAGGGGTGTCCCGCAGGCGCGGGACGGGGTGAGGGCCATCGAACCCAGGGTTCGCGCCCTGGGCGAGGACATTTCGCTGCCACCAGGATCATGGTCCTCTGGGCCGGTTCTTGTTGGCCTAGTGAAGGCTGGCATCGGTGCGTATCTCCAGTCGCGCAAGAGGCGAGCGCCGGATTTTCTGCTTGACTTTGCACCTGGTAGGGCTTGGCCGCGGTGGGAAATTATCCACCGGCGTCTGCACGGAAGGGACGCCTTCTCAGAGTGCCGGTTTGGGTGGCTGGCCCAGGCAAATTTCCTGGCGCTGCGCCAGCGCCTCATTCACGACCACGAGATTGCCATTGTCCCCGGCCCTCAACTGTGGGTTCGCGTTCAACATTTCGATGCCGTAAACAGTCCCGTCCGGCGCGATGTCCACATTCAGCTGGTCACTTAAATGGAGGGTTTCAACCTCCGCTGTCTTCGTGTGGAAGCGCAGATAAGCAATGTTGTAACGAGGGTCGTAAGTTAGCTTCATGGTGAGGCTCACCATCCTTCAGAAGTATTTTACAATACCCCTCGACCACCTCACGCCGCGCTAATCGAGCGGCGGAAAGCAGTCATCCCAAAGGCCGCGAATGAACACCTCGTTTCCCACGCGCCGGTAATATACGGTCCAATGGCCGGCTACGCAGGCGCGGCAACCTTTGAAGGTAGACGGACTTTCCGTGGTCGGGAAAAAATCGGATGTGATTTGAAGACGCGAAGCGTTTCGAGGATGAGTCCCGCTTCGTGTTCAGGCATCTCCAGGAGCAACGCAAGCAGCGCGTCGGGCCAGATAACCGTGAACATTTGTTAGCGGCCGACTCGAGCGCGGGCGCGCCATTCCTCGACAATTTACCGCGCCAACTTGGACGGCGGCTTCTTCCGGTGGCGACGCTCCGCCAAGGCGCGCTCCACTTCCTCAGTTGTGTGAACCCGCCCTTCGCGAATGTCGCGTTGAGTTTCCCTCATCATCTGTTGAAAGCCCGGATCGGCCTCGATTCGTTCCATAGCTTCAGCCGTTGGAGAGTGCGTGCGTACGAACACTTCTGTTCCGGCGGCCGCCACGGGGCCGTTTGTGGGACGGGCCTTAATCGGACGCGACCTGCGTGCCTTACTCATGGTTATAGCATAGCGCGGCCGCACTCGCCTTACCAGGGGACGGTTTGCAAGACTTACGTTGTCTGCGCTGGCTGCCGGACAGGAACAATCGAGCGCGACGGAGACGGTCGGTGTGATGTGATTTCGACGTGGTGGGCTTCTTCACTATACCAGGGTTCCATTTCGACCGGTCCTAATCACTCGGCCGTGCGGTCTCGCAGTTGCCATGACAATGGCAACCGCCAACTTCGTGGATGTGCTCTATCTCAAAATCTATGTGGTCGATCTCGAGCGGCGCGACCGCTGCATTGACGGCCTGCCGAAGCTCCGTAAACCTCCTTCGCGGGTCGCCGCCGCCCAGCTTGCCCCAGTCGCCCCACGGCGGAGGCGGTGCCGATGGCAACCGCGTCACCAACAACCGACGTCTCTTTCTACCCGTTATTCGGCTCGGTCGAGTGTATTCGGACAATGCCCCAGCAATCTTCGCCCATTTGTCGATAAGCCGAACAAATGCGGCTTTCACGTCATCTGCAGAAGGCTTCGGAGCAGGTTCGAATCGCCACGGCAAGTACGTCGGGCGACCGAGGGGTCCTATGGGGTACGACGACGGCTTCTCGACGCTGTACCAGTCCTCCGGTGGAACCGTGATGAGTTCGCTGAGCGCGTTCTGCTCAGCCCAAGCCTTCGTTGCCTTCCATCTCTCAGCCTTTTCAGCATCGTTTGTGTAGCTCCAGCCACTCAGAATGAGAGGGACGGGCGGTCTGGACGCAATCGCATTTCCCTCGCACGCGCTGAGCAGGCGCTCGTAAATCGCTTTCCAACGCAACGGCTTGGGGCAAATATCCACAATCAGTTCCTCTCTCGTACGCCGTGACGGCCCTACCCGGGGCGGATTCGTCGTCAAAACCGTCGTGGGATACTCAAGCAATGGTGGCTAATGAATTGTCCGTCGAAAATGTCGTTACCTGCATGGATTTTACGTGGGAACAGCCGGGCGTTCCGTCACGGTAACTTTCCGGTGTTCTGTGTAGACGCTCCTCGGAGCCGATTCCGGCGTAGACGGTTCTATTCCGAGGCGGTGCATGGTGCTGAGGAGGTCCCGCAAAAGCTCCTCCCTGCGACGGGTCCATGCTGAAGCAAAGCACCGCCAGAAGACCCAGCCAGCGCGTTCAAGGACACGTTGCCGCTGCGAATCCTCCAGCCATTTGTCGGGACCGTGGTGGCGGTCGCCGTCGCACTCGATGGCCAGCCGGGCGTCATTTACTCCTTCGGCCACCATGTCAATCCGGTAAGGCCCAAAGCGGACCTGGGGGATTATGCAGTACCCCCGCTCGACAAGGCAGTCGTATACATTCAGTTCGAACGGAGACTCGCAGAGCTTCCTGAGGTCTTCCACCTTAGCTTCATCGCGCATGAACGGTGAGGCAAAATGGGCGATGAGACCCCGCCTGAGGCGGTCAGCTTCCGAAAGGTCGTCAGGCTCCACCGATCTGACGAGGTACATCCGGTCTTGGGCACGGCTTGCCGCAACGTTGAACCGCTGCTCGAAGCTCGTCCGGACAAGAGGGGCAATGCGTCCCTCATTTGGTGCGCAGACCATAGAGAGAAACATGATGCTGCGCTCCTTGCCTTGGAACGTGCGGGCGTCACCGCAAGCGATGCGATGGCGCTCCATCGCATCCGGCCCTAGTTCCTCGGTCAGCCTCTGCCAAACTTCGAGAGCGTGCTTCTCGCCGAGCAACGACACAACCCCGATCGAGCGATCCCCGAGATTAGGGTCCGCAATCAACCGCTTGATTTCGTCAACGATGAACTGTGCTTCAGGACGGTTGATATCGCCATGACGGTAGCCGTCCTCGACGATAACGTCAACCAGCGGGGGGTCAAAACGCTCCGATGGCTTGGGCCTGCGGAGCGGGCGGAGTTCGTGGTTGTAGAATTCCCGCTTCGAGTACTCGATAATGGGCCCAACGCACCGGAAGTGCTCCTTGAGCATCACGGAGCTGCTGGCAAAGATCACCTTGAATAGGTCGTAAATCGACCGGTCCGGTGATAGTTGTGCTCGGATTGTCGGAACTTGGTTGCCGAGGAATCGTTGCATCAGGCTTCGGACCTTTTCCTCTTCCAGGCCAACTCCCTCTGGCGAGACTTGCTTGTCGTCGCCCACAATCAAGACCTTCTGCGCCCTCAATAAAGCTGGGAGCGCCGTCAAATCGGACTGAGAGGCCTCATCTATTATGACAAGGTGGAAGCAGCCGAACTCGCATGGGATGGACTCCGACACCCGGTAGTGAGGCATAATCCAGCAGGGAACCGCAGGATTAGCCTCATTTGCCGCGTGCCTGGCGTCTTGGCGGTAGCGCACGGCACGCTTTCCAGTTCCCTTCCCGATTTTCTGGATTGCGTTCAGATAATGCCTGCAATGCGGTGCGTATCTTGGGGGAGGCATTCTCCGCGAGCTTGAGCCATGTCCGCTTCACGACAATGTTTCGGTAGGCGTCGGCCAGTTGCCTCTCTAATTGCTTACGCTGGGAGGAAAGCTGGTGAAGCTTCTCTTCTTGGTCTATCGCAGCGAGATGGGTCGCAATCCGGCGGTATTTCCATGCCCGCTGCCAGTCGTCAGGCAGAAGGGGGTCAGCGGTCCCGTCGAGCGGCTGCCTCAGCGCCTCGCTCCAGAGCGGCGCACCTGAGGATGCAATTTGTCCGGTCACATCGGCGACCGTCGCAAGGTAGGACCGCAGCCCATGGATTCGTCCCAGCTCCCGCATTAAGTCGGACCAACTCCTTTGCACGTCGGAATCGCCCATTGCCGGATTTCCGAGGGTGTGCGAAGCAAAGCTCCGAAGGCGCTCTGAAATTTCTCCTGCCTTGCCCTCCAGCTTGTGCAGCATCGACTCCTTAACGCTCCACACATGGCCGAGCCGCTGCTTGGCGAGATGGTGCTGCAACGCCCTCTCAAGGTCCTTGAGGGAAGCCTCGCTGGCCTCAGAGTCGGACGCCAGTTGGCAGCAAGGAACAAGCTCCTGAGCGGAGGTTCTCAGCCGAGCTTCCAATTCGACGTGGGCTTTTACTGCCTCGACAATATCATACAGCTATGCTGCGGCTAGCCCGTCATCAGAACTGGTCCCTTGCACCAAGGGGATGCACAACTCGCCTGCCAGGGCATTCCATCGAATGGCCAATTGCCGCAACTCCCGCTGCAATCGGATGAACCCAAGCACGTGCCTCCAGTCTCCCGGATGTCCGGGCGGATGGCCGACGACAGTTATGGCCTCGATGTGCTTCTTCTGCTCCGATTTCCCGAAGAAGCCGAACGCGCCGAATGCCTTTTTCCCCTCGGAGAGATTGGTGATTGCGAGCACGAGTTCGTCCTGTTGAAGCACGGGTGCCGGGACGCTGACGGGGCGTGCGAAATAGCCTTGCCGCTTTTCGAGCGCACCCTTCAGCTCGGCCCCAAGCTTTTCAAGCAATCCAACCGCGCCACTTGCCTCAATGCCATTCGGGATGTGCTTTCGTAGGTGTTCCGACCATGTGCCGCCTGACCGTTTGATGTGCGATGAGAGCCGCGCCATCTCGCGGATGTCGGCGAGGAGCTTTTCGGCGGCCGCCGCAAATTCTTCACCGCGTTTCACCGCTTCCGGCACGCCTCCGCTTTTCACTTCGGCCTCAAGTTCCGCGAGGCGGGCAAGGTCTCGGTGCGCCTGAAGAATCGCGTCCGGTTCCGGGAAGTCGCAAACTTCGGGCAAGGCGGCGTTGAGGTACTCGATGTCCTTCCCAAGCTTTCTCCGGGCCTCTCTGAGACGCAGGATGTCTTCCTGCTCGAAGTGCGGCTGGTGCTTTGCGTCAACACTCAGTTCATCTTTCAGCCAACTGAAAACGTCCTGAGATTCCACCGTGAGCTTGGCGGCGTCGTAAGGGCTGAGATGCTCTCCTTCGATGCAGATTGGCTCAAGGTTTGCCCGCGCCCATTTTTCGATTTCGCGGTCAATCCTCGAAAGCTTTGCGTGCAGACCGTCGATGGCTTCACCGAGATGCGCAATGTCCTTCCGTGTGGTGGCTCGGTCCAGCGACTGCACCTCGGACGCAATGCGATGGATTGCGTGCTCGAACTGCCTCATGCCCTCGTGTTCTGAGGTCAGCAATGAAATCGCCAGCGGCTGGATGTCAGCCGGAAGCGCCTCGCGGAGGACGCCCAGCGCGGGTTCCTTCATCGATGTGACCAGCACCCGCTTGCCGTTCGCCAAGTAATGGCTGATGATGTTCGCGATAGTGTGGGTCTTGCCAGTGCCGGGCGGGCCTTGCACAACAGCCCCGTCGGACACGTCAAGCAGTTGGAGGACGCGAACCTGCTCGTCATTGAAAGGCTTCGGGAAATACAGGTCTGCGGCTTCGCCGGTTCCGCACGAATCTCCTGCTGATGCCGAAAGCCCACGGAAGGGGGGAAGGGTCACCTCAGGATTGGTGCTGCTTGGCTCGGACACGACCTGATGCACGGCTGGTGGCAGTTGGATGGAGTCCCCGCCCTCCACCAGCTTGGACTTGAAGTTTTCAAGGTCCCGCACGAACAGGTTGTTCTGCCGTGGCCTGGCAAACAGAACCCACGTGTCGGTGACGCGAAGCCTCTTTTCTGTTTGCGGGATGGCTCTGTTTCCCGAGGCTGCATGGTCTGGCCAATATTCGCCTTTCGGGTCCAAATGGGCCACTGCCGAACGCAGCAATGGCTCGAATGTGCCTCCGTCGTAAGGCGAGAAGGTGGTCGAGGACGTCGCCAAAAAATCTTTCGCCTCTTTTTCCAGGTTGGCCAACCCCGGGTTGTCCACCGACGCGTACCAGTCAGTCTCAAGGCGTGGCTCAACGTCCCGTGGGGCAATTTCGATTGCTGAGGTCTTCTGATTCAGAAAGACTTCAACGGCTTGGCTTAACAGCGGATACTGGACAGCAGTGCCGTCGCAGTCCCAAGTTCCAATTCCTACTCCCCAGACAAGCTCACTGGGCGCTTCGACAAGCCCTCCCTCGAGCTGCTGCCTGAGCGTAAAAAGCCTCGCATATAGCTTGATGGTTTCCCGGCGCTTCTTTTCCTCCTCGGCCCAGGGCTTCCATCTTGAATCCAAATATACGCAGAACGCTGCCCGTACTTCCTCCTTTCGGGAGTAGTCGTCCAGCATCACGGGTGATGCCGGCGGAGAAGATGAGGTCGGCCTCGCATCGGCGGACTTTAGGCCAAGCTTTTCAGCCTCCAAGATCTCCGAAGTCGATGCACTGGCTTTGAGCCAGGGTTTAACCTCCGGGCCCTCTGTGAGGTTCAGCCAGGGCTTCACAAGCTCGCTCTGGCAAGCTGGCGGCGGCAACTCGTGCAGCCTTTCGACTGCGAGCCATATCTCCCGCTCCGTGCCCGGTTCGGTTTGATTGAAGTGGAGGCCCGGACGGCCTTGTGCCTCATGCTCGAAAAGCCTGAAGTGGCCGTGCTGCGCGACTGTGGCGACGGGCTTAGCTGAGAGCCGTGCGGACTGCTGGGCAAATTCGATGATTGATAACAGCCGCTCGTGTTGAATCACCATCGTTGTTCCGGCTCGTGACGGACGTCCCGCTCCTCAAGGATGCCCAGCGCCGATTGGTATTCCTTCCTCATCAGGCGTTTCTTGCATACAGGGCAGCAATGCATTCTCCCTCCCGTTCGTTTATGGCGAGCGAGTCAGTTTCGCAGAATGTACCCCTGGACTGGACGGGCGGCAACTGGAGAGCAACGTGGACCAGAGCGCCACTCTGTCACCGCATCCGGCAGCCGTTGTACGGGGTGGATTCGGGCCTCACCATGGCTATATCGGCAGAAGAGGGCGGGCCTCTGAAGCCTGTCGCTGACCCCGGCTGGCTCCCGTGGGCTGATGCCGGGTGCGGTCAGGATGGGGGAAAGTTCCAGCCGCGTGACAGTCACCGACGACGGCCACAGGGCTAGCCTTCGCTCTGGCCTTCCGACTCAGCCTCGGCAGCGTGTGCGGCTGGTCTCCCCTTCGCTCAAAGGTGATGTAGTCCGTCCGACTCGGGTCCTCGAACGAGACGAAAGTCTGCCCCGATGCTGCTGTCGAACAGCACGCGCATCGAGCATGTCCGACCTCCACCACTCGCCGTGGACCTGCGGCCCTCGTCGTAGACTAGGGGCCGCCCGACCCTGGGGGGTTGAGCCAGCGGGGAAGCAGAGGGGAGCTGCGGTCGGCTGGGAGCACGGGAAAGGCCTTTTGGGCAATTGGCGCAAGGAGACACTGACGCAAAAGGCGTCGCGTGCCTGCGCGGCGTATTGGTCAATGCGAGCAATGGCTTCGAGGATGTCGCGCAGCCGCTCCTTCGGATCCCTCATATCGGGACTGCCTCTCGAAGAACGCGCTCGCGGATACGCGCTTTAATCCCACGGTCGCTCACGACATCGACCTTGCACCCGAGGGCTTCCTGCAGTTCAAGCCAGAGCCCCGCATGATCCAGCAAGCTGCGGCCGGGTTCAAACTCTACCAGCAAATCGATATCACTCTGTGGGTCAGCTTCACCACGAGCAACCGAACCGAAAACGCGCACGTTGCGCGCTCCGTGCTTCGCTGCGATCTCGAGAATCTCTTCACGCTTCTTTTCCAGCAGCTCGCTAGCCGTCATATATCTGCTTTCCGTGAACTTCGTTGTGTTCAGCTAGAATTATATAAGGAACTACTTCCCGTCGGGGGGGAACGGCTCTGCGCTGCAACGGACGCCGTGAGACGGCTTACGACCGGTGAGGCCGATTTGCGTTCCAAGCCATAGCCACGGGAATATGAAGCCGCCGGCGAAGACTCCGCCGCCATCCGCGGCGAAGTTCGTGCGCTCAGAAGGGCTCCCGCACTGGCAGTCCCTTGGCTCGCACCATTGATCAGTTTTCGTCGTACAATCGAGTTGGTCCGGAGGTGGCCTAGCCGGACAGCATCTGGGTGACGCACACATGGCGTTGCTCCCAAGATTGCTTTGACGATGCGAGGCGGAACGATGTACGGCCGGGCACAATAAGTTGTCAAAGACGTAGAGTAGAGCCAATAATTCCCGAGACCAACAGAATTCTCAGACAGAACAGAATTCTCTTGACAATCTAGACATTTTGTATTATGCGTGAAGGCGAATTTGGCACATTCGTGCAACAACACTGCTCTTTTGGGCGTCAGGGTTGGGCGTCAGGGTAACGGGAATCGAAACGCAGGGAGGAACATCATGGGTACACACCGTGGTCTGGCGACGCTAGTCGTGTCTCTCGTCCTGTTAGTATCGACTTCCACAATCGGGTTCAGCCAAGTTCACCTTGGTTCGCTGACTGGCACTGTAACCGATCCAACGGGTGCGGCCGTCCCGGATGCTCAAGTTATTGTAACGGCCACAGCAACACAGTCGAAGTATCAGACCGTAACAGACTCGTCGGGAAACTTCAGTGCTCTGGCTCTCCCTCTGGGTGATTACAGCTTGACTATAAGCCACACCGGGTTCCAGACCTTCGAGCAAACGGGAATAGTCCTCACGGCTGGTGCAAACAAGCACGTCGACGTCTCGTTAGCGGTAGGGCAAGTAACCCAGCAAGTGAACGTTGTCGGGGCTGTGCCTCTCCTTGAGACGCGAAGCGGTAGCCTTACAGAATCGGTCTCTGTGAATGTCCTCACGGATTTGCCGTTACTCCTAAGTGGAAGTAAGCGAGATCCCTCTATCTACGTGGCGACGATTCCAGGTTATCAGGCCGGTGCAGGATTCCAGCAGTCGATCAATGGTTCGATCGGAGCCTACAGCGAGCTTTTTGTCGACGGAACGCCGTTTTTGATAAATGACGCAGTCCACGGAGTGACGCGCAACGTGTTTTCCGCCGAAGCCGTCGGTGAAGTCAAGGTGATCCAAACTCCCATGGCGGACCTTGGAAATACTGGGGGTAACGTTATTTCATACATCACCAAATCGGGGACGAATCAGATCCACGGGTCGGCCTACGACTACTTTCGAAACAGCGCGCTCGATTCCAGGTGCTGGTTCTGCTCGACCGTGACCGCGGACCATCAAAATGAATTCGGATTTGATGTGGGCGGTCCTATTTACATTCCCAAGGTTTATGATGGGCGAAACAAGAGCTTTTTCTGGTTCAACTTTGGGGAATCCCGGTATTTTTTTGGGGCCGGAGCCCCAATTTACAGCCTTCCTACGGATGCGTTCAAGAACGGTGACTTCTCAGCCCTCCTAGGCGCACAAACTGGTACCGACGCCTTAGGCCGGCCAGTATACCAGGGCCAACTCTATAACCCGTATACGCAGAGAGTGCTGCCGGACGGAACCATACTTCGAGATCCATTCCCCAACAACCAAATTCCTAAGAGCTTGTGGAGCGCGACCTCGGTTGCATTTCAATCACACTATCCGGAGCCCAATCTGCCAGGAATAGTGAACAATTTTCAGGGCTCCGGGGGAAAGGGCTCAACGATAGATAAGTATTGGCAGATCAACTGGGACCAGTCTTTCGGGACCAAAGACAAGTTGACAGTAGCCTATTGGCAGGACAGCCAGCCTAACGTCCCCGCCAATGTCATGCCGGAGATCTTCAACGTTTCTACTTTCAGCGGCGTCTACGGCCATTTGGTCCATATCAATTGGACGCACTCGTTTAGCCCAACTATGGTCAACGAACTCGGCATTGGCTACGACCGCTCAGTAACGCCGCTGTATTCCCCGCCCGCAGCCGACAACGGCGCCGCGACCATCGGCATGGTCAACCCCATCGGGCCTTGCACGCCTTCAGTGCAGATGCCGAATTACTTCGGCACCACTCGCGGCGATGCTTTCTGCCACCAGACAGAGGCCGACACTAACTATTCGCTTTTCGAAACCGTCTCCCGCAGCTCAGGAAAACACCTTACAAAGTTTGGGGGCGACTTTGTGAGATGGATAGCCAATTTCCCACAGGCGTGGAATAGCATTGATCAGTTCCTGCCTGGGGAAACAAGTCTTCCGGGCTTCACTGGCAAAACTGGTTATTCATATGCCAGCTTCTTGCTTGGGGGTGTTGCTTTCAGCCAAGCTCACGGGCCAGATCTGAGTGCGCCCCGCTCGTTGCAGTATGGGTTTTTCGTGCAAGACGAGTACAAGATAAATCCGAAACTAACCCTAACGGCAGGATTGCGATACGATATCCAGCCTTTTCCTGTGCAAATTCACAATGCCGTGTCGCTGTTTTGCAAGACTTGTCCGAACCCAGGAGCCGGAAACATTCCTGGCGCCCTGACGTTCCTTGGGTTCGGGACGGGTACACTCAACAGGCGACAAGCCTCCCCAACCTTCTTTGGCAAAACAAATCTTGGACCGAAAATTGGTTTTGCCTATCAGCTAAACAACAAAACGGTAATACGCGGAGCTTGGACGTACTCTTATGGACCACCCAACCAGACCATAGCAGGTTACACCGAGATGTATCAACAAGGCTACTTCCCCCTCTTCAGCTCGACTTCGCCCGACGGATTCACACCTGCCTTCTACTGGCAAAACGGTTTCCCCTATCCAGTTCCTCCGTCCAAATTTTACAACAATTACGACCCGATCATTGCGAACGGGAGCAACACAGGTACCTTCGGGACCGACGCGGATCAAGCGCCGCGGGTCCAAAATATTCATTTCGGCATACAGCACATGCTTCCGGGAGCCGTGATGCTCGAGACAGCCTACAACGGGGTCTACGCGCACGGCATCATCGACGCCGCCCACGAACCGCTCAACCAGCTCAACTATCACCAATACGGGTCGTTGGGGAACCTATTGTATGCTGACATCTATTCGCCCGCAGCCCGAGCCGCTAACATACCGATCCCGTACGCCGGCTTTAAGGGTACAGTGGCACAGGCTCTCCGGCCCTTCCCCCAGTATCAGGACATCGAGAACCAGAGCGCTGTGGCGGGTTGGTCGACCTACAGTGCATTCCAGGTGACCCTGAAAAAGGAATATTCCCATGGGATGAGCTTTTTGGTCGGTTATACAATCGAGAAGCAATTGAGTGACCTCAATACTGAGCCCGGATTTTTTGCCGCTTCCCCCCAGGACGCGTACAACATGCGCGCGGAAAAGGCGCCCGCTTGGACCGACATCCCTCAGCAACTGCTTTTCAATTACACTTTTGAGTTGCCTTTCGGCCCCGGCAAGAAGTTTCTGAGCAAAGACAATGTCATGAATAAGCAGGTGCTCGGGGGGTGGCGGGTCGCCGGATACCACACGTACCAGTCCGGTTTCGCACTCGGAGCGACAACAGAGCGGACTCTGCCCAGCTTACCTGCGATCATGAGTGCTGGCACTTTGCGTCCAGATATTGTCCCAGGTACGCCAATCCGAACCGCGGTTGCCTGCGGGAGCTTCAACCCCGCAACGGATCGGTACCTCAATATTAAGGCCTTCGCCGATCCCGCACCATTTCAGTTTGGAAATGCTCCTCGTGCGTTTGGCAACGTGCGGGGTTGCGGGTTACTGAACGAAAATATATCATTGTTTAAAAGCTTTCCGATCAAGGAGAGGGTCAAGTTTGATCTTGGATTCGATTTCTTTGACGCTTTTAACCGGCATCAGTGGGGGACCCCGGCAAGCGATATTGACAATCCAGCCGCATTCGGGACTATTACTTCTACAGCCAATGGACCACGACTGATCCAGGCGCACCTGCGGATTAGATGGTGAGTTGGTGGGTTCCGTGAGGACCACCAAGGGTGAAACCATGTGAGCAGCAGCTCTAGGGTGGCTCGCATGGTTTCTTTTTTTTCAACCGGTGAAAGGGCTATGTTCCGCAACCATTTCAAGGTGGTTCGCTTCTTTATTAACTCACTTGTTTTCTCTCTGGGAATGGCTGCGGCGGGGCTCAGCTCTGGAGGGCCGTCGACGCCTCTCTGGGTCTGGGAGAATTGCCGGCAGAATACACAGTTGCGCCGCATGCGAGCACGGTTGTCGAGGGGTTTGTCCGCTTCGAGGTGCTGACACCGGGTTTGATCAGAATAGAATACTCACCTACGGCTCAGTTCATCGACGCGCCAAGCGTGGCCGTCCTCAAACGGAGTTGGCCGGAGGTTTCGTTCCAAAGTAGAAAGGTCGCGGGTTGGCTTGAAGTCGAAACCGGCAAGGTGACGGTTCGGTACCAACTGGGGTCCGGCGAATTCACAGCCAAGAATCTCGAGGTGAGGTCGCATGACCATGGACGTGACCTCCAATGGAAGCCTGGTGAGAAAGACGATAAGAATCTGGGCGGTGTCAGGGCGCCGGACATCGCCTGGCGCACGCAACCGGTGAACGAGCCGGGGCCGCTGAGCCTCAATGGTTACTTTTGGCTAGATGACAGTCACACAGCTGTATGGGACTCAGCCAGTCAGTGGGTAAAACCGCGACCGGAAGAGAATGGGCAGGACTGGTACTTTTTCGTTTACGGGCGCGACTACAAGGGGATGCTGAGGCAACTGGCTGAACTGCTCGGGCCCATCCCCATGGTGCCCCGCTACGTGTTGGGGACGTGGGTTAGCTCGCGGGCGGGATATTCCTCCGACCAGTGGAAAATGATTGCAGAGCGGTTCCGGGAAGAATCGCTCCCGGCTGCATGCTTGTGGTGGCCACCGATTCAGCGATTAAGGTGGTCTGGTCCGGCTATGACGTGGATTTGGAGAGCAGATGCCCGACCCAAAGGAGTTCTTCCAGTGGGCCCTCGACAGGGGATTCCATGTAAGCATCACTGAACACTACGCTCCGCTCACCCGTGAGAACGACAGTCACTTTGAAGCCCTTCGCCGACTCCTGGGACTTTCACCCGAGGTCAAGGAGATCCCCCACGACTTGGCCAACAAGAAATACGCCGAGGCGTATATGGATTTACTCCATAGGCCATTGCTGGACTGGGTATGGCGTTTTGGTGGCAGGATGGGTGGGCAGGCGCAAAAATGCCGGGCCTGGACCCGGCATTGTGGACTCGCTACATCGAGTACGCTGGAAGTGAGCGGATCACCGGCCAGCGAGCGTTCGATTTCTGCAGGTTGGGATCGTGGGGATCCCATCGCTGCGGCTCCTATTTCACGGGGGACCTCATTCCTTACTGGTCCACGCTGGATTTACTTATTCCCTATGGCGTCCAAGCCGGCAATATGCTGTTGCCATACCTAGCTACCACCCGTGGAGGAGTATTCCAGGAAACTATAGACTCGGAGATCTATCTTCGCTGGATGCACTTCGATTCGCTAAATCCGATTTTGTGGTGGCATGGTCATTGGGGTCTGCGTTTCCCATGGGAGTATGGTGATCGAAGCCTCGACATCTGCCGAACATTCCTGCAACTGCACTATCGCCTATTGCCCTATATCTATACTTACTCGCGCCTGGCGCACGATAGAGCGCTGCCCTTGGTGCGAGGCACGTACCTGGAGTACCCGGACCAGAAACCTGTCTACACCTACCGCCACCAATACATGTTTGGCCAGGAACTGCTCGTGGCTCCGATCAGCGAGCCGAGATTCGGGAAACCGGTCCTCAAGGATGTGCATCTACCGGCAGGCGAGAACTGGTTCGATTATTTCACGGGCAAGATCCACCAGGGCGGGGAAGTAGTTCCTTACGAATGCCCTCTTGATCGCATGTCACTGTTCGTGCGCGCCGGCTCCATCATACCTATGGCTCCGGATATGGATTACGCCGATCAAAGACCAATTGACCCGTTGATCCTCGATGTTTATGCCGGCAAACCTGCATCATTCCGGCTCTATGAGGATGATGGTGTCTCGCTGAACTAGCGCAAGGGCGACTACTCGTGGACTCCCATCTCGTTCGAGCCACAGGAAGGGATTGAGTATAGGATCGCGGTCGGCACGTGCAGTGGCCAGTTTCAAGGGCAGGTGAAGAGCCGGCGCTATGAGGTGCGCCTGCACGGCCTGCTCAGACCAGAATCGGTGATGTTCAACGGCCGTGCGCTGCAAGAGAGACGCCCGGAGGCATGCGGAGAAGGGTGCGAGGGGTGGACCTGGAATAAGGAGCGAAGGACCGCGACTATTCGTGAATTGTTTCCAGCCCCTGTGAATGAAAGGGTGACATTCACAGTACACGGCGCAGGAACATTCGCGGATGCCGAGATGCTGCAACGGGTACTCGAGTACCGGCGGCGCCTCCGGCTCACCCGGGATGACGAACAACTGAAATGGGGCATGCTGCTCCACGGGATGGACATCAAGAAGCCACCGCGGGTAATTCGGGAGACGGAGAAGGTCGAAGGCGAGCTGAATAGGTTGGTGGCGTCTCCACAGCGTATGGCGCAACACCCTCCAGACTTCGCCGGCATGACGCAGCAAGTGCTGCGGGCCTTTGTAGACCACAGCCCTTCCAATCAACCCGGTCCATTCCCGAGGCCGACCCGCTGGTTCGGGAGGCGATGCAAGCGATTGCTCGCGGTTCATTCGAACCCGATGAGATCCGCGAAATGACCCGGCGGCTCTTGGGCTGCGATATAGTGGGCAAGGCGTTTGGTACACCCTCGCCACTCGTACGAGTCAAGTTGGTTTGCGATGATGCAGCAGTCAGGCCAACGAACGTCAGCTACGACATCCATCTGCCGAACGAGGGCTTGCCGGAGTGGGCCCAAATGGGTCCTCCCAAGGAAGTGGTCTCCGGTTACACTCAATTCAGTATCAGATCACCTTTCCCGCCAAGGTACGGCAACCACAACTTGAGAGTCACGGCTACGGTTGCCTGGGATGGAGGCCAAACCGTGGTAGACCGGAACATCGAATGGACGAGCAATGGAGGGCCCGAGGTGGTGACGGAGAATGGGTTTTCCATTGATGATATTGCTGATACTTATAAGTACAGACGTGGAGGAAGTCTGCCTCCGGAAAAGGGGAGGTAACTTAAGGTTCCTCGGAATCCGATTTTTTGTCGCTTCCGCCGACAGTCTGTACAACAAGCGGGTGGAAAAGCGGCTGCTGCTACCGATATGTCAGCACCGGGATAAAAGGTGCTCAAAATCACCGGCATCGCCGGGATCGGTAACCACGCCATCGGGGCAGTAAGAAATCCTCTAGCAGTTTCTAAATGGCGGTTGGTTTTTTCTCCATCGGCGGG